>JACCDU011089194.1_pt1 | contig 23310 bp, 20 predicted proteins | sample 7446081 | NCBI WGS metagenome assembly JACCDU01 (sample SAMN15323447, study PRJNA562643) | freshwater metagenome | isolation source: river surface water | place: USA:Blue River Watershed | collected 2017-08-17
CTGTTCCGGAATGATGATAACTGATTTCACTGTTGCTATCGAATAGCGCTGTAACTTGTGCGAGGTGATGGTTGTCATTGGGGACAATGAATTTAAACAAATAGACATTTGGCCATTCTTGTTCTTCGAGTTGTGCACGGAGTGATTCAAATGTTCCCATGCCACAAAATTACGAACTTGCGTTAGACCAAAGCAATCAATTTTTATATTTGTTTCAATGCGGCTATATCACCTCTTTTTATTTGCAATTAGTTTCGTGCTTTTGGCATTTGCTTATTGGCCTTCTGAGCCAACCTCTCCTGTGTTTGGACCTAAAAGCAATGAGGGCAACGCGTTTGAATACCCAACAACCGACCCTCAAATTTACACCGTTCAGCTCAATAACCGTTTGGTAGAATACATGGACCGCTCCGTGAAGCAAGGTATTCAACCCGTGGCCAACACACAAGGACTGCGCAAAGCGTATCGAGCCAAAAAACTCGTGCTCGTCACGCCAGCAAATGGATTCATTTTAGATACTTTTCAATATTCCTATGCGTTTCTAACGCCTTATGCTGCACAAATCTTGAAAGAAATCGGCAGCGCGTTCCAAGATTCCCTGGCCCAAAGCCCCCTAAAAGACTGTCAATTGGTTGTCACTTCCATGACCCGAACCAAGCACACCGTTGCTAAATTGGTCCGCAAAAACCGTACGGCAGTAAAGCGCAGTCCGCACTTGAACGGCAATAGCTTCGATATTTCCTTTTCTAGATTTAATAGCGCGCATCCGCTTTCTGAAATTGAGAAGCAATATTTGCAAACCGTTATTTCTCGGATTTTGCTGCGCTTCAAGAAAGACATCAAAATATGGGCAACGCATGAGGTGCGCGAAGAATGCCTCCATGTTGTTGCGAGAAAAGGGGTTTAAGTTGTAAATTTGCCCATGCGCTGGGAATTATTACTGCCTTTACTTCTTTCTTTTCATTGTTTCGGTCAAAAGCAACTCGAAGCTCGGTTCATTACTGAAAAAATTGACATCGATGGCCGCCTTACAGAACCTGTATGGGCTTCAGAGCCAGCATTCCAGCCATTTATTCAAATCAAACCCGAGCCAGGTCAGGCATCAAAAAGCAGTACCAGCGTGCAATTACGCTACGACCAAGATGCCATTTACTTCGCCTTTTTCTGTCAAGATCACCCAGATAGCATTTCAAAAGTCCTTTCGCTGCGCGACGACTACAATCCTAATTGCGATATTATTGGTGTATTCTTAGATACCTACAACGACAACCAAAATGGCTTTTATTTTGGGCTCACGAGTCGTGGTGTGCAGCTCGACGCTAAGATTGTAGGCAACGATTACAACGACAAACTCAATTTAGTCTGGCACAGTGCCGTTCAAATTGTCGAAAATGGCTGGGTTGCCGAGATCCGCATTCCGTATTCAGCACTGCGTTTTCCACAAAAAGATGTACAAGACTGGGGCGTCAATTTTGGGCGTCAAATTGCCCGCAACCGAGAAGAAGCGTCATGGGTGGCCGTAAACCCCGACCTCGAAAATATGTTACTCGAAAGTGGAGACATCACCAACATCAAAAACATTAGCCCACCGTTGCGTCTAGCACTGATTCCATACGTTTCTGCCTATGCAGACGAAGTGCGCAATTCCGATGGCAGCAAAAGTTTATTGCGCTCCTTTAATGGCGGCATGGACATCAAATATGGCGTCAATGAAGCTTTTACCCTAGACCTCACTTTAGTGCCAGATTTTGGCCAAGTTGTTTTTGACCAACAAGTGCTCAATCTCACGCCTTTTGAAGTCCAATTCAATGAAAACAGACAGTTTTTTACCGAAGGAATGGAACTCTTCAACAAAGCCGGAATTTTTTACAGCCGCAGAATTGGCATTCAAGCACCTTTCAAAGTGACACAAACCATGCTCAATGAAGGCGAATACTTAGAAAACGTTCCGGGTTCATCTCAACTTTATAACGCCTCTAAATTATCTGGCCGCAACAGCAAAGGCCTAGGGATTGGTGTATTCAATGCTGTGAACGCCGAGCAAATGGCTACCGCTGTCTCGACACTAGATAACAGCCGCAGGGAGGTCCTGATTTCTCCCTTGACGAATTACAACGTTTTGGTTTTTGATCAAAACCTCAAAAACAATTCATCAGTTACGTTCACCAACACAAACGTATGGCGTGCTGGCTCATTTTACGACGCCAATGTTTCGGCCTTCAATTTCAACCTCAACACCAAAGACAACAACTACAATATCAATGGCAAGGGCATCCTATCGACACAACTGGACCAACAAGCAACATGGGGCCATAATTTGAATTTAAATATCCAAAAGCAGCGCGGATCGCTGATTGCTGGCCTTGGTTATTTAGAAGAATCCGACACCTATGACCCCAATGACCTCGGCTTCAATTATAATAACAACAGAAGGATTCTTGAGGCAAGTGTTGCCTACCGCGATTTTACGCCCAAATGGAAAAAACTCATGAAATGGAGTGTCAATGCTAACGTAACACAAGCTTACCTTTATGAGCCGAATACTTTTTCTTCGAATATGGCCAGCCTCAATTTCTTTACGGTCACTAAAAAATTCAATGCTTGTGGCTTCAATGGCGGCGGGAGCTTGCAAGATGGCAAGGACTATTTTGAGGCCAGAACTTGGGGAGAAGTTTTTACAATTCCGCAGTTTCTATTTGTAAATACCTGGTATTCCTCCAACTATCAAAGAAAATTTGCAATTGATTTAGGAATGAGCGCCACTGAATACTTAGGTCATCCTTGGAAACAATACGCCTATAATTTGAATCCAAGGATTCGTCTTTCAGATGCAATCTTTTTGGTATACACTTTTGAAAAAGAGCTACAATTCAACAGCATCGGCTACGCGATACCGTTTGCTACGCCCGCGCAAAGCTATACCGGCATTCTCTTTGGGCAGCGCGACCGCAACACAACCGTACAGGCGCTTGCTTTTGATTACATCCTGACCAATCGGATGTCCTTGAGTTTGCGCTTGCGCCATTATCGGTCTACGCTCGCTTATCAACACTTTTCTATCCTACAAAAAGACGGCAGCCTCGAGTTATTGGAGGGCTTTAACGGGCTTACAAACGAAGGGAAATCAGCTTATGACATTAATTATAACGCCTTCACCGTAGATTTCGTTTACCGCTGGGTCTTTATGCCGGGTAGCGAACTGAATATTGTCTGGAAAAATTCAGTTTTCGCCAGTAACGAAGATGTCGCTATCGCCTATTGGCAAGACCTCACTTATACACTACAAACCGGTGCGCTCAATAGCTTTTCAATGAAATTGATCTATTGGCTAGACGCCCAACAACTTAAAAAAAATCGTCAAGCGCTACCACGCTGAGTATGCGCCATCGCCGGCAACATAGGCGCGGTCACTACTTCGTTCTGGGGTTTCAACGAAAGTAAAAGGATACACGACTTTTCCCTTCCAAATGACCTTTTTGCCTCTGGGAACCGCAATCTGCAACTCCACTTCTTGGTCGCGCATGCGGTCTTTTGCCGGATAAGAAAATCCGCTAGCAAATTGAATGGTGTTTTGCTCTAGCGCACAAGGGAAATCGATAGCTGAAGCACGACGGTTCGCTTTAAAAAACGAGCGGCCATGTGCTTTTTTCAAGATCTTAACGTGATACAAACTGTCACTTGCTTCGATGTAGTTGATGCCGATTCCGCTAATAAAGATCCGGCCGTCTTGCGCCATGATGATGCCATGATCATTATGATTGTCTGGTCTGAAACCAAAATTATACGTGGCGCTTCGCTGTGTCTTATAGCTTTGGATGTGGAGTTCGGGAAAGATGTCTAGGCGCAAAGAATCACCTGCATAGGTACCGATTTCTTTACTGAGTTCGCCTTCAATTGTAAATGATTGCCCCGTTGAGATGCCTACATACGTCAACAAGACAAGCCCGCAGACACTTGCAAATCCAAGACTTAAATAGCCCGCGCGCAGCCACTTTGCTTCAAAAGTAAACAACAAGCGAAAGCCCGTGAGCATACTAGATAAACTGATTGCATAACCGATGAGGCCAATCCCAATATAAAGCAGTTCATTTTGCCCTGCTTCAAAAAACAAGGCACTCAACTCACCTAAAGAGGTGAATTCACCATTGATTTGCGCAGGCACAAGCTTGGGGTCTATCCAAATAAAAATAGATAAACTAATGAGTAAACTCAAGCCCCACAAGACTAGTAAAACACCGATTATTTTTTTGAGCAGCTGCACAACACGACGCGCGTTCTCACTCAAGCCAGAGTCTGTTCTCAACTGATGAGACCACCTCTTTGCGTTTTTCTCGACGCGCTCGGTTGCTTCTTTGAATTCTGTCTTAATGCTCTCTACATTGACCGGAAGGCCTTTCATCTGGAGTTTTTCACTAGCCGTTTTGGCGCTCGGGGTAATGATCCACAAGAGAATATAAATAGGAATACCCGATCCAAAAACCATTGTGAACAGCACAAAAGCCACCCGAATAAAGACAACGTCAATATTGAAATAAGCCGCTACGCCACTCGCTACGCCACCGAGAATTGCAGTATCTGCATCGCGAAAAAAACGCTTATCTGAACGATCTTGCGGGGCTGCTTGAACAGGCGCCTGCTGTTCTATTGGGTTGTCGCTGAAGTTTTCAGGGCTACCCAACACCTCAATGACCTCAGCAATTCTCGTTAGTAAGATAACTTGTGAAGTGCTCATCTGATTTTGTTGGAGCAGTTCAACAATGCGTAGCTCGACATCTTGTAGGATTTCATCGGCGCCTGGCTCATTGCTCAATACGTTTTTAAGCGCCTGCAAATAGTTTTGAAGTACTTGGTAGGCTTGTTCTTCAAGAATAAAGGGAAATCCTTGGATATGGATGGAAACGGTTTTATTCATGGTTCTTTATTTGATTGATTTGTTCGACGGCTTGTTGTAATTCTTGCCAAGTTCGGGCCAACTCCAGGTAAAAGGCCTGGCCCTTTTCAGTCATTTTGTAGTATTTTCTTGGCGGGCCCGAGGTGGATTCTTCCCAACGATACGTGAGCACTTCTAAATTCTTAAGCCGCGTGAGCAAAGGATAAACCGTCCCCTCCACGACCAACAATTGGGCGGTACGCAATTTATCTAGGATTTCTGACGGATAAGCCTCACCCTGATGCAAGATGCCAAGAATGCAGTATTCCAAAACACCTTTTCGCATTTGCGCTTGCGTATTCTCTACATTCATCTTTTATTAAATTTTATACAAAGATATATGTTTTATATTGTATTATGCATTACATAGTACTAAAAAATAAAAAAAGCGCCACAAAGGACGCTTACTTTTAATATTTAAATAATTCTATTTCAAGCACTTGAAGTAATCAAAGGGCTCTTGACAAGCATTGCATTGGTAATGCGCTTTACAAGCTGTACTGCCAAATAAACTCACCATGCGGGTATCCACGCTATGGCATTTTGGACAGGGCACACGTGGTGGTTCTGAAAAAAGTGCTGTTTTATCGGGCTCGTTGACAGGTGGCGCTATGCCATAGAGACGCAGTTTTTGGCGACCCGCTTCTGTAATCCAGTCAGTGGTCCAGGCTGGGCTCAGGACGTGTTTGACCTTTGCATTTGGGATGCCCTTCTCCTTTAACTTTGCGAGCAGATCAACTTCAATTTGCTGCATGGCTGGGCAGCCACTATAGGTTGGGGTGAGCTCGACAATCCAGGTTTGATCTTGAAGATAGATTTGTTGAACAACCCCTAAATCTGTGATCGTGAGCACAGGGATTTCAGGATCGCTGACCTCCTCTAAATAAGCCCGGATGTCGGTTTCACTTACCATTCCATGTTTGGATAGGCTCGTTGCATGTATTGCAAATCTGACAAAAGATAACCCATGTGTTCGGAATGTCGTCCTTCGCGTCCACCGTCGAATTTCCAGTCGTTTTTGGGTATTTCTAATGTGGCCTCTTGGAGCACACTTGTTACCGTAGCCATCCATTTGGCTTGGATCTCAGCCATTGAAGGCACTTTTCCCGCTGCCTGTAAGGCATGGTCGTTAGCGTCTTCGTAAAATAACTCGTTGGTGTAACGCCAAAGGTGATCAATTGCCGCTTGGGCGCGCTGATGAGATTCTTCGGTGCCGTCGCCCATGCGAATCACCCACTCAGAGCTGTGCTTGAGGTGGTAACGCGTTTCTTTCACAGATTTGGCCGCGATGGCTGCTAATTGTTCCACGGGGCTTTGCATGAGCGCCTCGTAAAGTGGCAAACGAAAAGCATCGAAGAAAAATTGACGCAATAGGGTCATGGCGAAATCGCCGTTTGGTTGCTCTACGAGCAGTACGTTTTTGTACTCATTTTCATAGCGCAAATAGGCTAATTGGTCGTGATTTCTGCCCTTTCCTTCTACTTCAGCTGCCAAGTCGTAGAGACTGATGGCTTGGCCGATGAGGTCAAGAGAAATATTGGTGAGGGCGATGTCTTCTTCTAAGATGGGGCCGTGGCCACACCACTCCCCCAAACGCTGAGCCAAAATTAAGCTGTCGTCAGACAGGCGCAATACGTATTCAAAAAGTGCTGGTTCTTGCATCTTTACATGTGTTTGACGCCGTCTGGAACTTCGTAAAAAGTAGGGTGGCGGTAAATTTTGGTATCGGAAGGTTCAAAGAACGAAGCTGCATCGTCAATATCGGTGGCGTGAATATGCACTGATTCTACCACCCAGATGCTGATTCCTTCGGAGCGGCGAGTATAAACGTCGCGTGCGTTCTCTAGTGCGAGCGTTGCATCTGGCGCACGCAAGCTACCGACATGTTTGTGGTTGAGTCCTTGTTTGCTGCGGATAAAAACCTCCCAAAGAGGCCATTCGTTTGTTGACATCGTCTTATAAATTTAATTAGGCTGATTTTTTCATGGCGCGCTTTTTAGCAAAAGCGGTAGCGGCTTCTCTTACCCAAGCACCATCTTCTTTGGCTTTGATGCGTGCAGCAAGGCGTTCTTTATTGCAAGGTCCGTTTCCTTTGACAACTTGCCAGAATTCGTCCCAATTGATTTCAGAAAAATCATAATGACCTCTTGCTTCGTTCCACTTCAAGTTTGGATCTGGAATAGTGAGACCTAAGATTTCTGCTTGCGCTACGGTTGCGTCTACAAAACTCTGACGGAGTTCATCGTTGGTAAAACGCTTGATTTTCCATTTGATGGACTGATCGGAATGCGTAGAATCAGCGTCGCTCGGGCCAAACATCATGAGGGCCGGCCACCAAAAACGATTCATGGCATCTTGCGCCATCGCTTTTTGCTGTGGGGTTCCGCTGCAGAGTTTGGTGAGTGACTCATATCCTTGACGCTGGTGAAAAGACTCTTCTTTACAAATCTTGACCATAGCACGTGCGTAAGGCCCATAAGATGTGCGGCAGAGTGCCACTTGATTCATGATGGCCGCGCCGTCCACCAACCAACCAATTGTACCGATATCGGCCCAAGTGAGTGCTGGGTAGTTAAAAATAGAGGAATATTTTGCTTTTCCGGAGTGGAGGTCGTCTATGGTTTGCTCACGGCTCGTGCCGAGTGTTTCAACTGCTGAGTACAAATAAAGACCGTGGCCAGCTTCATCTTGTACCTTTGCTAAGAGCACTGCTTTGCGGCGCAAGTTGGGTGCGCGGGTAATCCAGTTGCCTTCAGGAAGCATGCCAACTATTTCTGAATGTGCGTGTTGTGAAATCTGACGCACCAAGGTATGACGGTATTCGTCTGGCATCCAGTCATTGGGCTCAATCTTGATTTCTCGGTCAATTTTCTCTTGAAAACGGCGTTCTTGTTCAGCTTGGGTCATAATGTCTTTGTTACGATGAAACAAATATAGAAAATAACTACGCCTTCAAAACATGATTAGCGTCAGTTTGTTCATTGATAGATGTTGGTTGAGGCTTGCGCATTATTGCTTACTTTTGACCCTGATTATTTACGACTATGTCTACTCAGTTTCATTCCCTCAAAGTCACCGACCTTCAAAGAGAAACAGAAGGTTGTGTATCTGTCGCTTTTGAAGTGCCAGCAGCGCTCCAAACACAATTTCAATTCGCCTCTGGGCAATACCTCACCTTCAAAACAATCATCGACGGCGAAGAAATCAGGAGGTCTTATTCTTTGTGCAGTGCGCCCCATGACAACGAGTGGCGTGTGGCCATCAAACAAATACCAAACGGCAAGTTTTCTTCTTTCGCCAACGAAACACTGCAAATTGGTGCTACCCTAGAAGTAATGGCGCCAATGGGTAATTTCAAGTTTGAACCCAACCCAAGCGCACAAAACCATTACGTTTTGTTTGCAGCCGGAAGCGGCGTTACACCCATTTTTTCGATCCTCAAAACCATTCTAAACGCCGAGCCACACAGCAGTGTCACTTTATTCTACGGCAACAAAGGCTTTGCAGAAGTCATTTTCAGAGAAGAACTCGAAGCCCTCAAAAACCGCTTTTTGAACCGCATGAACTTAGTACATGTGTTTTCAAGAGAAAATATTGGCGTTCCACTATTAAAAGGCCGCATAGACGCAGCCCGCACCAAAGACTTACTCAACGCTTTTCTAAAAAATCAGACCATCAACGGCGCCTACATTTGCGGTCCACAAGACATGATTTTAGCAGTGAAAGACGAGCTTAGCACCTTTGGAGTAGCTGCCAAAGACATTCATTTTGAGTTATTTCATGCTGCACCAATTGCCAAAGCAGCTGAAGCAAAGCAAGACAATATACCGGCTTTTGAATCGCACATCGAACTGATCATGGATGGCGAGGTCACCAATTTTTATTTATCCTCAGACGGCCCAACCATTCTAGACGCTGCCTACAAAGCGGGTGCCGACGCGCCTTTTGCTTGTAAAGGTGGTGTTTGCTGTACTTGCAAAGCTAAAGTACTCAGAGGCGAGGTTTCTATGGATGTCAATTACGCACTTACACCAGAAGAAGTAGAACAAGGCTACGTGCTCACTTGCCAAGCGCATCCAAAAAGCAACGATATACTCATTTCATTCGACGACTAACATGGGCTTATTTGACCGTTTTAAATCCAACAAAACCGCTGCCTTACCGAAAGGTGCGCATCTCCTTACTGTAAACAGTGTGCAGGCACTAACTGCCCAAGCCGTACAAATTGATTTTACAGTCCCCGATGCGCTTAGTAACAATTTCAAGTTTCAAGCAGGTCAGTACCTCACCTTGGCTCTCGACATCAATGGCGAGCAGCTCAGAAGATCCTATTCCATTTGCAGCAGTACTTCAACTGGTTTAAGCATCGGTGTCAAAGCCATCGCAAACGGAAAGGCCTCTAATTTTTTGCAAAATATCAAAGCAGGCGAAGAACTAATCGTTTTTGAACCAGAAGGCAACTTCACATGGCAGCCTACCTACAAAAAAGTCGTGGCTATCGCTGCCGGTTCGGGCATCACACCCATCATGAGCATGCTCCAAACTGCCGCAGACCAAACTCAATTTAAACTTTTTTACGGCAACAAAAGGCCTGAAGATGCTTTGTTTTTAAATGAAATCATTGCGCTTCAGCATACCGAAACCATCCTTTTTTACTCCCAAAAAGAAGTGGAAGGCGCGCACTTTGGTCGCATCAACGATGCGGAGCTCAAAGAACAAATCAAGAATGATTTAGCCATGCTACAAGTCGACGCATTTTTCTTGTGCGGACCCCAACAAATGGTGGAAAGCGCCGAAAAAACCCTGGCGTTCTTTGGAGTGAGCCCGCAAAAAATCCACAAAGAATTATTTTTTGTAAGCGAAGCAAAACCCGCCATCAATACTGAAGCTAGTTTCTCCGGAAAAAGCAAAGTAAAAGTCATGATCGATGGCGAAATTGCCACCTTTGACATGCAAGGCCAAGACAAAAGTATCCTCGAATTATCCGAAAAAGCAGGCCTCGACGCACCATTTTCTTGCCGCGGCGGAGTTTGTTCGTCTTGCAGGGCCAAAGTACTCAAAGGAAGCGCCACCATGCGCATGAATCACTCCCTCACCGATAGCGAAATCGCAGACGGCTACATCCTCACCTGCCAAGCATTTGCTACCAGCGAAGAACTAATTGTGAGTTTCGATGAATAAGCTTGTGGTTATTCTCGGCGCGAGCCAAGGCATTGGTGCTGCTCTTGTGGACCATTTTGCTCAGATGGATGGTACCACTGTAATCGCTTTATCTCGGAATGTAGATAAAATGAGGGGACGTTTTTTACAAAAGAATGTTTCTTGCCACCAACTTGACATCTCCAAAGACGTTCACCAACAAATTGCTGCGCTCAGTTTTACTTCTCCAATTGACATCTTGATCAACAACGCCGGGCTCTTGATCAACAAACCATTTGAACAACTCAGTCACCAAGACTTTACCGAAAGTTACCAAGTGAATGTCATAGGCATCATGGAAGCCACACAAGCTTTGCTGCCTCAATTGGCTGCTGACGCACACATTGTGAACATCAGTTCCATGGGCGGTTTTCAGGGCAGTCTGAAATTTGCAGGGCTCGCAGCTTACTCCACTTCCAAAGCAGCACTTTGCGCATTTACAGAACTTTTTGCAGAAGAATACAAAGCCAGCTCGCTGCGCATGAATTGCTTGTGCCTAGGTGCTGTTCAGACCGAAATGCTTTCAGCTGCTTTTCCGGGCTATATTGCGCCAACCTCCCCTGCCGAAATGGCTCAGTTTATCGCCAATTTTGCACTGCACAACGGCGCCTTTTTCAACGGTAAAATTATTCCGGTTTCCAGTTCAAATCCATAATTTCTAATCCGCAGGCTTTTTCGTAACTTCGTTACGTGAAGGAGTTTTGCAGGATTCTATTTTTATTGTGGGCAGCACCAGTGCTTGCCCAAGACATCCATTGGACGCAATTCAACAATAACCCCATCTTTCTCAACCCTGCTCATGCCGGTCATTTCAAAGAAGACCTCCGCCTAACTGCCAACTACCGCACGCAGTGGCGCAGCGTCAGTATTCCTTTTCAAACCACTGCTCTTGCTGCCGATGCCAAATGGAAACAATGGGGCATCTCAGCCAATTATTTTCACGACCAAGTTGGCGACGGCAAGTTTCAGACCAACGAAATGCAACTGAGTTTGTGTCGGCCAATTGCCCTCAATAAGCAACAGCAACTCAGGGCCGCCATTCAGCTGGGTTTCAATCAACGGCAACTCAACAGCAGTGCCTTCTACTTTGACAACCAATACAACGGCTATATTTTTGATCCAAATGCGCCCACCAATGAGTTTTTTCAGACCGCGTCTATGACCAAACCCATGCTCGGCTTAGGACTTATCCACCAATACGCGCTCAACAAACAAATCTCCATACAAAGTGGGCTGAGTATTTTTAACCTCACGCGGCCCAATCAGAGCTTCTTTACCGACAACACGAAACGCGATATCAGGGTCAATTTATTTGGACAACTGCGCTATCAGTACACGCCTGAATTGTTTTTTGAACCGAGTTTTCAGCTCAATTTACAGGGGCCATATCGCGCTTTGACCATCGGTTCTAGTGCTGGTTATTTACTCTCCTCAAAAGATGACATCACACTGAGTTCAGCACTATGGTGGCGAACCAAAGATGCTTTTTGCCTGCAGTTTGGGCTCGCCCGCGGGCCGCTCTATACCGGTATTTCCTACGACTTCAATTATTCTTCACTTGTTCCGGCTAGTAGAGGACGTGGTGCATTTGAATTGAGTGTACGCTACGTTTTCAGTAAATTTCAACCACCACAATTGCAATACCGCATATGCCCAGACTATATCTGATTTATTTGCTGTTGCTCGCCACGCCGCTAGGTGCGCAAAAGCAATTGCAGCGGCTCATTGCCCATGCCGATACCCAAGTGCAAGCACTCGACTACATTGAAGCCTTGCGCTACTATGATCAAGCACTTGAATTGGAACCCAACAACCTCGATCTACACTGGAAAATCGCAAGCGCCAATCAGCAATTCAAAGATTACAAAACCGCAGCCACTTATTTTCTTAAGGTATTTGAGCAAGATCCAGATGGGCAAAAATATCCGCAAGCGCAGCTCAATTATGCACTCATGCTCAAGCAACAAGGGCGCTACAAAGAGGCTCTGGCACAATTCAAAGAAGCCAAAAAGTTTTTTGCCGAAGACAAAAAAAATAGTGCCTACCTCAAGGCCGAACAAGAAATTATGGCTTGCAATTGGGTACTTAAGCAACTCAAATTCATCAGCGCCGAAGAAAACAGCGCTTTACTGCAACATCCGGTCAATACCGTCGATACCGAATTTGGCCACCTCTTTTTAAACGACACCCTCATTTTTAGCTCCTTAAGAGCCGATTCTACTGCCGCAGACGAAGAACAAATTTTCAGTAGCCAATATACCATTCAACTATATCAATTCCCGGCCTCAACAAAAAATCAGGTGTTCATCAAAGGCCTGCGTCCGCAAGAGGAGTACGGCAACTTCACGCTTGCGCCCGACAGCAGTTTTGCACTGTGTAGTGCCTGCAGCAGAACAGCCAATACCCTGAAATGCCGCATCATGAAAGTGCTCAGGCAAGAAAATAGCTGGCACCTCGATACAAATGCGCTACTCTCCCTTCCTATCGCTACTTACCAAAGCATGCCACATCTTTTTGAACTAAACGGGCAACTCAAACTCATTTATGCTGCTACGTCTGCGAGAACAAATGGAGATCTAGACCTCTGGATGACCACATTTGCACAAGACGGAACACTTCAAAATCCTATCAACTTATCTGGGCTGAATTCTTTTGAAAATGAGGTATCGCCTTGGTTTGATCCACTTTTTAAACGCCTTTACTTCTCGAGTACCTGGCATGCCGGATTCGGTGGCTACGATATATTTTATTCCAACCTCCAAACCGATGGTACATTTGGCCCGCCCATCAATCTCGGTTTGCCATGGAATAGTGCAGCCAACGAACTCTATTTCTTTTGTGAAGCTGATACCGCCTATTTGAGTTCAAACCGGGTAGGAAGCTTGTATGCCTCTCATCCTACCTGTTGCAGTGATGTCTTTTACCAATATTTGCCGCGCCCTAAGCCGCAAGAAGAAAAGAAGGAATCTACAGCCATCCAAATTGTTGAATTACCCATCCGACTCTATTTCGAAAACGACCATCCAAACCCTAAAACCACCTCAGATTTTACCGAACTTTCCTACGAAGAAACCTACATCAAATACAAAAGTCAATACCCACTGTACTTGCAAAAAGTAAGCGAAGGCCGTGATTCTTTAGCGGCAGTGCAACAAGCCCAATCTTTGCTTGCGTTTTTTGATCAAGAAGTAGACTTCGGGATGCAAAACCTCGCCCTTTTTAGAGAACAAGTTTGGCAGGCACTTCAGTCGGGTCAGCAGGTCAGTATCATGGTGCAAGGATTTGCAAGTCCGCTCGCCAAGTCAGATTATAACGTACATTTGACAAATAGGCGCATTTCTGCCATCAAAAATTATTTTGAAGAGATAGATGGTGGTAAATTTGCACCTTATATGCTGACCAACCCACTGCGCTTGCAATTTATTGAAGTGCCAATGGGTGAATACAAAGCCAATAAAGACGTGAGCGATAACTACTACGACCAACGAAATTCTGTATATTCCAAAGATGCATCCTTAGAAAGACGCATTGAAATCATCGAACTACGCACCGAACCAATTACGCCCAGATGAGTCAAAAACAGCGTATCCATTTTCTAGATTTCAGTCGGAGCGTAGCAATCCTCATGATGCTGCAAGGACATTTCATCTCCATGACGCTAGAGAGCTACCCAACCTTCATGGCAGAAGTGAGGCTCCATGGTTATTCAGGAAGTATTTGGTTCAGTACCTGGGGCTTTTTTAGGGGCTTAACTGCACCTTTATTTTTCACCATTTCTGGTGCAGTTTTTACTTACCTGCTCCACAAAGAATGGCAAAAAGGGCAAGCGTCATTCTTCCAACTCATGCGCGTCAAAAAAGGACTCCGCCGAGCGCTCAGTCTTTTACTCATTGGTTATTTGCTGCAGCTCAACCTCAAATACCTCAAATACTATATCGCGGGGCATTTCAATCCTCACTTTTTAGGTTTCCATATCCTACAATGCATTGGGGTTGGCCTTTTGTTATTGCTTTTGATGAGTGCTTTACTTTACAAAATCAGGCAATTCAGTTGGATTTTTTACTTGCTTTTGGCACTGCTTATCTTTGGTTTTACGCCACTCGTGCGCCTTCAGCCCGGATATTTTCCGGCAGGCATTCCGCCGATCTTGCAAAATATGATACAAGGGCCCGATACAGGTTTCTCGATTTTCCCTTGGATTGGGTTTGTTTTTTTAGGCGCTGGTTTTGGTCATTACCTTAGTATCCACGGAACCGGATTCAAGAACAAGAATGTATACCGCTACCTTATAGTGATGGGACTGGCATTCTATTTTGTTGGTTGGATCATGACGTTTATCTACAACGGTGATTTCACTCATTTTCATTACAAGTATTTATGGGCTTTTGATCGGGCTTTTTTTGTAGCGATCTTATTGATCCTCTTTACCTACCTTAGTGGCTTTGAACGCTTACGCCATCCTTACTTTATGGCTGTAGGGCAAGAAACCTTTGCGATTTATGTCTGGCACGCTGTTATTTTGTATGGTGCTGTTACTGGCTACAGTCTGCGCAGCTTTTTAGAAAACAAACTGACTGCACTCGAAGCCATCTTGGGTGCGCTTATCTTTTTAGCTTTCTTCATTGCCCTGGTACAAGTACTAGACCCAATCCGTCATTTCTTTCGTAACTTTCGCACGTTTTTTATCTCAAATGGGAAACCAAGTAAGCCTCAATAAACCTAAAACCCGCCTTTATTTCATAGATATTGCGCGCACCATTGCCATCCTACTCATGTTGGAGGGCCATTTTGTCCATGATTCCCTGGCCTTGGAGTGGGTCAATGAATCATATCCTGCCTACCACACCTGGAAATTCATCCGCGGCTTTACCTCGCCCACCTTTTTAACCGTAACAGGCCTCATCTTTACTTACCTCTTACTTGGTAATGAACAGCAGTCGTTTTGGCAGAATATGCGCGTTCGCAAAGGTTTCAAGCGCGTTGTTGAACTGCTTTTTTGGGGCTACCTACTCCAGTTCTATGCATTTCATGTCTTACAATGTATTGCAATAGGCATCTTGACCATCATTCTACTCTACGGTTTATTTCGCTTGATAAAAGTCGTTCCACTCTGGAACTATTACTTGCTAGCTGGCACTTTACTGTTTTACTCCCAATTGTATTTTGGCTCCTTAGGCGAACACTATTGGCCTCAAAATGCACCCACATTCATTCAAAATATGTTCCATGGGCCGCATTCTGAATTTCCGATTACGCCAAGAATGGGCTACACCATGTATGGTGCCATGCTAGGTGTCTTGCTCTATCACTATAAAAACCATGTCAAAACTTTACCCGTCATCATTGGCACTTTATGTGCGGGCTTACTTATTTTCTTTGGAATCAAACCCTTCCTTGTTTGGCTTCAAAGTATTCCTGGCCTACATGATATTACTTTTTATCAAATGGATTGGCTCCTAGATAAATTCGGAATGGTTTTGGTTATTCTCTCGTTATTGCTGGGTTTAGAAACGTATGTGCTTCAAATCAAAAAGGATAATTTATTTCTAAAAATAGGGCAAAATACGCTGAGTATTTTTATTATCCATATGATGCTGCTTTACGGCAGCGTGATCAGAATTGGGTTCAATGATTTTCTACATCAGAAACTAGGCCCTTATGAAGTGATTCCGTACACCCTAGGCTTCTGGCTGATTTTCATTGTATACGTTTATTACATCGACGTCATACGTGCAAAGCTTCACTTTATTTTGTGGCCGATGAAAAAGTACAGCAGCCAATTATTTGGCATTAAAGTTCAGGAGAGATAAGGCTAAGCGTTTTTCTATTACACGGTTATTTTTCTTTTCAAGAGGCGCTCGCCACAAGCATCTTGCACCTTGATCTTGATTTCATAAACACCTGGCTTGCCGTATACATGGCGCGTCTTAAAGGACTTTTCTGTCATGCCGTCACCGAAATCCCAGGTAACACTTGAGGCGTTCGGATAATTAGCGCTCAAATGAACCACCTTTTTGTCTTCTGCCGTCAATTTGATATCAAGTTCTACCGTATTCTGATTGATTTTATAGCGGCTCTTGTTCATGAGGACCTGAACTCCTGCGACTTGCTGAATAATCTCTGCTTGTTTTGGGTCTAGCTTAGCCGTAAAACTCAAGTTGGGTTCCGTTTTAAACAATGCTGCATAAAAACAAGACGCTGCGAGATAGGATCCAGCTAAAGAGGGATGTTGTTTGTCTTCTTGGTAAAGTTGTATTTCCGCATGATTTTCTTTAACGGTTTCCCATACTTTACCTACGGGGACAACGCTCAAATTCAATTTTTCCGATAAATACAAATAACCTTGGTGAACGCGATCAGACATTTGCTGGTAGTTCCAATCTATACCAAGCGAATCGTCTTTGAATCCGCCATCGTAGCCCCAAGTCTGGAACAACAAAACATTAGTGCAGCTATTGTTTGCATAAATTGAATCTAAGAGCTGTTTGACATAAGGAAGACTCTGTGTGTCTATTGTAGCGCGATCTTGTGCTAATTCGCGGCTAAAACCCTGCAAAACGACATAATCCCATTTAGTTGAGTTGATGTTTTTATATAATTCTGGTCTTTTAGAGTGCATTTGAAAGGTATGGCTAGATTTGGCATCCATCAAAACCTCCAGTTTAACGCCCTTGCTATCTGCCATTTGCTCAAAAAGCTTTGGCATATTGTTATAGTGCGTGTATGAGTTGCCAACAAACAATACGCGCATTGGCTGCGCAAAAGTGATTCCCATGAATAGAAAGCACGATAATAAACCTAATATTTTCATCTGATTTTTATTGTTGCGTTCCTTCAAACAAAAGTCTTGCCAAAGCTGCCAGCTTTGTTGGGTCGGCGGCTATTTTAGGCTTGCTAAAATTGATGTCGTCTACCTGTTGCAGGGGAATGAGGTGGATGTGCGCATGGGGCACTTCAAGACCAATTACACTTAAACCAATACGCCTACAAGGAACGTGTAAACGCAGCGTTCCTGCAACTTGCTTGGCAAAAAGCCATAAGCGTTGGTAACTTTCATCTTCTATATCAAAAATATAGTCGGTTTCTAACTTTGGAATAACAAGTGTGTGGCCTTGTGCCAAAGGCATGATATCAAGGAAAGCCAAGAATTCATCGTTCTCGGCCACTTTATGGCAAGGAATTTCACCTGCAATGATCCTTGAAAATAAACTTGCCACTATCTAGAAATAGATTTGATTTCAAAATGAATGACGCCGCCTGGTGTTTGGATCTCGGCGATGTCGCCGACTTTCTTACCTAGCAGGCCTTTACCGATTGGTGATTCAATGGAGATCTTACGCGACTTAAGATCTGCCTCATTTTCGGCAACGAGCGTGTATTCTATTTCCATTCCATTACTCGGGTTTTTGATCAAAACCTTTGAAAGGATAAACACTTTGCTGTTATCCATGTGCGATTCGTCAATAAGACGCGCATTGGAAACAATGGCCTCCATCTTTGAAATCTTCATTTCTAAAATGCCCTGTGCTTCTTTAGCTGCATCGTATTCTGCATTTTCGGATAAATCGCCCTTGTCTCTCGCTTCGGCAATTTGTTCAGATATAGCAGGGCGTTGTACTGTTTTCAGATGATGGAGTTCATCTTTGATTTTTTGTAAGCCTTCTGCTGTGTAGTAACTGATATTTGACATGGTCTTCAATTTATGGAAACAAACAAGAGAGCCCTATAAGAGCTCTCTTGCACCTAACAAAGTTAGAAAATTATTTTAAGCTAATAGTAGCTCCGATTGTATGAATGGTTCCAAATACTCCTGCAAAGCGCGCAGCGTACTCTAGACCTAATGCATTTTGATTTTCACCAACTAAAGCATCTATAGAGAAACCAGCAGAAGGGCCGCTAAAAGCACTTGACTTGGTTTCTTCGTTGAACATTCCGTTTTCATAGCAGAAACCTGCTCTGAGGTTGAAGGCCATGTTGTCTTTCGCTACACCGTAATCAAAACCAATGCGAAATTGATCTTTCATAAATGAGTTTGCGGTAAAGCCGAGCGCCATGTTCAATTTATTGCTCTCATTGAAGATGAAATCATAAGAAGCACCAATTCCCAAAAGAGATGGCAACTCAAAAGTTGCTGAACGCTGCTCGAGTGATGCGTTGTAACCTGTAGTTACGTAGGTCACTTGTTGAGCCAAACCGTCACCTTTGTAGCGCATAACGGGCCCCACATTTTTAAGGGTAATGCCAAACTTCAATTGGTCTTGCTCTCCAGATACATAACGAATACCTGCATCAATTGCAATTCCGTTCGCCTTGAGGTTAGAAATGCTTTCGGAAATCACTTTGAAATTGATTCCTCCATAAATAGAGGAAGAAAACTCCTTGGCGTATCCAACACTAAAAACATTGAAACGCGGTGAAAAGAAACCAATATTACCTTCTGGGTTGGCCACAGTTGTAATCGGAATGTCGCCATAATTCATTGCTTGTACACTAACAGAGAACACCTCAGAATCAGAGATGCGCTGAGCTATTCCCGCACCATTCAATGAGATACCAGCGTTACCCATCCAGTTTGAATGGTTGTACTTAAGTTGTGTTTTATCGGTAAAAGCCAAACCTGCGATGTTCATATAGGTTGCCTCAAGACCATTGCTATTTGCATAAGAGGCATCTCCAATTGCAGACGATCTAGCCCAAGGGTTGATCAACAACTGTGAAGCTCCAGCAGAACCAACGCGGTCTTCGTTACCCGCTTGCGCAGTTAGCGAAGCCACTAGACCTGCGCTAAGTACTATTTGTTTGAATGTCATTTTCATAGCTTTCGAACTAATCTATCATTAAATACCTTGTAAATCCGCCTGACGCATGCCGCCAAAGAACTTCAAGACGCGTTCACCAACATTTGGTACATCTACATGGATGAGGTAAATACCACCTGCTACCGGTATAGACTTATAGTTGGTTAAATCCCAATCGATATATGTTTGAGGACTGTCTTTTTTGAAAGTTCTCACCAATTTACCATTTGCGGTGTAAATGCGAACCGTACAAACTTCTGGAAGGTTGACGATTTTCACTTTGGTGTCCAAACGTGTACGCTCGTATTCTGAGAAAGCGTAGTATGGGTTTGGTACCACATTGATCATAGCCAATGCTTCTTTAAGCATGTCTTGCGAACCAACTTTTGTAGCGATGTCTTCCATAGACCAACCGTACATTGGCTTGCCTGCGTTTTCGCCAGAGCCTACAAAGTTTTTATATTCTTTATTGACGCGCAAGCGGATGGTCACGTCTGTAGATAATAATTCTTGGTCTGTTGCTAACATTGGATAAGCAACCCAAGAAAGTGAACCATAAAGCTCGCGTTTCGCTGAAGAGCTGTTACCTTCTACTTCGAGGTATTTGGCATAAGCATGGTTGCCAGCGTTGTTTTCTGCGTCTGCAGGAACATATGCCGGGAAGTTGTAGCCAGAGCTGAAGCCGTTCGTGCTCGCTTGGTTGTAGCTGAACACGTATACCGGATGCATACCACCCATAAGTGGAGTGCCTACATTGCTCACCAAACGATCCGTTGGGTTCCAGATCATGTCGGCGCCGTTTTCACCACCTAGGAAAGAGTTTTCTCCGAAGGCCATGTACAAACGTGCACCAGACTCTAGGTCTACGGCATAGCCAGGGAACCATCCCATTCCTGTTCCTGTACCGTCAGGATTGCCGTTTTTGTCTACATTTGGGCTCTTGCGCAAAGCACCTGGTTGTGCACCACCCACGTTGAGGGCTGTGTTGCGACCGAGCTCAACAATTGGACAGCGTGTCCAGAGACTCTTGTCTGAAGTAAGCACGATGTTTACACTTGGCAAGAAGGAAATAGAAGCATTGAGCTTGCTAGAACCAGAGAAGGTACCAAAGTACGCCATTGGCATGTAATCGGCTTGGTAACCCACCAAACGATGTGGTGCAACAATGCCTTCTAAAACGCGCTCATAAGCTTGTGTTGGGTCTGCTCCGACTTCATCTGGATAATTACAAGGGTTGAGGTACGTAGGGCCATCAGGTAAACATTCGTAACCTGAAGCGTTTACGTCTGTCTCAGGTGTGTAATCACCAGAGCGTACCCAGTTGGTCGGGAAGAACGCGTCGTTGTCTTTGACACCTGTTAACCAACGTTTAGAAGAATCGGCAAACTCAATGCTGGCATCAATCATGCTCGCATACTTAGAAGCCAAGTTGCCGATGCCGGTGTATTTCGTTTGGAAGATTTGAACCGAAACACCCCATTGCGGAATGATCTGCTCGTTGTTTGATTTAATGGTGCGCTCTGAGCTTACGGAGTCGATTGGTGTGGCGTCGCCTTTGTTGGCGTAGCGGTAAATGACCCAGCTTGCGGTGTCGGCGCTGTTGCCAATGTTTGGCGCAGTGTAGTCTCTGAATTTACATTCGAAATAACCGTTCGCCAAGTTGAGCGGGTCCACTACTTTGATGTTCACAGGGCCTGCACCGTAGTCATATGTTGGGTTGGCCATGTAGCCCTCAGACAAAATAGTATTCATGCTGGCCGAAGTGAGCTCCAAGCTGCGGTTGCCGTTCCCGTAGCCATCTAGGCGCGTGATGCGCGGAGAAGAACCGTAGGCAACAAGTTGTGCTGTACCGCCAGCTTCAGGCATTGGGTTGTGTGGAATTGCAGTAACAGGTGCAATGGCCGTACCGTCAAAATTCAAGCGGCTAGAAATAAATGGAATCTTTTGACCATCTAAAAGCAATGGGTCATTTGGATCGTACTCTTTAAATTGGTTGTAAGCATAAGCAACAGCTACGTAATAGTATTGCTTGTGGTTAACCAAGGTACGCGAACCTTGAGCAAATGCGTCTTCTTTGATAGAGAAAGAGTGACTGATTCCGTTGTTCTCACCGTCTACTTTTTCAACCGGTACTGAGAAACCTAAAGCTTCGTCAAACTCAAAGTTGATGATGCGAGAGATATTGTTTTTGATGTCACATTGTGCAACCAAACGCGCTTTGTCAGGGTCGGCAATATCCGCAATAGAAACATCTTGTGCTTTCAATTGGAAGATTTGATAACCTTCAAAGCGGTAGTAGCGATCTACGCTAGGGTCTGTGATATTGATTTCATCCAACTCTTCATATGCTTCTTGGTAGTTGTTAGAAGATACTGGGTTGTCAAGCATCATGATCAGTTCATTTTCCAATTCCTGAATAGTGAGGCGCGGAGCGTCTGGCGGAGAAAGGATTTTGAAACATGCATCGAACAAAGCCTGCGCTTTTGTATCTGCGCGTTTCATTGCATCTACAGAAGCCATAAGGCCACCGTCAGTGCTACGACCATAAACGATACCGACAGTAATGTTGTTGATAGCTCCTGGACGGAGTGTAAACGGACCAGCAGACTGTACAAAACGACGGTCACCAGCAGGGTTGTTGTTGGTAGATTCATCCCAACCATTAGGGAAAGAAGCTGAAACATCCTCACCTTGAGTTGACCAATGCAATGGATCTGAGGTGCCCGGGAACATATAGTCTGATAATACACCATCAAGAACGCCGGAAGAGCCAACGTAGCCTAAACCACCATAGAACATCTCAGAACCATTTGCCCATTGACCTTCCATGAAGTTGTAGAATTCTGCAGCTGGACCTGGGTCATTGTAAGGGTAAGCAGATGTAGATGTGTAGTAAGTGAATCGGCGCATACCGAAACGCTCGTTGTCGACGATGCCATCAGAATAACCAATACCAATGCCTTTGTAAACGATACCGTTGTTAGCCAAGGCATCAACAACTGTAGGCACAACATCTGTTTGGGTAGCCTCGTCGTAATATGGACCAGGGTTGTCAATACCATCTGCATCTTGGTAAGGACCTTCGAAGAAGTCACAACCAATTGCCGGCGGGTTTTCACCATAACCTAATTTACCACCATCAGCTTCATCGAGGAGGTCACCATTGTACATGTAACCTAAACCGCGAGAAACGTCACAACCGGTGTAGTCATCGGCGTAGTTCCCGACGTCGGCATCGAGGTATTGAGAGAAGTAAGTATTGTAAAGTGTTTGGGTACCGCGGTTGATGAGTTCGTAGTTGTAGAACGTCATGCGGTTGACTTCGTCATTGGTTGCAAAAGAGAAAGCTTGTGCGCGAATCTCCATACCAATTGGGTCACCATTGGTTTCGGTGTGGATGTTTCCTTTGTCGTTGAAGACCCACCAATGTGTTTCGTCACCGTAAAGTGAAATACGACGGTCAATACCACATTCGATGTCGTCACGACCTAAGATGTCGTCGTACCAAGGGTGGTCACCGTTGTCTGGGTTGTAGTTACCGTCTTGATCGCGGTCGTAGAAAGGAGCTAAGAAATAATCTTGACCTCTTGAGACGTCGCCATGAGCTGGCCATCCGTAGATGCGGTTGAGTTCGTCATTAGTAGGTGCAGTGATATCATCGCAACCTTCTGTTGTGATACCTGCGTTACATTCCCACCAAATGTTGAATTTAATAACCTCAGCTTTTCTGATCGTGTAGAATTTATCGTAAGCAATACATTGGTCTGGATCGATGTTCGCCTCACCAAAGTCGCGAATAGCATCGTCGCCAACCGGATTGAGTGGGTTGAAGTTACCTGAACCTGGAGTAACTGTAAGCGGACCAGGCCAGAAATCGTTACCAGAGCGGTAGCGCAAAGCAGCTAACTTGAGCTGGCCATTGACGTCAGTACCACCCATCCAGAGTGCACCTGCAAAAATAGCGAAGCGGTTACTTCCTTTTGGTACTTCGTAGGCGGCTACGCCAGCAGCACGGTTTTGGAACATACTTCCACCCTGCTCGATGAGCGCAGACACATCGTTAAACTTCATGGTCAACTTTGCAGTTGCTGGGCTACAGTTTGCCTTTGGCTTAGCCGTAGGTTTGTAGTCTTTGTCATTTGGGCCTAGGTATGCGAATGCCTGTGAGCATGATACGGTTAGACCAATAAACGCGGCAATGAATTGCTTTTTCATAATACTTCGTTAAAGCTTCTTAAAAATCAAATTTTACTCCCAAACGAATAGTTCGAGGTATACTGATGTTAAACGGATTTTGAATCTTCATGGTGTAGTAGTCACGGAAAGATTGCTCATCGATTTGGTTTTGAATTGACGTTTGGCTTGCCGCAGCTGCAAGATAGC
>JACCDU010968343.1_pt1 | contig 23292 bp, 25 predicted proteins | sample 7446081 | NCBI WGS metagenome assembly JACCDU01 (sample SAMN15323447, study PRJNA562643) | freshwater metagenome | isolation source: river surface water | place: USA:Blue River Watershed | collected 2017-08-17
CGTATTGCATGAGCAAGGCCGCCGTCATTCAAATGACGCGTGCCATGGCGCTCGAGTGGGGCCGCTTCGACATCAATGTCAATGCCATCTGCCCGGGCTACATCGACACCGAAATCAACCATCACCATTGGCAAACCGAGCAAGGGCAAAAGCTGGTCAACATGCTGCCGCGCAAGCGCGTGGGTCACCCCAAGGATCTGGATGCTTTGCTGATCATGCTGGCCAGTGGTGAGAGCCAATTCATCAATGGCGCTGTCATTGCGGCAGACGATGGGTTTGCACTATGAGAATTGAATTGCCCGAGCGCAAAAAGCTCGTTTACGAGCATTTGCTGCCGATACGCTGGGGCGACATGGATGCCATGGGCCATGTCAACAACGTGAGCTATTTTCGGTTCATGGAAACCACGCGCATTGACTGGTTTCGCTCCATGAATGTGCAGCCCGACGCGTCAGGCGAGGGCCCCATCATCGTCAACGCCTTTTGCAATTTCTACAAGCAGCTGGTGTACCCGGGCGACATTCGCATGAAAATGTATGCCAGCGACCCGGCCCGCTCCACCTTTGAAACCTGGACCACCATGGAGATGGCGGACGAGCCAGGGGTGATTTATGCGGCCGGCGGCGCCACCACCATTTGGGTGGACTTTCAGGCCCAGAAAGCAGTGGCGCTGCCCGAGTTCATGCGCCAGCTGGTAACGGCAGAATGAGGCTCAAGCGGCCGGCTTGGCTTTGGGAATTCGGCCCATCACGTAGAACTCGGGGTTGGGCATCATGCCGCTGAAGCTGGCCATGCGGTTGGACAGGCCAAAGAAAGCCGTGATGGCGGCGATGTCCCAGATGTCTTCGTCATTGAAGCCGTGGGCGTGCAACGCGGCGAAGTCGGCTTCTTCAATTTCATCGCTGTGCTGGCACACTTTCATGGCGAAGTCCAGCATGGCGCGTTGACGCGGGGTGATGTCGGCCTTGCGGTAATTCACCGCAACCTGATCGGCCACCAAGGGTTTCTTTTCGTAAATTCGCAAGATCGCGCCATGTGCGACCACGCAGTACAGGCAGTTGTTGGCGGCGCTGGTGGTGGTGACAATCATCTCGCGGTCGCCTTTGCTCAGGCCCGAGTCCTCTTTGAGCATCAGCGCGTCGTGGTAGGCAAAGAAGGCACGCCACTCCGCCGGGCGACGGGCCAGGGCCAGAAAGACGTTGGGCACAAAGCCGGCTTTTTCCTGGACTTCCAACACTTTGGCACGGATGTCGTCGGGCAGGTCTTTGATTTCAGGGGCAGGGTAGCGATCGGTCATGGTGTTACCTTGGTTTTTTTTCAATCTTAACAGCGGAAGGCTAGCGCCCAGCCACCAATTTATGAACCAGGTCCGCCGTGGTGGGCGACTTGTATTTGCGCATCAATCGTGCTCTGTAAATTTCTACGGTTCGGTGGCTGATGTTCAGGACCCGGCCAATTTCTTTCGAGGTCATGCCGTCCATCAAAAGGGCCGCCACCTCGCGCTCGCGGGGGGTCAACTCTGCTTTGACCGTGCGATGAGCACTCAAGTCTTCGAAGCTCCAAATGCCCGCCTCGTGCGGGGACGCGCGATTCAACGCCCGCCCGGTGACATGGCACCAAAAGGGCTCTCCTTTGAGAGGGCCGTCAATGCGCTTCATGACGCGGTCATCTGCATAGAGCCCATGTTGGTTCAAAATCGGCTCGATGCGAGCGCCCGTTCGCTCGTATTCGTCTGCGCTGGGGTAGAGCACGAGAAAGGACTGACCGATCAGCTGGTCCCGATTGGCGCCAAACATCTCACACAGTCGCTGGTTGCAATCCACCATGATGCGGTGACGAGACAGCACCAGGCCGATGGGCGCCAGATCAAAAGCCAGTCGGTGATCAATGTCCATGGTGAGGGTGAGGAGCGGGGCAGTCCTTACGAAAAACTACGTATTCAAATACGTAGTATCGTTGAGCTTGTTCATCTTGCAAAGTCTGGAGCCTCTCGTGAACAAGATTTATCCCTCCGCTGCGGCGGCACTCAAAGGCATCGTGGCCGACGGTCAGTTGATGGCTGTGGGCGGTTTCGGTTTGTGTGGCATTCCCGAAGCCCTGATTGACGCCTTGCGCGACTCGGCCGTGAAAAATCTGACCGTGATTTCCAACAACGCTGGTGTCGATGGTTTTGGCCTTGGAAAATTACTGGAAACGCGCCAAATCACCAAAATGATTTCGTCCTACGTCGGCGAAAACAAAGAGTTCGAGCGCCAGTTTCTGGCCGGCGAATTGGCTCTGGAGTTCACGCCGCAAGGCACGCTGGCGGAAAAGCTTCGCGCGGGTGGCGCTGGCATTCCGGCTTTCTTCACCAAAACTGGTGTTGGCACCGTGGTGGCCGATGGCAAAGAGCTTCGCGAGTTTGATGGCGAAACTTATGTGATGGAACGCGCCCTGGTGCCCGAGGTCTCCTTGGTAAAAGCTTTCCGTGCCGACAAGTCTGGCAACTTGCAGTTTCGTTTCACTGCACGCAACTTCAACCCCGCCGTGGCGATGGCGGGCAAGATCTGCGTGGTGGAGGTCGAGGAAATTGTCGAGACCGGCGCCATGCATCCTGATGAAATCCATTTGCCTGGCATTTATGTTCATCGCATCGTGCACAACCCGAGCCCTGAAAAACGCATCGAGAAACGCACCATCACTGAGAAAGCAGGAGTCTGATCATGTCCTGGAGTCAAGACCAAATGGCCGCACGCGCGGCACAAGAACTGCAAGACGGTTTTTATGTGAACCTGGGCATTGGCATCCCCACCCTGGTGGCCAACCACGTGCCCGCGGACATCGAAGTGTGGTTGCAATCGGAGAACGGCATGCTGGGCATCGGCCCTTTCCCAACCGAGGAGAACGTCGATGCGGACCTGATCAACGCAGGCAAGCAGACTGTGACTACGATTGCGGGCACCTCGATTTTTGGCAGTCATGACAGCTTTGCCATGATTCGCGGCGGCAAGATCAATTTGTCCATCCTCGGGGCCATGCAGGTCAGCGCAAAAGGCGATCTGGCCAATTGGATGATCCCGGGCAAGATGGTCAAGGGCATGGGCGGCGCCATGGACCTGGTGGCCGGCGTCAAGCGCGTCATCATCTTGATGGAACATGTTGCCAAAAAGAAAGACGGCACCGAAGACCTCAAGATCCTTCAAGAGTGCACGTTGCCACTGACGGGCGTGGGCGTGGTGGATCGCATCATCACCGATTTGGCCGTCATGGATGTCACGCCCGAGGGTTTGAAGGTTGTGGAACTGGCGCCGGGCGTGACGCGCGAGTTTTTGCAAAGCAAGACCGGGGTGGCGCTGATCTGACGGCGTCACGCAACTGACATACCGGTGTGATAAAAACCCCGGTATGTCTTTTTTTGTTTACCTCGCAAAATTTCAGCGGTCCGCCTACGTGATTGGGACCCTGATGGGGGCGTGCGCCGCTGCACACGCTGCGCGGCCCATGGTCACCGACGACGCCAACATCGTCGATCCCCAGAGTTGCCAACTGGAGAGCTGGGTCAAGACCTCCCAAGTCAGCCTGGAACGCTGGGCTGTGCCAGGCTGCAATTTCGCCTGGGACACCGAAATTTCGGTGGGCGGCAATGCTCAAAACGCCAAGGTGGAGGGTGACTCCCAGTTTTGGCTGATCCAAGCCAAGAAGCGCTGGAAAAAATTGGAGCCCAACTCCTGGGGCCTGTCCACCACATTGGGACGTGTGAGCGAGCGCCCCGGTCGCAGCCAGCAGTTCAGTTCAGAAAGCTTGGTCCCTTCCTCTGCGCAAGACACCTACCTGAACGTGCCCATCACCTGGGCGCTGGCCAGCGACCGCTTCATTCACCTGAACCTGGGCTGGATTCACCACGAGAGGCTGCGTGTGTCCCACCCCACGTGGGGGCTGGGCGGAGAATATGGCCTGACACCGCGCACATTCGCGATCGGTGAGGTGTTTGGGGAGTCTGGTGCGCAAAGCAAAACGCAAATGGGTTTGCGTTATTGGGTGAGTCCGCAAAAGCTGCAGCTGGACACAACATATGGGCAGCCCTTGCGGGGCGGCAAAGAGGAAAGGTGGATTTCCATCGGCTTGCGATGGCTGTCTGACCCTTTGTGGTGATCGCTGGAGCGGGTGAAGGGAATCGAACCCTCGTCTAAAGCTTGGGAAGCTGCCGTTCTGCCATTGAACTACACCCGCAGATAGGTGATTGTAACGGCCCTGATCCTCAGTTCAACATGACGTGGCCGCGTTGAATCAGGCACCCCCGCATTTGCACCATGTATTGCTGTGCGCTGAGGCCTTTGGTATTTTCATCAGAGATGCGTTTTTTGCAATCTTCTAGGTCGGCTGCCAGTTGTGGGTTTTTTGACCCATCGGCGGCCACACGGGGCTCGTAGGTGGACGGGGCTTGCCGTGCACCGCCAAGGCCAACACAAGCACATAAAGTCGCCATGGCACCCAGCGTCAGGAAACTGCGAAACAATGCCTTTTGCATTTTGTGACCCCTTTGCAAGGTCAACTATAGCAACGATTAAAAAAATGACAAGTTTATTGGGCGAGGAGTGTTTCCGTCTTGATCTTCATCATCTCCGCGCTCAGCAGGTCGTAGTGTTTGAGCGTCAGGGGCGTAGGGGCCAGGTATTTGGTTCTGCGGTTGCCATCATTGAATTGATGAGTGATCAGGTTGGCAACGCGCAATTGTTCCAGCTTGCGATGAATGCTCGCCGGCGAGGCGATGGCTGAAAGTCTCATCGCAGTCGACACAGTCATGGGATGGCCTTCAACGTGGGCAACCGCGATGATTTCCAGCAGGCGAACAGATTCGGCGTCCAGGCGTTGGAAAGGCCCCTGGGACTCCAGTCGATGGATAGTCTGTATCAACCGCAGATAGGAAGATGCCAAGGGTGACGACATGGGAACTCCGTTAAGTAATCGCCGAATCAATAGCGAGGCGAGTGTATTCGTATTTCAAGACTTTCACTAGTCTTTTGCGTAACTTAAGTAATATGTTGATAAACTGAATGACATATGTAGAAGTTAATACTTTTAGGGGTCTAATTTTTGATTTGGTGAAATCAGTGCACTGGATTAAATTAAGCTTATGCGAAAAAAACTTCTTTCAGCGCACATGTTCGCCCTGAGCATTTTGGCCGCATGCTTGCACGCCCGCGCGCAGAGCGATGACTGCAACGCCATCAAGGAGCCGGACAAGCAAAATTACTGCAAGGCTACAACCTCAGGCAAGCCCGCTTTCTGCGCCAAGATCAGCAGCAACGACACGCGCAACCTCTGCCTGGCCAAGACGCACAACCAAGAGCGCTATTGCCAAAGCATCAGCACAGCCAAAATCAAAGAGCGCTGCCTGCAAAGCATTCGTTAGTTGTTCCAAAACCGTGCGTGCGCAGCACGCGCCGCCGCTCAGGAAGCTTTGAGGGTGTTCTGCAGCGCCTTTTCCACTTTTTCGAAGTAGCGTTGCGCTGTGGCCGTCGGCACCATGTACTTTGTGCGTCGGTTGCTGCCCTCAAAGAAGGCCTCAATCATGCCCATCTCGCGCAGTTGGTCCAACTTTCGGTGCAAGGTGGCCGGCGAGGCGATGTGGTTCAACGCCATGGCTTCGGTGACCGTCAAAGGCTTGTGTTGGTTGAACCGAATGGCAATGACCTCTAGAAGGCGCTTGGCTTCCAGGTCCATTTGCGGCAACTCGTCGCTGTTTTCAATCGCGTGAAGCAAGCTGAGGAATCGCAAGTAAATTTGATTGGATTTCATGCCCATGCTCGCACCAAGTGTTGCCCAAAGATGACCGGGATTCTATCCATGAACAGATTCGAAGTGATGGAATCTGTCACGGATATCCTCCATTTCACTGTTTTTAGCGAAGCACGTCCCCGATACAGAGGTATTTCATTTCGACGTATTCCTCCATGCCATGAGAGGAGCCTTCTCGGCCCAGGCCTGAGTGCTTGACGCCCCCAAACGGCACATGCTCGGTCGCAATGATGCCCACATTGATTCCGACCATGCCGTATTCCAAGGCTTCGCTGACGCGGAAGATGCGGCCCACGTCACGGCTGTAGAAATAGCTGGCCAGGCCGAACTCGGTGTTGTTGGCGGCGTCAATGGCTTCTTGTTCTGTCTTGAAGCGGAAGATGGGCGCGAAGGGGCCGAAGGTTTCTTCCTTGGCACACAACATGTCGGGTGTCGCATTCGCCACCACGGTGGGCTGGAAAAACTGGCCCTTGAGCACTTGCCCGCCGGTGATCAGTTGGCCGCCACGCTGAACCGCATCTTGCACGTGGCGCTGGACCTTCTCGATGGCGGCGGGTTCGATCAGCGGGCCTTGGACCACGCCGTCCTCAAAGCCATTGCCCACTTTGAGCGCTTGAACTTTGGCAGCGAATTTTTTGACAAACTCGTCGTAAACGCCTTCTTGAACATAGATGCGGTTGGCACACACGCAGGTTTGTCCGGCATTGCGGTATTTGCTGGCCATGGCGCCTTCAACGGCGGAGTCGACATCGGCATCGTCAAACACCAGGAAGGGCGCGTTGCCGCCCAGTTCCAGGGATAATTTTTTGATGGAGGGCGCCGACTGGGCCATCAGGATGCGGCCCACTTCGGTCGAGCCGGTGAAGCTGATGTGGCGCACCACGTCGCTGGCGCAGAACACTTTGCCTACGGCAATGCTGTTGGCGGAGTCTGCCGTGAGCACGTTGAGCACGCCCGCAGGAATGCCTGCGCGCACGGCCAGTTCGGCTGCAGCCAGCGCAGTGAGGGGCGTCAATTCGGCAGGCTTGATGACCACAGGGCAACCTGCCGCCAGGGCCGGGGCGACCTTGCGGGTGATCATGGCCAGCGGGAAATTCCAGGGCGTGATGGCCGCGCAGACGCCGATGGGCTGCTTGATGACCATCAAGCGGCGGTTGTTGTCGAACTGCGGCAAGGTTTCGCCATTGACGCGCTTGGCTTCTTCGGCAAACCATTCGACAAAGCTGGCGCCGTAAGCCACCTCACCCTTGGCCTCTGCAAAGGGCTTGCCTTGTTCGGCGGTCATCAGGCGGCCGAGGTCTTCGACATTGGCCATCAGCAGGTCGTACCACTTGCGCAGCAGGATGCTGCGCTCTTTGCCGGTTTTGCTGCGCCATGCGGGCCAGGCGGCATTGGCGGCGGCAATGGCCGCCTCGGCCTCGGCGGGCCCCAGGTTGGCAACATCGGCCAGCTTCGCGCCAGTGGCGGGATCTGTGACGTCAAAGCGGCTGCTGCCGGCGAGCCATTGCCCATTGATCAGGGCATCGGTCTTCAAGAGGCTGGGGTCGTTGAGCAGGGCCAACGGGGAATTTTTCATGTCCATGGTGAGTCTCCTAGCAATTTCGCAAGGATACCGCCACCGCTGTTTCCCACAAGACCCTGGGGTGACAGGTGAAACCTATAATCAAAGGTTCCAATTTTTTCGTCCTGACAATGAGCACACCCCAATTTTCCGTGGCCGACATCCGCAAGACCTTTTTGGACTTCTTTGCCGCCAAAGGGCACACCGTGGTGGCATCCAGCCCGCTGGTGCCTGGCAACGACCCCACGCTGATGTTCACCAACTCTGGCATGGTGCAATTCAAGGACGTGTTTCTGGGCACAGACAAACGCGCTTATGTGCGCGCTGCCTCGGTGCAAGCCTGCTTGCGTGCTGGTGGCAAGCACAACGACTTGGAGAACGTGGGCTACACCGCGCGGCACCACACCTTCTTTGAAATGCTGGGCAATTGGAGCTTTGGCGACTACTTCAAGCGCGAGAGCCTCACCTGGGCCTGGGAGTTGCTGACGCAGGTTTACAAGCTGCCCGCTGACAAGCTGTGGGCCACGGTTTACATCGAGGACGATGAGGCCTACGACATTTGGACAAAAGAAATTGGCTTGCCGCCCGAGCGGGTGGTTCGCATTGGCGACAACAAAGGCGGGCGCTACCAGTCCGACAATTTCTGGATGATGGCCGACACCGGCCCGTGTGGCCCTTGCTCGGAGATTTTTTACGACCACGGCCCTCACATTGCCGGCGGTCCCCCCGGCAGCCCGGAGGCCGATGGCGACCGCTACATCGAAATTTGGAACAACGTGTTCATGCAGTTCGACATGCAGCCCGACGGCTCGGTCAAAAAGCTGCCCGCACCTTGCGTGGACACGGGCATGGGGCTTGAGCGCCTGGCGGCGATCCTTCAGCATGTGCACAGCAACTATGAAATTGACATCTTCGACCGGTTGATCCGTGCCGCAGCACGCGAGACCGGTTGCCAGGACCTCGCCAACAATTCACTGCGCGTGATCGCCGACCACATCCGTGCCACCGCTTTTTTGGTCAGCGATGGCGTCATTCCCAGCAACGAAGGGCGTGGCTATGTGCAGCGACGCATCGTGCGCCGCGCCATTCGCCATGGCTACAAGCTGGGCCGCAAAACCCCGTTCTTTCACAAACTGGTGCCCGACCTGGTGAAACTCATGGGCGAGGCTTATCCCAACTTGGCTTCGCAAGCCAAGCGCATCACCGAAGTGTTGAAAGCCGAAGAAGAGCGCTTCTTCGAGACTTTGGAAAACGGCATGAAGATTCTGGACGCAGCCCTGGTTGGTGGCGCGCAGGTCCTGCCCGGTGAAGTGGCTTTCAAGCTCCACGACACCTATGGTTTCCCGCTGGATTTGTCGGCCGATGTCTGCCGTGAGCGGGGCCTCTCTGTGGACGAGGCTGGTTTTCATGTCGCCATGGAAAAGCAGAAGGCCCAGGCGCGTGCCGCAGGCAAGTTCAAAATGGACCGCGCCCTGGAATACACCGGCGTGGGCAACACCTTTGTAGGTTATGAGCATTTGAGCCAGACGGCACAGGTGCTGGCTCTTTATGTGGATGGCACACCCGTGCAAACCCTCCAGGCCGGCCAAGCGGGCGTGGTGGTGCTGGATGCCACGCCTTTTTACGCCGAAAGCGGTGGTCAGGTCGGCGATGAAGGCCAGCTGCAAGCCGCTGGTGTCCTGTTTGAAGTGGCCGACACGCAAAAAATCAAGGCCGATGTTTTTGGGCATCACGGTGTGCTGACCCAAGGCCAACTCAGCGTGGGTGCGCAAGTCACGGCCCAAGTGAATGGCGATGTGCGCGCCGCGACCATGCGCCACCACTCTGTGACCCACCTCATGCACAAGGCCTTGCGCGAAGTGCTGGGTGACCATGTGCAACAAAAAGGCTCGCTGGTCAACGCCGAGCGAACCCGCTTCGACTTTGCGCACAAAGCGCCCGTGACGGATGCCCAGGTCAAAGAGATTGAGTCCCGCGTCAACGCTGAAATTTTCCAAAACGCGGCCACCCAGGCCCGCGTGATGGACATTGAGTCAGCCCGCAAAACGGGCGCCATGATGCTGTTTGGCGAAAAATACGGCGACAGCGTGCGCGTGCTCGACATTGGTTCCACGCGCGAGTTGTGTGGCGGCACCCATGTGCAACGCACGGGTGACATTGGCCTTTTCAAGGTGGTCGCCGAAAGCGGCGTGGCCGCCGGTGTGCGCCGCATCGAAGCGGTGGCCGGTGAAGCGGCCCTGAGCTATTTGCAAAACTTGGAGCACACGGTGCACCAGGTGGCGGGCGCCCTCAAAGCGCCCAGTGACGATGTCCAGAACCGTGTCACCCAAGTGCTGGAACAGGTCCGCGCGCTGGAGAAAGAAATTGCCCAACTCAAAGGCAAGCTGGCGTCCAGCCAGGGGGACGATTTGCTGTCCCAGGCTGTCGACGTGAAGGGCATCAAAGTGGTGGCTGCGCGTCTGGAAGGCGCCGATGCCAAATCACTGCGCGAAACCCTGGACAAGCTCAAGGACAAGCTGAAGACCGCGGCCATTGTGTTGGCGGCCGTGCAGGATGGCAAAGTGCAAATTGCAGCGGGCATCACGGCCGACCAGGTCGGCCGCTTGAAGGCAGGCGAGTTGGTGAATTTTGTGGCCCAGCAAGTGGGCGGCAAAGGCGGCGGCAAAGCCGACATGGCCATGGCCGGCGGCACCGACCCCAGCCAACTGACACCTGCCTTGGCCAGCGTGCAAGCCTGGGTGGCCGAGCGCCTTTAAACGCGCTCGAACACCACATCCCAGACACCGTGGCCCAAGCGCAGGCCACGGTTTTCAAACTTGGTCAGTGGCCGGTAATCCGGTCGGTCTGAATAGCCATCGGCGCGCTTTGAGCGGTTGCGCAACAGCGGCTCTGCCTTCAAGACCTCAAGCATCTGAATGGCATAGGGCTCCCAGTCGGTGGCGCAATGCAAGTAGCCCCCGGGGCGCAGCTTCTGGGTCAGCTGCGCCACCATCGGCGACTGAATCAAGCGGCGTTTGTGGTGCCGTGTTTTATGCCAGGGATCCGGAAAGAAAATATGCAAGCCCGCGAGGCTGGCGGCTGGAATCATGTGCTCCAGCACCTCCACGGCATCGTGCTGCAAGATGCGGATGTTGGCAATGTCATGCTCGCCGATCAGCTTGAGCAAGGACCCCACGCCAGGCTCGTGCACTTCGCAGCCTAAAAAATTCACCTCGGGCAAATGCAAGGCAATTTTGGCACTCGCGTCGCCCATGCCAAAGCCAATTTCCAGCACCAAGGGCAGTGCCGCACGCTCCGCCCCAAACGCTTGCGCCACGTCCAGCTGCGCCTTGTCAAAAGGCAGCAAGAACCTTGGCCCCAAAGCCTCAAAAGCCTTCGCCTGCCCCGACGTCGTCCGCCCAGCCCGCTTCACAAACGTCTTGATGCGCCGCAAATGGACGGCAGGCTGGGGGTCAGGTCTTGAGTTTTGCATGGGAGCTGTGGATAAGTCGAGTCCAGGCCAGCAGGGCATCGGATACCGTGCCGCTTTGTGGCGCCAGCCCCAAGTGTAGGGCCGCCGCATTCAGGCATTTCAAGGGGTCTTGCGTGTCCAATGCCTGGGCACCTTGCTGCTTGGAAAGTTTCTCCCCGTGTGCATCCCGCACCAAGGGCAAGTGCGCATAACGCGGCAAGGGCAGGCCCAGCGCACGTTGCAAGAGCATTTGCCGAGGCGTGTTGTCAGCCAAGTCTTGGCCGCGAACCACGTCGGTGATGCCTTGCAAGCCATCGTCCACCACCACGGCCAGCTGGTAAGCCCACAAGCTGTCGGCACGCTTCAAAACAAAGTCACCCACTTCAGCCGCCACGTCTTGCTGCTGAGGGCCCAGCCATCGGTCTTGCCACGCCACGTTGCCAGGTTCGACCCTGAAGCGCCAAGCCAAGCCACCGCCATGGTTCTCAGCCGTCAGATGCAAGTGACGACAAGTGCCCGGGTAAATCCAAGCCTGATGCCGCTCGCGTCGAACACCCTGCGCCAGCCACTGGCTCTCAATGGCCTTGCGAGAGCATTGGCAGCCGTACACCCAGGCTTGCGCATGAAGTTGTGACAGCGCATGTTCGTAGTGCGCCCCCCTTCGAGATTGCCAAACCACGGGTTCATCGCTGTGCAAGCCGCAGTCTGCGAGCTGCTTCAAGATCAGGGTGTCGGCACCTGGCACGCAACGCGGCGCATCCACATCTTCGATGCGGATCAGCCATTGGCCCTGGTGCGCGCGCGCGTCCAGCCAACTGGCCAAGGCAGCCGCCAACGAGCCAGCGTGCAATGGCCCGGTAGGCGATGGCGCAAAGCGACCGCGGTAGACCGTCATGCCCTCAAAAAATCAGCGCACCGCCAAGGCCAGCGACAGCCCGCTGACAAAAGCATCTTCCACCCGATGCCCCAAATGCCAATCACCGCAGGTGCCCAAGTTGTGCGTGGCATCCCACAAATAAGCCTGGCCCAGGGGCACCGTGGTTTTGGCGAAACGCCAGCGGTGCACCTCGGCATGGCTAGGCTCGGCGCGAATGCCCGTGAGTTCGGCAAAGGCCTTGGTCAATTTGGCTTGCACCCGCAGCGGATCGTCTTCCAGATGTTCTTCCGACCAGGCTGCGCTGGCCTGAACAGTCCAACGCTCCACCCGCAGCCGACCCGGCTTGGAGGACTCGCGCGCCAGCCAAGCCACGCGGTGATGGGTGCTGCGTGCGGCATTCCACTGGGGCCCCAAATGCGCCAAGCTTGGTTGACTGGCTTGAGGGTAGGCCAGCATCAGGGTCCAGCAAGGTGCTACCCGCACCGGGTCCATGGCATCGAGCAAGCTGTGTCCCACCACCATGGCACTGGATTGACGCAGCAATTGCTGGGCTTGCACATGGGGAAGAGCCAGCAGCACCGCATCAAACCCCGACCACACCGCAGGTGAGTCACCCTCGGCATGCACTTGCCAACGCTGGGGGTTCAGGCTGTCCCGCGCCAAGCGATGCACCTGCACATTCAAATGCAAACTGCCACTGTCCAACAAGGGCTGCGCCCAATGGCGCACCAGCGCATTCATGCCCGGTGTGCCCACATGATGAAATTCACGCGAAGGCAGGGCCGCCTCGACCACACGCCCCTGGGTGTCCAACACCCGCACCGCATTGGCACTCCAGGCTTTGAAGACGTCGCGCGTGCCTGGCACAGCGGACAGTGCCAATTCAAAGCGTGGGTCGCGCACAGTGAAGTACTGTGCGCCATGGTCAAAGTTGCCAAACGGTGTTTCCCGCGTGGCCATGCGCCCGCCAGCACCTCGGCTTTTTTCAAACACGCTGACACGGTGACCCGCTTGCAACAAGGTGCGAGCGGCGCTGATACCGGCCATGCCGGCCCCGATGATGGCAAAGTGTTTCATGGTCATGACTCTACACCCTTCGTGCGCTTTCGTCGCGCTTGACTGAGCAGCGCAGCGCGCGTGGCTGGGCTTTTCAACTGTTGCAACCACCACTTCAAGGCGCGGCCCGCGGTGTCCTCGCCTGGGCCTTGACGCCAAGCGTAGCTGACGGTGCTCACACGCCGTGGCCGCTGCACGTCGCGGCGTACCAAGCGACCCGCGCTCAAGTAGGGCTCGGCCAAGGGCTCCGGCAAAAAGCCTGCACCCAAGCCCCGCAACTGCGCCTCCAATTTCGCGCCCATGCTGGGCACGGTGAACACATCCTGCCCGGCCAGCAAGCCCACGGTCATGCCTTGGCCGCGCTGAACCGAGTCGGCCACGGCCACCGCTCTGTGTTGCCGAATGGTTTCATCGCTCAGCGGTTGTTCGACCTGTGCCAAAGGATGGTGGGGTGCCACCGCAAACACAAAACCCACCGGTCCCAAGGTGTCGTGGTGAATGCCACCCACATTCGTGCCTTCTGCCACCACCCCCAGGGCCAGGTCGGCTTGTCCGGAGGTCAAGGCGGCCAGGGTGCCGGTCAGAGTTTCATCACGCAGACGCAGGCGTGTCGGGGGCGACAAGGCAAAGAAAGCCTCGCACAGCTCCATCACGGTTTTCCGATCAATCAAGCTGTCGATGGCCACGGTGAATTCGCTCTCCCAACCCGTTGCCACCCTTTTGACGCGGTTGGCAATGGCGTCCACATCGGCCAACAGGCGTGCGCCTTCGCGTAGCAATTCTTGTCCGGCTGCTGTCAGCTTGGCTTGCCTGGAGCGGCGGTCAAAGAGCAGCACATCCAGCGCATCCTCGATTTGCCGTACCCGGTAGGTGAGGGCGCTGGGCACCAGGTTCAGGGTGCGGGCGGCTGCGGCAAAACTGCCCGCCTGCGCAATGGCGTGCAGCATGGACAAGGCATCGGGCGTAAGGACATCGCGGGCCGTGGTCATGTTGATTATTCAAAAAATTTGAATGATGCCATCAAATCTGCCGCATGGCAAAAGCCATTCACCTGCTTAAAGTACAGGCCAAGGAGGACACACCGTGTTGACACTTCGCAAATCGCAAGACAGAGGCTATGCCGACCACGGCTGGCTCAAGTCGTTCCACAGTTTTTCATTCGCTGGCTATTACGATCCCGCCCACATGGGGTGGGGAAACCTGCGGGTGATCAACGAAGACCGCATCGCCCCTGGCACAGGCTTTGGCACCCATGGCCACCGCGACATGGAAATCATCAGCTATGTCTTGACAGGTGAGTTGGCGCACAAGGACAGCATGGGCAACGTCAAAGGCATCCCGCCTGGCGACATCCAGCGCATGAGCGCCGGCTCGGGCGTGATGCACAGCGAGTTCAACCATGCGCCGCAGCAAACGACGCACTTTTTCCAGATCTGGATTGAGCCCAACGTCACCGGTATTCCTCCCAGCTATGAACAAAAAACGGTGCCTGTGGCCAACAAGCGAGGGCAACTGGCTTGTGTGGCGTCGCCAGAGGGCGATGCCGGCGCCGTCAAAATTCATGCGGATGCCCGTTTGTATGCTGGCCTGTTTGACGCAGGTGAATCGGCCAGCTTGGCCCTGAACCCGCAACGCAAAGCCTATGTCCATTTGGTGCGAGGCCGCTTGAGCGTGAATGGCGAAGCCCTTGAAGCCGGTGACGCCGCCCTGATCTCTCAAGCATCGTCATTGACGATTGCCGATGCAGACCAAGCCGAAGTGCTGGTGTTTGACCTCCACGCTTGAATCATTTTTTTCTTAGGAGCTTTTCATGACAAAAACTGTTGTTGTTTATCACTCTGGCTACGGGCACACCCAGCGCGTGGCGCAATTTGTGGCAGAGGGTGCCAAGGCCCAGTTGATCGCCATTGATGCCGATGGCAACTTGAGTGACGCCGATTGGGCGGTGGTCGATGCCGCCGATGCCATCATCTTTGGCTCGCCCACTTACATGGGCATGGCTTCTTGGCAATTCAAGAAATTCGCCGACGCCACCTCCAAACGTTGGTTCACCAGCGCCTGGAAAGACAAAGTGGCGGGGGGATTTACCATTTCGGCCAGCCCCAGCGGCGACAAACTGTCCACCCTGCAGTACTTCATTACCCTGGCCATGCAAAACGGCATGATTTGGGTGGGGCAACCGTCCATGAACGATGGCAACATCAACCGCATTGGCTCCAACTCTGGCCTGATGGCCCAAGTGGGCCCGACCAGCCCGGCCGCCGACATCCCCCAGGGCGACCTGGACACGGCGCGTGCCTACGGTGAGCGCGTGACACAAGTGGCAGCCAAACTGCGCGGTTAAGCTTCGCCTCAAACCCAGGGCACAACGCGGGCGGTGCGTTAGCATTGCCGCATGAAGATTTTGCAACTCTTGCCCTGGGTGGATTGGGCCGTCCTGGTTTTCTTTTTGACCGCTTGGGTCGGCTATGCCTGGTTTGCGCGTGTCTGGGGCGTCAAGCGTCCCTCCATCTTGGCCGCAACCAACCGCTTTCGCTTGCTGTGGATGAAGCAAACCCTGGCGCGCGACCCGCGCATGCTGGACGGCATCATCACCCAAAGCCTCTCGCACACCCCATCGTTTTTTTGCTCGACCAGCATCATCATCATCGGCGGCTTGTTCGCCTTGCTGGGAACCACGGACAAGGCCGCGGAATTGGTGCGTGAAATTCCGTTCGCCCAGCAAACGCCGATCCTGGTGTTCGAATTCAAGATCCTGGTGCTGGTTGCGATCTTTGTGTATGCCTTCTTTCGCTTCTCATGGTCGATGCGCCAGTACACCTTTGTGGCCCTGATCATTGGCGCTTTGCCACCGGCGAGTGCCTTCGCGCGGGGAGAGCACTCGAGCGACACCCATGCGCAGCGCGCGGCCGACATGACGGGACTGGCAGCCGAGACCTTCAACGATGGTTTGCGCGCCTATTATTTTTCGTTCGCCGCCATGGGATGGTTTTTTTCACCCCTGGTGTTCGTGCTCACCACCCTGATGGTAGTGGCTATCTTATACAGCCGCGAATTTCGCTCCGAGGTGCTCAATATTCTCAAGCACTGAGCTTGGCTTCGGCGGTCGTGGGTGACAAGTCAGGGGCCAGGGCCTCTCGTTCGTCGAAGACGAAACAACCGCCTTGGTAGTGCGCATCGCCTACTTCCTCAAAGTATTTCAAAATGCCGCCCTCGAGTTGATAGACCGATGACAGCCCGATTTCTCGCAGGTAGATGGCCGCCTTTTCGCAGCGGATGCCGCCAGTGCAGAAGCTGATCACGGTTTTGTCTTCCATGGCCGCTTTGTGCGCTTGTGCGGCCTCAGGGAACTCGCTGAAGCGCGAGATGCGCCAATCCAGGGCGCCCTCAAAGGTTCCGTAATCCACTTCAAAAGCGTTGCGCGTGTCCAAGGTGATCACCGCTCGGCCCTGGTCGTCATGGCCTTGATCGAGCCAGCGTTTTGCAGTGCGCGCATCCACCGCCGGCGCACGTCCCCGTGACGGCTGAATGGTGGGATGGTTCATCCGAATGATTTCCCGCTTGACTTTCACCAGCATCTTGCGAAAAGGCTGGGCCGCGGACCAGCTTTCCTTGGGTTGGAGGTCTGCAAACCGGGGATCTGCACGGAGGAAGGCCACAAATGAGCGCACGGCATCTGCCGTTCCAGCCAGAAACAGGTTGATGCCTTCCTCGGCGATCAGCATGGTGCCTTTGAGTTGAAGCGCCAGGGCCTGGTTCAGGCAGCGCTCACGCAAGGCTTGCGTGTCGATGATCGGGACAAATTTGTAGGTCGAAATGTTCAGGATGGTGTTCACCCCCTAATTTTACGAAGCTTGTGCGCTGACGCATCCTGATCTTCTTGCGACAGCTCAAAGGGCGAGCAGATTGCCTACAATGAGGCCATGTTTGTGCACCTGCGTCTTCACACCGAGTTCTCCGTCGTCGATGGCACCAACCGCATCGATGAAGTCGTGAAAGCGGCAGCTGCAGATGGCCAACCCGCATTGGCCATCACCGACTTGAACAACCTGTTTGGCGCCATCAAGTTTTACAAAGAAGGGCGTGGCAAAGGCGTCAAACCCTTGATTGGCTGCGATGTGGTGGTCGAGGCTATGGGCAACGAGGCGACGCCCACCCATCGTCTGTTGCTCTTGGTGATGAACCATCAAGGCTATTTGAACCTTTGTGAATTGCTGGCGCGCGCCTGGACCCAAAATGTGGCGCGCGATCAGGCGGTCGTGAAATGGGCTTGGCTGGAAGAGCTGTCCGGCGGCTTGTTGGCCTTGTCGGGCGCGCAGACGGGCGCCGTCGGGCAAGCTTTGCTGCAAGGCAATGCGTCGCGCGCCAGTGAGGTGGCGTTGCAACTTGCGGCCACCTTTCCGCACCGTTTTTACCTCGAATTGCAGCGCGCCGGCCGTGCCGACGACGAGGCCCATGTGATGGCCGCGGTGCAATTGGCGGCCCGCTTGAAGCTGCCTGTGGTGGCCACACACCCAGTGCAGTTCACCCAAGAGGATGATTACGAAGCGCACGAGGCCCGCGTCTGTATCTCAGAAGGCGAGATTTTGGGCAATCCGCGCCGGGTTCGGAAGTTCACGCGCGAGCAGTACTTCAAGAGCGCTGAGCAAATGCGCGCCTTGTTTGCGGATGTGCCATCTGCTGTCGCGAACACTCTGGAAATTGCCCGCCGATGCAACCTGACCCTGGTGCTGGGCAAGCCGCAATTGCCGGACTACCCCACGCCTGAAGTGGATGGCCGGCGCATGCCCATCGAAGAGTACTTCCGCTATGCATCGCACGAAGGCCTGAAAGAGCGCTTGCAGCACCTTTACCCAGACCCTGCCGTGCGTGAGTCGCACCGCGCGCGCTATGAAGAGCGCCTGGAATTTGAGATCGGCACCATCCTCAAGATGGGTTTCCCAGGCTACTTCCTGATCGTGGGCGACTTCATCAATTGGGCCAAAAACAACGGCTGCCCAGTCGGCCCCGGGCGCGGCTCGGGCGCTGGCTCCTTGGTGGCTTATGCGCTGAAAATCACCGACCTGGACCCGCTGCAATACAACCTGCTGTTTGAGCGCTTCCTCAACCCGGAACGGGTGTCGATGCCTGACTTTGACATCGACTTTTGCCAAGGCAACCGCGATCGCGTGATCGACTACGTCAAAGACAAATACGGCCGCGATGCGGTCAGTCAGATTGCCACCTTTGGCACCATGGCCGCGCGTGCCGCCATCCGGGACGTGGGGCGCGTGCTCGACATGAGCTACACCTTCTGCGATGGCATCTCCAAGCTGATTCCCAACAAGCCAGGCCAGCACATCACGATTGCTGGTGCCATTGAGGCCGAACCCGTGTTGGCCGAACGCTTGGCGCGTGAAGACGAAGTCAAGACCCTGTTGGCTTTGGCGCAAAAGCTCGAAGGCTTGTCGCGCAACGTGGGCATGCACGCGGGGGGGGTTCTGATCGCGCCTGGCAAGCTGACCGACTTCTGTCCTTTGTACCAACAACCGGGCAGCGAATCGGCTGTCAGCCAGTTTGACAAAGACGACGTGGAAGCTGCAGGCCTGGTGAAGTTTGACTTTTTGGGCTTGGCCACGCTCACCATTTTGGAGATTGCGCGCGAGTTCATCGTGAAGCGCCACAAAGGCCAGGAAAATTTCTCTTTTGAAAATATACCCTTGGACGACGCGGCCACTTACAAGCTCTTTCAAGATGGCAAAACCGAGGCGGTGTTCCAGTTTGAAAGTCGTGGCATGCAAGGCATGCTGCGCGATGCGCGGCCCACACGGCTGGAAGACCTGATCGCCCTGAACGCTTTGTATCGACCTGGGCCGATGGACCTGATTCCCAGCTTTGTGGCTCGCAAGCACGGCCGCGAAGAGGTCATTTACCCGCACCCGCTGGTGGAACCGGTGCTGTCGGAAACCTACGGCATCATGGTTTACCAGGAGCAGGTGATGCAGACCGCGCAGGTCTTGGGGGGCTACTCATTGGGTGGTGCCGATTTGCTGCGCCGCGCCATGGGCAAGAAAAAAGCCGAGGAAATGGCGGAGCATCGCCAAATCTTCCGCGAGGGAGCCGCCAAGAACAACATCAGTCAAGACAAGGCCGACGAGATTTTCGATCTGATGGAAAAGTTCGCAGGCTACGGCTTCAACAAGTCGCATGCTGCTGCCTATTCCCTGTTGGCTTATCACACCGGCTGGCTCAAGGTGCACTACACCGCTGAGTTCTTCTGCGCCAACATGACCGTTGAGATGGACAACACCGACAAGCTGAAGGTCTTGTTTGAAGATGCCCAAAAAATGGGCTTGCGCTTTGAACCGCCCAACATCAATCGCGGCCATTACCGCTTCGAGCCCATCTCTGACCAGGAAATTCGCTATGGGCTGGGCGCCATCAAAGGCACGGGCCAGCAAGCCATTGAAGCCATTGTCGCCGCGCGAGAACAAGGCGGCCCGTTCACCAGCCTGTATGACTTTTGCCGCCGCGTGGACCGCTCGCGCCTGAACAAACGCACGGTCGATGCCCTGATCAAGGCCGGCGCGTTTGACATCCTGAATCTTAACCGCGCCTCGCTGTCCGCCTCGATCGAGCGCGCCTTTGAGTTCGCGCAAACCGTTGAAGCGAATCAGAACCAAGGTGGGCTGTTTGACGGTGGCGATGACCACGGTTCAAGCACGCAAGAGCCCGGCCTGGTAGAAAAAATGCCCTGGGGCGTCAAAGAGCGCCTGACCCACGAGAAGACGGCAGTGGGCTTCTACCTTTCTGGCCATTTGTTCGACGAGGTGTCGCGTGAGGTGACGCAATTTGTCAAGCGCCGCATCGACGACTTGCTGGACTCGCGCGAGCCCCAACTGTTGGCGGGCATCGTCAGTGACCTGCGGGTCATCAACGGCCAACGTGGCAAACTGGCCATCTTCAAGCTGGACGACAAGTCGGGCACCATCGAGGCCACGGCCGACGAGGCCTTGATCAATGCCAACCGCAACCTGTTGAAAGACGATGAGTTGATCATCGTGATGGCCAAGGCGCAACCGGATCGTTTCTCAGGCGGCTTGCGCTTGAACTTGCAACAGGTCTGGGACTTGCCCACAGCGCGTTGTCGTTTTGGCAAATACCTGACGGTGGCGGTGAATGGGGTGGCCCCCGACATTGGGCGTATCTTGAAGGACCATCCTGCGCACATTGAAATGTCCGAGCAAGGCGAGTTGGTGCGTGGCATGCCCGTGCGCTTGAAGCTGCTTCGACAGGGCGCGCAAGCCGAAGTGCAGTTGGGCGAGCAAGCCAAGTTTTTCCCTAGCGATGCGGCCCTCTCGAGCTGGATGGCCCAGGCCCATGAGGGTGACGCCCGAATCGTCTACGATTGAGCGCGATGTTTTTCACCATTCCCACGATCATGACATGGACCCGCATTGTGGCGATTCCATTGATCATTGCCGTCTTCTATTTGCCTCTCTCGCAAGAGCTGAAAAACCTCACGGCCACCGTGATGTTCGTGGTCTTCGCGCTGACCGATTGGCTCGATGGCTACCTGGCGCGCCGCTTGAACCAGACGTCCTCCTTCGGGGCATTTCTTGACCCTGTAGCCGACAAGTTTTTGGTGTGCGCGAGCTTGCTGGTGCTGGTCCATTTAGGGCGTACCGATGTTTTCGTGGCCTTGATCATCATTGGCCGTGAAATTGCCATCTCTGCCTTGCGCGAGTGGATGGCGCAGATTGGCGCCTCGCGCAGCGTGGCTGTGCACATGCTGGGCAAAGTCAAGACCACGGTCCAAATGGTGGCGATTCCCTTCTTGCTGTACGACGGCACGCTGTTCGGTTGGATGGACACGGGTGTCTGGGGCCAGGTCTTGATTTGGTGTGCGGCCTTGCTGACGGTCTGGTCCATGGTCTATTACCTTCAGAAAGCCCTGCCGGCCATCCGTCAGCACGTCAAATGAGCGGGGCCGCGCAGCGCGAAAGCTGGGTGCGGGCCATGCCTGTGGTGTTCGTGATGATCTGGAGCACTGGCTTCATCGTGGCGCGTTATGCCATGCCGTATTCACCGCCCATGACCTTTTTGTGGGTGCGTTATCTTCTTTCCATTCTGGCATTTTGGCTCTGGATCCGATGGGCGAGGGTGGCCTGGCCGCAAAGCCGCGCCCAGTGGTGGCACCTTGGCGTGACGGGCGTCTTCATGCATGCGGGCTATTTGAGCGGTGTGTGGGTGGCCGTGAAGGCTGGCATGGGCTCGGGCTTGTCCGCCCTGATTGTGGGTTTTCAGCCTGTCCTCACGGCCATTTGGTTATCGTCGCAAGGCGGCCAGGTCACGCGGCGGCAGTGGGGCGGATTGCTCTTGGGTTTCGTGGGCTTGGTGCTGGTGGTGTCTCGCAAGCTCCAAGACACGATGGAAGTGACGCCCTGGACGCTGTCCTTGGCGGTGCTGGCGCTGTTGTCCATCACCGTCGGCACCCTCTACCAAAAACGCCATGTGCAGCCCTGCGATGTGCGCACGGCCAACACGGTTCAGCTCATGGCTGCCGCCTTGGTGACCCTGCCGCTGGTGGCGTTGGAATCAGAGGCGGTACAGTGGCATCCTTCGTTGCTGGGTGCCATGGCCTGGTCTGTGTTGGGCATGACGCTGGGGGGGAGCTCCTTGCTTTACCTGCTCATCCAGCGTGGCGCGGCTGCGAGCGTCAGCAGCCTGATGTACCTCGTGCCGCCTTGCACGGCCATGTTGGCCTGGTTTCTTTTCGATGAACCGGTCACCGTGACCACCGTGGCAGGCATTGTGCTGACCGCTGTGGGCGTGAGCTTGGTGGTGCGTTCGCCCGCGCCGCAGCGCTGAACTTGATTTGAATTTTTGTGGGAGTCGTTGCTATGAGTAAAAAGAGAATTGCCGTGATCGCCGGTGATGGGATTGGCAAAGAGGTCATGCCTGAAGGTTTGCGCGTGGTGGACGCTGCAGCCCGCAAGTTCGGAATCGACTTGCAATTCGATCACTTTGATTTTTCCAGCTGGGATTACTGCGAAAAGCACGGGCAGATGTTGCCTGACAACTGGAAAGACCAAATTGGCGGACATGACGCCATCTTTTTTGGCGCGGTGGGTTGGCCCGAGAAGATTGCGGACCATGTCTCATTGTGGGGCTCCTTGCTGTTGTTCCGCCGCGAGTTCGACCAGTACATCAATTTGCGTCCCGCGCGGCTCATGCCCGGCATCATCGCGCCGGTGGTGCGTCGCGATGGCACGCCGCGCCAACCCGGCGAAATCGACATGTACATCGTGCGCGAGAACACCGAAGGCGAGTACTCCAGCATCGGCGGCCGCATGTACCCCGGCACAGCGCGCGAGATCGTCATGCAGGAAACCGTCATGTCCCGGGTGGGCGTGGACCGTGTGCTGAAGTTCGCCTATGAGTTGGCGCAGTCACGCCCCAAGAAGCACTTGACCAGCGCCACCAAGTCCAATGGCATTGCCATCACCATGCCTTATTGGGATGAGCGTGTGGCGGAGATGGCCAAGGCCTACCCGGATGTGCGCACCGATAAGTTCCACATTGACATTTTGACGGCGCACTTTGTGCAGCGCCCCGACTTTTTCGATGTGGTCGTGGCCAGCAATTTGTTTGGTGACATCTTGAGTGACCTCGGCCCCGCTTGCACTGGGACCATCGGTATTGCGCCCAGTGCCAACCTGAACCCCGAGCGCACTGCGCCGTCTCTGTTTGAGCCGGTTCATGGCTCGGCCCCCGACATTGCAGGCAAGGGCATTGCCAACCCCATTGGCCAAATTTGGTGTGGCGCGATGATGCTTGAGTTTTTGGGGCACAAGGCTGCCCACGATGCCATCCTGGCCGCCATTGAAAAGGTGCTGGACCCCAAGAGTGGCGCACCCCGCACGCCCGACATTGGCGGTCATGCCAGCACCTCGGATCTGGGGCGCGCGATTGCTGAGGCGCTCTGACGCTTATCACAAATTTGGGATAAATATTTTTCAAAAATGTTTGTCAAATCGTTCTAGAATCCGCCTCCGCGCTGTGTCTGCCGTTTGTCACGCATTGACATGCGGCAGGCCATTGGTTCAAATGCCAACAGCAGCGCGAATGCTCTTCAAGCCAAGGTGCAGCTTTCGTGCGTACCCTGGCCGGACCCAGACAACTTGGCCATCATCTCACCTGACTGATAGGGGATCTTTGTGAACAAAACTGAATTGATCGAACACATTGCGAAGCACGCTGACATTTCCAAGGCTGCCGCAACCCGCGCTCTGGAAGCCACCATGGGCGCCGTGAAAACCACCCTGAAAAAAGGCGGCACCGTGTCGCTGGTAGGCTTTGGCACCTTTGCCGTGACCAAGCGTGCCGCTCGCACGGGTCGCAATCCCCGCACCGGCGCTGCGATTAAAATCAAGTCTGCCAAGGTGCCTAAGTTCCGTCCAGGCAAAGCCCTGAAAGACGCTTTGAACTGATTCATCTGTTATCGGTGGGGTGCTTAGCTCAGTTGGTAGAGCGGCGCCCTTACAAGGCGTAGGTCGGCGGTTCGAGACCGTCAGCACCCACCACCCA
>JACCDU011027251.1_pt1 | contig 23286 bp, 17 predicted proteins | sample 7446081 | NCBI WGS metagenome assembly JACCDU01 (sample SAMN15323447, study PRJNA562643) | freshwater metagenome | isolation source: river surface water | place: USA:Blue River Watershed | collected 2017-08-17
GGCGACGAGGACCTGCTTCCCTTCGCCATCAACCGAGACGGCAAGGATTTCATGAAGTTCGATGATACGAAGGCCTTCATCGAGATCTCCCGCACCGACCCCAAGAATCCGCGCCGCGTCCTCGCGCTCTCCAACCAGACTCACCGCGATCGCGCCGATCCGGTCTGGCTCGACGTCAAGACCGGCAAGGTCACCGTCATCGCCGCCAACCCGGGCGATGTGCGGAGTTGGGTCCTCGACTGGAACAACGTCGCGCGCTTCGGCATCGCGGGTCGCCTCCTCGAACAGACGATCCTCTACCGCGACAAGGCCGGCGACGACTGGAAGACGCTCGCCACCTTCGCGGACGGCGAGCCGAGCTGGCGGCCTCTCGCTTTCGCGGGTGACAACCGCACGGTCTACGTGACGTCCAATATCGGACGGAAGACGTTCGCCATCTACACGTACGACACCGTCACCCGCCAGCGCAGCGCCGAGCCGGTCTTCGCCGATCCCGAGGACCGCTACGATGTCACCGAGGTCATCATCGGCGGAACCGAGGGCAAGGTGGTCGGCGCCCGCTACATCTCGGATCGAGTCACCGAGGTCTACTGGGACCCGACCTACCAGCGCCGCCAGCGCATCCTTGACCAAGCCTTGCCCGGCCTCGTCAACTCCCAGCAACTCGTCACCGACGACGGACGGCAGGTGCTCGTGATCTCCCGCTCGGACCGTGAACCGGGCGTCTATTACCTGTTCGATGAGCAGAACAAGAAGATCGAGGAGCTCGCCGTCATCCGGCCGCACCTGGATCCCGCAACGCTCGCACCGATGAAAGCCATCCGCTACCGCGCCCGCGATGGCCTGGAGATCGAAGCCATGCTCACCCTCCCGGCTGGCCGTACCCCGCGCGGTCTGCCGCTCGTCATCAATCCGCACGGCGGGCCATTCGGGGTCCGGGACGAGTTGCGCTACAATTCCGAGGTCCAGCTTTTCGCCAATCGCGGCTTCGCCGTTCTCCAGCCCAACTACCGCGGCTCCGGCGGCTACGGGCAGTGGTTCGAACAACGCGGCTACCGGACTTGGGGACGCGCCATGCAGGACGATTTGTCCGACGCCGTGAAGTGGGCCGTGGAAACCGGCCTCGCGGATCCGAACCGCGTGGTCATCGCCGGCGCCAGTTACGGCGGTTACGCCGCCATGGCCGGACTGACCTTCACCCCCGAACTCTACGCCGCCGGCGTCAACTATGTCGGGGTCACCGACCTCAAGCTCATCGCCTCCCAGCGCCGCTCCCGCGACGATCGCAAGCTCTGGACCAAGACCCGTCTCGGTGACTACTACGAGGACGCCGATGAGCTGTACGCCCGCTCGCCCGTCAACTTCGCTCAGCAGATCCAAGCCCCGGTGATCATGGCCTACGGCCAGACCGACCCGCGCGTCACGCGCGAGCACGGCGATGACATGCGCGCCGCGATGTCCAAGCACGGAAAGGAATTCGAGTTCCTGATCGAATCCGGCGAGGGCCACGGTTTCCGCAAGGAGGAGAACGCGATCGCGTTCTACACGCGCGTCGACGAGTTCCTCAAACGGCACGTGCTGGCCAAGGTCGACGTCAAGATCGGGCCGACCGAGGTGCTCCAGTTGCCGGCCAAGTCGGACGAGTAAACATTCGCTCGCGTGGGCTCGCGTCCTATTCCGCTTCCGCGCGTGGCGCAGTCCGTCCTGCGTCACGCGCAAGCGTGACGCGAGACGCGCGCGGGCATGGCCCGGGACCGACGAGCCGTTCGCGTATCGCACCGAGGCGAACGATCCCGCCGCGCCTCATCAGCGACGCGAGTGAGCTGAAATCACTCCGGTACGACGACCGCTTCGCCGATGGTCACTTCGGCGCGCGCGTCGGTGTAGACCTGCAGGCCGCGGCTGGTTTCGCCGAAGAACGGGGTCGCGTTGCGGACGAGCATCTTGGCCACGGCGGAGAAGGGCTGAGCGCGATCCTTGGGCGCCGCCACAAAGGTTGTCCAGAGTCGCCGGGCGGCTTTCCCTTGGGACTTGAGTTCCGCGTAGTCGAACGCATCGACCACGATGAGGTGGAAGTCCCGCGTTAGCTCGTACTCGGTCAGGCTCAGCGGCCCGCTCCCGGTTTGTCCGAGCAGGGCGGGATTGGTTCCGCCCGCGAGTGAGGAGGGTGAATCGCCGCCGCCGCCTCGACCGCCCGCCGAGGCCTTGCCGAAGATCGATCCGCTGGACTGATTTTCCCGGGCGGCGGAGAGGGCGTCATCATTGCCCCCGGCTCGGCTGTCCCAGAGCACATCGCCGCCCAAGGTATGCAGGCCGCGGCCTTGGGGCTTTGGCTCGAGTCCATCGCGCCACGTGAGCTGCTCGGTCCGCACGGTGGGATTGCGCCACGGGCGCGTGCCGTAGTGGACACGGAGCACGAGTTGCACGCTGCCGGGCTCGCGGATGAGCCCTTGCTCGTCCGCCGCGTTCTGGTAACCCCGGCTGGCCAGCGCCGGCGTGAGCAGGCGGCAGAGGTCCTCGTAGGTCACGTCCGCGGCATAGATTTCCCCGGGCAGGAAGACGAAGAGCTGGGGCTGCGCGAGGGCGCTCGCGGTCGGCGCCGCCGGATTGACCTGATTGCGTGTCGCGACGCTTTCGAGGAGTTTGCCGCGCTCGGTCGTCCGGTAGTTGGCGGCCGACACCGAGACGGGGGCCGGTCCCTTGATCTCGTCGGCGGCTTGGAGCAATGGGGCCGCGAAGCTCCCGAGCGCGAGCAGCGCCAACCCGGCCAAGCCGCGCCATGCGCGGTGATCGGGCGTGCGAACACGAGCAACGCGCTCCTCCGGGCAGGCGCCGCGAGTCGCGCCCGAGCCGGCCGAGCCGCCGTGCGTCGCGTGGCGCTCGCCTGACGGCGGCGGAGTTCGGGGCGGGAGAGCGACGGACGTCATGGAGCCTTCGCGGCCGGTGTCGCGTCGGCGAACGCTTCCATGCCTACGCAGGAGCAGACAAGGTGACGGTCGCCGTACACGTTATCGACGCGTCCCACGCTGGGCCAGAATTTGGCTTGGCGCACGGATGCGGTCGGGAAGGCCGCCAATTCCCGCGAGTAGGGTCGGTCCCACGTATCCGACAGCACCACTGAGGCGGTGTGCGGCGCGTGCTTCAGCGGGTTGTTGGCGCGATCGAGCTCACCCGACGCGATGCGGGCGATTTCCCCGTGAATCGAAATCATCGTATCGCAGAACCGATCGAGTTCGGCCCGCGATTCGCTTTCCGTCGGCTCGATCATCAGCGTCCCGGCGACCGGCCAGCTCATGGTCGGGGCGTGGTAGCCGTAATCCATCATACGCTTCGCGACGTCCTCCACCTCGATACCGGACTTCTTCCAGGAGCGAAGATCGATGATGCACTCGTGCGCCACCCAGCCTGCGGCGCCCTTGTACAACACGGGGAAGTAGGGATCGAGGCGCCGAGCGATGTAGTTCGCGTTGAGGATCGCGCGCTTGGTTGCTTCAGTCACGCCGATCGAGCCCATCATCCGGATGTACATCCAGGAAATCACGAGGATCGACGCCGAGCCGTGGTTCGCGGCCGAGACGGCGCGGTTGCCCGGGGTCTGCTCGGGCCGCGCGCCCGGCGTGCCGGGCAGGAAGGGGGCGAGGTGGGCGGCGACGCCGATCGGCCCCATGCCGGGACCGCCGCCGCCGTGCGGGATGCAGAAGGTCTTGTGAAGGTTGAGGTGGCAGACATCCGCCCCAATGAAGCCGGGGGAGGTCAGGCCGACCTGCGCGTTCATGTTCGCGCCGTCCATGTACACCTGCCCGCCCCGCTCGTGGATGAGGGCGCAGATGTCGCGGATCGACGCCTCGAACACGCCGTGGGTCGACGGGTAGGTGACCATCAGCGCGGCGAGGTTCGCGGCGTGTTGGTCGGCCTTCGTCCGCAGGTCGACGAGGTCAATGTTGCCATCGCCATCGCAGGCGACCGGCACGACCGACATCCCACACATCACCGCGCTGGCCGGGTTGGTGCCGTGGGCGCTGGTGGGGATCAAGCAAACCGTGCGGTGCGCGTCGCCGCGGGAAAGGTGGTAATCGCGGATCGCGAGCAGCCCCGCGAATTCCCCCTGCGAACCCGCGTTGGGCTGCAGTGAGACGGCGGCGAAGCCGGTGATTTCCGCCAGCCAGCGCTCGAGGTCGCGGAAGAGCCGCGCGTAACCGCGGGTCTGCTCCGCGGGTGCGAGCGGGTGGATCCGACCGAATTCCGCCCACGTCACCGGGAACATTTCGCTGGCGGCGTTGAGCTTCATCGTGCACGAGCCGAGCGCGATCATCGAGTGGCACAGCGAAAGGTCCTTCGCCTCGAGTCGCTTGATGTAGCGGAGCATCTCGTGCTCGGTGTGGTAACGCTGGAAGACGGCGTGCTGCAGGAAATCCCCGCGCCGCGCGTGCGCCTCCGGGAAGGCGTGGCGGATCGCGGACGGATCGGGCAGGGCGGCGGATTCGCGGAAGAGGCCCAGCAGGACCTCGATGTCGTCACGCGTGGTGGCTTCGTCGAGCGAGATTCCCACCGCATCGTCCGCGATCACGCGCAGGTTGATCCGGCGCGCATGGGCAGCCGCGTGCACCCGCGTCGCGGCGATGCCGCGAACCACGATCGTGTCGAAGAACGGACCGCTGTCGTCCACCTTTGCCCCCGCAGCGCGGAGTCCGGCCGCGAGCCACTCGGTCAGGAACTTGATCCGCCGCGCCATGCGCCGCAGGCCCTCGGGCCCGTGGAAGACGGCGTACATCGAAGCCATCACGGCGAGCAGCACCTGGGCGGTGCAGATGTTGGAGGTGGCCTTGTCGCGGCGGATGTGTTGCTCGCGCGTGCCGAGCGCCATGCGCAGCGCCGGTCCGCCTTGGGCATCCCGGGAGACGCCGATCAGGCGGCCCGGCATCTGGCGCTTGTAGACGTCGCGCGTGGCCATGAAGCCCGCATGCGGTCCTCCGAAGCCGAGCGGCACGCCGAAGCGCTGCGCGGAGCCGACTGCCACGTCCGCCCCGAATTCCCCCGGGGGACGCAGCAGCGTGAGCGCGAGGAGATCCGTGGCGACGACGAGCAGACCGCCCGCCGCGTGGATGCGCTCGGCGACCTCGTCGAAGCGATGGATCGCGCCGAAGGTATCCGGGTACTGCACGAGCGCTCCGAAATACGTCTCGTCGAACGTGGCGGTAGCGGCGTCGCCCAGCACCACTTCGATCCCGAGCGGTTGAGCGCGCGTGACCACCACGTCGATGGTCTGCGGGTGGCAGCGGGACGACACAAAGAACCGGCGGCGACCCGCGCCGGTGACCGATCGCAGCGCGAGCGTCATGGCCTCCGCGGCCGCGGTGGATTCGTCGAGGAGGGAGGCGTTGGCGATTTCGAGACCGGTCAGCTCGATGACCGCCGTCTGGAAGTTGAGCAGCGCCTCCATGCGCCCTTGTGAAATCTCCGCTTGGTACGGCGTGTAGGCGGTGTACCAGCCCGGGTTCTCGAGGATGGCGCGCTGGATGACGGGCGGGGTGACCGTGTCAAAGTAGCCCTGGCCGATGTAGCTCCGGAAGACCTGATTGAGCCCGGCGATGCCGCGGAGCTCGGCGAGCGCGGCGGATTCCGCGAGAGGATCCGGGAGATCGAGTGGCCGCGGTAGACGAATGGCGGGCGGGACCGTGGCGTCGATCAACGCGTCGAGGCTGGGTTGCCCGAGGGCGGCGAGGAGCGGCGTGACATCGGCGTCGTCGCCGTGGTGCCGACGGGCGAAGGCATCGCTGGGGGCGAGGAGATCCTCGAGGCGGGGCCCGGTGGAGGAGGCGGACGTGGCGGCGGAGGCAGCGGCGGTCGACATAGCTCGTTGACGGAGAAGGTAGTGGGGCCGGGAGGGTGCGCAACCGGGTTCTGGTTTTCGGAGCAAGTTGCTGACCCGGCGGTCGTCCAGTCCATCGAGAGGCCGATGGCTTCTGCCCTTGTCATTGGCGGCGTGGAGCGGCTTCTTCCGGGGGATGGCGGCATCCCCGGCTTCCCTGGACTTTTCGCGTCGGGTGGACCGTGCGGCGTACATCGACCGCCGGCTGGCGGAGCTCTACCCCCGGACCCCGGTGCCGCTGGATCACACGGATGCCTACACCCTGCTGATCGCGGTCCTGCTCTCGGCGCAGTGCACGGACAAACGCGTGAACCTGACGACCCCCGCGTTGTTTCGCCTCGCCTCGACTCCGGCGCAGATGGTGAAGCTCAGCGTGGCGGAGATTGATGCGATCGTGCGCCCGTGCGGCTTGGCGCCCCGGAAGGCGGAAGCGATCCGGGGCCTCTCGGAGATCCTCCTGGAGCGTCACGGTGGCCAAGTCCCCCGGACCTTCGCGGAGTTGGAGACTCTGCCCGGGGTGGGCCACAAGACCGCGTCGGTGGTGATGGCGCAGGCCTTCGGCGTGCCGGCGTTCCCGGTAGACACTCACATCCACCGCCTTGCGCAGCGCTGGAAGCTGACGAATGGCCGTAGCGTGGCCCAGACGGAGAAGGACCTGAAGACCCTCTTCCCGCGGGAGCATTGGAACGCCCTGCACCTGCGCATCATCTTCTATGGCCGCGAGCACTGCACGGCGCACGGCTGCGACGGCACGGTCTGCGAGATTTGCCGCACCCTTTTTCCCCGCCGCCGCCGCCCAGTCGCGACGCGGAAGTGAGGAGGGCGGCTGGAGTCCTGTGGTGAAGCTGAGCAGAGGAGAGCGACCAGAGTCCCGTGGGATGCCGAAGTGAGCCGGACGGCGCGAGCCGAGGCGCGGCATTCCCGGCTAAATCAGAGTTGCATCGCCCGGCGGCCTGCTTCACGTTCCCGCCTCTGCCTGGGACGCTTAGCTCAGTTGGTTAGAGCACGTGCTTCACACGCACGGGGTCACTGGTTCGAGTCCAGTAGCGTCCACCATGCCTGAGGCAAGAGTCCGTAAGTGGCATCGACGTAGAGCCGCCCCCCAGCCCTTGCCGCCGTGAGTCCGATGGAAACGCGGGGACAACCTACGTCGCTGAATGAAACCGTAATGGTTGGCGGATTACGCGGGGGTTGCCTCCTTCGTGGGAACCTTTGAGATCGCGGGCGGGTCCACGGTCACGGCAAGCAAAGGCACTCAACTCAATCTTGGAAATGACCTCTCCCATGAAGAAGCTTACGGTCTTGGTTTGGGTCGCATTGGTGATACTGGCGTCGCCCAGCTGGGCGGCGAATCTCACGCAATTGGTGATGAATCTGGACATCGCGAACGGCATCGTACCCCCGGCGGGCCCCAGCCGGGTGCGGGTGCCTCCGGGAGAGTCCGTGACGCTCGTCCTGCCCGCAGAGTGGCCTGGGCCAACCCAGTGGCGCAAGGATGGGGAGGCGATCCCCGGAGCCACGGGTTCGAAGCTGGTGCTGGGTCCGGTGACGTCGGCCAGCAGCGGCCTCTATACCGTTACGGGGGCGGCGTTCCCCACGATCACCACCGGCATCCAGCTGGATGTCGTGGTGGCTGGCTCGACGGGAAACTTCTCGAGCCGCGTGCGCCTCCAGGCCGGTGCGGACACGCAAATCCTCGGGTTCGTGGTCACGGGCAAGACGACCAAGACCTTGCTGATCCGCACGGTCGGCCCTTCGCTCGCGGCCTTCGGCGTGCCAGATCCCGTGGCCCGACCGCGCATCGCCTTCTACGACTCCAAGGGCAAGCCGTATTCCTGGGTGCGCCCGGCGGTCGTCCTTCCGCCGGAGTACTGGACGAACCTCTTCGCTTCCGCCGGGGCGTTTCCGCTCAGCGGCGGAGAGGAGGCGTATCTCGCCTACGATGTCGGTCCCTTCCCGCCGGGTGCTTACACGATCCACGTGACGGACGCCTCCGGAAAGGGCGGCACTGCACTGATCGAAGCGTACGAGGTGCCGTAGTTGCGGGCGGATGCGGGGAAGCGACGTGCGCCGGCCGAGGGCCCGGCGCCCTCCGTGCAGGCCAGCCCCCGAGGTCGCACGGGCGTTCGCGGCGTGGGCGGTTCATGCGCTGGAGTCCGCTGCGCTCACCGTCGTCCACCTCGCTGGTGGCGAGCGGGATGGCAGTGGCGGTGAGGTGGATGGGGAGGCTACGCCGATCGAGTGCCGGAACGCGACAGGGTGAGTCGGGCGCCGGTGCCAGTGAGGCGACCATGCTGGCGACGGACAAACGTTCGTCCTTGAACCGATTCCGAAGCGATCGCCTCAACGGGTGCCGATGACGCCGGCCTTTCAGCGCGTGAGCGGATTGAGCGCGATGAGCGATTCGGGGCAAATGCGTTGTCAGGCCGCTTCTTAGCTGAGAGGCCTAGTGGTGCCGTCGGCCGATGCTTGCGGGCGTGACGGCATTCCCCACGCATGCCCCTCCGGAAATCCTCCCGCGATGCCGCCAAGCCGACGCCGACGCCGCGGACATTTCGTCTCGCGTTGGCGCAGATGCCGGTGCGCGGCGGCCAACGGGCGCGTAACCGGGCGACCGCCGTCGCGCGGATCGCTGCCGCGGCACGGGCGGGGGCTCAGGTCGTGCTTTTGCCTGAAGCCGCTGATCTGGGATGGACCTATCCGGCGGCCCGCCGACTCGCCGAGCCGGTGCCAGGCGGTACGTTCTGCCGTGCGCTGCGTCAGGCCGCGAAGCGACACGGCGTGTACGTGTGCTGTGGTCTGACCGAGCGGGCCGGGCGGCACGTCTTCAACGCGGCCGTGCTGATCTCGCCGGAGGGCAAAGTCATCCTCCATCACCGCAAGCTCAACGAACTCGAAATCGGCCATGGCGTGTACGACCAAGGCGATCGCCTCGGGGTCGCGGCGACGCCGCTGGGCACGTTTGGCCTGATGATCTGCGCCGACGGGTATACGGACCGGCAGTTCGTCACGCGTACGCTCGGGCTCATGGGCGCGGACGTGGTGCTGTCGCCCTCGGCGTGGGCGGTGCCGCCGACGTGGGACAACCACCGCACGCCCTACGGCGGCGACTGGCGGCGCAATTACGCTGCGGTGGCGCGGCGCTTCCGGCTCTGGGTCGCGGGCTGCAGCAACGTCGGTCGAGTGCGCGGCGGTGCGTGGGATGGTCATCTTTGCATCGGTTGTTCGTTGGTCGTCGGGCCGGATGGCCGCGCGGCGGTGCAGGGGCGCTTCGGCGAGGAGGCCGACGAGTTGCTTCTCGTGGACGTCACCCCGGTGCCGAGGCCCGCGCGCGGCGCGGGGTGGGCACGGCTCACGTCGCGTGGCTGACCGGTCCTAGACTTTTTCCCAGCCTCATCGCGGTCTCCTCGCTCCCGTCCTGCTTCGATCCTCTCCTTCACTCCCGATGCCGCCGACCGAGCGCGGCAGTCCTTTCCAGTTCGACGTTCTCCCTCCTTCTTTCCAACCCCAACGACCATGAGTTTAACCGTAGCCGGACTGCAGATGGCGGTGCGCAACGACGACGTGTCGGCGAACGAAGCGCGCATCGCGCAGGCCATTGACGCTGCGGCCCAAGCCGGGGCGGAGATCCTTTTGACCCCGGAGGGTTCGCTGAGCGGCTATCACGCCGGCTTCAACGATGCCGAGGTCGTTGCCGCGCTCTGGCGAACCGTCGCGCGGGCCAAGGCGGCGCGGCTCGGACTGGCGCTCGGCACCTGCTACCGGGAGTCAGACGGCCGGTGCTACAATGAGCTGCGCTTTTACGGGCGCGACGGCGCGTTTCTCGGCTTCCATGCGAAGATGCTGCTCTGCTCGTACGTCGCGCAGCCGTCGGAGCGCGACGAGATCCGCCATTATGCCTCGCGTGACCTGCGGACGTTCGCGTGGTCTCCGTCGCTGACGGTCGGCGGACTCATCTGCAACGACATGTGGGCGAACCCGGAGTACACCGACATGGCCGATCCGCACCTCGCGCGGCAACTGGGCCTGCGGGGAGCGCGGGTAATCTTTCACGCCGTCAATGGTGGTCGCGACGGCAGCGAACTTTCGCGCGTGAACTGGCAGTACCACGAATCCAATCTCCGCCTCCGCGCGCGCGCGGCCGGTGCGTGGATCGTGACCGTCGATAACGCCCAGCCGCACACCCTTGATTGTTCCTCTCCCTCCGGCGTGCTGGCCCCGGACGGTACGTGGGCCTGCCGCGCCCCGGCGCGCGGCGACCACCTCTTCGTGCACGCGCTCCCGGTGGGGTGACGCGGAGAGGGAAGTGGCTTCGAGCCTGCTCCAACCCGTCGCGCTGCCGACGGAGCGGGCGTGGGGTGGGCCGCCGTAGCGGCGAACGGGGCAGGATGCAGTTTTGAAGGAAAAGCATCGAAATATTGCTTTTCGTCTTGAATGATTGCGTAAACACAATGAAACTTTGTGCGTAATGGTTCACAACCGCATCGCATTGTTTCGGGCCGAGCGCCAAATCAGCCGGAAAGATCTGGCGGAGTTGGTGGGCGTGAATCCACAGACCATCGGGTTTCTGGAGCGTGGCAGCTACAGCCCGAGCGTGGAACTGGCCCTGAAGCTCGCGGCGGTTTTCCGCGTGAGTGTCCACCAGCTCTTCTCGCTCGAACCCTTTCCCCCGCTGGCGGATCAACTGGCGCCGCCGCGTGAGGGTGCCTGAGTGGGCGAGCGGCGTGTTCCCGTCCGCGCGGTGCGTGGACGAAAATGCGCCACCGACTTTGAGATTCACTTTGTATCCGACAAAAAATGACAACCAGAAAGCATCACGGACTTAACCTGAGCGCGCCGGTTTTGCGGACGCTCTTCATCGCCACCCTGATCGCGCTTTGGGGTGCACTCGTCATCAAGTGTTTCCTGCCCGGGGCGGACGCCCCCGAGGATGCCCGGCAGGCCTGGCTACTCGTTGTTTACGGGATCCTGACCATCGGTGGAATCGTCGGAGTCGGGTTGATGCTCTGGTCCGACTTCAGCTTCGTGGCGCAGTCAGCGGATGCGGAGTTGGACGAGCGGGAACTGGCGGACCGCAATCGGGCGCACTACTGGACCCTTCGTTACGTCCTCTATGCGGTGCTGCTCGGCTGGTGCGTGTTGGAGTTCGGAGATCGCTTCGGTCTCGAGGTGAGTCGCGCGATCATCGTGCAATTCCTGATGGTGCTGGGCTTCACCGGCATCGTCGGCCCGGCTGGCTTCCTCGCTCTGCAGACGGAGCGGCACGCCGAGCAGGAAAGCTGAGTGCGACCCTTCGGTCCATGCCTCATGGGCCGGGTTTGGTAGCCGGAGGGGCGTGGTGTCCTCGAAGGCTGAGCCGGCACGGGCTTCCCCACGGGAGTCGGTGCCGGCTTCTTGCTTCCCTCACGCCCGGCTCACCCACGGCCGGTGGACCGAGGGAATGTCGTCGAGGAGCTGGCGGGTGAAGGGGCTGGTCGGGCGCTGGGTCACGTCGTCGGGCGTGCCCTGTTCCACGATCCGGCCTTCGTGCAGGATGAAGAGGCGGTCCGAGACGTAGTACGCGAGGCCGATGTCGTGCGTCACGAAGACGATGGTCATCGAGAGCTCCTCCTTGAGCTTCATCAGGTACTCGAGGATCCCGGCGCGGCTGCAGGCATCGACCATCGAGGTCGGTTCGTCGGCGATGAGCACGCGGGGCCGGAGAATGAAGATGCGGGCGAGCAGCAGGCGCTGCATCTGGCCGCCGGAGAGTTCGAAGGGGTACTTCCCGTCGAGCTCGCGGGGCCGAAGATTGACCGCGAGCAGGGCCTGGTCGATGCGCTCCTCCATTTCGGCCTCGGGCGGGCGGCGGTCGAAGAGGCGGAAACACGCCTTCAGCTGCGAGCGAATGGTGAAGAACTGGTTGAACGCCGCGTACGGATCCTGGAAGACCGCCTGCACATCGCGCCAATACGCGCGGGGATCTCCGGACTCCGCGATCGGGCGTCCCTGGTAGAGCAGGTCGCCGGAGGACGGTTTCTCCAAGCGGAGGAGGAGCTTGGCGAGGACGCTCTTGCCGCAGCCGGACTGGCCGACGAGCGAGACGATTTCGCGTTCGGCGATCGTGAAGGTCGCGTCGTTGACGGCGACCTTGCGCCGCACGCCGTGGCCGAAGGCGCGCGTCAGGTTTCGGGCCTCGAAGCAGGGAGTCTCAGCGGGCATGATGGCACCTCACGTGGCGGCCCGCGACCTCGCGCAGGACTTGGTCGCGTTGCGTGCAGTCCGGCTGCGCGACCGGGCAGCGCACGGCGAAGCGGCAGCCGGAGATCGGCTCGCCGAGGTTCGGCGGGGCACCCTCGATCGCGACCGGCTTCCGGGACTTCTGTCCGGGTTCGGCGCTGAGCATCGAGCCCATCAGCGCCCGCGTGTACGGCTGGCGTCCGTCGAAGATCACCTGCTCGGTCGTCCCGATCTCGACGATCTGCCCCGCGTACATCACCGCGATGCGTCCGGCGACGTGGCGCAGCAGGGGCAGTTCGTGCGTGATGAAGACCATCGACGAGACGATGCCTTCGTCCAGCAGGTTGAAGAGGAGCTGGATCACGGCCTTTTGCGACGACACGTCGAGCGCCGAGCTGGGTTCGTCGGCGATGACGATCCGCGGGTTCAGCAGCGTGGAAATTCCGATCACGACGCGCTGCTTCATCCCGGCGGGCAGCTGCACCGGATACGCGTCGAGGACCGCGTCCGCCTCCAATCCGATCCGCGTGAAGCGCTCGCGCAGACGTTCCTGGATCGCGCGGCGGTCCGTGCCCTCGTCGTGGGCGAGGATCACGTCGGTGGCGAGGTCGCGGATCTTCCGCGTCGGGTTGAGCGAATTCAGGGCGCCCTGCGGGATCATCGCGATATCGCGGCCGAGCACGGAGCGGCGGACCTCCGCGGGCGGGAGACGAAGGATGTCGCGGCCCGCGATCCGTACCGCGCCGGACGTGAGGTGCAGCGGCGGCATGAGCAGGCCCATCAGCCCGCTGACCAGGGTGGTCTTGCCGCAGCCGGATTCACCGGCGATGCCGAGGATTTCCCCGGGCTGAAGCTGGAAGGAAACGCCATCGACGGCCTGCACCCGCTTGCCGAGGCGGGTGAGGTAATGGAGACGCAGGTCTTCGACCTCGAGAATGGCGGGCATGGCGCGGGTCACTTGCGGAGGCGTGGGTTGAACACGCCTTCCATCGAGGTGTTGAGGACGTAGAGCGCGAACGCGATCACCGTAATGAGCAGCATCGGCGGGAAGAACGCCCACCACGCGCCATCGGACAGCGCCTCGTTGCGGATCGCTTGGTTGAGCAGGTTGCCCAGCGAGACCGTGTCGTAGGGTCCGAGCCCGAGCATGCTGATCACCGACTCGGTCAGGATTCCCGACGCGGTCTGGAGGATGAACACCATGAACAGGTACGAGAGCAGGTACGGCAGGATGTGCAGGCAGACGATCCCGAGCGTCCCGTAGCCGTTGATGCGCGCGAGTGCGACATGGTCGCGGGAGCGCAGGCTGGCGGCCTGGGCGCGCACCGCGCGGGCGCTCCACGTCCACGTGGTGCAGCCGATGAAGAGCGCGATCAGGGTCAGGCTTCGCCCTTCCTGCAGGCTGCCCGACAGCAGGATCAGCACGATCAGGCTCGGGATGACGAGGAAGAGGTTCGTGCAGGCGGTCAGGACATCGTCGATCCAGCCGCCCTTGTAGCCGCCGTACACGCCGATCAGCGTGCCCAGGACGGTCGCCACGAAGCCGGCGAGGAAGCCGACGTAGAGGGAAGAGCGCAGGCCGGAGACCAGCAGGGCGAACATGTCGAGCCCGAGGTGATCGGTCCCGAGCCAGCGACCGGAGGTCGGCGGGACGTAGGCGAGGCCAACGCGGCGGCTGGTATCGAGCTCCATCAAGAGCGGCGGCAGGAACGCGAGCAGCAGCGTGGCGAGGAGGAGGAGGGCGCCGACGAGGAAACCCGGGCTGCGCAGGAGGTGGCGGAGGAGTTTCATGGACTCAGGCCTCGCCCTCCCGCGCCGCGCGGATGCGCGGGTCGAGGAAACCGATCAGGATATCGACGGTGAAGTTCGCCACGAGCACGCAGGTGGTGACGAGCAGCGTGCAGCCGGTGATCACTGGGTAGTCGAGGCTCTGGATGGCGGTGAGTACGGACAGCCCGAGGCCCGGGTAGCTGAAGACCATCTCTGCGATGAGCGCGCCGCCGACCATGCCGCCAAGGGTGAGGGCGAGGCCGGTGAGTTGCGGGAGCATGGCATTGCGGAACATGTAGCGGACGATCGTCGACTCGCGCACGCCCATCAGTTTCGCGTAGCGGACGTAGTCGGTGCCGAGTTCGTAGATGCACATCGAGCGCATGCCGATCGCCTGGCCGCCGACCACGAGCAGGAAGACCGAGAGGAAGGGCAGGATGTAGTACGTGGCGGCGCTGCTCAGGAAGGCCGCGTTGAAACCTGGATTCAGCGCTTCGTCGTAGCCACCGAGCGTCGGCAACCATTCCAGCTGCACGCCGAAGACGTAGACGAGCAGGATGCCGAAGCAGAACGAAGGGATGGCGCTGACCAGCAGCGCCACGGGGTAGAACACCGTGTCGAGCACGCCGCGCCGGTAGGCGGCCAGCGCGCCGAGGCCGTTGCCGATGAACCAGCCCAGCACCAGCGCGGGAATCTGCAGCGCGAGCGTCCACGGCAGCGCGGTGAGGATGATGTCGCTGACGGGACGTGGGTGCTGGACGATCGAGAGTCCGAAGTCGCCCTGCAGGCTCATGCGCAGATAGCGGATGAACTGGGTGAGGATCGACGTGCGCAGCGGCGTGCCGTCGTCCGCGCGGAGGATCTTCCCGGTGTCGTCGGTCTGCACCAGCCCGAACTCGCGCAGGTACGCTTCCTCGCGTTCGCGTGCGGCCTGCGCGTCCATCGAGCCCGAGACCCGGGCCATGAGCGTATCGACGGGGTTGGCCTCGCCGAGGCGCGGGAGCCAGAAGTTGATCGTCACCGCGACGAGGAAGGTCAGCGCGTACCATCCCGCGCGAGCGGTGATGTAGCGGAGGGTCGGGTGCTGGCGGAACATGGGAACGGGAAACGCGGCGTCAGCGGTGGTTACGGCGTCGCCGCGCCGGCGGGCCGAAGATGCCAGAGCATGAGGGTTCCGGCGCCCTGGGTCGGCACGGTCGGCGGAAGGTAGGGATTCGCGGCCGTAGGGAAGCCGGTCCAAACCTTCTCGGTGAACTCGTAGAAGCCTTTCGGCCGGTAAACGAGCGGGATCGCCGGCTGCACTTCCATGCAGAGGCGGTTGAGCTCGCGGTAGAGGGCGGTGCGTTCCGTTTCGTCGGTGACGACGGGAATGCGGGCGAGTAGTTCGTCGAATCGCGCAACGTACTCGGGGGATCCGGGTCGGTTGAAGCGGCCCATGTTGGTGAACATGCGCTCGCCGGCGGGAGCCCAGTCGCGCGAATTGAGGACGAAGTCGAAGCGCGCCCAGGGCTCGGCAGGCGAAGGCACCGGGGAGGGCGTCGAAATGATCAGGTCGAAATCCCCCAGTGGCAGGGCACGGTAGTAGGCGGTGCTGTCGACGAATTGCTCGCGGACGTCGATGCCGACCTCCCGCATGCCGCGGACCATGATGCGGACCATGGATTCCCAGTCGCTCCAGCCGGCCGGGCACTGGATGAAGAGCGTCGGGACGCGCGCGCCGGAGGCGTTGCGGGTCTCGATCAGTTCCCCGTCGCGGAAGACGGCGCGGTAGCCGCCGGCGGCGAGTTCCTCGCGGGCGCGGGCGGGGTCGAAGCGCGTGCCGAAGCGCTGCGCGTCCTCGGCGTTGAAGTAGCGCTTCTCGACGCCGAAGGGGAGAATGAAGCCCGGCTCGTGCGGTACGCTGTAGCCCGAGACGGCGAGCTCGCGGATGTCGTCGTAGTTGATCGCGAAGGCCATCGCGCGGCGGAAACGGACGTCGTTGAGCGGCGCGCGGAGATGGTTGATGAAGGCCGTGGGCACGCAGGCCGGCGGGAAGTAGGGCGGCTCGTCGAACCACGCCCGCACGCCCTTGCGGGCCTTTAGCCAGATGCGCGGGATGAAGGTGTTGGCCGCGTCGATGCGTCCCTGCTGCAGAGCGAGGCTGTAGTGATCGTTGCTCTTGTAGATCGGCGCGATGAGGAAGCGCGGCGCCGGGAGCTTCCCGCCGTGCAGCGCGGCGTTGCCCCAGTAGGCGTCGAAGCGTTCCGCGACGATCTTCTCCGCTGAGTACGAGTGGAGGCGGTACGGGCCGGACCCGATCGGGTTCTGGTCGGCCTTGTGCTTGATCAGCTCGTTGAAATCGCCCTTCGCCGCCGCGAGCAGCGGCTCCCACACGTGCTGCGGCAGGATCGCGTTCAGCGTCAGCCAGTGCTGCACCATCAGCGGATTCGGATCCTCTGCGCGAAAGCGGAACGCCACGGTGCGGGGCCGCTCCGCCGCTGCGTCCACCACGTCGACCGCCGAGAAGTACTGCCAGGCGGGAAAGCCGGGGTTGATGCGGTAGAGGTGGTTGAAGGTGTAGGCGACGTCCCGGGCCGTCACTGGCTTCCCATCGTGCCAGCGTGCGGCCTCGTGGATATCGACCTCGATGCGGTCTGGGAATGAGCGCAGTTCCGACCCGAGTTGGGGCAGGAGTGTGCCCTTCTCGGGATCGAAATAGAACAGCGTCTGGTAGATGACGGTGTGCTCTTGTTGCACCGGCCAGCTGGGAGCGGGGTGCAGGGGATTGAAGGTGTTTGGCTCACCCCACGCGATGCCGACGCGCAGCGTTTCCTCGCGGGGGAATTCGTCCGCAGTGCCCTTCCCGGAGCGCGTGCAGGCGCTCAGGCAAAAGAGAAGAACGAGGGTCAGCGCCCCGCACGCAAAACGGCGGATCATCGGTGGGGTATGGAGTCCGGTTGCGACGCTAACGAGAGGTTCGTTGGCCTGCCAAGGCCAGGCTTTAGAGATCCTTTGCGGATAAGTTGAGCGATCGTGCGATCAGCGGAGTGAGCGGAGGTAGGAGAGCAGGTCGCGGATCTGGTCGTTCGCGAGTCCGTCGAGCAGGCCGGCGGGCATGAGCGAGCGGCGAAGGTAGCCGGCGCTGCGGAGCGCGGTGCGTTCGATCCGACGTTCCGCCCCGCCGGGGATCCGGAGGGTCACGGAGGTGGCGTCCTGTGCCGCCAGAAACCCTTCGATGAGATCGCCTTCGGTGGTGATGACGCGGAAGGTCCGGTACGAGGCTTCCATCGCGGCGCTGGGCGCGACGAGGTTGCGCAGGATCGCCTCGAGGCCGGTGTGGCCCAGACCGTCGAGCGCGGGGCCGATTTGTCCTCCGCGGCCACCCTGCGCGTGGCAGATGAGGCACATTGCTTCAAAGAGAACGCGTCCGTTCTCGGCGTTTCCGGCGATGTTCGCGAGGGAGCGGTACCGCGCGATCAGCTCCGCCTGAGCGGCCTCCTCGGCGGGTGTCGTGGGTACGCCGGTCTCTCGGGTATCCACCGGGAGGGTGTCGCCTCCCACCCGCACCCACTGGCGTTCGATGGCGGGATCATCGGGGAGCGCGGTGCGCATGCGCTCGATGGTGCTGACCCCGAACTCCGATTCGGCGAGCTGCCGTTGCTCCAGCGCGCCGATGAGGGCGCGAGCACCGCGGGGCGTGGCGCTGAGTGCCTCCAGCGTGCGTCCGCGTTCGCCGGGGGCGAACGTGGGGAGTCGGGTGACCAGTGCCTCGGCCCCCCTCGGATCAGGATGCTCGGCCAGTGCCGACACGGCTTCGCGACGGGCGTCGCGTTGGTCGGGACGGTCGATGATCCGCGTGAGAAGTTCCACCGGCGCCGCGCGCAGGCTGCGGAGGGCGCGGAGCGGGGCGAGGGATGAGGTCAGCAGCGGCGCGGAGCCGGGCGCGAGCTGCGCCTCCAGGATTTGCACCAGCGCGGGTGTGGACTCGGTCAGGCCGAAGGCCGCGGTGGCGTCGGCGCCGACCATCTGATCCGCCGCGTCGGTGGAGGCGAGCAGGGCGGCGACCGGGGCGCTCAGCACGGGGGTGAACCACGTTGGATCCAGTTCGGCGCGCGCTCGCACCAATCCGTCGATCACGCCGCGGCGTCCGGAGGGGTCCGCCAGCGCCGCGACCAGCGCGGCGCGCGGAGCCGGCTCGGCCGCGAAGGCGAGCAGGAGGCGCACTTCTTCGTCGTTCGGGGCGCGTCCGGTCTGCGGTAGCCAGGCCGCGAGGCGTTCCGCCGCAACTCGATCACCGAGCGCGAGGAGGCCGACCAGACGATTTTCCAAGGGCAATCGCTGGGCATCCGGGCCTTCCACGAGCGCGCGGGTGAGGTCCGGTTTCCCTTCCAGCGCCCAGCGGGCGAGGTAGCGTTCGAAATCCCGATCGTAACGGTCCCAGACGTCGCCACCCACGTGCCGTGCCCGGGCGAGGCGCAGCGCCACGGCGATCGTTGCCGGACCCGCCTGCCGCACGCGGCGCAGGCCGTCGCCGACGGTGGCGCGCACGGTGGCGTCTGCGTCGTCCACGAGTCTTCCGAGCAGCGCCGCCACCTCCGCGTCGCCGAGGCTCGAGTCGGTCGCCGCGAGGCGGGCGGCTTCGCGCCGCAGCGCCGCCACGGAGTCCGTGGAGAGGGCGTCGAGGAGACTGCGGTCGGGCCGCTCAAGGCCTTCCAGCGCCCAGAGCGCGCCGAGGCGTCGATCGGTTGCGGCGGCGCGGTCCTGAACGATGCCGCGGAGTTCCGGCACCAGCGCAATCGCCCGCCGGTCGGTCAGCTCCAGCCACGCCATGCGGGAGAGGCGGGCGTTGTCGCCGCCGACGAGCGCAAGGACGTCCCGGTCGGCAAGGCGGGTGAGATCCGGCGGCGTGGTGCGGGCCTGATCGCGGTGACGCACGCGCCAGATGCGGCCGCGGGTGCGGTCGCGGTCCGGGTGCTCGCGCGGAACTTCGTTATGCGAGATGATCCGATTGTACCAGTCGACGATGTACAGCGCGCCGTCCGGTCCGAAGTGGCTCGCGATCGGTCGGAACCAGCGGTCCTCGCTCGTGAGGAAATCCGCCTGCTTCGCGTAGCGGTAGCGTCCGCCGCCGATCGCGTCCGCGCGGATCACCTGGATCGTGCCGGTGATCGGGTTGGCGACATAGAAGACCAAGGCCGCGCCCGTTCCGGCCACGTCGCGGAATGGGCTGCCCCGGTCTTCCGCGATCGCGAGGCCGCTCAATCCGGTGCCGCCCATCACGGGCTTCTCCAGCGGCGGCGGCATCAGCGGCTGATAGGGCCGGAAGCGGTCCTTCGCCATCGTCGGGATCCAGATGCCGGGCTGGAAGGGGATGACGGGATAGCCGATGTCGTTCGCTTCCTGAATGAACGTCTCGCCGTCGCGGGTGGTCTGCAGTCCCCAGATGTTATTCGGTCCGATCGTGAGTGCCTCCCAGGCGGACCCATCGGGCAGGAAACGCCCGAGTTTGCACTGGTTGAAGCGGTGCTCGGTGCTGCCGTCGGCGAAGGGCTGCCCGTCGGGTCGGCGCACCGTGGAATAGTTGAACAGCCCCTGTGCGACCATGATCCATCCGCCGGGCTGGCGGTAGAATTGGTGGGGAAAGAGGTGCGAGTCCTGCGTTCCGAACCCGGTCAGCACGACGCGGTGCTGGTCCGCGCGGCCATCCGCATCGGTGTCGCGGTACCAACGGATGTCCCCGCCGTACTGCACGAGGGCGCCGTCGCGCCAAGGCAGGACGCCGAGGGGCATGACGAGGTGGTCGGCGAAGATGCGGGGGGTGGCGGCGGCGCGGCCGGGGGCGGGGGCGTCGTACGGGGTGTCGAAGATCACCACGCGGTCGCGGCCACCTTTGGCGAAGAGCGCGGCCGACTCGGCGGGATTTTCGTTGGCGTCGACCGGGTATTCGAGCGCGGTCATCGACCACAAGCGCATGCGGGCGTCCCAGTCGACCGTGATGAACTTGCCCAAGCCGTCGGCCTCGGCGGCGACGAGTTCGACTTCGAAACCCTCGGGCACGGTGAAGCCGCGCCGCTGTTCCTCGGGCGACCGTGCGCCGGAGTCCACGAGATTGTAGGTGCGCCCGCCGGGCGCGGCGGTGGGCGGGGTGGGTGAAGGGGTCTTCGCGAGCGATGGTGCCGCGGCGGCGGTGGCCGACGTAGCGGTGGTGGCGGCGCCGTGCGCGGACGGGGTCCAGCCCGCGACCCAGAGCAGGAGCAGCGCGAGTGTGGGGAGTAGCGATCGAGGCAAAACGCGGGAGGCCATGGCCGTCGTGGGGTACGACAGGGACGGACGCTAGCCCCTGCCCGAGACTCGGCAAACGCAAAGCTCCCGAGTGCTCGTTTGCACGTCGGCTGCTAGCGCGGTTAACGCCTGTCGCCCGCTGAGAGGGCGAAGGCGAAGCGGTTTTTTTGGCGTCCGCATCACGCTGCAGCGTTTCCCGCACGAGCGCGGAGGCCCGGCGCCCCGCGGTTCGCCGAGGCGATCGTGCGCCCGAGCCACGAACCACACGCACCGTCAGCCCCGCGCCTGCACCCGTCCGAGGCCGCCGTCGACGCCGATGACCTGTCCGGTAACCCACGACTGTTCCCGGTCGAGCAGCCAGCAGATTGCGGAGGCCACCTCATCGGGGGAGCCGATGCGGCCGAGTGGGTGCATCGCGGCGGAGGCCTTGGCGATGGCCTCGTTTGATGTGATGCCGCGCGTGAGATCGGTGCGCGTGAGTCCCGGGGCGACGCAGTTGATGCGCACGCCGCTGCGCGCGTAGCTCGCGGCGGCGGCGAGCGCGAGTCCCTCGACGCCGGCCTTGGCCGCCGCGATGGCCTCATGGTTGAGCAGTCCGCGTTGCGCGGCGACCGACGAGCAGAGGACGATCGCCCCGCCGCCTTCCTGGCGCATCATCCGCTTGGCGGCCGCGCGCAGCACGTGGAACGCCGTGGTGAGATTCTGCGCCAAGGTGTCGGCGAATTCCGCATCCGAAATCAGGTGCGCCGGCTTGAGCAGGATCGAGCCCGCGCAGTTCGCTGCGCCATCGATGCGCCCGTGCCGCGCGAGCACATCGTCGAACAGCGTCTCGACCGCCGCGGAGTCGCGCGCATCGAGCACGTGGGCCTCCCCACCGAGTTCGGTGGCCAGCGCTTGGAGCGGTGCCTCGCGGCGGCCTGCGAGCACGAGGCGCGCACCCGAGCGGGCGAGACGGCGGGCGGCGGCGGAGCCGATGCCGCCGGCGCCGCCAATGAGAACGTGGATCGGAGAGGTTTCTGACTGCATGGAAAATGAGGAGGGAGGGGAGCGGCGCGACGAAGCGTGAGGTAAGTGGCGCGATGTGGCGTGGGCGCTGAGCGTGCTGGGTGCTCGGCGATGGATGGTAGCGCGATTTCCGGAAAACGCGAACCTGTCGGTGCTTCCGTGGGGGAGGTCGCTTGCGCGTGGAGGTAATTCGGATAGGCTTCGGCATGTTCTCGTTCCTGCGGGTGGCCGCGCTCCTTGTTGTTGTCCTTCAACCCCTCTCTCTCATGGCCGCTCAAGAGGCATTCCCGCCGACCCAGCCCGGGGTTTCCGAGGTCAAGGTCCTACCCGCCGGCGTGCTGTTGAAGAGTACGGGTTCGGGGAATTATTTCTCTGAATCGAACCGGCTCTTTGGTCCGCTGTTCCGCTACATCTCCACGCGGGACATTGCGATGACCACGCCGGTGGAAGCGAAGATCGATCAGGCTGCGATGTATTTCTGGGTGGCGCCGAGCGAGGAGGCGAAGGTGACCGGCAACGCGGGCTCGGTGGAAGTGGTGCGGATCCCGGAGCGACGCGTCGCGAGCCGCGGGGCGCGGGGCGGTTATTCCCAGGAAAACTTTGTGCGCACGCGCGACGAGTTGCTCGCGTGGATTGCGACGCAGCCCGGCTTGGAGATCGCGGGCGAACCCTATGCGGTGTATTGGCACGGACCGATTACGCCGTGGTTTGCGAAACGCTCGGAGGTTCACGTCCCCGTGAATCTGAAGGCGAAAAGTTAGCGGTCGCCTTCCGGCGCCGGAGTCCTCCGCGACATTGCTCGACGGCGTGCCCGCCCGTATCGCGGGCTCGGTGGGTCCCGAGTCAGCGGGCAGTCGGGGAATGAGGGAGCGCGGCGAGCCACGCCGCCTCTGCGCTTAGCTGCGGACGCCGTCGACGAGGCGTGCGACGGCGGTGAGGTACTTCTCCTGCGTGCGCTGGATCACCTCGGCGGGCAGTCGTGGACCGGGAGGAGTTTGGTCCCACTTCAGGGCGAGCAGGTGGTCGCGGACGAACTGTTTGTCGTAGCTCGGCGGTGAACTCCCCGGCGCGTAGCTCTCGGCCGGCCAGTAGCGGGAGGAGTCCGGGGTGAGAGCCTCATCGATGAGGAACACCTTGCCGGATGCGTCGGTGCCGAACTCGAACTTGGTGTCGGCGAGGATCATCCCCGCGCGGGCGGCGAGATCGTGGCCGCGCTGGTAGAGGGCGAGGCTGAGACGCTGGAGCGTGTGGAAACGCTCGGCTCCGAGGAGTGCCACGCCCTCGGCATCGGTCATTGGGGCGTCGTGCTGGCCCTTGGGCGCCTTCGTGGTCGGCGTAAAGAGAGGCGTGGGCAGACGGTCGGCTTGGCGCAGGCCTGGCGGCAGCGCGTGGCCGCAGACCTGGCTGGATTTCTGGTAGGACGACCAGCCGCTGCCGGCGAGGTAGCCGCGCACGACGCACTCGATCGGAAGCGGCTTCAACTTGCGGACGATCATGCTGCGCAGCTGCAGATCGCGATCGGTGAGCCCGCGGCGCTGGAATTCCCCCGCCTGATCGGGAAACAAATGATTATCGATCAGATCACGGGTCTGCTCGAACCACCACAGACTCAGCTGGGTGAGCAGGATACCCTTTCCCGGAATGCCATCGGGGAGAATGACATCGAAGGCGGACAGGCGGTCGGACGCGACCAGCAGCAGCGCGTCGCCGAGGTCGAAGATTTCGCGCACCTTACCCGAGGCGAGGTGCGGGAACGGCACGTGGGTGAACGTGGTGACCGCGTCGGCTGGCAGGGAGCGGGCGATGGCGGAGGAGCTCAATGACACGGGGGAGAGTCCATGCGGCGGAGCGCGGGATTCCAACGCCAATTTCGTGGTGAGCGTGCCAGCGAGGCGAAACGATGGCGGGGCTGCGGTGGCGAACAAAGGGGCGGGTTGAGATCGGTCTTCGGGCCGATTTTGAGTGGTGGGGCACGGGACTGCGGCGGCCGGCCGAGGATGGACGGTGGACCCAAGGCGCCGGAGGTGGAAAAAGAGCCTTGCACGACGGGGGCGGTGGCCTACCGTTTGCCCCCTGTTCTTTTGCGTCCCCATCGTCTAGCCCGGTTAGGACACTACCCTTTCACGGTAAGAACCGGGGTTCGAATCCCCGTGGGGACGCCA
>JACCDU010079761.1_pt1 | contig 23272 bp, 14 predicted proteins | sample 7446081 | NCBI WGS metagenome assembly JACCDU01 (sample SAMN15323447, study PRJNA562643) | freshwater metagenome | isolation source: river surface water | place: USA:Blue River Watershed | collected 2017-08-17
CAGGGCGGTCTGCTGACCGAGGCGATCACGAAGAAGCCGCATGCGGTGCTGCTGCTCGATGAAATCGAGAAAGCGCATCCGGATGTGTTCAACATCCTGCTGCAGGTGATGGACCATGGCACGCTGACCGACAACAACGGTCGCAAGGCTGACTTCCGTAACGTGATCATCATCATGACCACGAACGCGGGCGCCGAAAGCCTGCAGAAACGTTCGATCGGCTTCACCGACAGCAAGCAGGCTGGCGACGAGATGGCCGACATCAAGCGCATGTTCACGCCGGAATTCCGCAACCGTCTGGATTCCATCATCAGCTTCCGTGCGCTGGACGAAGAAATCATCCTGCGTGTGGTCGACAAGTTCCTGATGCAGCTGGAAGAGCAGCTGCATGAGAAGAAAGTCGAAGCGACCTTCAGCGAGTCCTTGCGCAAGTTCCTCGCGAAGAAGGGCTTCGATCCGCTGATGGGAGCGCGCCCGATGTCGCGCCTGATCCAGGACATGATCCGCAAGGCGCTGGCCGACGAACTCTTGTTCGGCAAGCTGGTCACGGGCGGTCGTGTGCATGTGGACATGGACGACGCCGAGCAGATCAAGCTCGAGTTCAGCGAGAGCGATACACCGCCGGCAGCGCCGCCGCAGGAAGCCGCTGAAGTCGAGTAAGTTTCACGGCAGGTCAATGCTGTGCAAAACCCCGCCTGCCCCGGCGGGGTTTTTTATTGGGGAGCGGGACTGACGGCAGCGCGCCAGCGCCTGCATAGAAGCGAAGGTCAGGGCACCAGCACTTTTTTCGCTGCCTGCTTCTGGCGAATTTCAGTCAGTGTCGTGCGCATCAATGCCGCACGTTCTTCCGTCCACGGGTGCAACGCGGTGTAGCCATTGGCGACGCTGGAAGGATAGGCCTGCGCCAGTCTCTGCAGCGCGCGCAGCGCAGCATCCGGTGCATAGCCGGCACGCGCCAGCAGGTAGAGCGCAATGCGGTCGGCTTCCTGATCGAGCTTGTCATCGAAGGCGCGCAATCCGGCGCTGCCGGCAAAGGGCTTCAGGTCGGGTGACAGCGGCAGCAGCGCATCGATGATGCCGCCCAGCGTCGCAGCCAGCTTCATCGTGGCTGCGTGCTTTTGAATGTTGTGGGCGATTTCCCGTGCGAGCACGGCTGCCAGTTCATCATCGGACACGAGGAAGTCGAGCATCCCCTGCGTCAGCATGATACGGCGGCCGTCGCCATAGGCATTCACATGCGGCGCATGGCCGATATCGATCGCAAACGCGCAGGCTTGCGTCAGCGGTACTTGCAGTGTCAGGGGTTTGCCGTTGCGCAGCAGGCCAACCTGAATGTCGGTCGCATTCCTCAGCAAAGGCGCGATGATGCGCGCGGCTTCATTCTCGGCCTGTGCGCCGCGCGGCAAGGGCTGCTCCTGCAGCGACTGCAACTGATCGCCGCGCTTGAGGCCGGCACGCATCGCACCACTGCCATCCAGCACCTGCATCACTTGCAGCCCGTCGTCGAGCTTCAGTATCCCCTCGACAGCGCGCGCGAGTTCGGGGGGATAGGAGTACTTGTTCTTCGCAGTGAAGCCCAGGATGGGGCGGGACGACGCCTTGCATAGTGGCGCATTCCTTGTGATCAGTGGCGCTGCGACCCGGTACACACGGTCCTGATTGGCCAGCAGCGCAGACAGTCGCGGATCAGCGGCTTCGCGCGGCAGTTCAGCGGTAGCGGCCGCGGCGCCGGCCCGCGTTCCCGGGGCTGTCGGCGTGTTCGATGTGTTAGGTGTACTGCAGGCCGAGAGCAATGCCAGTGCGACTGCGGCGATGCCTGTCCTGACCTGCATGCTGTCCTCCCCGGGCGTATCTTCGGTGAGCGAAGCGCTTGCTTACTTCTTGCCAGTGCTGCCGAAGCCGCCTTCACCGCGTTCGCTGCTGTCGAATTCCTCGACCACTTCGAATCCTACCTGCAGTACCGGCACGATGACCAGCTGCGCGAGACGTTCCATCGGGTTCAGCACAAAGGCTGTGCTGCCGCGGTTCCAGGTGGATACCATCAGCTGACCCTGGTAATCGGAATCGATCAAGCCGACGAGATTGCCGAGCACGATCCCATGCTTGTGACCCATGCCGCTGCGCGGCAAGATCATTGCTGCATAGCCAGGGTCGGCAATATGGATCGCCAGACCCGTCGGTATCAGGTGCGTGCTGCCTGGCTCTATCGTGATCGGCTCCGCGATGCACGCGCGCAGGTCGAGGCCGGCGCTGCCGGGCGTTGCGTAGGCGGGCATTTGCTCACGCATGCGTTCATCGAGGATCTTGACGGCGATGTTTTTCATGAACTTGATTGGCTGCTTGTCGCTGTTGTCGTTATTCCGGGTATTGTCGTTGCAGACGTTGCCGGGCTGTCGGGTTGCTGATCCTGCTACATGGCTCGCATGCGCTGTTACAGCCGGCGCGCGATCTCGGCCACCAGCAGCATGGCGAGCTCATCCTTGCTTGCACGCGGCAGCGGATGGTGGCCGGTGTCGTCGAACAGCACCAGCTCATTGTCATCCTTGCCGAAGGTCTGGTGGCCGATGTTCCCGACCAGCAGAGGGATGTTCTTTTTCTTGCGCTTGGCCGAACCATGTTCGAGCAAGTTCTCCGACTCCGCCGCAAAGCCCACACAGAACGGGGGTTCGGGCATCGCAGCGACCGCAGCGAGGATGTCCGGGTTTTGCTCGAAGCTCAGTTGCGGCAGTTCGCCGTCCTGCTTCTTCAGTTTCTGTTCGCTCGCATTCGCGACGCGCCAGTCCGCGACGGCAGCCACTGCAATGAACACCTGCTGGCCGGCGATGTCGCGCATCACCGCTTCATGCATGTCACGTGCGGTGGTCACCGGCAGTACGCGCACCCCGAGCGGCTTGGTGAGGGCAGTCGGTCCGGACACCAGCGTGACGTCGGCACCGGCAGCGCGTGCTGCACGCGCCAGCGCATAGCCCATCTTGCCGGACGACAGATTCGTGATGCCGCGCACCGGATCGATAGGCTCAAACGTCGGGCCGGCCGTGATCAGCACGCGCTTCCCTTGCAACAGCTTGGGCTGAAAAAACGCAAGGATCTCTTCGAGCAGATCTTCCGGCTCCATCATGCGACCGAGGCCGGTCTCGCCACACGCCTGTTCACCGGCGACCGGGCCCAGCAGCGTCACGTGATCGCTACGCAGCTGTTCGGCGTTGCGTTGCGTGGCCGGGTTTTCCCACATCTCGACATTCATTGCCGGTGCCACCAGCAGCGGCACCGTGGCCGGGCGCGCGAGGCACAGCGTCGACAGCAAGTCGTCAGCCGCGCCGTGAACCAGCTTGCGCATGAAGTCGGCCGAGCAGGGCGCGATCACGACCGCATCCGCGTTGCGCGTCAGGTCGATATGCGCCATGTTGTTGGAGATGCGCGCATCCCACTGGTCGGTATAGACCGGCTTGCCCGACAGCGCCTGCATCGTGACCGGTGTGATGAACTGGCGCGCCGCCTCGGTCATCACAACCTGCACGCTGGCACCGGCCTTCATCAGTCCGCGCAGCAGCTCGGCGGCCTTGTAGCAGGCGATGCCGCCGGAGAGTCCCAGTACCAGGTGCTTGCCTGTCAGGTTCATCGGTTCACGCGTCTCAGTTCATCCAGCACGAATAATGCCGCACCGATCGTGATGGCGCTATCGGCGACATTGAAGGCCGGCCAGTGCCAGTGCTGCACATGGAAGTCGATGAAGTCGATCACATGACCATACACGAGGCGGTCGATCAGGTTACCGACCGCGCCGCCCAGGATCAATGATAGCGACCAGCAGAACATGCGTTGCGCCGGATTCCGGTACAACATCCACACGATCACCACCGACACCACCGCTGCCAGCGCGCTGAAAAAGTAGCGCTGCCAGCCCGACTGGTCGGACAGGAAGCTGAACGCGGCGCCCTTGTTATAGACCATCACCAGATTCAGGTACGCATTCACGGCCTCGACCTGCCCGTAGGCCAGCAGCCGGGTCATTGTGATCTTCGTCACCTGGTCGAGCAGCACCACGACGATAGCAATGCCCAGCCACAGCATCAGACCGGCGTGTTTTTTTGCCATTGCGTTGTCCTCAGGCGACGCGGCGGCTCTCGCCGCGGCCGAACAGGTTGGACACACAGCGCGAGCACAGGCCCGGATGTGCGTCATCGGAACCGACCTCCGCGCGGTAATGCCAGCAGCGCTCGCACTTGCGGTACTTCGAGGGGCTCACCACCACCTTTTCTGCATCGGCAGAGTTGGCGGCCACCACCTGCGCGGCCGACGTGATCAGCACGAACTTCAAGTCATCGCCAAGGCCCTGCAGCAGCGCCAATTTGTCGCCATGCGCATGGATCTCGACTTCAGCCTGCAGCGAGGAGCCGATCGCGCCCGACACACGCACTTCTTCCAGTTCCTTCAGCACACCGGCACGCACTTCACGCAGCGCCGCATATTTCGCGAGCAACGCGTCGCCATCGGCAATCGCCGGCAGCGCATAGAAGGTCTGCGTGAAGATGGTTTCGCCACTGGCCTCGTACGTATCCTTGCCTGCGAACACGGCCCATGCTTCTTCGACGGTGAACGACAGGATCGGCGCCATCAGGCGCAGCAGTGCTTGCGTGATGTGCCAGATCGCCGTCTGCGCGGAACGGCGTGCTTCGGACGCCACGCCGCTGGTGTACAGCCGGTCTTTCAGGATGTCGAGGTAGAAGCCGCCCAGGTCTTCGGAGCAGTACATCTGCAGCTTCGCGACCACCGGGTGGAATTCATAGTCATCGAAGTGCGCGCGGATTTCCGCCTGCAGTGCGTTCATGCGCGCGATCGCGTAGCGGTCGATCTCCATCAGCTGATCGATCGCGACTGCGTCCTTCGCCGGATCGAAGTCCGAGGTGTTCGCGAGCAGGAAGCGCAGCGTGTTACGGATGCGGCGATAGCTCTCGACCACGCGCTTCAAGATCTCGTCCGAGATCGACAGTTCACCCGAGTAATCGGTAGCGGCGACCCACAGTCGCAGGATGTCGGCGCCCATCGTGTCCGACACCTTTTGCGGCGCGACCACATTGCCCTTGGACTTTGACATCTTCTTGCCTTCGCCATCGACCACGAAGCCGTGCGTGAGCAGCGCCTTGTACGGCGCGCGACCGTTGATCATTGCCGAGGTCAGCAACGAAGAATGGAACCAGCCGCGGTGCTGGTCTGAACCTTCGAGGTAGAGGTCGGCCGGGAAGTGCGATTCGGCTGCATGCGAGCCGCGCAACACGGTCTGGTGCGTGACGCCGGAATCGAACCAGACATCGAGCGTGTCCTTGTTCTTCACGTAATTCGCGGCATCAGCGCCGAGCAGGTCGGCCGGCTCCAGCGTGTGCCAGGCGGCGATGCCTTCCTTCTCAACCAGCTGCGCGACCTTTTCCAGGAGCGCCGGCGTGTCCGGATGCAGCTCGCCGGTTTCCTTGTGCACGAAGAAGGCCATCGGCACGCCCCACTGGCGCTGGCGCGACAGCGTCCAGTCCGGACGGTTTGCGATCATGCCCTGCAGGCGGGCCTTGCCCCAGCTCGGGAAGAAGCGGGTCGCGTCGACGCCGGCCAGCGCCGTCTCGCGCAGCGACGGGCCGCCGTCTTTGGGCTTGCGGTCCATGCTCGCGAACCACTGTGACGTGGCGCGATAGATGATCGGCGTCTTGTGACGCCAGCAGTGCATGTAGCTGTGATCGAACATCACCAGCTTGAACAGCGAGCCCGCGGCGTCGAGCGCGGCGCAGATCGGCTTCGATGCTTCCCAGATCGTCATGCCGCCAAACAGCGGCAATGTGGACGCGTAATGGCCATCGCCCATCACCGGATTGAGGATGTCATCGTCGGCCATGCCATGCGCCTTGCAGGATGCATAGTCTTCCACGCCATACGCCGGTGCAGAGTGCACGATGCCGGTGCCCGAGTCATCGGTCACGTACTCACCCAGATAGACCGGTGACAGGCGGTCATAACCTGCATCCTGCGATGCCAGCGGATGATGGAACCTGATCTCCGACAATGCCTCGCCCCGGCAGGTCGCAATCACCTTGCCTTCGAGCCCATAGCGCTGCAGGCAGGATTCGACCAGCTTTTCGGCCAGCAGCAGCAACACGGTTTCGCCATGGCGTTCGGTCTGCACCAGCGCATAGCTGAACTCGGGGTGCATGTTCAGCGCCTGGTTCGACGGAATGGTCCACGGGGTCGTGGTCCAGATCACCACATAGCCCTTGTCGGTCGGCAGCTTCGGCAAGCCGAAGGCCTTCGCCAGCTTCTCTGGCTCGGCGAATGCAAAGCCGACATCGATCGCCGGATCGCGCTTGTCCTGGTATTCGACTTCCGCCTCGGCCAGTGCCGAGCCGCAGTCGAAGCACCAGTTCACCGGCTTCAGGCCACGGTACACATAGCCCTTGTCGAGGATGGTGCCGAGCGCGCGGATCTCGTCGGCTTCGTTGCGGTAGTTCATCGTCAGGTAAGGCTTGTCCCAGTCACCCAGCACGCCCAGACGGATGAAATCCTTCTTCTGCCGCGCGACCTGCTCGGTCGCATAGGCGCGCGACTTTTCCAGCACCTCGGCCGTCGGCAGATGCTTGCCGAATTGCTTTTCAATCTGGATCTCGATCGGCATGCCGTGGCAATCCCAGCCCGGTACGTACTGCGCGTCGTACCCATCGAGCTGGCGCGTCTTCACGATCATGTCCTTCAGGATCTTGTTCACTGCATGGCCGATATGGATGTCACCATTCGCATACGGCGGGCCATCATGCAGGATGAACTTCGGGCGTCCGGCCGACGCCTTGCGGATGCGCTGGTACAGCTGCTTCTGCTGCCATTGCGCGACCCACTGCGGCTCGCGCTTCGCGAGGTCGCCGCGCATCGGAAAAGCGGTCTCGGTCATGTTGACCGGGTATTTGCTTTCGGTTTTTTTGCTGTTGTCGGACATGAGATCGATCAGGAGTGAAATGCGAATCAGGAGTTGGCAAGCGCTGCGGCGCGTTGCGCAAAGAAGTCGCGCGCGGCACGTGCATCGGCGGCGATCGCGCGGGTCAGTGTGTCGAGGTCGTCGTATTTTTCCTCGTCGCGCAGCTTCTGCAGGAATTCGACGCGTATGCGCTTGCCATAGCAATCGGCGGCAAAGTCGAAGACATGCACTTCAAGCAGCACGCGGCCATGGTCTTCGACGGTCGGGCGCACGCCGAGGCTGGCGACCGCTGGCAACGGATGGTCGGCCAGGCCATGCACCTGCACCACGAAGATGCCCGTCACGGCCGGGCGCTTGTGCGCAATCTTCAGGTTCAGGGTCGGGAAGCCTATCGTGCGGCCCAGCTTGCGGCCGTGCTGCACATGGCCCGAGATCGCATACGGATGGCCGAGCAATGCCTGCGCATGCGCGAAGTCACCAGCCTCGAGCGCGGCGCGCACCTCGGATGACGATATGCGCTTGGTACCGTGGGTGACGGTCGGCAGGCTGACGACTTCGAAGCCATGGCGCTTTCCGGCCTCGGCCAGCTGCGCGAAGTCACCGGCGCGTTTCGCGCCAAAGCGGAAGTCATCGCCGACGATCAGCCACTTCACGTGCAGGCCGTCGACCAGCACATCGCGGATGAAGGCTTCCGGCGACAGCGATGCGAAGCGCGCATTGAAGTGCTCGACAATCACGCGGTCGACGCCGGCCGCTTCCAGCGCGGTGAGCTTGTCGCGCAGGTTCGCGATGCGGCGTGGCGCGCGGCTGTCGTCGCCAGCCAGCTGCGCAAAGAATTCGCGCGGGTGCGGCTCGAAAGTCATCACCGCCGTCTCCACGCCCAGGCGCGTTGCAGCGTCGGCCACGCGCGCAAGCAGCGCGCGATGGCCGAGATGCACGCCATCGAAATTGCCGATTGTCAGCGCGCACGGGCGGCGCGATTCGGCATTCGGGAGTCCGCGGAAAACCTTCATCGGTAACGGGTCGGCTGTTGTTCAGTGCGTGCGCGGCGGCACCCGCCGCAGTCGCGTTGAGAAAACCCTTGATTATAAAGGCTTTCAGCCTGCTTACCGGGCTGAATCGGCGGTCATCAGCGGGTCTTGCCGGTACCAGGCAGCCAGCAGCCGATAGATCTCCGGATAGGCCCCGGCCAGCCGTGCCGGCGCAACGAAAAAAACCTCCGATGCGACCGCAAAGAATTCGGCCGCATCGCTGGCCGCATACGGGTCCAGCGGCAGTTCGCCCGCCAGCGCGTCATACAGCTCGGCATGATCGTCGCGTTCCGGATCGAAGTCCGGCGGCAGGCTGTCTTCCAACCGGTCGACACGTTCGCAAAAGTCGTCGTAGGCGGCACAGAAGGCCTCCGACCAGTTGGCCAGCTCGGCACGCGAATGCAGCCGGTCGAGAAAGGGGGGGAAGCCATTCGGGGAGCCACGTCCCATATCGATCTTGTGCGCGAATTCATGGATGACCAGATTCCATGGCAGACCGGGTTCTTGCGGTTGCATCAGGTCTTGCCAGGAAAGCACGACCGCACCGCCCTGATCCACGGCTTCGCCCGCCAGCTGTTCATCCCATTCATGCATCACGCCCGCGTCGTCCAGATGCTGCTGCTTCACCTGAAAGGCATCCGGATGGACCAGGATTGCAGACATATCGTCATACAGCGACAGATCCAGCTTCAGCACAAGCACACAGGCTTGCGCGGCGATCAGTACCGCCGTGGCGTCATCGACTTCAAAGCCGCCGATGCCGCCCAAGGGCTTCGTGTGCAACAAGTCTTCGCACAGGGCTTTCAGGCGACGCCGGTCATCACTGCTCAGATAATCGAGGAAGGGCAGACGCGCCAGCGTGCTCGACCACAGTTCCTCCGGAATCGACGGGCGTGTGCGCAACGCAGAAGGCAGCAGCGCATCGGGCAGCAAGCCCGCTGGCAAATCCTGCAGCAAGCCTTGCAGCTTGCGCAGCCAGCCAGCACTCAAAGTCCGCCCCACAGCGCCTGCAATGCAGCGATCGCGGCCAGTCCGGCGGTCTCGGTGCGCAACACGCGTGGCCCCATTGACAGGCAGATCGCGCCGTGCCGGATCGCGGCCTGTTCTTCGTCGTCGCTGAGACCACCTTCGGGGCCGATCACCAGCGTCACCGCTTGCGGCGGTTGATGGCGCGCCCAGTCGGCCAGTGACTCGGTCGCGCGCGGTGACAGCAGCAGGCGCTTGTGCATGTCCTGCTGCGCAATCCATGCGTTGTAGGGCAGTACCGGCGCCAATGCCGGCAGCCGGTTGCGTCCCGATTGTTCCGCGGCCGCGATGATCACGCCTTGCCAGTGCGCGGCCTTTTTCGCAGCACGCTCCGCATCGACACGCACGACCGAGCGCTGCGCCACCAGCGGCTGTATCGCGGTAGCGCCGAGTTCAACGGCCTTCTCGACGATCCAGTCCATCTTCGCGCCTTCGGGCAGCGCCTGCGCCAGCGCGATCGCATGACCGGGCTCGGCCTCGCGCGGCGAAAAAGTTTTCAGCTCGACCTCGGCGCGGCGGCGCTCGACTGCCATCAGCACGGCGCTGTATTCGCCGCCATCGCCATTGAACAGCGTGACCACGTCGCCGACCCTCAAACGCAGAACCTGCACATGATGGGCTACCGTCTCCGGCAGCGCGATGCGCTGCCCGATCTCGAGCGGCTGTGGGCAGTAGAAGCGGGGCATGTCAGGAGCGGCAGGGGGGATTTCGATATCAATTTCTCACTATGGTTTCATTGTAAGCGGGCAGGTCCGGTCTGGTAAAATCTCGGGCTTTTCCCCGGTGGCGATGGTCGCCGGCAGGTCCCCCGAAAACCATTCAAGGCTGGCAAGATGACGACCACCCCCGTGACGACCACCACCGAAAACCGCAAGATGGCCAATGCGATACGCGCGCTGGCGATGGACGCCGTGCAAAAGGCCAATTCCGGTCACCCGGGCATGCCGATGGGCATGGCGGAAATCGCGGTCGCGCTGTGGGGCAAGCACCTGCGCCACAATCCGGCCGATCCGAAGTGGTCCGACCGTGACCGCTTCGTGGTGTCCAACGGCCATGGCTCGATGCTGCTGTATGCGCTGCTGCACCTGACCGGCTATGACCTGTCGATGGACGAGCTGAAGAATTTTCGCCAACTGCATTCGAAGACCCCGGGCCATCCGGAAGTCGACATCACGCCGGGTGTCGAAACCACCACCGGCCCGCTGGGGCAGGGCATCGCAAACGCGGTCGGCATGGCACTGTCGGAATGGCTGCTGGCGTCGCAGTTCAACAAGCCGGGCCATCACATTGTCGACCACTACACCTATGTGTTCCTCGGCGATGGCTGCCTGATGGAAGGCATCAGCCATGAAGTGTGCTCGCTGGCGGGCACGCTCGGCCTGTCGAAGCTGATCGTGCTGTATGACGACAATGGCATCTCCATCGATGGCAAGGTCGAAGGCTGGTTCAAGGACAACACGCCGCAGCGCTTTGCGTCCTACGGCTGGAACGTGATCCCGGATGTCGATGGCCATGATGTGGCGGCTGTCGATGCTGCGATCAGCGCCGCCAAGCAGTCCGACAAGCCGACGATCATCTGCTGCAAGACCGTGATCGGCAAGGGCGCGCCCAACATGCAGGGCACCGACAAGGTGCACGGCGCCGCACTGGGCGATGCCGAAATCGCCGCGACCCGCGCCGCCACCGGCTGGGATGCCGCGCCGTTCGAGATTCCCGCCGACGTGTACGCCGCCTGGGATGCGAAGGCGCAGGGTGCGGAGCTACAATCGGCATGGCAAAAGAAGTTCGCCGCGTACCAGGCCGCGTTCCCGGCCGAGGCAGCCGAGTTCGAGCGCCGCATGAAGGGCGAGCTGCCGGCTGGCTTCGATGCGGCCGTCGAGAAAATGATCGCCGCCTGCATCGACAAGAAGGAAACCATTGCGACCCGCAAGGCGAGCCAGAACGCAATCCAGGCGCTGGCGCCGGTGCTGCCGGAATTCCTCGGCGGTTCGGCCGACCTGACCGGCTCCAACCTGACCAACTGGAAAGAATGTGTCGCGGTGCGCTCGGGCCAGCCGGGCAACCACATCAACTATGGCGTGCGTGAATTCGGCATGAGCGCGATCATGAACGGCGTTGCGCTGCACGGCGGCTTCATTCCGTTTGGTGCAACCTTCCTGACCTTCTCCGATTACAGCCGTAATGCACTGCGCATGGCGGCGCTGATGAAACAGCGCTCGCTGTTCGTGTTCACGCATGACTCGATCGGCCTCGGCGAAGACGGCCCGACCCACCAGTCGGTCGAGCACATCTCGAGCATGCGCCTGATCCCCAACCTCGATAACTGGCGTCCGTGCGACACCGTCGAGTCGGCCGTGGCCTGGGCCGAGGCGGTACGTCGACAGCACGGTCCGAGCACGCTGATTTTCTCGCGCCAGAACCTGCCGTTCGTCGAGCGCAATGCGGCGCAAGTGGCTGACATCAAGCGCGGCGGCTATGTGCTGCGTGACGCTGCTGACGCGAAGGCGGTGCTGATCGCGACCGGTTCCGAAGTCGAGCTGGCGCTGAAATCGGCCGATGCACTGGCCGCCGAAGGCGTCGCCGTGCGTGTGGTATCGATGCCCAGCACCGATGTATTCGATCGCCAGGATGCTGCGTACAAGACGGCCGTGCTCGGCAAGGGCTTGCCGCGTGTCGCGATCGAAGCCGGCGTCACCGCATTCTGGTTCAAGTACGTCGGCCTTGAGGGTGCCGTGGTCGGTATCGACAGCTTCGGTGAATCCGCGCCGGCCGGCGTGCTGTTCAAGCATTTCGGTTTCACGACCGACAAGGTCGTGGCCACCGTCAAGTCAGTGCTGCACTGAGCTGACACGATCGCTCATATCGCACAGGATTTGCATCAAACGATTAACGACAGCCATTCCATCAGGAGATATTCATGACCATCAAAGTTGCCATCAATGGCTACGGCCGTATCGGCCGCAATGTGCTGCGCGCCCACTACGAAGGCGGCAAGAAGCACGACATCCAGATCGTTGCGATCAATGACCTCGGCAATCCGGAGTCGAATGCTCACCTGACCCAGTACGACACCGCGCACGGCAAATTCCCGGGCACCGTGTCGGTCGAGGGCGACCACATGATCGTCAACGGCGACAAGATCCGCGTGTTTGCGCAGCGTGACCCGGCGCAGATCCCGTGGGGCGAGCTGGGCGTGGACGTCGTGCTCGAGTGCACCGGCTTCTTCACCACCAAGGAAAAGGCATCGGCCCATCTGAAGGGCGGCGCAAAGAAAGTCGTCATCTCCGCACCCGGCGGCAAGGACGTGGACGCCACCGTCGTGTACGGCGTGAACCAGTCGGTGCTGAAGTCTGCCGACACCGTGATCTCGAACGCATCCTGCACCACCAACTGCCTCGCGCCGCTGGTCAAGCCGCTGAACGACAAGATCGGCGTGCTGAACGGCCTGATGACCACCGTTCATGCGTACACCAACGACCAGGTGCTGACCGACGTGATGCACGAAGACCTGCGCCGCGCGCGTTCGGCGACGATGTCGATGATCCCGACCAAGACCGGCGCTGCAGCAGCTGTCGGCCTGGTGCTGCCGGAACTCAACGGCAAGCTCGATGGCTATGCGATCCGTGTGCCGACGATCAACGTCTCGGTGGTCGATTTGTCTTTCGTCGCTGCGCGTGACACCGCGGTCGATGAAGTCAACGCAATCATGAAAGAAGCCGCCGACGGCGCGCTGAAGGGCATCCTGACCTACAACACCGCACCGCTGGTGTCGATCGACTACAACCACAACCCGGCATCGTCGAACTTTGATGCGACGTTGACCAAGGTGTCCGGTCGTCTCGTCAAGGTATCGTCTTGGTATGACAATGAATGGGGCTTCAGCAACCGCATGCTGGACACGACGGTCGCCCTCATGACCGCAAAGTAAGCAGCACTGTTGCCCCATTCATTGCGGCGAAGACTAACTTGGCGCAGCCAAGTTAAGGCCCGAAGGGCCGGGTCGTAGCCACAACGAGTGGGTCGCCGCGCAGCGGCGAAAAAAGAGACCGCAGCGCGGTCTCTTTTTGCTTCACCGTTTGTTCAACCGGCCTCTCAACCCAACACATCACCCCACAAGCGCTTCACCGCTGCGGCCTCGTCCGCCACCTGCGCCAGCTCCACCCGCGCCTTGTCTTCACCACGCAAGCGTATCTGGTGCTGCAACTTGCGGAAAGCACGATACGCATCGGCCACCTGTACCGACAGCGCACTGTCGATCAAACCGATCTCGCCAGCCAGCTTCAGTAGCGCGATATTGCCAATGTCGCCGGTCAGCGCAACGAAATCGCAGGCATGCGCGAGTACCAGGTACTGCACGACGAATTCGATATCGATCATGCCGCCCGGGTCGTGTTTGAGGTCGAATTTGTCCGAGCGATTCGGGTGCGCATCGTGCATGCGCTTGCGCATCGCGAGCACTTCCTGCTTCAACGCGTCACGGTCGCGCGGCTGGCGCAGCATCGCAATCCGCAGTTGCTCGAAACGCTGCCCGATCTGCGGATCGCCGGCGCAGAAGCGTGCACGGGTCAGCGCCTGGTGTTCCCACACCCAGGCCGAGCCGCGCTGGTATTTTTCGAATGACGCGAATGACGACACCAGCAGGCCGCTGGCGCCATCCGGCCGCAGCGCAATATCGATGTCGAACAGGATGCCGGCCGGCGTATGGCTGGTCATCCAAGTGATGAAGCGCTGCGCGAGCTTCGCATACAGCGCCGGTGCCTCCTGATCGTCATCGTCATACAGGAAGATCACGTCGAGGTCGGACGCATAGCCGAGCTCCTTGCCGCCCAGCTTGCCGTAAGCGATCACTGCAAAGGCCGGCACCTCGCGGTGCCGGTTCGGCAGCATCTGCCAGACCGCCGACAGGGTCGCACCGACCAGTACATCGGCCAGCGCCGACAGATGGTCGGCCAGTCGCTCGACGGTCAGTGCGCCGCCCAGATCCTGCGCCAGCAAGCGGAACAGCTGCGCATGATGCAACTCGCGCAGCACATCCATCTGCCGTTCTGTATCACCCGCGAAGGCGGCCAGCCGTTGCTGGCATTCGTGGCCGAAGGCTTTCCAGTCGGGCTCCGCGTTCAGGCTGCCGTCGTCGAGCAACTCATCCATCAGCACCGGATGCTGTATCAGGTAGCGGGCGGCCCAGTCACTGGCGGCCATCATGCGCACCACGCGCGCCAGCGCCTGCGGGAATTCGGTCAGCAAGGACAGGTAGGCCGATCGACGCGCGATCGCTTCAAAGAAATCCACGACGCGGTTCAGCGTCTGTGTGCATGAGCCTTGCTGGCGCGCGATCTCCTGCAACGCATGACGCATCAGTGTGTGCAGTTGCTGCTTGCGCTCCGCCGGCATCGCCTGAATACGACTTGACCGCCAGCTGCTCAGCAGTCGTCCGGCGGCGGCCGCCGGATCGTCATACGACAGCGAGCTGAGGTACTGCACCAGCGTCGCCTCATCGACTTCCTCGAGCACTGGCGCCGTGGTGGCTGCTTCGCCATTGCCGGCAGCGGGCGACGCCTTGTCCTCGAAGATGGCATCGAATTGCGCGGCGACCCAGGTGCAGCATTCGGTAATGGCCAGTTTCAACGCATCGGCATCGGCAAAACCAGCCATCACGGCAATGCGTTGCTGGTCTTCATCGCCCGAGGGCAGCACATGGCTTTGCGCATCATCCAGGTACTGGATGCGATGCTCGATGTTGCGCAGGAACGTATACGCATCGCGCAGGCGTTTGACCGTGTCCGGCGCCATCAGCTTCTTCGCGGCGATGGTCTGCAAAGTGTTGCGGGTCGAGCGATCGCGCAGCGACGGGTCGCGCCCGCCGCGTATCAGCTGGAATACCTGCGTGATGAACTCGACCTCGCGAATGCCGCCACGACCGAGCTTTACATTCCACACACGGCCCGGATGACGCGTCTCCTGCCGCACGACCTCGGCGCGGATCTGCGCATGCATGCCGCGCAGCGCATTGATCGCGCCGTAATCCAGATAGCGACGGTAGACGAAGGGCTGCACCAGTTTGTCCAGATACGCGATATCTTCCGCATCGCCCGTCATCGCACGCGCCTTCACCCACGCATAGCGTTCCCATTCGCGGCCCTGCACCAGCAGGTATTCCTCCAGCATCGCAAAGCTGGCCGCCAGCGGGCCGGAAGCGCCATTCGGGCGCAACGCCATATCGACCCGGAAGCAATAGCCATCCTCGGTGATCTCGGCCAGCTGCGCGATCAGTCGTTTGCCGAGGCGGACGAAGAATTCATGGTTCGACAAGGGGCGCTGGTCGTCACGGTCGGTACGCGTGTCGCCGCCTTCCGGGTACAGGAAGATCAGGTCAATGTCGGACGACACATTCAGCTCATGGCCGCCGAGCTTGCCCATGCCGATCACGATCATCTGTTGCGGCCGGCCCGATTCTTCGCCAATCGGCACGCCATGCAGCTCGCACAGCGCAGCATGCTGGTCCGCGAGCGCTTTTTGCACCGCGAAATCCGCAAAACGCGAAATCGCCGTCAGCACCTCGGCCAGATCGGCGCGTCCGCCGACATCGCGCTCGACGATGGCCGCGAACAGCAGCCCGCGCACGCGGCGCAATGCCCCGCCGATCGTGCTGCTGGCGCCGCCATGCGCCAATTCCGTGCTTAACAACTGGTCAAGGTCGATGTCGGCAAGCGATAATCCCGACAGCTGTGCGAGTGCGTTTTCGCGGGCAGCATCGGCAGCCAGCCAGCGGCTGACGAACCGCGATTGCCGTGCGCCAGTCAACAAAAGATGTGTGCTCATGAAAGGGCGTCCGCATCCGGGGCACGTTCCCCGGCTTGCGGCTATGATAACGAAATTGCGGAGACCGAAATCCGCGCGAGCAGCCGGCTTCCGTCGGCACTTGCGCAGATCCGTACCGAATGCCGGCTGATGTCGACCCATCGTAACCCATCCGATCATCCTGTCAGGACCGGCTTTGCGCGCGGATGGCGCGCGCTGCTGGCGGCGTATGACACGGCCAATCGCATCACGCATCATGCGCTAGGCTGGCTGATGGCGCTGGTGGTGGTCGCGTACTTCGCGTTTTGCGCTGCCTTCCTCGGCCTGCGTTACCTGGTGCTGCCCAACATCGACAGCTACAAGCCCCAGGTCGAGCGCATGGCCAGCCACTTCATCCAGCGCCCTGTATCGATACAGGCGATCGAAGCCAGCTGGAATGGCCTGAACCCGCGCCTAAAGCTCGGCAATCTCGTGATTCACGACCAGGAAGGCGCGCGTGCGCTGGTGCTGCCGAACGTGAATGCGACCATCTCATGGCTGTCGGTGCTGGGGCAGCTGCGCCTGCAATCGCTGGAAGTGATCCGTCCCGACATCGAAATCGAGCGTGATGCATCCGGCAAGCTGTTCGTGGCCGGTCTGCCGGTCGATCCCAGCAAGTCTGATGATGGGCGCGGGCTCGACTGGCTGCTCGCGCAGCATGAGATCGTGGTGCGCGAAGGCTGGCTACGCTTGCGTGATCAGCAGCGCGAAGCACCGGACCTGGTGCTGACCGATATCAGCTTCGTGTTGAAGAACCAGTGGCGCACGCACCGCGCCGCGTTCAAGGCAACGCCGCCGGCATCGCTGGCTGCGCCGCTGGATGTACGTGTCGAATTCACGCATCCGGCCTTCTCCGGTCGTGCTTCCGACATCCGGCAATGGTCGGGCGAACTGTATGTCGACTGGCGCAGCGCCAGTATCGATGCATGGAAGCCCTATGTCGATCTGCCGTGGGAGCTGGCCGGCGGCAATGGCGCTGTGCGTGCGTGGCTGACGTTCAATCGCATGACGGTTGCCAACTTCACTGCCGACCTGTCGCTGGTCAATCTGTCGGCGCGCCTGGCCGAAGGGCTGCAGCCCCTGAAGCTGAAGGAAGTCAGCGGCCGCATCTCTGCCGGTGAACCACAGACCGACCTGAAAGACCGGCTGTTTTCGTTCGGCACGCATGGTCATGCGCTGACGCTGACCGATTTTTCGCTTAGCACCGAGCAGGGTCTGGCCCTGCCGCGCACCACTGCCAGCCATCGCTATGTCGCCGCCAACGGCAAGCGCCCCGAACAGCATGAACTGAAGATCGGCGAACTCGAACTCGAGCCACTGGCCGCGCTCGCGGTGCACCTGCCGTTGTCGGCGGAAGAGCGGCAGATGCTGGAAGACTTCGCGCCGCGTGGCGAGTTGCATGATTTTTCCGCAAGCTGGCAGGGTTCGGCACCCGGCACTGGCCCGTACCAGTTCAGTGGCCGCTTCGATCGCCTGTCGCTCAAGCCGCAGCTGGCGCGCGCGGGCAGCGGCAACTTGCCGGCGCGGGCGGCCGTGCCCGGCTTCGATGGCCTGTCGGGCGACGTCGATGCGAATCAGGACGGCGGTCGCGTGCGCATCAAGGGCGAGCGCGCAACGCTGTATCTGACGGATTACCTGATCAGCCCGACGCTGTTCTTCGATGAACTCGCGCTCGATGGCAGCTGGTCGCTGCGCAACCGACAGCAATTGTCAGTGAAGATCGGCAGCCTGGATTTCCTGCAATCCGGTTTGCGCGGCCGGGTCGAAGGCTCGCATGTGATCCCGCTGCCGTTCTCGAAAGGCAAGCCGGGCGAGATCGACCTGAAGGCCCAATTCCCCAGCGTGGAGCTGACCCGCATCGTCGGCTTCCTGCCGCCGGCGGTCGGCGCCGACACGCGCGCATGGCTGGCCAATGGCTTGCTCGAGGGCCGCGCGAATGATGTGTCGATGGTGCTGAAGGGCGATCTCGACAAATTTCCGTTCGTCGCGCGCAAGGGCGAGAAGCAGGACGGCGTGTTCCGCATCACCGCCAAGATCGCGCAGGCAAAGTTGCTGCCGGTTCCAGACATGCTGGCAGCAGACCGGCGCACGCCGCTGTGGCCCCGCATCGATGACATCGATGGTTCCCTGACGCTGGATCGCAGCCGCCTGCTGATTCATGCCGACACTGCCCGCACCGCCGGTGTTCCGCTGTCCAACGTTGATGTCGTGATTCCTGACTTCATGGCCAACAATCCGGTGCTCGACATCACCGGCAGCGCCAGCGGGGTCATGCAGAACATGCTGGCCTATGTGAATGCGACGCCGATCGCCGATTGGATCGATGGCCTCACCGATGAAGCACGTGCGACCGGTAATGCGCGCCTGTCATTGAAGATGCAGCTGCCACTGCTGGAGGGCCAGCCTCAGGTCCAGGGCAGCTTGCGCTTCAGCGGCAATGAAGTGCAGCTGTGGCGTGCGCTGCCGGCGATACAGCAGGTGAATGGCGAGCTCGGTTTTTCTGACAAGGGCTTCCAGCTGACCAATCTGCAGGGCAATTTGCTCGGCGGGCCGCTGGTGCTGTCCGGCGGCACCCAGCGCGATGGCAGCATGCTGGTCAGGCTCGATGGGGCCGTGACTGCCGATGGCCTTGCGCGTTACCTCAGCGCGCCGGCCGCAAAGAAACTGATGCGCAAGATCAGCGGTACCAGCCGCTATGCGGGCCAGATCAGGGTACGCAACCAGCGTCCTGAAGTGACGTTCGATTCTTCACTGGCCGGCATGAGCCTGGACCTGCCAGCGCCCTTGCAGAAAAGCGCAGCCGAGCCTATGCCCTTGCGCGTCACGCTGTCCCCGGTCGGCCTGCAGGACTCAGCCAACCTGAGCGAAGAAATCCGCGTGACGCTGGGCCGCTCGGTCAGTGCGCGCTACCTGCGCCAAAGGCCGGCCGCAGCGCGCAATGCGCCCTGGAAGCTGGTGCGGGGTGGTATCGGCGTGAATACCTCACCACCGATGCTCGACAGCGGCGTCGCGCTGTCCGTCAGCATGGCGTCGCTCAATCTCGATGCATGGCGCACGCTGGTCAATAGCCTGAGCGAGGGCGGCGGTGCCGACGGCACCTCCTCAGCCGCTGCGGGAGTGGGTACAGGTGCTGCAGGTGCAGGAGCGGGTTCGAGCGCCGGCGCCGATTTCGGTGGTTACCTGTCACCCGACACACTGAACCTGCGCGCAACGCAGCTGAATTTTGCCGATCGCGTGATCGAGAATGCGGTGCTCGGTGCGACACGCACCAAGGCAGGCTGGCAATTCAACCTGCAATCGGATGAAGTGGTGGGTCATGCGACCTGGGAAGACCCATTGGCCGAGCGCGGCAATGGCAAGCTGACCGCGCGGCTGTCGGTGCTGCGCATCGAGCAGAATGCGGCGTCGCAGGTGGCGGACATCCTGTCGGGCAAAAAGTCCTTCAATGATTTGCCGGGCCTTGATGTGACGGCCGATCAGTTCGAATTGCGCGGGATGAAGCTGGGCCGGCTCGAGCTGACCGCCACCAATGCCGGCCTCGCCAGCGGCCCCGGCCGTGAATGGCGCATCAGCAAGCTGGCGATCCTGAATCCCGATGCCACGCTGCGCGCGACCGGGCGCTGGGTCGCCGGCATCGTCGAAGGCCAGACCTTCCTGAACTACGATCTCGACATTGCCGACGCCGGCAAGCTGCTCGACCGCCTTGGCTTCGAGCGCACGCTCAAGGGTGGCAAGGGCCGCATGGAAGGTGAGGTCAACTGGCGCGGTGCGCCGTCGTCCTTCGACTTCCCCACGCTGTCCGGCAATCTCAGCCTGAAGCTGGCGTCGGGCCAGTTCCTGAAAGCAGACCCGGGCGTTGCCAAGTTGCTGGGCGTGCTCAGCCTGCAGGCGCTGCCGCGTCGGCTGACGCTGGATTTCCGCGATATCTTCACCGATGGTTTTCAGTTCGATTCGATTGCGAGCACCGCGACCATCACGCGCGGCATCCTGCGCACCGATACCTTCAAGATGCGCGGCGTGAACGCGGTCGTGCTGATGGACGGTACGGTGGACCTGAATGAAGAGACGCAGAACCTGGCGGTGGTCGTGATCCCCGAGCTTAATACCGGTGGCGCGTCCGTGGTCTACGGGCTGGCGGTGAATCCGGTGGTGGGCCTCGGTTCCTTCCTTGCGCAATTCTTCCTGAAGAATCCGCTGTCGCAAGTGCTGACGCAGGAGTATCAGGTCACCGGCCCGTGGAAAGACCCGGTGATCAAGAAGAGCGGGAACGGGCGCAAGATCGATGTCGACAAGGAAGCCAGAGAGGGCAAGGCGGAGGTGGGACAATGAGCGATCAGCACAGCCAGCATGCCGGCGTGAACGGCGACACGCAACAAGGCACGGCTGCCGCGCGCAGCAGCTTCCGTGTGGCTGCAATCCAAACCGTATCCACACCGGAGCCGGCACAGAACATGGACAGTGTTGCGCGGCTGGTGCGCGATGCCGCGCGCGACGGCGCGCAGCTGGTGGTGCTACCCGAGTACTGGGCCATCCTCGGCCATCGCGACACCGACAAGCTCGCGCATGCGGAAGCGCCGGGGCAGGGACCTTTGCAGGCATTCATGGCTGCGCTTGCGCAGGAGCATGGGGTGTGGCTGCTGGGCGGCACGATACCGCTGCAATCCGGCATCGACGGCAAGGTCCTCAATACCTTGCTCGCTTACGCGCCGGATGGCACACAAGCAGCGCGCTACGACAAGATCCATCTGTTCGGCTTTTCGCGCGGCGAGGAATCCTTTGATGAATCGCGCACGATCGTGCCGGGCACCGAGGTCGGTGTGCTGCAGACGCCGTTCGCGCGCATCGGCCTGTCGATCTGCTACGACCTGCGCTTCCCCGAGCTGTACCGCGCGATGGGTCATTGCGATCTGATCGTGGTGCCGGCGGCGTTCACCTACACCACCGGCCGCGCGCACTGGGAAGTCTTGCTGCGTGCGCGCGCGATCGAGAACCAGTGTTACCTGCTGGCGGCGGCGCAGGGCGGCCAGCATCCGAATGGCCGCCGCACCTGGGGCCACAGCCTGCTGGTCGATCCGTGGGGCGAGGTCAGGGCTTGCCAGGCCGAGGGCGAGGGCATCGTGGTCGGTGACGTTGACACCGTGATGACCGATGGCGTGCGCGCCAGCCTGCCGGCGCTCCGGCATCGCAGGCTCTGATCCGGTGGCCATGCAGCAGGCAGCGAGGACCGGAACGATCCAGTAAAATCGGGGCTCGCGCCGCGTTCCGCCGGCGCATTCCGCAGAGAGCCCGCGCCATGAAGCTGATCGAACCCAATATCGCTATCCAGACTGCTGCCAGCAACGTGCTGTTGACGCCGCACGGGCTGGACGAAAGCCATTTGCTGAAGGTGCTCGGCTCGATCTTCACGCACAAGGTCGATTACGCGGATCTCTATTTCCAATTCACCAAGAGCGAGAGCTGGAGCCTCGAAGAGGGCATCGTGAAGACCGGCAGCTTCTCGATCGACCAGGGCGTCGGCGTGCGTGCCGTGTCCGGCGACAAGACCGCTTTTTCGTATTCCGACGATATCTCCGAGCGCGCATTGCTGGAAGCGGCGGCAGCCACGCGCACTATCGCGCGCCAGGGCGCGGGCCGCAGCAAGGTTGCGCAGGGCGTGCAGCGCGGCAGTGCGCGTGCGCTGTACCGTCCGCATGACCCGCTGCAATCGCTGGATGCGACCGCCAAGGTGCAGCTGCTGGAAAAGATCGAACGCATCGCACGCGCCAAAGATCCGCGCATCGTGCAGGTGATGGCCGGGCTGTCCGGTGAACATGACGTGGTGCTGGTGGTGCGCAGCGATGGCGTGATCGCAGCCGACATTCGTCCGCTGGTGCGCCTGTCATTGACCGTCATCGCCGAGCAGAACGGCCGCCGCGAAGTCGGCACCGCTGGTGGTGGTGGCCGCTACGAGTTCAGCTATTTCACCGATGAGCTGATCGAAAAATACGCGAGCGACGCCGTGAATGCCGCGCTGGTGAACCTCGAGTCGCGCCCGGCCCCGGCTGGTCCGATGACCGTGGTGCTGGGCCCGGGCTGGCCCGGCGTGCTGCTGCACGAAGCGATCGGCCACGGCCTGGAAGGTGACTTCAATCGCAAGGGTTCGAGCGCATTCTCGGGTCGCATCGGTGAACGCGTCGCGGCGAAAGGTGTGACCGTGGTCGACGACGGCACGCTGGCCGACCGTCGGGGTTCATTGAATGTGGATGACGAAGGCAACCCGACCCAGTGCACCACGCTGATCGAGGATGGCATCCTGCGGGGTTACATCCAGGACACGCTGAATGCGCGCCTGATGAAGATGCCGCCGACCGGCAACGGCCGCCGTGAATCCTATGCGCACCTGCCGATGCCGCGTATGACCAATACCTACATGCTGGCCGGCGACACGGATCCGGACGAGATCATCCGCTCGGTCAAGAACGGCCTGTACGCCCTCCCTTTCGGCGGCGGTCAGGTCGACATCACCAATGGCAAGTTCGTGTTCTCGGCCAGCGAGGCGTGGATGATCGAGGATGGCAAGCTCGCCTATCCGGTCAAAGGCGCGACCCTGATCGGCAACGGCCCCGATGTGCTCAACCGTGTCTCCATGATCGGTAATGACATGAAGCTCGACCCGGGCGTCGGTGTCTGCGGCAAGGACGGACAGAGCGTGCCGGTCGGTGTTGGCCAGCCGACATTGCGCATCGAGGACCTGACCGTCGGCGGCACCGCCTGAATGTCAATTGGATTAGCGACGGCACGGACTGAACCCGAGCCGCTCGCTACGCTCCACAAGCGGGCAACATCGTATTCGATTCAAATTTGCTATCACAGCTTGCCAAAGCCCGTGATTTGTAGCACCATCAACGCTCGTTAAACCTGAAACGTTGGAAAAAGCAATGTCCGTTCGTGCTTTCTACTTTCACTTTTACTTTAGCTACCCCAGCCCCCGGGCGGTGGAGAAGCGGTAAGTTCACGTAGAAACAGAACACAGACCGAATCTTGAAAACCGCCAGGAATGGCGGTTTTTTATTTTCAGCGCATCCAAATCACTGAAGCCAGAACGAATTCGAACCGCCCTTTGCTGGAGAAGCCATGCCCCGTACCGACGACCTGAGGATTAGAGAATTGAAGGAACTGACGCCGCCGTCGCACCTGATCCGCGAGTTTCCGTGCTCGGAGAAGATCGCGACCGTCACCGCCGACGCGCGCACTGCGCTGCACCGCATCCTGCACGGCCAGGATGACCGGCTGATGGTCGTCATCGGCCCGTGTTCTATCCATGACACCAAGGCCGGCATGGAATACGCGCGCCGTCTGGTCGAGCAGCGCGAGCGCTTCAAGGACGAGCTCGAGATCGTCATGCGCGTCTACTTCGAGAAGCCGCGCACCACCGTCGGCTGGAAGGGCCTGA
>JACCDU011070971.1_pt1 | contig 23243 bp, 17 predicted proteins | sample 7446081 | NCBI WGS metagenome assembly JACCDU01 (sample SAMN15323447, study PRJNA562643) | freshwater metagenome | isolation source: river surface water | place: USA:Blue River Watershed | collected 2017-08-17
CATCGCGTGCCTTTCATCGTGCGCTGGCCCGGACAGGTCAGGGCGGGCTCCGTCTGCGACGGACTCGTGCACCAGGCGGACGTCATCGCGACGCTGGCGGAGATCCTCGGGGAACGGCTGCCGGCCGGCGCGGCGGTAGACAGTTTCCGCCTCCTGCCGCTGCTCAAGGGCGGGAGTGAAGCCGTCCGTCCTCATGCGGTCAGCTGCGCCTCGTCCGGCGTCCCCGGCCTCCGGGTCGGCAGTCTCAAATACGTGGCCAAGCCGACGCCCGAGCTCTACGACCTGTCCGCGGACATCGGAGAGAAGAACAACCTGGCGCCCATGATGCCTGAAAAGGTGGCCGAGATGCGGGCGCTGCTGGAGAAGATCATCACGGACGGACGTTCCACGCCGGGCGAGAAACAGAGGAATGACGTCGAAGTGACGCGTCATCCCAGACCCGAAGCGCCGAAGAAGAAGTCCGCGGCCAAGAAGAAGTGAGGCCGGCCGAAGAGGCTCGACCGCGCCGCCGCGCGGCGACTGACTGACTGCGATGTCCTGGCTGACCGACCACACCCTGCTGCCCGCCGACCTGTGGGTGCTGGTCGTCGCGCTGTTCGGCGCAGCCTGCATCGGCATGTCCAAGGCCGGACTGGCGGGCACCGCGACGCTGAACGTCGTCATCATGGCCAAGATCTTCGGGGCCAAGCCGTCGGTCGGCGTGGTGCTCCCGATGCTGATCGTCGCGGACCTTCTGGGCTACATGATCAACCGGGGCGGCGGGTCCTGGCGCAAAGTCTGGCCCATGGTGCCGCCGGCCGTCGCCGGCGTGATCGTCGGCTGGCTGCTGCTCGACCGCATCGACAACGCCACGGCGCGGATCGTCATCGGCTGGCTGATCCTGACGCTGCTCGCCTTCAACGTCGTGCTCGACCGTCGGCGCGAGCAGCTGCTGGCGCTGACCCGTCACCGCACCTTCGCCTGGGGCATGGGCTGGACTTCCGGCTGCACCACGATGCTCGCCAACGCCGCCGGGCCGGTGATGACCGTCTACCTGCTCTCGCAGCGGCTGGAGAAAAGCGAGCACCTCGGCGTGTTCAGCCGGTTCTTCCTTTTCATCAACCTCTTCAAACTGCCCTTCAGCGGCAACGTCGGCCTCGTCACCGGATCGTCACTGATGACGAATCTCGTGCTGCTGCCCGGCGTCCTCGCAGGGGTGGCGTTCGGCTGGTGGATTCTGCGGCGGACCGGGCAGCGCGCGTTCGAGACCACGCTCGCCTGGCTGACGGCGGCCGCGGCCGTCTGGCTCATCGTCAGTTGAACGACTGTACTCGGTTGACTCCCCTCGGCGGGAGAACGGAGATGAGGACGTCATGAAAAGCCCCGCCCTCGCCCTCCTCGCCGCCCTCCTCCTCGCCGGCTGCCAGACCGCACCCGTCCAGCGCTCCCTGCCCGTCGGCGCCACGCCTGAGAGCGTCACCAAGGGCTTCGGCGGCGCCTACTACGTCACCCTCATGGGCGCCTCCCGCAAGCAGGGAGACGGCGACGGCAAGATCGTGAAGGTGCAGGACGACAAGGTGACGGTCCTCACCGAAGGCCTCGACGACCCCAAGGGCGTCGTGTTCGTCGCCAACCGTCTCATCACCGCCGACTTCGACAAGGTCTGGTCCGTGGACTCCAAGGGCAAGAAGACCCTGCTCGCCGGCCCCTCCGCCTTCCCCACCCCGCCGACGTTCCTCAATGACGTCGTGGTCTCGCCTGACAAGAAGAGCGTGCTGATCACCGACATGGGCGCGGTCACCAAGATGCGCGGTCCCGACGGCAAGCTCTTCGCGGTCGGCAGCGCCGAGCACAAGGCCATCCCGGTCATCGCCCGCGTCTTCCAGGTCACCCTCGACGGCAAGGTCACCGAAGTCATCGCGCCCACTGCGAAGATGCTCAACCCCAACGGCATCGACGTGATGGCCAACGGTCGCATCCGCATCGCCGAGTTCTTCACCGGCGACGTCCTCGAGTGGAACAAGGGCAAGTGGAAGACCCTCGCCAAGGGCCACCGTTCGGGCGACGGCATCGTCCACGACTCCAAGGGCCGCTTCTACGTCTCCGAAGTCATGACCGGGCGCGTCACGCGCTATGAAGCCGACGGCTCCGGCCAGACCGAACTCGGTCAGGGGCTGCTGTCCGCCGCCGACCATTGTCTGGACGAGAAGGCCGGCGTGCTGATCGTGCCCGACAGCAAGGCGGGCAATCTGGTCTTCATCGGACTCTGATCCGAGCCGCCAAGGGCGACTCCGGCCGCCGGAGGCCTTGTATGCAGATGCCTTTTTGAACGAAAAAGGAGGGCTGCGCCCTCCCGAAGGGCTGGCTTTCCCCTTCGGGCGGGCCCAATGTACGGGACCCCATGAAAGCCCTGCTCTTCTCCTTGATGACCCTCTCGGCGTCCGTCTTCGCTCAGGACGGTTTCACGCCCCTCTTCAATGGCAAGGATCTGTCCGGCTGGGACGGTGAACCCGGCCTCTGGGCCGTCGAAGAAGGCGTGATCGTGGGCACGAGTGAGGTCGGCAAACCCAAGACCAACTCCTTCCTCATCTGGAACGGCAAGGTGAAGGACTTCGAGCTGCGCGCCACGGTCAAGGTCATCGGCGACAACAACTCCGGGGTGCAATACCGCAGCCGCCGCCTGCCCGAGGTCACCCCTTGGACGATCCTCGGCTACCAGTGCGACGTGCACCCGACCGACGTCCATACGGCGATGACCTACGAGGAACGCGGCCGTGGCATCTTCGGTTACAACGGCGTCGACGTGGTCATGGACCCGGCCGGCCAGCGCTGGCAGGTGGGCGAACGCCCTCGCGTGAAGGCAGAGATCTCCCAGTGGAACGAGTTCACGGTGATCGCCCGCGGCAACCGTCTCGAACACAAGGTCAACGGCCAGACGACCTCGGTCTTCATCGACCATGACGAGAAGAACCGGGCGCTCGAGGGCCTCATCGCCATCCAGCTGCACGCCGGCAACCCGCACAGGACCTACGTGAAGCAGGTGCTGCTCAAGACCCTCGAGGACGGCCCGATCCTCCCCTTCGATCAGGCCGCCCTTCCCGCCGGGTCCAAGAAGATCGACAAGCCCAAGGTCGTCAGCGCCCAGGGCAAGAACCCGCCCGCCAAGAAGAAGGCGCCGGCCAATAAGTGAGCCATGGGCCGCCACCTGCTGCTCGCCATCGCCTGCCTCGCCGCGCACCTCCCTGCGGCACGGCCCAACATCCTCCACATCCACGCCGATGATCATCGGCCCGACGGACTGGGAGCCCTCGGAACGAAAGGCCTGATCACGCCGAACCTCGATTCGATCGTGGCACGGGGCATGACCTTCACCCGTGCCTACACTCAGGGCTCGATGATCGGCGCCGTCTGCACGCCGAGCCGCACCATGATGCTCACCGGCCGGTCGTGGCAGCGCATACCCGGGGCCCCGGCCGCCTTGCCTGACGCCGCCGCCCCCTCGACCTTCCTGCCTTCCGTGCTCGCCGCCGCCGGATACCGCACCTGGCACATGGGCAAGGGAGGCAACGCCTTCACCGAAGGCCTCCGGACCTTCCAGACGAGCGTCATCGATGACGGAAAGAAGGAGGGCGACCCCGCGACCGACCGCGCCCACTCCAGCCGCCGGCTGGCCGACCGCACCATCGAGTTCCTTAAGGAGCATGCGACCCGCAGGGACGGAGCGCCTTTCTACGCCTACCTGGCGCCGCCCGTGCCGCACGATCCGCGTTCAGCCGAACCGCGCTTCCATGCGATGTACGATCCCGCCCGCATCGCGCTTTCGCCCGCCTTCATGCCCCTGCATCCCTGGGACAACGGGGAGATGGCCGTGCGGGACGAACGCCTCGCCCCCTGGCCCCGGACGGAAGAGGACACCCGACGGCAGACCGCCGACTACTACGCCTGCGTGACCGGCCTGGACCATCACGTCGGACGGATCTTCGCCGCCCTCAAGGAGACGGGACAATGGGAGAACACCGTCATCGTCTTCTCCGGCGACAACGGCCTGTCGCTCGGAGAACACGGCCTCTTCGGAAAACAGAACCTCTACGAACGAGGGGGCATGCACGTGCCGCTCGTCATCGCGGGCCCGGGAATCCCGCACGGCCGCACTTCCGCCTTCGCCTACCTGATGGACCTTTTCCCCACCTTCACGTCCCTTGCCGGAGCAAAAACCCCTCATGGCGTCGAGGGACGCGACCTCTCACCGGTCATCCGCGGCGAGAGCAAGTCCGTCCGCGACGCGGTCTACCTCGCCTACCGCGACTGCATGCGCTCCGTGAGCGACGGCAGATGGAAGCTGATCCGCTATCCGCTGGTTGACCGCACCCAGCTCTTTGACCTGGAGAACGACCCTCACGAGCTGGCCAATCTCGCCGGGCGGCCGGAACACGCGTCCGTCCAGGAGCGCCTGCAGGCCTTGCTTGTTTCGGAAATGAAGGCCAGCGCCGACCCCTTCCCGCTTGAGGTGCCCAAGCCCGCCAAGGCCGAGTGGACTCCTCCGTCCAAGGAGAAGCTCGCTGCCGATGACGCGGCGGCCGCCGCCCGCCGCAAGAAGCAGGCCCCGAAGAACCCCAAAAAGAAACAGTGACCTTATGCCGACCCAACGCCCCCTGACATTGCTCATCGCGCTCGCCGCCGCGGCCCTGGCCTGCGCCGCACCCTCGCGGCCCAACGTGGTGATGATCCTGGCCGACGACCTCGGCTACTCCGACCTCGGCTGCTACGGCGGCGAGATCGCCACTCCCAACCTCGACGGCCTCGCGCAGAACGGACTGCGTTTCACGCAGTTCTACAACACCGCTCGCTGCTGGCCCTCACGCTCCGCCCTGCTCTCGGGCTACTACGCCCAGCAGATCCACCGCGATGCGCTGCCCGGTCTCGGCGGCGGCGGACAGGGCGTCCGTCAGGAATGGGCCCGGCTGCTGCCCGAATTCCTGAAACCGGCCGGCTACCGCAGCTATCACAGCGGCAAATGGCATGTCGACGGACCGGTCCTCGCCGGCGGCTTCGACCGCTCGCTGGACATGAAGAACCAGGGCAACTTCTTCACGTCGAAGGGCAACTCCATCGACGACGTGCCCGTCAAGGTCCCGGCCGAAGAGAAGGGCTACTACGCCACCGTCGCCACGGCCGACCATGCCATCGACTGCCTCAAGGACCACGCGTCCAACCACGCGGACAAGCCCTTCTTCCATTACGTGGCCTTCATCGCGCCGCACTTCCCGCTGCACGCCCTGCCGGAGGACATCGCCAAATACCGGGACAAGTATCTGTCCGGCTGGGACCGCATGCGCGCCGAACGCCACGCGCGCATGAAGGAGGCCGGCATCACCAGCACCACGCTCTCCGCCGTCGAACGCGAGGTCGGCCCGCCCTATCCCTTCCCCGCGGCCATCGAGCGGCTGGGCGCGGGCGAGGTGAACCGCCCCCTGCCCTGGGATTCGCTGAATGACGAGCAACGCCGCTTCCAGGCGACGAAGATGGCCATCCACGCCGCCATGGTCGACCGCATGGACCGTGAGATCGGACGCATCATCGCCCAGCTGAAGGCGATGGGTGCGTATGAGAACACCCTCATCCTCTTCGCCTCCGACAACGGCGCCAGCGCCGAGATCATGGTGCGCGACGGCGGACACGACCCCAAGGCCGAGATGGGCTCCGCCGCGACCTACCTCTGCCTCGGGCCCGGCTTCTCCAACGCGTGCAACACCCCGCACCGACGTCACAAGACCTGGGTGCACGAGGGCGGCATCAGCACGCCGCTCATCGCGCACTGGCCCGCGGGCATCGGCGCGAAGGGCGAGCTTCGCCGCACGCCCGCGCACGTCATCGACTTCGTCCCGACGGTCCTCGAACTGGCCGGAGTGCAGAAGCCGGCCGAGTGGAAGGGCCAACCCATCCCGCCCGCGCCCGGCCGCAGCCTGGCTCCCGCCTTCGCCAAGGACGTCACCGTCGAACGCCCCGGCCTCTGGTGGCTCCATGAGGAGAACAAGGCCATCCGCGTCGGCGACTACAAGCTCGTCGCCGCGAAGGGGGACGCCTGGGCGCTCTACGACCTGAGCGTCGACCGCGCCGAGCAGAACGATCTTTCGTCGAAGATGCCCGAGAAGGCGAAGGAGCTCGCCGACCTCTGGCAGAAGCAGACCGACGAGTTTTCGGCGCTCGCCCGCCTGACCCTGGACCGCCAGCCCAAGGCGAAGGCCAAGGGCAAGGCCCAGGGCAAGAAGACCACGCCGAAAAAGTGACCTCCGGATGAACCGCCTCATCACTCTGCTTGCGGGACTGCTCCTTGGCGCGGTCGCCGCAGCCCAGTCCCCCGCCCCCGCTCGAGACCCGCAGGCCTCGCTCATCACGCGGACGAAAGGACCTAACGTCATCATCGTGCTCGTGGACGACGCCGGCACGGGGGACTTCTCGTGCCACGGCCACCCCTTCTTCAGGAGCCCCAACATCGACCGTCTGCATTCGGAAAGCGTCAGACTGACGGACTTTCACGTCGCCCCGATGTGCTCGCCCACCCGCGGGCAGCTGCTGACCGGCTGCCATGGCATGCGCACCGGCGTGACGTCGGTCACCGCCGGACGCACCTTCGTGCGGCCCTTCTACCCCTTCGCGCCCAAGATCTTCAGCGCCGCCGGCTACGCCACCGGCATCTTCGGCAAGTGGCACCTCGGCGACAGTTACCCGCATCGGCCCATGGACCGTGGATTCGGCACGGCCTACTGGGCGCCCGGCTGGGGCTTCGGCAGCGCGCCTGAATACGGCAACACGCTCATCGACGGGCGCATGCTGCGCGGCGACAGACCGGAGCCGTTCAAGGGCTACGTGACCGACGTCTGCTTCGACGAGGCGATGCGGTGGATGAAGGACCAGCAGTCGGCCCGGAAGCCCTTCTTCTGCTACCTTCCGCTGCACGCCGCCCACGGACCGCTCATCGCGCCGCAGAAGTACCTCGACATGTTCAAGGGCCGCAAGGCCGCCCCCTTCTACGCGATGCTCGCCAATGTCGACGACAACATGGGCCGACTCGAGTCATTCCTGCAGTCGACCGGACTCCGTGAGGACACGGTCGTCATCTTCATGACCGACAACGGCGGCACGGCGGGCGTCCCGATCCACAATGCCGGGCTCCGCGCAGGCAAGGTGACCTACTGGGAGGGCGGACACCGCGTGCCCTGCTTCATCCGCTGGCCCGCCGGCGGCCTCCGCCAGCCGTCCGACGTCGGCGAACTCACGCAGGTCCAGGACATCCTGCCCACCCTGCTGTCCTTCGCCGGAATCGAACATTCCTCCTCCGGAGCGCAGTTCGACGGCAAGGACCTTGCCGAGCTGCTCCGCGGGAGGACCGAGCGCCTGCCGGAGCGCACTCTGTACGTCCAATACGGACCCGGTGCGGGAGACAAGGACGCCTCCGGACCCAAGAAGTTCTCCGCCGCGATCATGCGCGGCAGCTGGCGGCTCCTCGACGGCGAACGGCTTTACGACGTCGCCAAGGACCGCCATCAGGACAAGGACGTGGCCGCCGAACACCCCGAGGTCGTCGCGTCCCTGCGGGCCGACTACGAACGCTGGTGGAAGGAGAACGACTTCGACCGCACCCTTCGTCTCTTCGACACCCTCAGCATCGGAGCGCCCAAGCAGCCCTCGGTCGAACTCACCTGCGCGGACTGGCAGGACCTCTATGTCGACAACACCGGCCACGTGAACAACGCCGCCGGCGGCCCACGTGGCGGCCACCTCAACGTGGTCGTCGAGCGGGCGGGCGAATATGAGTTCACGCTGCGACGCTGGCCCGAACGGCTGGGCGTCGCGCTCGACGGCCGCCCGACGACCGCCCCCGCCGCCAAGGCCCTGCCCATCGCCGGCGCCCGGCTGACCGTCTCCCGGCTGACCTTCGACGCCCAGGCCGACCCTGGCGCGTCCGCGATCCGGCTGCGCGCAACGCTCCCCGCCGGCCGGACCGAGCTGCAGGCCTGGTTCAAGGACAAGGAAGGCAACGACCTCTGCGGCGCCTTCTACGTGCAAGCGACCTTCATCAAGTGAGCACCATGAAATTCCTGTCCGCCCTGCTGCTTCCGCTCGCGCTCCTGTCCGCACCGAAGCCGCCGAACTTCGTCATCATCTTCGTCGATGACCTCGGCTACGGCGACATCGGCCCCTACGGCGCCACGAAGCAGCGCACGCCCAACCTCGACCGCATGGCGGCGGAGGGCATGAAGCTGACGAGCTTCTACGCGGCGCCGGTCTGCTCAGTCTCGCGCGCCCAGCTGATGACGGGCTGCTACGGAGCCCGCGTCTCGGTGCCCGGGGTGTTCTTCCCCGCCGGACCCAACGGACTGCACCCGTCCGAGAACACCGTCGCCGACCTGCTCAGGCCGCTCGGCTACGCCACCGCCTGCGTGGGCAAATGGCACCTCGGCGACCAGCCGGAATTCCTCCCCACCCGGCAGGGCTTCGACCGCTACCTCGGCATCCCCTACTCCAACGACATGCAGCGCGCCGCGGCTGAAACCAAGACGAAGGTCTCCCCGCTGGTGCGCGATGAAAAGGTGGCGGAACTCCTGACGGAGGAGCAGCAGTCCGGCATCGTCGCCCGCTACACCGAGGAGGCCGTGCGCTTCCTTCGTGAGTCAAAGGACCGTCCGTTCTTCCTCTACTTCCCCCACACCGCGGTGCACACGCCCATCTGGCCGGGCGCCGCTTTCCGAGGCAAGTCCGCCAACGGCCGGTTCGGCGACTGGGTCGAAGAAGTCGACTGGTCGGTCGGCAAGGTCCTGAACACGCTCAAGGAGCTGGGGCTCGACGAGCATACGCTGGTGCTGTTCACGAGCGACAACGGCCCGTGGACGATCAAGGGCGCGGACGGCGGATCCGCCGGCCCCTTGCGCGGCAGCAAAGGCAGCACCTGGGAGGGCGGCGTGCGCGTGCCGACCATCGCCCGCTGGCCCGGCCGGATCCCGGCCGGCACCGCGCGTTCCGCCGCGGCCGGCACGATCGACGTGCTGCCGACCTTCGTGGGACTGGCCGGCGGCAAGGTTCCGGCCGAGCCGGTCATCGACGGCCGTGACATCGCCCCGCTGCTGACCGGACGGACGGAGGAGCCGAGCCGCGAGGCCCATTATTATTTCGCCGGCTACAACGTCCAGGCGGTGCGTCAGGGCCGCTGGAAGCTCGCCATCGCCCCTCAGCCCGCAGGACTGGGCAAGCGCAAGGACGAGGGCGTCATCAAGAAGGTGCCGCGGCTCTATGACCTGGAAGCCGACATCGGCGAGACGACGGACCTCGCCGAGCGCGAGCCCGCGGTCGTGGCACGCCTCACTGCGCTGGCCGAGAAGATGAACGCCGAGATCGGCGGCAACAGCCCACGGTCCCGCCGGCCCGCGGGCGTCGCGGCCTCACCCAAGGTCCTCTACGAGACCTACGAGGGCCCCAAGCCCTCCCTCGAGACGCCGAAGATCGGAGACCGGTTCGACAGCAAGGAAGCGCCGCAGGTCGCGGGACGCAGGATCCGCGTCGAGGCCGCCTTCAGCACGAAGCAGAAGGACGCCGTGATCGTCTCGCACGGAGGCAGCGCCATCGGCTACGCCCTGCATCTTCAGGGCGGCAGGCTGCGGTTCAGCGTCCGGAACGGAGGCGAAGCCTTCGTCGAAGCTCCCGTCACGGACGGCGAGGTCCGTGCCGTGGCCACGCTGGAGAAGGACGGCACGCTCACGCTCGCCGTCGGCGACGCCGCGCCCGTCACGGCCAAGGGCGCCAAGGCCTTCACGCGGCAGCCGCAGGAGGAATTGTGCGTCGGATACGACGCCGCCCTGCCCGCGGTTCCGTATGCCGGCGAGCCGGTCAAGCTCAAGGGCCGGCTCAAGACGCTGCGCGTGACCACGGAGTGACATGGGCTGCCCCTTCGGATTCCTGTTCAACGACCCCTTCCGTGAACGACGCGAGAACTCCGCCGCGCACCGGTGCGAGTTCCAGGGCGAGCAGGTGCCGGTGATCCTGCGGCACGCCGAGGTGCGCGCCGCCGCCAGGGACTGGAAGACCTTCAGCAGCGACGCCCCCTTCCGCGTGCCCATCCCTTCCGAGGAGGAGGCCCGCTCGATGCGGCAGCTGCCGATCGAGACCGATCCGCCGGATCACGGGGATTTCCGCGCCATCGTCGACCCGTTCTTCAATCGGCCCAAGCAGCCCGAGATGATCGCCCAGGTCGAAGCCCTGGTGGACGGCCTCCTGAACGCGGCCCTGAAGTCGGGCGCCCAGGAGGTCGTGCACGGCTTCGCCCTCCCCCTCCAGTCCCGCGCCCTCACCTACCTCCTGAACGTGCCGGAATCCGAAGCCGAGACCTGGATCGGCTGGGGCATGCACGTCTTCCGCGTGCGCGGAGGACTCAAGAAGGGCCATCGGCTCGAGGAGTACCTCGCGGCGCAGTTCGACCGGGCGGAGCGCGATCCAGGTGATGACTTCTTCAGCGCGCTGACCAAGGCCGAGTTCCGCGGCCGACGGCTCACGCGCGAGGAGATGATGGGCTTCGGCAACCTCACCTTCGCGGGCGGGCGTGACACCGTGATCCTGACCGTGGCGTGCGCGCTCGCCCACCTGGCCCAGACCCCCGAAGACCTGGAGTGGCTGCGACAGGATCCGAAGCGCATCACCCTCGCCTGCGAGGAGTTCTTCCGGGTGTTCATGCCGCTCACCCTCATCGGGAGGGTCTGCCCCGTGAAGACCGACGTGCACGGACACGAAGTGCCGCCCGGCGGCAGGGTCGGACTCGGATGGGCCTCGGCGAACTTCGACGCCTCCGTCTTCCCGGACCCCTACGCCGTCAAGCTCGACCGGAAGCCCAACCCTCACGTCTCCTTCGGCTTCGGCGAGCACCTGTGCCTCGGCGCTCCGCACGCCCGCCTCCTCCTACGGACACTCCTGCAGAAGTGCGTCGAGAAAATCGGCCGCATGGAGGTCGTCTCGGCCGAACCCCGGTTCGAGAAGGAACGGTCGTATGAAAGACAGCTGGGCTTCGAGTCCCTCGTCCTCCGTTTCCATCCCCTGACCTGAAGGCGGGGTTGCCCCGGACGACGGGATTTCAATGCTAACGACCGGGGGGGCGTGGCGGTCTCCCTCGTACCGATGCACACCCCCGAGAACCAGCCGACGGACCACACCCTCGCCGTCCAGCGCCTGTTCGTGCAGCACCAGCGCACGGTGCTGCACTACGTGCTCACGATCGAACCGCACCTCGGCGACGCCCAGGACATCGTCCAGGAGACCTTCCTGACCGTCACGCGCAAGGCTCCGACCTACGCGCTGGGCACGAACTTCCCCGCCTGGGCCTGCACCGTGGCCAGATATGAGGCGCTGCAGTTCCAGCGCCAACGGGCCCGGACTGCGGCACGTCTCGACGAGGACGTCCTGCAGCTGCTCCATCCTGAAGATGAGGCCGACCCGGAGGACCTGGAGCGCTTCGCCGCCGCGCTGAAGGAATGCATGGGCAAGCTGCCACCCAAGGCCGGCGACCTCATCCGGCGACGCTACCACCTCGGGCAGATGCCCGAAGAGATCGCCCCGGCGGTCGGCTGGACGCCCAATTCCGTCCGCGTCGCCCTGAGCCGGGCGCGCAAGACGCTGCGCGACTGCGTCGAAAGCCGGCCCGCCACCCCTTGACCATCATGGACAACGACCGCTTTGAGCTTCTCTTCGACGCCTGGGCCGAATCACGGCTCACGAAGGACGAGGCATCCGAACTGAGCGCCTTGCTGCGGCATGACCCTGCGGCCCGCGCGCGCTTCAAGCAGGCCGCCGCATTCCACGGCCATCTCCATGCCGCGGCGGATTCATTCAGCCTCGAGTCCGTGGCCGAAAAGAAGCCCGTCGAATTCCCCTCCCGTCCGCTGGGGCTCAGCCTCGTGGCCTCGCTGCTGGCGGTCGGGCTGACGGTCTCCTCCTTCGGCTGGCTGATGGCGGCCCGCACGCACCGCACCGAGGTCCAGCAGCTGGGCGTCAGCGACGGCGGATTCGACGCCGTGAAGGGGGCGCTGCCAAGAGGATTCCCCTCGGTCCCCTACCGCTGGAGCGGAGACCCCTGCGAGGTCGTCGCCGCGGAAGGAAGAAGCTCCGCCGTTCGGTTCGTCGAGGCCGAGGGCGAAGCCAACGTGCCGAACGGACGCAAGCAGTCCTGTGACATCTTCCAGATCATCGACCTGAGGGAGGTCCGTGACCAGCTACTCAGTTCGGGCGAAGCCTATGCGGAGCTCCAGGCGGAGCTCCGCGACGCCCGCCCCGCCGGCGCGACGCCCGTCCGGTTCATCGCCAAGGTCTACGTCTTTGAGGGGACGCCTGACACGATCATCGGCCGCTGGCCGACGACCAACGACCAGTCGCTGGGCAGCGGAGCCCAGTTCAGGGTCACGCAGGGAGGGAAAACCGGAGAATGGCGCACGACCACGGCAAAGTGCGTGCTCCCCCCCGACGCCGGCTTCCTCGTCATCCAGATCGGCGTCGGCAACGCCGGCGCACCGGGACGGAATTCCCCGCCGCTGGGGCAGCAGTATGTCGACGACGTGCGCCTGCGACTGATCACCCGTCACGGCAAGTTCGACCTCGCCGCGCGATGAGGACCTTGCTCGCGCTCCTGCTCCTGGCACCGCCCCTGGTCTCGGCGGAGCGCAGGCCCAACATACTGTTCATAGTGGCCGACGACCTGGCCACGCGCCTCGGTTGCTACGGCGACAAGGCCGCTATCACGCCGAACCTGGATCGCCTGGCCGCCGAGGGCGTGGTGTTCGAAAGGGCTTACGCCCAGGGCGTGGTCTGCACCCCCAGCCGGACCTCTTTCATGCTCGGCCTGAACAACCGTCACGCCAACCCGTCCCATTTCATCAGGAATCCGGAGACGATGACAATGGGCCGGTGGTTCCGCCAGCACGGGTACCAGACCTGCTCCATCGGGAAGATCGATCACGATGACCCTCAGGAGCGCTACGTCGACCCGAAGGCCTGGGACGTGCGCGTCAAACGCGAGGACATGCCTCCCGCCCGGAAGGCCCCGCCCTTGCGGACCTTCGACGAAGACCTCGGCCAGAAACGCGCGCGCATCGGCTACTACGGAAACGAGGGCGGCATTGAGAACATAGCCGACGCCGCCAGGGCCGAGCGGCTGCTGAAGTTCTTCCGGCAGGAGCGCGACCCGACCAAGCCCTTCCTGGCCTGCATCGGCTTCCATGCGCCTCACGTTCCGTGGGAGTCGACGCGGGAGGCCTGGGCGGCCCACGCTCCCGCCAAGTTCATCCTGGAGGCCGCGCCGGCGGACGCCACACGCCTCCCCGCAGGCTCCTTGAGGGACGAGCCGGGCATCGAGCTGACGGAGGCGCGCCATCGGGAGGGCATGCGGGCCTACTACGCCGCCGTCACGACGCTCGACGCCATCATCGGCGACTTGCTTGCCCGACTGAAGGCCGACGGCCACCTGGAGAACACCTTGATCGTCTTCACCAGCGACCACGGCTATCACCTCGGTTGGCGTGGCCAGTGGTGCAAGCACAGCCTGAGCGAGCAGGTGAGCCGGGTCCCGCTCATCGTACGGATGCCGGGCGCCAATCCGGGACGCGCCGGCGGCATCGTGGAGCTCGTCGACCTTTTCGCCTCCTTCTCGGATTTCGCCGGCCTCGCCCGTCCGGACGCCATCGACGGCGTAAGCCTGCTTCCCCTGGTGCGCGACCCGGCTCAGGCCGGCAAGACGGCCGCCTTCTGCCGTGGGGCCAACGGACGGACCGTGCGCACCTTGCGTTATCGCCTCACCGAACGCAACGACGGCACCGTCGAGCTCTACGACCACGCCACGGATCCACTTGAATACCGGAGCGTTGCCGAAAAACCCGAGCACGCGGCGACGGTCAAGCGGCTCCGCGGACTGCTATCCGCCGAACTCGGCCCTTTCACCACCACGAAAAAATGAGACGCCTCATCCTGCTCGCCGCCACGCCCCTGTTGGCGCTCGAATACCCCCGCAAACCCGCCGACCCTCAGCCGGTCGGCTGGCCCCTCACGGCCGAGGAGCGCGCTTACGTCACCAGAAAGGCCGAGCACGACCGCCGCCCCGGCCGCGAGAGCAACCAGCATCTGCCGCAGCTCTGGCCCTCCGTCCCCACGGCAGGTTACTTCGGCGGAGACGCCTGGCTGAAGCTGCATGAGGCGCATGTCGAGACCGTACGGGCCAACAAGGGTCCGGTCGACGTCCTGCTGGTCGGCGACAGCATCACCATCCAGTGGGGCGACTCGTGGAAGAAGAACTTCCCGGAGCGCAAGGCCGTCAACATCGGCATCGGCGGCGACAAGACCCAGAACGTCCTCTGGCGTCTCGACCACGGCGGCGTCGAAGGACTGCGGCCCGGGACGGTCGTGCTGATGATCGGCAACAACAACATGTTCTTCACCCCCGAGACCGGCGTCGCGGCCGCGGCCAAGGGCGTCGAGATGTGCGTGAGGAACCTCCGCGAGAAGTTTCCGGAAGCCGACCTGATCGTGGCGAAGATCCTGCCCTGCCATGCGCCCGGCAACCGGTTCTACGAGGACATCCTCAAGACCAACGCCGAAATCGACAGGCTGAACCTCGGCGCCGACCCCAAGGTCAGGGTGCTCGACCTGACCAAGGATTTCCTGAATGCCGACGGCACCATCCGCAAGGAACTGTACACGCCGGACAACATCCACCTTTCCCCTGCCGGATACGCTGTCTACGCCGAGAAGCTGAAGCCGCTGCTCAAATGAAAACGGTTGAAGACGGGCGAGGGGACCTTGTGCTGGACGCCTGATGGGACGCGCCCTTCTGCTCGCCGCCCTTTGCGCCTGGACCGTCGCAGCCGCGGCGGCGGACGACCCGCGCGCGTTCCTGGAGAAGCACTGCTTCGAGTGCCATGACGGCGAGACGAAGAAGGGCGGGCTCGACCTCGCGACCGCCGGCTACGACCCCGCGCACCTTGCCCGATGGATCCGGGTTCATGACGCGGTGGCGAGAGGCGAGATGCCTCCGCCCAAGAAGAAATCGGCGCCGCCCGCGGATGAGACGTCGGCCTTCCTCCAGACCCTCGACGTTCGTCTGACCGCCGATGCGCATAAGGCACGGACCGGACGCAGCCCGCTCCGTCGGCTGACCCGCGTCGAGTTCGAGAACACGCTCAAGGACCTGCTTGAACTGCCACGGCTCGACATCCAGGGACTGCTGCCGGCCGACGGAAGGGCCGGCGGCTACGACAAGGCCGCAAGCGCCCTCGACGTCTCCCCGGCCCATCTGGCCGCCTATGAGGAGGCCATCGAAAGGGCCCTGGACGTCGCCATCGCCACCTCCAGCAAGCCCCCGAGGGTCTATAGCAAGCGGGTCTATCCGGCGGGATTGTTCAAATTCGGAGCCAACCTCGCCCACGGACAGTTCGTGCTGCTGAAGGACAAGCAACCCGACCCCGCCCTGCCCGTCCGCGGCGGGCACGAGGACAGGCAAGGACATGTCGGCTTCGAAGGACCGGACCTGAAGGAACGTGGAGCACTGGTGAAGAGCCCTGCCGTCGCGCGGAGCCAGAGCGCGGTGGGGCTGCTCAATCCGAACCTCGCCGGCTACGAGGCGGCGATGAACGTCTCGCCGATCTATCCGGGCCTTTACCGCATGCGGCTCTCGGTCTGGGGCTTCCACTGGGAGAATGGCCGGCCCAACCCCTGCGCAGCGCCGCAGGCGGCCGTGCTGCGCGCCCACGAGGAGGGCAAACAGCAGGAGGGCGGCAGACTGCTCTCCGCCTTCACCGCGCCGTCCATGGAATCCAAGGTCGGCGAAATCACCGCGTGGCTAGACGCCCGCGAGTCCGTCGTCTTCGACCCGGTATCCGTTCCGTGGAACGGCCTCCGCATCGGACAGGTCGCCGGCCGGGCCGCCAAGCACGTCGGGCCGGGCGTGGCGCTCGACTGGTTCGAGATCGAAGGGCCCCTGAATCCGATTTGGCCTCCCGCCTCCCACCGCCGACTCTTCTCGGAACTCCCCATCGGCGCGTATCTTCCTGACGCCGGCAAGGCGCCCCACCGTGAAAAGGTCCGCAGCGTGCCGGGCTACCTGCCGAGCATGCATTTCGACCTCACGCCGCAGGAACGGGAGCCGGCCTTGGAAACCGTGCGGAGCGCCGATCCCGGGTCGGACGGAAGACGCCTGCTGGCCGCCTTCGTTCCGCGTGCCTTCCGACGGGACGTCAGTCCGGAGGAGCTGTCGCCCTACCTCGATCTCATTTCAAAGCGCCTCAAGGCGGGCGACTGCTTCGAGGATGCGATGCGACGCGCCTACGTGGCGGTCATGACCTCGCCGGAATTCCTCTTCCTGCCGGGCGATGCGGCGGCGGAGCGCACCCCCTTCCCGGCGTCCTCCGACTTCATCCTGGCCTCGCGGCTGTCGTACTGGCTCTGGGTGGGTCCGCCCGACGAAGCGCTCCTGGCCGCCGCACGCGACGGCTCCCTGCGCCGGCCGGAGGTGCTGCAGGCGCAGATTGAACGGATGCTGGCGGACAAGCGCAGCGAGCGGTTCGTCGCCGACTTCACGCGCCAATGGCTTGAGCTCGGGCGGCTGGATGAGACAACCCCGGACCCCCTGCTCTACCCCGAGTACCGCTTCATCCTCAACGAGGGCGTCGCGGCCGAAACGCCCGCTTTCATCCGGGAGCTCGTGGCGAAGAACCTTCCCGCCAAGGCCCTGCTCAACCCCGGCTTCGCCATGCTGACCCAGCGGCTGGCCGAACACTACGGCATTCCCGGAGTGGAGGGAGTTGAAGTCCGACGGGTCGACCTTCCCGCGAACGCCATGCGCGGAGGACTGCTTGGCCAGGCCGCCGTCCACAAGCTCACCGCCAACGGCACGACCACCTCGCCGGTGAAACGCGGCGTCTGGATCTCGGACCGCCTGCTCGACGACCCGGCCCCGCCTCCGCCGCCGGGCATTTCGGCCGTCGACCCCGACACTCGCGGAACCACCACCATCCGCGAACAGCTCGTCCGCCACCGCACCGACCCCAACTGCTCCGCGTGCCACGCCAAAATCGATCCGCCGGGCTTCGCCCTTGAGGCATTCGACCCTGTGGGAGGACTGCGGGAACGCTACCGCTCCAACGGCAAGGGCGAAGTGCCCGCCGAGAAAGGCCGGGTGCCATGGAAGGTGGAATACCGTCTCGGCCCCGGAGTAGACCCGAGCGGCGAACTCCGGGACGGCCGGAAGTTCGCCGGGCCGTCCGATCTCATCGCGCAGCTGGCCGACGACGACGCCCGCCTGGCCCGTGCCTTCGTCGCTCACCTGTCACGCTACGCCACCGGAGCCGAAGTCGGCTACGCCGACCGCGCCGAGATACGCCGCATCGTCGACTCGGCCAAGGATCGCGGCTACGGAATCCGTTCGCTCATCCACGCGCTCGCCCAGAGCCCGCTCTTTCTTCCTTCCTCGCGCTGAACCATGAGACGCCGTGACTTCCTCCTCGCCGCAGGCGCCTGCCTGGCGCTGCCGGCCTTGGCCCGAGAAGCCGAGAAGGCGCCGCCCCGACGCCTGGTCGCCATCCACGTGCCGCTGGGCATGATGCCGGCCTACTTCTTCCCCAAAGCCGGCGAAACCTCGAGCCCCTACCTCGACCTGTTGTCCGCGCATCGGGACCAGTTCACCACTTTCGCAGGACTCTCGCATCCCGGCGTCGACGGCAACCACCATGCCGGCCAGTGCTTCCTCTCCGGGGCGCCGCATCCGGGCCAACCGACCTTCCGCAACAGCCTGTCCCTCGACCAGCTCGTCGCGGAGAAGATCGGTGACGACACCCGCTTCCCCTCCCTCGCCGTCTCCGTCCGCAAAGGCGAGCACTACGCCGATTCCATCGCCGTTTCCCGCTCGGGCGTGACCCTTCCGGCCGAGACCAGCGCCGAACGGCTCTACCGCCGACTCTTCGTGGCGGGCACGCCCGAGGAGAAGGCGGCGACGATGCGGCGCATCGAGGCGGGGGGCAGCGTGCTCGACCTCATCCTCGACAAGGCACGCCGGCTCGAGCGGAGCTCCGACCCTGCGGACCGCGCCCGTCTGGACCAGTATTTTCAGAGCGTGCGCGAACTCGAGGGACGCCTTCAGCGCAGCATCGACTGGGAGAACCGACCTAAGCCGAAGGTGGACTACCCCATGCCCAGGGACATCGCCGACGCCAACGAAGTCGTGGCAAGGTCTCGGCTGATGTTCGACCTCATCCGGCTGGCGCTCCAGACCGACAGCACCCGGGTCGTCACGCTTTCGCTCAGCACCTTCTCGGTCGTCCCGCACGTGCCGGGCGTGAAGAACGAGACGCACGGGCTCACGCACCATGGAAACGAGCCGGAGAAGATCGCCGAACTCCGCCGCATCGAGGAGGCCCAGCTCAAGGTCTTCGGCGAGCTGCTTGGCTCGCTACGCGGCACTCCCGAGACCGGAGGCAACCTGCTGGACCGCACCCAGGTCCTCTACGGCAGCTGCCTTGGCAACGCGAATTCCCACAGCAACCAGAACCTGCCAATGATACTCGCCGGCGGCGGATTCCGTCACGGAGGCCACCTCAGGTTCGACCCCGTCAACAACACGCCCCTGGCCAACCTGTACGTCAGCATGCTACGGAAGCTGGAAGTGGACGCGGACCGATTCGCCAGCAGCAACGGACCGCTAAGAGGGCTGGCCTGAGACCCATGGGTGCTTCCGGGGATTGACCGACCCCATGAGAGGCGGGATAAAACGCCCATGCGCCCGCTTCTCCTGCTCCTGCTCGCCGGCCTCCTCCAGGCCGCCGATTCGGCCGACCTCGTCATCTACGGCGGCACCTCCGGAGGCATCACCGCCGCGATCCAGGCCGCGCGCGAGGGGCGGACGGCGATCCTGATCGAACCGACCAAGTTCCTCGGCGGCCTGACGACGGGAGGCCTCGGAGCCACCGACATCGGGAACAAGCGCGCCATCGGCGGCATGTCCCGTGAATTCTACCAGGGAATCCACCGCCACTACTCCGACGCCGCCCAGTGGCGCCAGCAGACGCGCGAGGAATACTTCGCCCGGCGGCCGCACGGCAACAGCGCCACGGAAGACACGATGTGGACCTTCGAGCCGCACGTGGCCACGCTGGTGTATGACCGGATGATCGCCGACGCGGGCGCGAAGGTGTCGGTGGTCTTCGGCGAACGTCTCGACCTGAAGAAGGGCGTCGTCAAGGAAGGCGCCCGCATCGTCCGGATCGTGATGGAGAGCGGACGCGAATTCACCGGCAAGGTGTTCATCGACGCCACCTATGAGGGCGACCTGATGGCCAAGGCCGGCGTCAGCTACCACGTCGGCCGTGAGGCCAACGCGACCTACGGCGAGACGCTCAACGGCGTCCAGGTCGGACACGCGCGCCATCACCAGTTCAAGGTCCAGGTCGACCCCTACGTGAAGAAGGGCGACCCCGCCAGCGGCCTGCTGCCCGGCATCGAGAAGGAGGCCCCCGGCCCCGACGGGTCCGGCGACCGCAAGGTCCAGGCCTACAACTTCCGCATGTGCACGACCGACGCCCCGGAGAACCGCCGCGACTGGGAGAAGCCCGAGGGCTACGACGAGCGCTGGTATGAGCTCGCGCTGCGCAACGTCGAGGCCGGGGAGGACAGGATCTCCTGGGCCCCGACCCCGATGCCCAACCGCAAGACCGACACCAACAACAATTTCGCGGTCAGCACGGACTTCATCGGGCAGAACTGGGATTACGCCGAGGCCGACCATGCGACGCGCGAGAAGATCTGGAAGGCGCATGAAGTCTGGCAGAAGGGCCTGATGTGGACCTACGCCCATCACCCGCGCGTGCCGGAAAAGATGCGGCTCGCCTTCCAGCGCTTCGGTCTGGCGAAGGACGAGTTCAAGGACAACGGCAACTGGCCGCGACAGCTGTACGTGCGCGAGGCCCGGCGGATGGTCTCCGACTACGTGATGACCGAGAAGAACTGCCGGCGCACCGAGGTCGTGGAGGACTCGGTCGGCATGGGCGCCTACAACATGGACTCGCACCACATCCAGCGCTTCGTGACCAAGGAGGGATTCGTGCGCAACGAAGGCGACGTCCAGGTCCCCAGCAAGCCCTACCCCGTCAGCTACCGCAGCATCCGTCCGCGCGCCTCCGAGTGCACCAACCTGCTCGTGCCGGTCTGCCTCAGCGCCAGCCACATCGCCTACGGTTCGATCCGCATGGAGCCGGTCTTCATGGTGATGGGACAGTCCGCCGCCGTGGCGGCCGGCCTGGCCATCGAGGCGGGCACCTCGGTGCAGGACGTGCCTTACGCCCGCCTCAAGGAGCGCCTGCTCGCGGTCAATCAGGTGCTCGACTTCCTTCCCGCCGCCCCGACGGGCAAGGGCGTCGCCAAGTCGACGCTGCCGGGAATCGTCATCGACGACGACCAGGCCGAACTCAAGGGCTTCGGATCGACCAGCACTTCCACTCCGGGCTTCATAGGCGAGGGCTATCGCCACGACGGCAACGCCGGCAAGGGCGAGCAGACGGCCAGGTACACGCCCGACCTGCCCAAGGCAGGCCGCTATCGCGTCGCCTTCTCCTACGGCGCCAACCCCAACCGAGGCAGCAACGTCCAGGTCCGCATCCGTCATGCCGACGGCGAATCGACGGTCACGGTCAACCAGAAGAACCCGCCGGCCGGCGACGCGCCCTTCCATCCGCTCGGCACGTTCGACTTCAAGTCCGGCCGGGAAGGCTGGGTGGAGATCGGCAACGGGGGCTCCGACGGCTACGTGATCGTCGACGCGGTGCAGTGGCTGGCGACGGAGCAGTGAACTTGGACAACTAATCCGCCCCGACGGGGTTGCATCGTCTGATGCGACTCCTTAGCGTCCTGCTGCTGCCCTTCGCTTCCTGGGCGGCGACGACCCCTTCCTACAAACTGTCGGACACCGGCGCCACCCGGACCTTCACCGCATCCTTCGGCGAGGACTCCGACTTCACGGGCCACGTTCCGGCCTTCAAGGACAACGGCAACGGCACGGTCACGGACCGGCTCACGGGGCTCGTCTGGCAGAAGGCCGACGGGGGCGAGATGACCTGGGAGAAGGCCAAGGCCTATGCGGCCGACCTCAAGCTCGGCGGCCGGGACGACTGGCGCCTGCCCACCAGCATGGAACTCTTCGCGGTGCTCAACCAAGGGATGCACGGCCCGGCGCTCGACACCGCCGTCTTCACCCGGAGCGAAGCGCGCTACTGGTGGTCCGACTCCCCCGGCCAACGCGACCGGGTCTGGCTCGCCAACACCGGCGGCGGCATCGGCGCGCATCCCAAGTCGGAGTCCGTCAGCGCCGGGGGCGATCACCCGGTGCATGTCTGGTGCGTGGCGGGCGCTTCGGTCACGGGCCGCGGCCCGGCGCTAGTCGACAACAAGGACGGGACGGTGACGGACCAGCGCACGGGCCTGGTCTGGCAGAAGGCGCCCTCCGAAAAGGAGATGACCTGGGAGCAGGCCCTCGCCCACTGCGCGGCGCTGCCGCCGTCCAAGGCGGGCAAGTGGCGACTGCCTAACATCAAGGAGCTCCGCTCCCTCAGCGACGACTCCAAATCATCCCCTTCGGTCGACACGACCCTGCTCTCCGGCGTCCACGCCGCCGCCTACTGGTCCTCGACCCCGCAGGTGAACCGACCCTCCCGCGCCTGGTATGTGGACTTCGAAAGCGGCCTGGTGACCTACGAGGAAAAGGCCACGGCGCTCCGGGTCATCGCCGTCAGCGGCGGACAGGCCGTGCCGCGCACGGGCGCCAAGCCGAAGCCAGAAACGGTCACGGCCGGAGAGCCGGGCAAGGGCGGCAAGAAGAAGAAGGAAGGCAAGCGCTGAGCTCAGCGCCTCGGCGCAGCGGCCTGCCGGCGTTCGAGTTCGTCTAGAAACGCGAGGTCAGGCTGAGGGCGGTCCAGGCGCACGGCCAGCCATCGGTAGGCCGCGCGGAGGGAATCGAAGCTCGGCTGGTGTCCGGACTTGTGATCGAACATTCGAAGGGCCTCCTCGTCGGCGCCGGCTCGGCGATAGGCGGCCGCAGCGAGTTCGAGCTGCGGTCGGCTCTGCTCACCGTCATACTGCCCAGCGATCAGGAAGAATCCTCGCGGAGCCATGCGGGCGAGCAGGTCGCCGTGCTCGAGTCCTGACGCACGCATGCCGGCGAGCTTGGGGCCGAAGTACCAGGGATCACCCCAGTTGGTGGCCTCCCACGCGATCCCGAAGTCGCTCGCTACGACCGCGCGGGCGCGCGCGTCGAACGCGCCGGCGTAAAAAGACGTCTTGCCGCCCAGAGAATGGCCCATGTAGGCGAGCCGCGCCGGGTCGACCTCCGGGGCGGCGGCGAGCAGGTCCATCGCGCATCGTGCGTCATGGGTGAGCTTGCCCATGCCCGTCCAGTCGGGATCGGTGCGCGCCAGCTTGGCCGCAGCGGCGCGCCAGACGCCGAAGCCCGACCGATCCTTGGGCGCCTCTTCAGCCGTGAGCAGATTGTAAGGATAGGATTCAGTGGCGGCCACGACATAGCCCTGACGCACGAGATGCAGGCCGAACATGGCGCTGCCGCGCTCAGGTCCTAACGGAAGCTTCGTACGCAGGTCATAACCGCACATCCGGTCAGGATCATAGAACGGCACGACGACGCCGGGCGCCCTGCCCCGCAGTCCTGGCGGAACCATCAGGAGCACCAGCTGCTCGGTCGAAGGACCCGTGCGCTGACGGTAGAGTCGGGCGGTGAAATCGGGCGTACGGAAGGATTCGATCTGCCTCTCCTCGCGTTTCCAGACTTCCGTGGCCGGCCGCCCGAGGGCGGCTTCCCATCGCGCCAGGTCAGACCGAACAACGCTCGACTCGCATCCGGCCAGCAAGAGGGAGCCGGCCAACGACAGCAGAGAGAGCGGGCGAGGGGGCATGCCGCATCCTCTGGCGGCGCCTACGGGCCTCCAACCTGAAAGTGCTGACGATGACCCGGCGCCGACTGGCTCATTTAGGCAATTCACTTCACCCCTCTCCCCGCCCCTTGACTACCTTCGCCCCCTTCGAAGTATTGAGAAACCCCATGATGCGCCTGCTGCCAGCCGCCCTGCTCGCCGCCTCCCTGCAGGCAGCGGTGGACTTCAACCGGGAGGTCCGCCCGATCCTCGCCCAACACTGCTTCGCCTGCCACGGCGTGGATGAACATTCGCGCGAAGGCGAACTGCGTCTCG
>JACCDU010596976.1_pt1 | contig 23231 bp, 18 predicted proteins | sample 7446081 | NCBI WGS metagenome assembly JACCDU01 (sample SAMN15323447, study PRJNA562643) | freshwater metagenome | isolation source: river surface water | place: USA:Blue River Watershed | collected 2017-08-17
ATCTCCTTTTGGTGGAACAAGGTTCGCGCCCATCGCGTCCTTGTTGTGATCCGGCCGGCGGGGGACGGGCGGGCTGCACCGCTTGCGGTCGCAACGCAGTGGAGAGCCGGGAGGCGAAAAGAATTTGGCCCGCGAGGAATCTGCGCAGCAGAGGGGAAATTGTTTTCGCTGGACGGTTGCAGCCATGGAGCCCGAGGCGCAGCCGCGCCACCGCCAGGATTCACAACAACACAAGGACGCCTTGGGCCGAACCGCACCGAAAGAAGAAGGGACCGGCTCGGCATCCCCGCACGAAGGCTGCACCGGCTCGCCCATTGACGCGAGCCAGGTCAACCACCCGACGACAGGCGAGAACGCCTCGGCCGCACCTTGCGGCGCCGGTCTTGAGGCGTGGCGTGGAAGCTCCATGGCAATGCCGGGCGGGATGTCCGTGAACCGTCCTTCGTGACGTGATGGGCGAGAACCGCCAGCGTTGAGGACGGCACGCATATGCACAACTCGCCGCAGCAAGCTCCAGCGTGTTCGCCAGCCCCGTCCATTGCCGCGGGGCGCTGGCCCTGGCCAATCCGGCGCTGCCGGTTCGGCGGTATCGAGGGGCGCCAAGCTCCGCGCGGCGGGGACAGCCCAAGGCTTTCCCCTGGAGGCAAGCGAAGCGCGCAGCACCGCAGGCGCGAAGTTGTGTGGACTCGAAGCCGGATGGGGCCGTTCGACCAAAGGCGGCACAGGGCGCGGCCTGAGAGCCTGGCGGCGCATCCCGTTTTGCAGGGCGCCGGCAATCCACGCTTGGAGTGCCGAACACCAACCCGCGAGGTAGTCCCTCATTCACCAGGATGCAGCAAAAGACGCATCTTGAAACCTCTCTACCTCTCCCCATATACCAAGCTGGGGGAGCTCCAGGATCAATGATCTAGGTGGATTCCAACAAACTGGGGCGAGGCAGGCTGCGACGCGGAGGCAGGTAGCAGCGTGCTGTTTTAGAACGAAAGTGCCAAATGCGACTCTTTGCGGCATTGGCATCAGGAGGAGATCTTGTCACTGAGCAATACCGAGATTCGCTATTACGACAGCGCCGTGCTGCGCCTTCCCGCAGACAAACGTAAGGAATATCACGACCAGGTGGATCGACTGATCAGTGCACTGACAAAACGCGTGCACGAGCAGAGCGATATCAAGATCACCAAGGTGGTGAAGGCCGGCTCGTTCGCCAAGTACACGATCCTGCGCAAGACATCCGAAGATCCCGTCGATGTTGACGTCGTCTTCTACATCTCCGGCCGCAGTGTCGACAAGGAAAGCCTGGCTAGCCTGAATCAGCTCATTTACGACGCGCTGATCAAGTTGTATCCCAACAAGACGGTCGAGGACTTCGAGATTCAGCGCAAGGCCGCAACCGTCACCTTCGTCGGTACCGGCCTGAGCGTGGACATCGTTCCGGTCATCGAGGATACAGCCCGCGCTGGTTATGGCTGGCAATTCGACATTCACGACGGCACCAAGGTGCAGACTTGCGCGCCGTGCCAGATCAAGTTCGTGCGTGATCGCAAAGACAAGGACCCCGATTTTCGCACCCTCGTCCGCCTGGCCAAGAAGTGGCGCAACCGGGTCGAACTGAAGCCGCTCAAGTCGTTCGCCATCGAACTGATCATGGCGCACGTGCTTGCGAAGAATGGTAAGGACGGTTCCATAGAGAAGCGATTCCGGGACTTCCTGCTTTACATCGCGCAGTCGGGCCTGAAGGAAGTCATCACCTTCCCCGAAAACGGTCTGGTGTTCCCGAGCTTCACCGATCCGGTCGTGATCCTCGACCCCGTATGCAACGCCAACAATGTTGCCAGCCGCATATCCGAGGATGAGCGCAAGGAAATCGTCGCCGCCGCCTTGGATGCCTGGGAGACGGCGAACTTCGCGTCTACGGAAGACGACATCGAGATCTGGAAAGAGCTGTTCGGCCCGCGCTTCAAGGTCGAGGAGGAAGAATGAGTTACACGTATGCCGCGACGGAGACCTTTTCGGTCGCCGACATCGAAGTTGTCATGCGTCGGGTAACGGCCGACCTTGTCATGATCGCCTCAAGCACAGGAGCGATCACCGAAGAAAAAGCGCGGAGTTGGGGGCACGATATTGAAGTCTTGGCCAAAAACGGCTACTTGAAGAAAGTTGATCTGACTCTGCTGAGCTTCGGCGTGGAGCAGAAGGCCACTTGCTTCGAGGTAAACGTGGCCTCGGGTGACTTGACAATGAGCCGCCCCGGCGGAGTGATGTGGCCACAGGTCCCCAGCCCTGAGTTGCGCATCGTCTTGTCGTACACCAGCGACTATGACAACGCGGCCAAGGAAAAGATGTCACCGAAGCTCAAGATCAACTGGGTTCCATCCACGGTTGACCTCAGTCACTCGACCCTCACTTCTAGTGCCAACCGTGACTATGTCAGCAACGGCTACGGTATGCAGCGCAAGGACTTCAGCCTATGACCCAACCCAGCATTTTTGACGGCAAGTTGCCTCTCCCTGATTCCTCGCTGGCCGCACGTGAAAAGACACTGCTCGGCTTCGATGGGCGGTATCGCAAGATCCATGACCAGTTGCGACTGCTGCTCAACCTCGGCGAACTGGGTGCCTGGAGCAAGGCCCGGCATCAGAAGAAACTGCTTCTGTGCGATCTGGTCGCCGAGCAGTACCCACTTGTGATCTTCCATGGCGACGTGGGTACAGGCAAGACCGCCACTGCTGAGTGCATCGCCAACCGACTGGCCAAGGAATCGCGTACCGAGGATGCGCTGCTCTTCAAGTTGAGCAACCGGGTCCGCGGCAGCGGCAAGGTGGGCGAGATGGGAACCTTGCTGACCCAGGCTTTTCATGAGGTTATTCAGGCCGCCGGTAAGGCACGCCGCGCCTTCCTGATCATCGACGAAGGCGACTCGCTGGCTGCCTCGCGCAACCAGGAGCATAGTCACCACGAGGACAAGGTGGCTGTGAACACGCTGATTCAAGGCGTGGATGACTTGCGTCGGTTCGGTGGTCGCATCGTGGTGTTCTTGTGCACCAATCGCCTGTCTGTGCTTGATCCTGCACTCCAGCGCCGTGCAGCTATCGTCGAGGAGTTCACGCGCCCCGATGACAGTGAGCGCCAAGCCCTGTTGACCATGGACTTGGAAGGTGTCGGCCTCACCGAGCGGGAGATCAAGGAACTGGTCACGGCCACTGGCCCGCGTAGCAAGCAGCCGGGCTGGACCTTCTCCGACATCCGCACCCGGCTATACCCGGCGGCGTTGGCCCAAGCCTTTCCCGACCGGGCACTGACGCACAAAGATTTGATCGATGTCGCAAACGCGCTGCGGCCATCGCCCGTCATGGAGGACAAGTGATGCCGCGTTCTGCGTTGTATGGCCGCCGGATTCACATTACCGGCAGCATCGTTGAGGATGCCAATATTGCAACGGCGGCCGAGGTGACTCGTGCCCGCGAGTTCGTGAAAGCCTTGGTGCTAGACCTTCTGGCAAAGGGTGCAACATTCGTCATCCCTGTCGACGCTGAGAAGAACCGCGCCGACGGCCAGCCCATCTGTTTCGACTGGCTGGTGTGGGACACCATCCACAGCAACCTAGCGCGTCGGCCGGCCGACGCGCCTGGACCGCTGGTCATTGCGGTCAAGCATCACAAGAACGAAGGCCAGATTCCGACCGAGTACCGTTCGGTGTGGGATGCCATGCGGGTATCGCCGCTGGTGCAGATCGAGAGCGCCGCACACTGGAACATGGCCAGCAAGCGTATGGAGGTTCAGGCGCAACACGGCGATGTCCTGATCGCTGTCGGCGGCGGAGAAGGCGTCTTGTTCCTCGCCAACTTGTATCACGACGCTGGTAAGCCGGTGATTCCGTTGAACTTCGGCCTCGGGCCTGCAACCACTGGGGCATCGCGCCTCTTCGACTTCGGAATGTCCGGCAGCAACGCGCAGCGCCTGTTCCAGACCGAGGGCGCGGCCACGCCGCAGAGCTGGCTCAACCGCATTGAGATGTACGAGGGAAAGACTGCAAGCGATGGCCTGCGCGACGTGCTTGGCCTCCTTGAGGACTTGGTCCCCCCCAAGGCGTTCGTGGTCCGATTGCTGAATCCCGCGCACCCGGATTACAACGACGTTCAAAGCTTCTTCGACGTCGTGGTTCAGCCTGTCATCGAGGGAGAGTTGGGATACAAGCTCACTGTCATTGATGGCAACCAGCCTTACGAGCATGCCCGCATTGATGAGGAAATCTTCAAGAAGCTGCACCGCAGTAGCGTGGTCCTCGCGGACATCACGGGCGTGCGACCGAACTGCTTCATTGAGCTGGGCTATGCGTTGGGCCGGGGCTTGCCGACTATGTTGCTGTCCAAGGACGGGACCGAATCCCCATTTGACATCTACTCACTGTCAGGCCATCGTTGGAAGACAACCGGCACTGCGGAAGAGCGCCGGCAAGAGTTTCGTCGGCACTGGAACGCCATCAAGAGCAGGCCGCCTCTCGTCGCCCCAGACCCGCTAATCCCATGAGCCAGAAGCGCGAAATTTTCCTGTCGGTGGACGTCGAGACGTCGGGGCCAATCCCAGGCGAGTACAGCATGCTCACGATCGGCGCCTGCAACGTCGACAACCCAGAGCAGGTGTTTTCGTGCGAGCTGAAGCCGATCTCTCTCAACGCCGATTCGAAGGCCTTGGAAGTGACCGGGCTCTCTCTTGAGACACTTGCCACCGAGGGACTGGCTCCCGAGGTCGCCATGAAGCAGTTTCAGGACTGGGTTACCGAAGTGGCAGGCAACGACAGCACGCCCGTATTCGTTGGGCTCAACGCGCCGTTCGACTGGTCGTTTGTGAATTACTATTTCCACCGCTACCTTCAGTCGAACCCTTTCGGCTTTACCGCACTGGACATTAAGGCTCTCTACATGGGGGCGACGGGCTCAAGCTGGACAGATACCCGTTCCAGCCGGATGGCCGCCCGACTACATCCCAAGTCCAAGGGCGATCATCAGGCACTGCATGACGCGCAATACCAAGCTGAACTGTTCCGCCTAATCCGCGGCATCTCACAGCAGTCGCACGGCTGATGTCCTTCGGTTCTTAGGGGGCGAGTCCGGGCGCGGCCACCGCCGCGCCCGGATTTTTTGAAGTTCACCGCGCCCAGGACGGAACGGCCTGAGCGCGGTGCTGACGATGTTATTCCTTCGTCTCGATGATCCACCACACGGCGCGCGCCAAGGCGCGGCCCGTGATGGGATGAATGTCGGTGAGGTCGGCGCGGGCCGTCCAGCCCGAAGGCGGACGGTAGCCGCGCACGTCGCCATCGCCATGCCAGCGGCGGGCGCGTGTCGTGCCGTAGGCGTAGATCGCCGCCATGCGCGGGCGGCTGGTGGTGTTGATGGTGGGCATGGTTCGGCTCCCTGCGGCAAAGCGCCCCGGCCGGGGCGCTTGCCTTCGGCATGGGTCAAGCGGCCAATGCCTCGGCGGGTTCATCCGCCACAGGGGCGACTTCTTACGCACCGTCCTGCTCCGCATCCTGCGGGCTTTCCTCGGGCGCGTCTGCCGTCTTGAAGATGGCAGGCATCCAGCCCGTGCCCTTCGCCAGCCGCTCGGCCTCGCTGGCAATGTCGGCCTTCTTGAGCTTTGCCAGCCGGTGGACGCTGTCGGGCGCGAACTCGCCCACGGCTTGCAAAACCGCCGCCTTCGGAACGTGCTTGAAATAGCCTTCCGCAGTGGGTTGCCACCATGCAGCCATGTCGAGGCCCACGGCCTGGGCCAATTCCGCGCCGGGCTGCTGCGCCGTGGCGCGAGGCGTCACCACGTCCACGGCCCCCGCCACGCACACGGCCAGCAGCTTGACCAGTTCGCCTTGCTCCATCGCCAGCAGCGCGGCGAGCAGTGCGGCGCTGTCCTCGGGCAGCTTGCCGCCCCAGGTTTCTTGCAGTTCGCGCAGCGCCACGGCGGCGGGCGACTGCGGCCAGTCCGGGGCCATGCCTTCAAGCCGGTCTTGGACTTTCAGGCTCACGCCCAGCGGAATATCGTGGCCGTAGTAGCGGCCCTGCAAGACGGTCTGCACCATGCCATGCACCAGCGCAGCCAGCGCGACTTGCGGATGCCGGGCCACCTCGATTTGCAGCGCGGCGGTGCGATGGGCGCTCAGGCGCTGGGCCAGTCGGTCGGAAATCGCTGCGGCCTTCGGCTGCATGTCTTCCTCGCCTTCGTCATCGTTCGCGGCATCTGGGTCGCTGAACCCTTGGCGCAGCTTCTCCAGTGTGCGCAGCGCCTTGGCCTCGGCTTCGCGCAGCAGCCCGCGATGAATCACGGCCTGCCCGTTGCGGTCGATGGTGACGATGGCACCGGCTGCGGCCTTCACGTTCGCGGCATATCCCTGCAAGCCATCTTCCAGCGCCTGCAACTGCTCGCCCAGGACTTCGCCTTCCTCCTGCAAAGCGTCGGCCTTGTCCTCGTCCTCGGCGTCCGTCGCGGCATCAATGGCTTCGGCCACCTCCTGCATCTTGGCTTGCAGCTTCTCGATGCGCTGTGCTTCGCGCTTGCTCGGATCGCGGCGCTCCCTCGGCGCACGCTGGAAGGCGTGCAGGTCGGCATGGGTCATGCCCGGCGTGGCATCGGCCCAAGCCCAGCCCTCGGCCTTCACCTCGGCGGCGATGCCCGCCAGCTTGTTCTGCGCCAGTCGTTCCAACAGCGCGGCATCGGTCAGGTACACGCCCGCATCGTCCTCCGCGAACAGATCGCGCCGGATACCGCCGCCCGCCTGCTCGTAGGCGTCCAGCCCGACGAAACGCACCAACGGATGCCGGTAGGCGTCGATTTCGCGCTCGGTCAGTCGTTTGCGCAGCGCGGACGGCTGGCGCTGCCACGTCGGTGCATCGTAGAAGGCGCTTTCCTGCGCCGCGTGGTCGTCGGTGAGGGCCAGGGCCATCAACTGATCCAGCGAGACGGCCTCGGCGCGATAGTCGGCCATCAGGCGCGGCGAGACGTTGGCCAGCTTCAAGCGGCGTTGCACCACCAGCGGCGTGACGGAGAAGTCCGCCGCGATGTCCTCGATGGGCCGACCTTCGGCCACCAGCGCGGCGAAGGCCTCGAACTGGTCGGCCGGGTGCATGGCTTCGCGCTGCACGTTCTCGGTGAGGCTGGCGGTGCGGGCCGTGCCATCGGCCACTTGCAGGCAAGGCACATTCCAGTCCTTGGCGATGCGGTGCTTTTTCGCCAGCAGCTTGAGGGCCGCTAGGCGGCGGCCACCGGCGACCACCTCGTAATGCAGGCCATCGGCAGCGGGAATCACGATCAGGTTTTGCAGCAGGCCCACGCGCTGGATCGATGCGGCCAGTTCGGGAATGGACATGCGCGGGGTCTTGCGCACGTTGCGACCCGTGGGGCGCAACACCAGCCGCGACAGCGGCACCAGGATCATGTGCTTGCTCGGGTCGGCGGCTTGCAATGCGTTGGCGGCGCTGCTGGCGGCGGCGTTGACGGCTTGGGCTTCGGTCTGGGTAACGGCGTTCATGGTGAATCTCCAATGGAATGAAACAAACAGGGAATGGAGGGGAACCGCCCCTCCGGCGGGTGATCTGCGTGGAGGGGTCAGGCCTTGAGCTGGCGCATGCCATCGGCCAGCAGCCACAAAGCGCGGTTCAGGCGAATATCGGAATCGATGCCTTGCACCGGGCGGGTCTGCTGCCTGCGGCCATTGGCGGTGCGGCCTTGCAGTCCGCCCTTCAAGAGGTTTTCTTGGGTGCGGTTGAAGACCGACCACAGATCGGGGCGACGGTCGTCCACACGGCGGGGCATCAGGATTTGCGATTCCGTGATCGGCGCGGGCTTGGCCGGGTCGTCGTACTTGAGGGCCAGCGCGGCACGGGCGAACACTTCCGATTCCCCCGCATCCAACGTGATGGCTTGCATCGATTCGCGCGATTCCTGCGCATGCGCGAAGCCACCCAACACCTGATAGGCACCTTCGATGACGTGCCCGGCCACATCGCCTTTGTGGGGCACCCGTACATCGGCCACGGTGTCCCCGCAGACAAGCCCGTTTTTGCAGACGAAGCGGAACATCCCCGCCAACAATTGATAGCTGCTGGTACCGTCATGGGAATTCAGCAGGATGATTTCGTTGGCCTCGCGGGCGTTGATCTGGTTGGCGTGGCGCAGCCGGATCATGTGCTTGGTGAAGTCGCGGCGGTCCTCGGCACGCACGCGGGTCTGGCACACCATGAAGGGCTGGAAACCCTCCTTGCGAAGCTCGGTCAACACCGCAGCGGTGGGGATGTAGCTGTACCGCTCGGAGCGGCTTTCGTGCGGCGCGTCCGCGAAGATGGACGGCACGACGGTACGGATTTGCTCATCCGACAAGGGATGTTCCGAACGCAGCACCGGGGAGCGGGAAGCGAAGCGAGAGGCGAGTTGCATGGACTTTCTCCTGACAAAGTTGGCTGTTGAAGAAACTGCACACCGGATTCCTAGATTCGGAGCCCAGCCTTGGTGGCTGTTCGGTGCGGTCGGCACGAAGAACCCGGTTGGCCTCGTTGCCACCGTCTTTCCTGAGTTCATCGCCCGCGACGAAAGGGAGCCCGTGGCCGGGGGTCGTCAAGGAGACAAGCGCAGGGTTGGTGCGGCCCGCAGGCGCAGCCGAGGACACGGCCCGGCGCGCCTTGACGGCACACGGCCGCGGGCTACAGTCGCGAGCAAGGTGATGGAGTCAGGGGAGACGGCTGAACCTGGCAACGGCCATCCCTGTGTGCCGACCGCACGGCAAGCGAAGCGCGCAGGCCCGGATCAGGAAGCCGGGCCGGAGGCGTCAGCCGAGCGGAGCGAGGGAACGATGGAAGCCCGAAGGGGGCGAGACCCTGCAAGGGGCTCGGTGCGCAGCACGACAGCGCGACCGGCCATCTCCCAAAAGGCCGGGGATGCCCGAGTGCATAGCAGGCCTTACGATGACGACATGCCCGAGAGAGAACAAGCTCATCCCGATGACCCGCTGGAGCAAATGTTTCAACGCTCCGATGCCTTGCACGAGCGGCTGAACGAGTTGCTCGACGACGCGGCGTTCGACGGATCTCCGCGCGGTGAGGTCGCGTTAGGCATGTGCGTGGTGGCCATGGGACATGCAACGGCACTGCGCGCCTTGATGGCACTGGGGATGCCGACCTCTGCCGTCAGCCTGATGCGGCTGCAGTTCGAAGCGCTGACCCGCGCGATGTGGCTGATCTATGCCGCCAGTGATGCGGCCATCGAGAAGCTGTCGGCCCCGCTCACGCTGGAAGCCGAACAGGCCGCCAAGAACCTACCCAGCGCGAAGGACATGATCGATCAGATGGGCAAGCAGGTAGGACATGGTGTTCCAGCCGCAGCTCACCAGATGCTGGTCCAATTCAAGGACGTCTCCTGGAACGCCATGAATTCCTTCGTGTATGGCGGCATTCACCCCTTGCGGCGCAGCGCCGAGGGATTTCCGGTGCATTTGGCGCTACAGGTGCTGCGCAACTCGAACGGCCTTACCACCATGACCGGCATGACGATGGCCATCCTCACAGGCGATGAGGCCATCTCCAGAACGATGAGCAATATCCAGCCAGCTTTTGCTGACTGCCTGCCGGATCTGCTCAAACCCTGAAAGCCAGGGCGTCTGCGACGCCCTGGCGAATGGTCAGACGACGATGCGTCCGGCCAGCCTTGCGACTTGGGCGTAGGCGCTCAGCCGTTTCTCGGCACGGAAATGCAGGTCGCGCTCAACTGGCAGGCCGAGCCGACCCCGCACCGTCATCAGTTCCTGAAGACTGACCCAGCCCAGCTCGGGTGCACCCAGACCCAGGTCGCACAGACCAAAAGCATGGTCGTGGTCGTCCGGGTCGATTTCGGTCAGCAGCCAGGTCGCGCTGGCGTCGGGTGTAAACAGCTTGACCACGGGCGGTGGGTCGAAGTCGGGGTTCTGCAGGGATTCGCGGCCGTTTGCCAGCAGCAGCACTCGCTGCTCGTCGGTAATGAGTGCGTTCATAGTGAACTCCAGAAGGAATGCCGGGCGGGATTGCCCGCAGCCTCCGGGTCACGGCGCAGCGCAGCGGTCAAGGTTCGAAGACGGACTGCCGGGCCGCCAGCGCATCTCCGATGCGCGCCGACCTTGACGGCGAGAACGACGTGGCACGCTGGGTGCAGCAGCAAGCCAGCCCTACCCCTGTCCATGCAAATTCCTCGTGCCATGCCATGGCGCGGTGTCCACGGCACATGAAAACCGGAAGCCCATGCGGCTTCCGGTTGCGCAGGCTCAGATCAGCCCATGCTCGGCAAAGGACGGGGTTGTCAGGTGCACCCTCGCATATCGGTCGACTACCAGGCTGCACCGCCACTGGCATCGACGCCGCCCAACTCTTCTCGACTTGTGAGACAATACGTCTAGTCCAAAAATGTAAATTTATTTGTTCAAATAAATCAATGACTTAATGATGAAGTGGGCGAAATGAAGGAAGAACAATCAGATTTAGCCCAGATGGTCCGCTTGGCTCTGGCAGAGCAGGCGGAGGACGTGCGCCTGTTCGCGGCAAGGCTGGTCCGTAAGTACCGTGGGACGGCGCCCGACTTGGCTGAGCAGCTTGAACTGTTCCTGAAGTCGAAGCCGGTGCGCAGTGTTTCTCCCATGCGCAAGCTGCCGCCCCAGCCCTCGGCGCCCCAGGTTTTGCCGGTAGATGATGAGTCCCGTCTCTCGCTCTTGAAGGTGTTCAAGGACGCGCCCACGAAAGACGCGCCACTACTGTCCGGCGATATCGAGGATGCCCTGGGGCAACTCATCGCCGAGCGCCGGCAGAGCGACCGGCTCCAGGCCATGGGGCTGACACCAACCCGTTCGGCTATCTTTGTGGGACCACCCGGGGTCGGCAAGACGCTCACGGCCCGCTGGCTTGCAGCGCAATTGAAGGTGCCTCTGTACGTGCTCGACCTCACCGCCGTGATGAGCAGCTTGCTGGGTAAGAGCGGCGCCAATCTGCGGGCCGCCATCGACTTCGCCAAACGCGAGCCCTGCGTGCTGCTGCTGGACGAGATCGACGCCATCGCCAAACGGCGCAGCGATGACAGCGATGTCGGCGAACTCAAGCGCTTGGTCACGGTGATCCTTCAGGAAGTCGATGAATGGCCCGCTAGCAGCGTATTGCTGGCGGCCACTAACCACCCGGAGCTGATCGATCCGGCGCTATGGCGCCGCTTCGATCTGGTGGTCCAATTCAAGACGCCCGATGAACAGGCCGTCAAGGAAGCCATCAAGCGCTTCCTGGGGCCAGACTACGCTCTCTTTGCTCGGTGGATCGACATCCTGGTGTTTGCGTTCGCCGGGCACTCGTTCAGCGACATTGAGCGAGATGTGCAGCGCTTCCGGCGCGCCGTGGCCCTGGGCACGACCACCGATGCTGATCTGGTTGAAGATTTCATGAAGGCACGTGCCTTGGCGCTCGACAGGCAGGGTCGCATCGACCTGGCAGTGATGCTGGCCAAGCAGACCCGCTTGTCCCAACACTCCGTCTCTGATATCACGGGCGTGAGCCGGGACACGATTCGCAAGTACACCAACGAGACCCCTGCGGCACGAAAGGCCGCACCACGGAGAAAGGCTGACGCATGAGCCAAACCAACTTCCTGATCGGTCGTGGCGAACTGCTGACACACGACATCGTTGGCCCGAAGCGCATGCCTGGCAAAGCCGAGGTCTACACGTTCGCGCAGGCTCGGGAACGATTGGTTCCTCAATTCCGAAGTGTTGCAAACGCGCTGGACGAACTGCCTACAGACGCTTGCCCGGGCGACTTCGCAGTGGCCCGGTTGATGATGAACCCCAGTTTCATCGCTCGTTCCTACTTCCCGACCGGCCTGTTGCGCAGCACGGGCCTGGAGTCCATCGGCAGTCGTACCGTCAAGGTCAAGCCGCAGGCTTGGACCCGCAAAGGGCCGCCGCAGGAAACCACGACGACCGAGTTGTTCGTCGCCGGCAAACGCCAGGCCTTCCGCAACCTTTCGCAATGGACGAAAACGATCGAGGCGGAGTCGGACGAGGGTGACGACCTGGTCCACATCGAACAGTTCGCCGCCTTCGCTCCGGCGCAACGGATCGTGAGCCTGGGCGGACCGAAGGATCGATTCTTCGAGGTCGGCCTGCACCTGTTGCCCGACGAAGATCCTGGCCTCATCCAGAAGGCTTTCGTGAAGTTCGCCCAGAGGGAGGGTGTGAAGGTCCACAGTGAAGTTGATTTCGTCGCTGGCAACTTGTGGTTCGTGCCGATCGAAGGCAAGCCGCGCGAAGTCGAGAAGCTGGCCAGCTTCGCCTTCGTCCGGGTGATACGGCCGGTGCCCAAGCTTCGCGGTATTCGCCCGCTGCAACGCAGCGGTGGACCCTCGGTGGGGTGCAGCCTTCCCACCGAGCAGGCCCTGTCGTCTGAGCCGCGTGTCGCCATTCTGGATGGGGGACTACCAAAGCACCACCCCATCGGTCCCTGGCTGCGCTCGTATCGCAAGCTCGACGAAGACGCTGACGATGACCCGGACGGCCCTGAACACGGCCTGGGCGTGACATCGGCTGTGTTGTTCGGTCCGATCCAGCCCAACGGCATGGCTGGCCGGCCCTTCGCCCCCGTAGACCATTTGCGCGTGCTCGACCAAGAATCGAGCGGCGAAGACCCGCTGGAGTTGTACCGCACGCTCGGCCTCATCGAACAGGTCCTGCTGTCGCGATCCTACGAGTTCATCAACCTGAGCCTGGGACCGGACCTCGAAGTGGAGGATCAAGAGGTTCACACCTGGACGTCCGTTATTGACGAATTGCTCAGCGATGGCGATACCCTCATGACGGTTGCCGTGGGCAACAACGGAGAACGTGACGGCGAGCTTGGCTACAACCGCGTGCAGGTCCCGTCGGACTGCGTGAATGCCCTCGCAGTCGGCGCGGCCGATGACACGGGCGCGGGTTGGGCGCGTGCACCTTATAGCGCGATCGGGCCTGGCCGCAGCCCCGGTGTCGTCAAGCCAGACTTGATGGCCTTCGGCGGCAACCCGGCATCCAAATACTTCCACGTCCTCGCGCCAAACGCAAAGCCGGTACTGACCCCGCAACTCGGAACGAGTTTCGCGGCGCCATACCTTCTGCGCAGCGCGGTTGGTATCCGGGCGATCCTGGGCGGCAATCTGACGCCTCTTGCCATCAAGGCCTTGCTAGTCCATGCCGCCGACTCCGGCGAGCGCGACCAGATCGACGTCGGGTGGGGCAAGATTCCCGAAGACACGCTCGACATCATCACGTGCCCAGATGGCGTAGCCCGGGTGGTCTACCAGGGGGAGCTCAAACCCAGCAAGTACCTGCGCGCAAGCCTTCCGCTGCCGAAGGAGGGGCTGACAGGCAACGTCCGCCTGAAGGCCACTTTCTGCTACGCATCACCCACCGATCCGCAAGATGCTGCGGCCTACACCAAGGCAGGCCTTGAAGTCGTCTTCCGTCCCAACGACGAAAAGATCAAGGACGGCAAGAGCAACGCGGACACCAAGGGCTTCTTCGACTTGAAAAAGTACGCCACCGAACAGGAACGCCGTTCGGATCAGGGCAAGTGGGAAACCGTGCTGCACGGGACTAAGACATTTCGTGGTTCCAGCCTCAAGAACCCCGTGTTCGACATCCACTACAACGCCCGTGACGGCGGCGGGCGGGCTACCGGTGCCGAGAAGATTCGCTACGCACTGATCCTCTCGGTCGAAGCGCCGAAGCACGCCGGTCTCTACAACGACATCCTGCGCGCCTATGCCAAAACGCTGGTGCCGATCCAGCCGCAGGTGACTTTGCCGATTCGCATTCGGTGACGGCAGGCGAGGCGAAGAAGCAGGACATCGCGGACTGAAGGACAAGGAGGAGATTGATGCCAGAACCGTTGAAGAGCAAAGACAAGCACGGGTTGCCGTTCACTCGGCCGCCTGAGATAGAGGTCTGCCTGGCAAGGCTGGAGTCGATTGATGCCACGGCACGCCTGCAGGCATTCGCCGTCGTGTCAAGGAAGAGCAGCGGCTATGTGCCGTCGGAAGCGCTGACGCATTTCCTGAGGCGTGCCCACGCGACGGGGGCAAAAGACGAGTTCAAGCAGATCTTCGGACAGCTCATGAAACGGGTCGGTCAGTCCTTGTTTGCAACCGTCTCGGACGCCCGCATGGCCGGGGCGCAAGGCATTCGAGAAGAGATCATGGGCCGATTCGCCGAGAGAATCGCCAAGGACTGCAACGGCCGATTCGCCATGCTGGACTTCTTCGAAGTGCGGTTCGACCTGGCGTTCGCCCGATTCCGGAAGTCCGTCTTGAGGCAGATCGGTCCCTCTTCGGTACTCACCGAGCCGCTGTCGACGGACAGAGAAGAGGGTCAGGAAATTTCACGGGAGGTCGAGGAAGCAGCGGCCGATTTCCTGGGAGGGGACCCTCAAAAAATTGATGACCCAGCTTTCCGGTTGGAACTGGACGCCGCGATTGATGCATTACCAGATGATCAGAGACGGGTCGTGGGCCTGCTCCGACAAGGTTTCCTGACCCACTCAGAGGATCCCAACATCATGACTATCTCCAAAATGCTGAACTGCGACCAGAGAACAGTAAGAAATCGCAAAGCCAGAGCGTATAAGACCTTGAAGGCCGCTCTTGAGGGGGACGTATGAGCACCTCCAAGCCGTTCGTCGCAGACGAGGAATCCGTGCTGATGGCGTTCTCCATGGAGGCCAGTCATGGCCGGGAAACGCTTGAACGCTACATCCGGGAGTACCCACAGCATGCGACCGCGCTAATCGATTGCTCGATCGATTTGCTTCATGAGCCGCCGGTAGGCGATGTTCCGGCGACCGAGTTGCCGGACAGCGCGGTGCACGAGGCCTGGCAGCGGTTTGAGCGCGCGGTCCAGCAGCCCCACGCCGAGGTCGCGAATCCGTTCGCCAAGCTCAATACGAGCAACTTCAAGTCGCTTGCACGCAGCCTGGACGTCAGCAATCTCTTCCTGATGCGCGTGCGCGATCGGGCCATCCGTGCTGCCACCATACCTGCCCGATTCGTCGAAAGGCTTGCTTCGGAGCTGGGTGCCACCGTTCAAGCTGTGGGCGCATACCTGCAGGGCCCACCGGGTATGGTTTCTGGGCAGGCTTTTCGGTCAAGTGTGAAGCCCAGTGTGGGCGAACAGATCACGTTCGACCAGGCGGTCACGACTTCACAGCTCACGCCGGAACAGCAGGCGACGCTGAAGGCATTGGCGGACTGACCAATGGACGCCACCGAGGCCGCTCGCCGGGAAGCAGAACGCCTGCACCGTGCGAATGTCGCGGCCGGCGGCGATCCGACCCGACCTTTGGCGTTTGCGCTTCTGGAGGCCACACGTCGCGAGTTGGATGTGTACCCGCTGCAAGAAGGCGATTCACAGCTCAAGGGCGGCAAAGCCACGTTCGACAGCCAAGCTGGAGGCATCCTCTACGAGGATCGCGGATCGGACTTCGAGCGTGCCTTCTTGATCGCACACGAACTCGGCCATGTCGTGCTCGAAGGTGGCACGCTAGACGTGGTGACGGTGGGCGTCGATCCTGACCGATCAGTGGAGGACGCGTCAGTCGGCGTCGATCGCGTCCTTGACTACGGTGCGCGCGAGCGACGTGAGGTGAAGATGGACCTCTTTGCGCGTGAGTTCCTGCTGCCGCGCTCTGTGTTGCGCGAGTTGCACGTCAACGAAGGGCTCACATCCGACGCGATCGCGATGCGCTTCGGCGCGCCGCTTCCTGTGGTGCAGCAACAGTTGCTGGATGCACTGCTGCTGCCACCAACCGAAGAGCCTCAACCAGTGGGCACCGGTGCGGCGGCAGCTCCGCTCACTCCAGACCCCACGCAGGCTGAGGCGGCTGCACATCGTGGTTTGGCGTTCCAGCTACAGGCAGGGCCGGGTACCGGCAAGACACGAACGCTTGTTCGTCGCATCGAAGGGTTGCTTGCGGACGACGTCGATCCCACCACGATCCTTGTACTCACCTTCTCCAACAAGGCGGCCAATGAACTGTGCGACAGGATTGCCGCGAGCAATCCTGTCGCGGCAGCAGCGATGTGGATCGGCACATTCCACGCATTCGGCCTAGACGTCGTTCGCCGTTTTCACGACCGACTGGCGCTGCCGCCGGACCCACGGTTGATCGACCGGACGGAGGCCATCGAACTCTTGGAGGACGAGTTTCCGCGGCTCGACCTGAAGCACTATCGCAATCTCTGGGACCCAGCCCTGGATTTGAGCGACATGCTGAGCGCGATCTCACGCGCCAAGGATGAGGTCGTCGATGCTGCGGGTTATCGCGCGCTCGCGCAGTCGATGGCGGGGCGGGCGGGCGCCGACCAGGACGCAACGGTCCGCGCCCAGAAGTGCCTGGAGGTTGCGACTCTCTTCGAGACATACGAAAGGCTGTTGACCGCGCGCCAGCTGCTGGACTTCGGCGACCTGGTCGCGCTGCCGGTCCGGCTTGTAGAGGGTAGCGCCGAGGTAAGGGACGCCTTGCGTGCTCGCCATGAGCATGTGCTGGTAGATGAATACCAAGATGTCAACCGCGCCTCAGTCCGGCTTCTGAAGGCACTGGTCGGCGACGGCCGCAACCTATGGGTTGTCGGCGATGCACGCCAGTCCATCTACCGCTTCCGCGGCGCCTCTGCGACGAACATCGCGCGCTTTGCGATCGACTTCCCTGGCGCGCATGCCGCACAGTTGGGCGTCAACTATCGTTCCAACGAACGGATCGTCAACGTGTTCACCGAGTTCGCGCGCGGCATGCAAGCATCGGCTGGTGCTTTGCCGCTGAACCTGCAGGCCGGCCGCGGCTCCACAGGAGCACAGGTTGAGCTTCGCATCGCCGGGTCGGCCGACGATGAAACCTCCGCGCTTGCCGCGTCAATCACGGCCCTGCACGCGCAGGGCATTGCCTATGGTGGCCAGGCTGTGCTGTGCGCGTCCAACGCGCGCCTGAACGCCATTGCCGAAGGCCTTGAGGCCAGGGGCATTCCCGCACTGCACCTGGGCAGCTTGTTCGAGAGGCCGGAAATCAAGGATCTGCTGGCCTTACTCTCGCTGGTGACCGACCCACGGGCGGCCGCAATGGTGCGCGTGGCAACCATGACTCGGTACCAAATGCCGTTGCAGGATGTCATGCGGGTCATCGAGCACCTGCGGGCGGCAAATCCAGCTTCGCTGGGGTGGGCGGCTATGCATGCCGAGATGGACGGCCTGGCAGGCGGCAGTCGGGAAGCTATTGCGCGCCTGTCCACGCTCTTTGCAGGCACGAGCGCATCGACCAATCCCTGGTCCTTGCTTGCTGGATGGACGATCGATGGTCTCGGACTCGCGAAGACGCTTTATCAGACTGGCGATGCGCGAAGCCGCATGCAAGGTCTGGCGATCTGGCAGTTTCTGAACTTCTGTCGCCGGCAGCCAAGAGGTCGGGGCGTACCAGTGCTGCGGCTGCTTGATCGCATCCGGCGCCTGGTGCTGCTATCAGAGGATCGTGGGCTGAGCCAGCTGCCGCGCTGCGCCGAGAACATCGACGCAGTGCGCCTGATGACCATCCACGGAAGCAAGGGACTGGAGTTCGATGTCGTTCATTTGCCTGGCATGGTGACGTCCAGCCTGCCGCGCAACTACGTACCGCAGCGCTGTCTTCCGCCGGATGGTCTGATCCATGGTTCGGAGGGACTGACCGGCATCGAGGCGGTGAAGGCCGGCCACGACGAGGAAGAAGAGTGCCTGTTCTTCGTGGCGCTTTCGCGAGCGCGCGACAGGCTGCAGCTCTATGCGTACGCCAGGCAGGCCGATGGACGTGCGCGCAACCCCTCCAAGTTCGTCGCCCCGATCGACCGATTCCTTGTTCGTCCAGTCCCGGTGCCGTTGCAAGTCGGCTCGACATCGACGGGCGCGCCGCTCGCCATCACATGGCAAGGGCGTCCTCAATGGACCGACATCCAGGTCAATCTCTTCGAGCGTTGCCCGCGCCGCTTCCTGTACACGCACGTGCTGAGGCTCGGCGGTCGGCGAACCGAAACCGCATTCATGAAGATGCACAACGTCGTGAACGACGTGTTCGAGTGGTTGAAGCGGGAGCACGAGACGACAAGTCCCACGGTCGACCAACTGGCAGCGCGCTTCGAGGAGGCATGGCGCTCCAAGGGCGCGACAGAGCATGGATACGCTGAAGATTACCGCCGCATCGGCAAGCGGCTCGTCGACTTCCTCATCGAGAGCCGTAGCCGTGGCGCGGCCGCGCCGGCGCCTCCGATCTCGTTGGGGTGGGCCGACGGCGAAATCCTTGTCAGCCCGGATGGTGTCGCTCACGGCGCCGGTGGCCGCGTCTCGGTGCGGCGCGTCAAGACGGGTAAGCAGCGCTCGAACGCCTTCGATGACATCGAGTACACGGTTCTCCAACTCGCTGCCGTCCAGGCCTACGGGCCTCATGCGCAGGTCGAGGTGACCTACCTGACCAGCGAAACCATCCAGCCGATGGAAATCTCACCGCGCAAGCTGGAGTCCAGGCGCGAGAAGCTGCAGGCCTTCCTTCAGGCGATGCAGGCCGGGCAGTTCCCGGCCAAGCCCGAGGCACGCAGTTGTCCGCGCTGCCCGAGCTTTTTTCTCTGCGGCGACCTGCCCGGAGGGGCGTGGGTGCAAGAAAAACTTTGACCGGCCTTTCCGGTCTGGCGCTGGGCTGCGATTGACTGAGTAAGGGGGCCAGAAAGCCTGCAATCCCGCAGGTGATGGCTCCCCAAGAAAGGCAATCAAATGCAAACCCAAACCCCCAGCGGCGATGACCGCTCCGATGTCGAAGATGTCGCTGCGGCGATCCGCGAAGGCCGCAGCCTGCGACCTGCGGCGCTCTACCGGATCGTCGTCCTGGACGACCAGCTCCGCGAGCGTCACGTCGATCTCGCCGATCCGGTGCCGACTGCGCGCCAAATCCTCCAGGCCGCTGGTTCGCGCCCGGTCGATGAGCACAGCGTCTACGCGATCCTGACCTCCGGCGAGTTCGAGGACCTGCGTCTGGACGAAACCTACGATCTGCGCGGCCGCGGCGCGGAGCGCTTCGTCATCTTCCAGACCGACCGCGCGTTCAAGTTCACGATCGACGACCGGCAACTGGAGTGGGGCAAGCCCAGCATCAGCGGCCGCGTGCTCAAGGCGCTGGCCGGCGTTCCGCTGGACACATACGACGTCTACCTCGAAGTGCGCGGCGGAGGCCAGGACATCCTGATCCGCGACGGCGACCTGATCGACCTGGGTAAGCCGGGCATCGAGCGCTTCATCACGCTGATCCGCGACACCACGGAAGGGCTGCTCGCGCTGCCCGAAGCGGATCAGCGCTATCTGAACGGCCACAGCGTGGCCTTCGAGATGGTGAGCGACGGAACGCACACGGGGGTCATCTTCAAGCAGTTGCCGCTGCCCGTCGGGAAGTTCAATCACGGCGCGGCCGACGTGCTCGTCATCCTGCCATCTGGTTATCCCGATGTCGCGCCGGACATGTTCTATTGCGACCCCTGGCTGACGCTGCAAAGCGTGGGGCGCTACCCGACCTGCGCCGACCAGGCCCATGCGTTCCAGGGGCGCAACTGGCAGCGCTGGTCGCGGCACAACACGGCGTGGCGGCCCGGCATCGATGGCCTGCATACCATGCTCAAACGCATCGAGCACGCCCTGGCGGAGGCGAAGTGATGTCGCCGGCCGCTCTGGACATCGTCCTGCTGGAACCGCACGAGGCGGCCCTGCGTTCGCTGCTGCAAAGGGATGACGGGGCCGAGGCGTCCGCCTATGTGCTGTTCGGCAGGGCCGACATCTCGGAAGACCCGTGGTCGGGTCTGCCCCGCACCAGGCTGATCTCCCACGAGGTCATTCCCGTCGCGGCCGATGAGATGGTTTCGGCGTCGCCGGTCCATGTCACGTGGTCAACCCGCGGCTTCATGCGTGTTCTTGGCCTCGCGAAGGAGCGCGGCTTGGTCGCGGGCTTGGTGCACACGCATCCGAACGCGGCAGCATTCTTCTCCGACCAGGATGACCGAAACGAGACGGAGCTGGCCAGGACAACGTTCAACAAGGGCGTTTCCGGCCTGGCCAGCATGGTGTTCGGCCGCGATGACGCGATGGCTGGCAGGCTCTGGATCGCACCCGGCGAGACGGTCATGGCATCCTCGATCTCGCTGGTAGGTAGCCAGATCAAGATCGCGCGCGCGGAAGCTGCAGCCGACGAAGATCAATTCCTGGCGCGGCAGGCCGCGCTCTTCGGCCGAGGGTTCAATCCAGTCGTGCGCGGGCTGCGGGTCGGCGTCGTAGGAGGCGGCGGCACGGGCAGTGCTGTCGCGATGCTGTTGGCGCGGCTGGGCGTCGGTTTTCTTGGGCTGATGGACAAGGACATCATCGATGTCACCAACCTCAACCGCGTACATGGCTCGCGCGCCGCAGATGTGGCCGCCGGCCTCGCCAAGGTGGACATCCTCGCGCGCGAGATTAGCGCGGCGGGCCTCGGCACAAAGGTCGTCACCAAAACGGAATGGGTCGGCCACCCTGATCTGCGCGACCTGCTGCGCTCCTGCGATGTGCTGTTCGGTTGTACTGACGACCATCAGGGGCGGCTGACGCTCAACCGCCTGGCGCACTACTACGGCATCCCGCTGATCGATGTCGGCCTGCGCATGCGCGCGGCCCGTACCGGCGCGGATTACGACATGACGGGGCGCGTGTCGACGATTCGCCCCGGCAATCCTTGTCTCATGTGTCTGGGGGTGGCTGATCCGCGCCGTGCTGCGGCGGAGGGGCTGCGGCGCAGCGACCCGGCAGAGTTCGAGCGGCGCAAGGCGGAAGCCTATGTGGATGGCGGCGGCGATCCCGCGCCTGCCGTTGTCACGTTCACCACGGCCATCGCCTGCGCAGCCGTCGATGAGCTCATTCAGGGCCTGACCAGTTTCCGCGGTCCCCAAGGCATGACGCACAACAGGATTCGTCGCTTCGACCGCGTGGAGGATCGCGCCATGACCTGCCGGCCTGTTGCTTCTTGCCCGGTTTGTGCCAGCCAGGCGAGCTGGGGGCGCGGCGATGTCAACCCATTCCTTGGCGTGATCGGATGATCATGAAGCGACTTTTCGCGCGCGCACTGCGCCGGCTCGGGTGGCTGCGCTATGACCTCCTCGTTTCCCCGGTCGCGCAGCATCCGGGCAAGAACGCCGTTCCGCCGGGCGAGCTGTGGCTGGTCATCGACACCGGTGTCAAGAAGTGGGCTTGCATGAGCTGCCCGGGCGGTTGCGGGGTGCAGATCTCGCTTTCGCTTAACCCTGATCGACGGCCACGCTGGTCGATCGAAACGGACTTCTGGGGCAGGCCAACAATCTTCCCTTCAGTTCATCAGCACCGAGCATGCGCCTGCCACTTCTGGGTGAAGAACGGTTTGATCGAGTGGTGTCGATAGGAAGCGCCTTTCGCTGGACGGCGATCGGATCAACGGCTCTCCTTAGCCCGTGTGAAGTTTGCCCTGCTGCCCGGTTTTGGCCATGCGGCGGCCGATTTCACAATGGGTCGCCGTCATCAATGCGTTGAGGTTGCGCACCGCCGCCTGGCGCGCAGCATCGAGTAGTTCCACGATGCCACTGCGGATTCAGGCATAGCCGGCAGGCGAGGCGGTCGTTACGGCGACCTCTGCCGCAAGTGTCTTCTTGGTCACGCTGCCACCTCTGCAGGACGTTGCATGCCCGTGATGGTCTTTCGCCGGCGCGCGACAAGTTCAGCCGCGTCCCGCACCGGCTTGTCTTCGGTGTGGACGTAGCGCATGAACATCGCGACAGTCTTGTGCGCCGTCAGCGCCATGCCGACCTTGACCGGGATACCCGAGTTGGCAATGTCGGTCGCCGAGCGGTGGCGGATGCCGTGCGTGCCGACATGGGTGACGCCCGCGCGCTTGAGGATGCGGGTCCAGCCGCCGTAATACTCACCCGTGGTCAGGTGCTGACCCGGATGGTTCGGCGACGGGAACACGTGCGGGCAACCTTCGCGGCGGGGTGTGGTGGAGAGCAACCGGTAGGCTTCTTCGCTCAATGGTTTGGACATACCGCCGGTCTTGCTGTCGGGCCACACCACGCGCCGGTTCTCCAGGTCCACCCAATCCCATTGGAGAGTGACAACCTCCGATCGGCGGCCCGCAAATTCGAACTGCAGTCGGATGGCCAGCGGCAGGATCGCATGGTCCAGCCCCAGGCCATCGGTTTCCAGGTAGTCGAGATATCGGAACAGCTTGCCCATCTCCTCGTCGCTGATGAGGTGGGTGGCCTTGCCGTTGGGGAACATGGGGACGTGGCGGCACGGGTTGGTGCCGTCTGGCCGGTAACCCCACACTTCGGCCAGGTTGAACATCTTGCGCATCACGCTGAATGCGCGGTTCGCCTCGGCCGGCTTGTGGGCCATCTTCTTCATTGCCGTTGCCACATCCGGCCGTTTCACATCCTGAACCTTGACACGGCCCAGCATCGGGACGATGCAACGGTCGATGACGGCTTGGTACCCGCGCTGGGTACTGGGCTTGTTGCGCTGCTTGGAGTGATCCTCCATGAACTTTTCGCACAGTTCCTTGACTGTCGGGGCGGCTCGAGCTGCCGCCTTGGCTGCGCTGGGATCGCCACCCCGGCGAACCTCAGCGAGCCATTCCTGGGCCAGAGAACGGGCCTGCTCGACGGTCAGTTCGCCGTACAGACCCAGGGCGGGCTTGCGGCGCTCCCCGGCGTTCGTGCGGTACTGGAGCATGAACACCTTGCGCCCGGCTGGGGTAACCTTGCAAAGGAAGCCGGGAACCAGCGTGTCCCGGAGTTCGACGGCCAGCGCCTGAGGTTGTGCCGCATCGACTGCGGACTTGGTGAGTTTTGTTTTTGCCACGATGACTCCTTGGAAGACCCGGTTTTTAGGGACCACATGGGAGCCATGCGAGCACAAGCCGGATCAGGTTTGGGAAAGCACCGTCATATGCTGAACTCGCCTAAGTGATTGATAAACCTGCTGTATCGGGCTTTGGCGTAGTCCAGCGAAGTTCGGTGCGGGAGTCATGGTGAAATGAAAAAAGTCCGTGGCCTGCGCCGACGGACTTTTTGGTGCGGAGGCCGGGCTGCCTGCGTTATGCCTTGCCCGCTGCCGACTGCTTCGTGATCACCCATTGCTGCGCGATCGAGAGCACGTTGTTCAC
>JACCDU010161532.1_pt1 | contig 23172 bp, 17 predicted proteins | sample 7446081 | NCBI WGS metagenome assembly JACCDU01 (sample SAMN15323447, study PRJNA562643) | freshwater metagenome | isolation source: river surface water | place: USA:Blue River Watershed | collected 2017-08-17
AGCGCACAGTTTAAAGAAAATCGCCAAGAACTTTCCGAGTCTTTGCGTCAGAACCGCGACGAACTTACCCAAGGCCTTGATCGCCTCACTCAAAAATTAGAAGAGAAACTACTCTTGATCAGCGAGGGGCTCAATAAAAACGCCAAAGAAAACCGAGATGAGCTCACCAACTCTTTAAAAAACTTCTCAGACACCATGGCTGTCAAGCAATCTGAGCTCGTGAAGTCCACGGAAGAAAAGCTCGAAAAGATGCGCGAAACCGTAGACGAAAAGTTGCACAAAACGCTCGAGGAGCGCCTGGGGCAGTCCTTCAAGTTGGTTTCAGAGCGTCTTGAAGCCGTTCAGAAAGGCCTCGGTGAAATGCAAAACTTAGCCAGTGGCGTCGGTGACCTCAAAAAAGTACTCAGCAATGTCAAAACGCGCGGGGTTCTCGGAGAAATTCAACTTGGCAATATCCTGGAGCAAATCATGGCGCCAGAACAATACGAGGCCAATGTCAAGACCAAAAAAGGATCCAACGATCACGTCGAGTTTGCCATCAAATTGCCAGGTAAAGATGACCTCGGTCAAGAAGTCTATTTGCCAATCGATGCCAAGTTCCCACAAGAAGATTACGTGCGTTTGCAAACAGCCTATGACCAAGGTGATATCGTTGGCATTGAAGCTGCCAATAAAGCGCTTTCCAATAGTATCAAGAAATTCGCCAAAGACATCCGCGATAAATACATTGACCCACCACACACCACTGATTTCGGTATTATGTTCTTGCCGATTGAAGGTCTGTTTGCAGAAGTGGTGCGTCAGCCCGAGCTCGTGGCGATATTACAGCGCGAGTACAAAATCATCGTAACTGGCCCAACCACGCTTGCCGCCATGCTCAATAGCTTGCAAATGGGCTTCAAGACGCTAGCCATTCAGAAGCGCTCGAGCGAAGTTTGGCAAATTTTAGGTGCTGTGAAAACCGAATTCACGAAGTTCGGAACGGTCTTGGAAAAAGCCCGTAAAAAAATCTCTGAAGCCGACGGCGAACTCGAAAAACTAGTGACCACGCGCACCAATCAATTGATGTCGAAACTCAAAAAAGTAGAAGAGCTCCCAAGTTCAGAAAGCGCCAAGTTACTCGAAGGCCCAATTGAAACTTTTGAGGAGGATTCAGAGGAGGTTTGATTAACGCTTTAGGAATTCAGCGGCAGTCAAAACCGGTAATTGCGATTTTTTAAAGTCCTTTTTGTTGCGCGTCAAGAGCACCTCTGCCCCGTGTGCCAGAGCAGTGAAGTACTGAAATCCATCTTCAATATCATGAAATTCTGATGCTAATGCCAATTCTATGGCTTTGTCATCTAGCGCTAAAATACTGACTAAAACTTTAAACTTTTGTAAGTATTTTTTCGCATCTGAAACCGGATAATGTTTGGCTAGTGCATAGCTCGCATTGGCAAAACTCAATGAAGAAATTTGAATTTCAATTTGGCCCTGATCTGCCAGGGTAAAGAGCATTTGTGCTTCTTGATAAAAAGGATCGCGCTTCGCCAATAGATCTAAGATGATGTTCGTATCGACAAAAACCTTTTGCATTAGGCGTGTTTTTGGTTTTGATACGCTTGGTAGGCGTCCTTTTCATTGTAGCTTTTTGCAATGATGCCAGTGAGCTCCTGAACAAGCGGGCTAGGCTCATGCGTGCTTTGCCCTTGAAGTGTCAATGATTTCAGATAGGCCTCAATCAATTTTGACAAACTAAGGTTTTGCTGCTTTGCGTAGAGCTTAGCTTGTTCAATTACGGCTTTTTCAATGTTAAGGGTGAGTTTGGTATGCATGGCCCAATGATTTACGTACGAAAATAATAAATTCTTACGTAAGTTAGGCGTGTTTTTCTTAATGGTTTCAAATTTCATCAGCAAGTAATTTGTAAGTCAAACTACTTTTTCGACATTTTATTCTCTTTGAGATTTTTGAAAAGGAAATCCTTTACGCTTCTACCGCAGCTTTTTTAGATTGGCGGTATAAAAAGCTTTCATAAATGAAACGCTTGGCAAAACGCACTTGTTTGTCAGCATTAATGAGCTTTTTGTATATATTGGCATTGACGCCAAAGTATTCGTAGCTTGCGCCATTCGTAAATGTGATTTCAAGCAACAAACCTTTGTGTCTGAAATCGGCGATGCCACATTCGTTGATTGTTTGCTGATACTCTTCAAGTTGTGCAGCTTTTGTTTCAGGGGCAATGCTCACCAAGAAATGATACCCATCTACTACCTGACGTCCCATCTCTGCAGCTTCTTCCTTGAGCGGGTCACCATCCTGAAATTTATCGGGGTGCCATTGCTTCACGAGGGCTCTGTAGGTTTGCTTCAGCGCAGCAAGCTCAATTTGGTTTTCAATCTGGAATAATTTCTTGTAGGCGTTGATGCGTTTCATGTACTGAGTTAGGCCGGCAAAGGTAGGCCTCTTTTTTGGTTATTGGGCTGAATTTGCCAATTATTACTGCACAGCGCTGTTCAAGCCCTGAATAGAATCGTGCACAGCCATGGCCTTTTGTACTTTTTGTAAGTGCGCTTGATTGCGCTTTTCAAGTTCAGTGACAGGAATAAATGCTTGCTTGGTAATCGGAAAGTCTTTGAGCATTTCTCCGCTGTAGTAAAATTCATAGCAAAGCCCTCCAAAGGTGTATTCTTTGTTCCCGACAGTGAAATTAGAGCCGCCCACTTCTGGGTTCTTTTTAGGCTTGCTTTTGTGAAAACCCAAATTGAAGAGGGTCCCAATAATTTCTGGTCTATAAGATAAATCTTCACCAGCGCGTTGCCAATGGGCTTGGTATTGCCTGATTAAAAACGCGGTGTACAAATACGAGTAAAAATGATCGCCACCCATAATGAGTCTTTGGATGGTTTTGTGCTGATGCGCCTTGATGCTGTCTATAACTAAGCCTGGAGCTGCATCGGTGGTATTGAGTGTTTTGTAAAAGTAATCGCCGGGGTAAAACTCGCTTTTCGGGTTGATCAAGTTTTTTTCAATTTGCAAGGCGGTGTGTTCCAAAATACTCGTCACACCGTAGCCACGGTTTTTTGGTAAAATCACACTGCTAAACGGATACACATATTGCTTGAAGCGTTCGCGGTTGGCATTGAACATGCGCACTTGCTCACCAACTAAACACATCACAATCAGTCTAGACTCCACACCTGTAATTCTAGACGCTGAATCAATGGCCGCTTTGTCTTTGCGCACCGCGTCACAGAAAGTTTTCCAAACGGTATAATTTGAGAATTCAAACAAAGACTTTTTATTGCTCTTGGCCTTGATTTTCCTGAGTTCTTTCTGAAAAAGTTTGTTGTCCTTGAGCAAGAGTGCCGCAGCATCAAACATGCGTTGGGCAATGCTGATTTCTTTTGTGGCAAAATAAGCGTTATTGATTTTTGCGGCATCGAGTGGGCTGTATTTGGCTAAAAGCCCGATTTTTTGCAACAAGATGCTTTCTTCACGCGCAAGATTCGCTTTTTTAGACTTGAGGTCAGAGCCGTATTGCTTGGCCATCGAGCTGAAATAGCGGTTGTTGATATCGACATTCCCCTTTTCGTTAGTCCATTTAAACTTGACGGCAAGGGCAGTCAACATCAAGAAAACAGCGAAAATAGAGAGGAGGTGAAGAACCGTAAAATAAGTGAGGCGTAAGAATCTATATTTCTTCTTCTTTTTTTCTTCTTGAATGACTTCCATGTTGCGGTAAAACTCAGATTGCAAGCGTATTCTACTCTAGATATTAGAATAGGTTACACTTAATCCCAATCATCTGTTCGAAAAGGAAAGAGTGGGAGGCCAGCCATGTTGAAAACAGTCCCGGCTTCATAGTTTTTAAAGCAATAACGGATGGCTTTGAGTTGACCAAAGTTCTGTGTCGGGAATTCAATGACTAAACTGTTTGGGCTTGGGCCAATTGCAGCCGTAACTGGCGTAAAGCGCTGAGTAGAATCGGCAATTTCAAAGCCCGTAAAAACTTGGTTGTCAATAGTTTTTCCGGTCAAACCAGTTGTGGCGTTGTCGAAATACAAAACACACGTATTTCCTTGAATTTCATAATACTTGAAACGAGGTGAATTGACATTTTCGGAAGGCAACATGTACGTTTGAGACAGGGCCAAATTTGCCAAACGCGAACCGATGGGTTTTTTCTGAGGCGGATGAATATTGGCGGCATCTTGCAAAGGAACAAGGTCGATGGTGCTCACAATGCCACAATTCGGGACGCTCAGTGCAACTTCACTTTGGGCTTCTCGGAGTTTGGCTGCAGCGGTCGGGTTGTCGTATAAATAAGGTGCAATTTCAACCAGATAAAAGGGCAGGTTGTTGTCAGCAAAAGTAAAACGCCATAAGAAAATGAGGTCTAAAAGTTTTTGGGCATAGCCATCGGGCCTGCTTGTATTGCCTTCACCTTGGTACCACAAAACACCTTTGATTTTAAATTGGCGTAGTGGCCTGATCATGTTATAGAAAAACACGGTTTGTCGTAAGAAAGACAAAGAATCAGGGATGTTTTTATCGATGGGTTTGTCTGTGTGCTTTTCGAGTGTAGCAGCATTGAGCCAGCCTTCAATGGTTGAACCGCCGTAGCTACTGTTGATAAAGCCAATTGGAACATGGAGTTCTTGCTGAAGCGCTTGAGCATATGTATGGCCCACCACGCTAAAGTCAGACAATGTAGAACTCGAGGCCTTGAGCCAAACACCACCAGTGCTGTTTTTGGGTGTAAAACTCGCTTCTTTTTCTACATTAAAGGTGCGTATGCCTTTGACGTTGTTGGCCTCGCTAATAGTTTGTTCGGCATCTGCAATGGGTTGATTTCTATAACCGCGGTAGGTCATGGCCATATTGGACTGCCCTGAACACAACCAAACTTCACCGATGAGTACGTTTTGCAGATTTTTTTGATCGGCGGCGTCTGAAATTTTAATCCAGTGTTCTTGGAAAGAACCAGCAGGGGTAAAGAGCTGAATTTCCCAAGAGCCATCTGCTTTGGTCCAGGTCTGAAACCAAGTGCTGCTCCAAGAAACCTTTACAGTAACACTTTTTTTAAGGCTACTTGTTCCCCACAATTTCACCACGCTATTTTGCTGTAACACCATGTTGTCCGATAAAATAGCAGGCAAAGTGAGTTTGGCCTGAGTGCTAAAACTCAGAAAAAAGAGGCTAAAGAATAGAAAAAAGTTGCGCATCAAACTGAGTGCTAAATTACGCAAAGTCAAGAATACAAGCAGCAAACCACGATATTGGAAAACTATTTTTAAATTTGATTTCTTAACCACTCAAATCTTTCAATCTATTTTGCTACGTCGTCTTTTCAACATGGAAATCGCGGAAAACCGCGTCTTTGGCCTCGACATCTTGCGTTTCATCGCTATTTTCATGGTTCTTCTGGGGCATAGCCTCATTTTGGCGCCGCAAAGTGTCAAAAAAGTCGTGAACCCATTTCTTTATGACGGTGTCGCGATTTTTTTCGTGCTCAGTGGTTTTTTGATAGGTGGCATTCTACTCAAAGTACTGAACAAAGGTGCTGCTAGTTGGGCAGGTCTTATTGATTTTTGGAAAAGACGCTGGATGCGCACCCTGCCGGTTTATTTATTCGTGTTGCTCTATCTATTGATTTATACGGGCTTAGTTTTGCCTGAAAAGTTTCCTTCAGAGTGGTATCGTTTTTTCTTTTTTATTCAGAATATTTTTGGGCATCACCGCCCGGGTTTCTTTGCCGAGGCCTGGAGTTTGAGTATTGAAGAGTGGTTCTACTTATCGGTGCCGCTGCTTATTTTTGGGGCGCTCATTATTTTCAAAACCGGCACCAAAAACACCATTCTCGCGGTCTGCTTACTCATTATTGGTTTAGTAACTTGGTATCGTTATCACCTTTACTACCAATATGGATTTCCTAATCATCCGAATCCATTGCAAATCAAGCAGTTTCAGGATTTTCTCAATAAAGAAATCGAATACCAAGTGATCCCTAGGCTAGATTCTATCATGTACGGTGTATTGGCGGCCTACATTGCTTTTTATTACCCAAAGTGGTGGTCGCAAAAATGGAATTTCGTTTTGCTTTTATTGGGTGTCTTTCTGCTTTTTTACACCAAGTTTCATATGGGAAAAACCTACGGCCCTTTCAACAATATCTGGAGCCCGAGTTTGAAATCATTGGCTGTTTTCTTCATGCTGCCATTTATGGCAAACTTGAAAAAAGGTTTTGGCAAATGGACCATTTGGGTCACCTTCTTTAGCCTCATTTCTTACTCTATGTACCTGATCAACCTGAATGTTGTGATCATTACAATCATTAAACAAACCATTCATGGCAACTACAGCTCAAAGAAATTCATTCCTTCAGATACCTGGTACCTCGATTACGTACTTTTCTGGCTACTCACGATCGCAATTTCTTTCGTGCTGTATCAGCTAATAGAAGTGCCTTTCATGAAACTCCGCGATAAAAAGAAAGCTTAATGTCGTCCATCAGAAGAGCCAATATTGCTATTGTTTATCTTGGTTTTTTGAGTTTACTAGCCATTCTTGTTTTCATTTTCTTGAAGCAAAACGAGGCTTCTTCATTACAATATTTTGAGGGTAAAGATTTTCAAATTAGAAAAGTCGGACGTTTTGATACAGGCCCAAGGCTAGTGCCGCGCACCTATGCGCCAGGGGCTTACTTTGAATTTGCGTTTTCTGGAAGTACTTGCGAGGTGGTGCTAGAAGATGAAATTCGCTTTGGTAATTTGCACAACACCATTGTTTATCAGGTTGATGATCAAAAGCCTGTGCGGCTAACCCTGAGCAGTAAACAAAACAAAATAACGCTGCAAATTCATTCAAAGGCAGCGAAACATCTGGTGCGTATTTGCAAGGCGACCGAAGCAACACTTGGCTATATTGGCCTGATCGGCCTGCGCTGTGTGCGTTTGCTGCCCACAAAAAGGCCAAAATTACTCTTTGAATTTATCGGAGATTCGATTACTTGCGGCAATGGTGCCGACAATTCAAAAGTGCCGTTTGGAGAGGGGGATTGGTATGCGTATCACAATGCCTACATGAGTTATGGCCCCTTGTTGTGCCGTACTTTGGGTGCCGATTGGCAACTGAGTTCGGTTTCAGGTATTGGCCTCAATAAGAGTTGTTGCGGTTTGCGCTACCAAATGCCCGAAGTTTACGGATTTATTGGTTTCAATACCTACAAAAAGCCATGGGCCTTCCATCGGTACCGCAAGCCAAATGTTGTGTTTGTCACGCTAGGCCAAAATGATGCCTTAAAAACCCAAACTCAGGCCTCAGCCTATGAAAAAGAATACCTTGCTTTTCTGAATAAACTCCGAAGGTATTACCCCAAAGCCACTTTCATTTGTTGCAATAGCCCCATGGCCACCCCAGCTCAAAAAGTACGGCTCAATGAAAGTATTCAAAAAGTAGTCAAACAACTCAGACAGCAAAAAGACACGAATATCCACTTCTTTGCCTACCAAGGCGTCTACCGAGCAGGAAATGACAAGCATCCAACGCTGCAGCAGCACCAACTCATCAAAGCAGAGTTGTTGGGATTTGTAAGGAGAATGGGGTTGGGTTAAAGATCGATGTCTAAGATGATCCGTAAATTTTCGTGGACGCGTTGCGCCAAGGAATTTGGAAGAGCTCCTATTTTTTTGATAAGGCGTCTGTTGTCTATGGCCCTGAGTTGATCGATCATGACATCACAAGGTTGCTTGACCTGGGCTGTACCTTTTGGAAGATGAACGCGTAAAATTTTACTTTCAGGTTGCACCTTGCTCGTGATTGGACAAACTAAGGTAGATGGGTGCATGCGGTTGAGTAAGTCTGTCTGAATGATGAGTACAGGGCGTGTCTTACCAGCTTCAGTCCCGTGGCGGGGTTCAAGGTCTGCTAACCAAATTTCATTTTTCTTGTGCATGTTCTTCAAACCGCTCAAATTCTTCAAGAATCAACATGGATTCATCACTGACTAGCCCTGACTCAATGCCTAACTGTTTAGCTAACAAGCGTCGTTGTTGCAGTCGGTTATAAAAATGCAGCGCTTCGTTGATGTAACGATTGCGGGGCTTATTTATTTTTTCGAGCACGCGTTCGGTTTCATCAAAAACAGTTTCGTCGAGTTTCAAGGAGAGCGTCTTCATGGCTTTTGAATTAGTATATATCAAAAGTATATACTTTTGTTTGAAGTTCCAAAATTGTTAGTTTAAGAATTCTATTTTTCGGATTAAACGCATTTTCTTATTGGATGTGCTTTTCACTTCGAGGAAGTAGGTACCATTCGGAATATCCTCGGTTAAAATTTGAATGAAGTTTCCTCCTTCTTCGAGCTGCAACACCTGAATGTGCATTGTTTGGCCTTGTAAATTAATGAGATTTATACTGACCTCTAGTGGGCTTTTGCTTTGGATCAAGAGTTGCAATTGCTGCGCACTCACTGGGTTTGGATAAATATCCAAAATACTTAAATCGGTGCTGGTGTCGAGAGAATCGATCAAGGTCAAATACGCTTTTTTGAAATTTGGAATACCGTAGCCAATCAGTGCATTAGGGTTGTAGTAGCGGGATGAAGATGCTTCAATTAGGTGCAATAGATCGATGTTTGTGATGCCGAATATACTTCGTTCAGATTGCCACAAACAGGCGGCCATACCCGCCATTATTGGCGAACTAAACGAGGTGCCATTGGCCTGCACAGGTAGTGAGTCAAAAGGCGTATACACATAGGTTTGGTAACCCATAGCAGCCACATTGGGTTTGATGTCGCCATCTGCTGCAGGCCCCACACTGCTGAAAAATGCGTAGTTCCCAAGGTTGTCTGTTGCCCCAACTGTCAAGATGCTATCTGCGTCTGCTGGCGTAGAAATGTAATGCCAAGAGTCGGCGCCGGAGTTTCCGGCACTTGCTACAACCAGCATTCCGCGAGATGCGGCCATATTTGCAGCTTTGGCTATGAGCGTGCTGTGGCCATCAAATTCAGCGTAAGAATGGTTTTGGGTGCTGTCGTCAAAAGTGGTGTAGCCGAGGCTCGAATTGATAATGTCGGCGCCAACACTATCAGCATATTCGGCTGCGCTGACCCAATTGGCTTCTTCAATAAGGTATTCGCTGTCTGCATTTTCACTGCGGAGCAAATGAAAACTTGCCTTCGGGGCGGTGCCCATGTACACCCCCTCTTGCTGAGCTGCTATTGTCGATAAAACGGCCGTTCCGTGAAAATGATCAGCATACACATCGCCATCGTGGTCTACAAAATCAACTGTTGAAAGCACACGGTTTTCTTGATAAAGCGCCTCAAAACACGGCATGTTGATCGCATTTAGAAAACCTGCATCGATAATAGCAATGTGTATATTTTGGCCTAATTTGTTTCGTTGGTGTAAGGCATCTAAGTCATGTAATTTTTGTTGTGCGTACGCAACGCCATACGGGTAGTGGGGTAAATTGCTCAACGAAATCGCACTTTTGGTATAGCTTTCTTCGTCATATTCAGAGGTGCTTCCAGTAGGTTTGGGTTTATTCAGCTTCTGGACCATTTCAATACTCAGTACAAAAGGCAATGCTTCTACCAAGGCTAGTCGCGTGCTGTCGCTACAAGAAATACTGAGCGCATTAAACCACCGCGAACGGTTCAGAATTTGAACTCCCGGAATGGCAGCTACTTGTGAAACATACCAAGGGTTTATAGGGAGGTCTTGAATAGTGAATTCGAGACTTCCTGTAATGATCCTTCTGTAGATAGCCCTGTCCGATAAAAATTCTTGGGGCGCGTCTATTGAATAAGGCGAATTATTTTTATCGGAGAGCCGCACCCAGTATTTGTGTACTGATGTTTGAGCACGTAAACTTGATGTAAGGCAAAGTAGCGCGAACAAGCAAAAACCAAGAAAAAATCGATTACTAATCATGAAATAAAAATACCAAAAATATCACAATTAGACCTGCTGCGCTGCCTGATACAACTTCAGTTCGTCCCAGGTGACTTTGTTGCCGAGTTTTTCTTTGAGTGGGGTTAGGGACGTGCCTTCGAATTCTTCGAAGAGTTCGGCGAGTTCTTGAATGCGCTCGGCTTCCATGACATCTTCGAGTTCGATGAGTTCGGCTTTGATCAGGTAGACAAAATGGCTCGTGATGGTTTGTGTGGAGAGCTGACGCTCGCGGGCAATTTCTTGGACCGTTTTTCCTTCGTGTAGTAATTCGAGTGTCTTTTCTTGGGTACTTTTCTTTTCCTTTTTGGTTGGTGTTTTTTGTTGAAGACGGCCAGACAAAATAGGCTTGTCGTCGGGCTCATCGAGTAGGGTAGGCACTTGCTTGAGTTCTTCTTTGATGCGCTCAATTCGGCTGCTTTTGTAGTGGCTCATGTCGGAAGTCCAGAGCGCACTTTTGGTCAGTTCTTCGCCGTTGGCTAGGGCTTCTACCAAGCGCTTGGCTTTTTTGAGTTGCAAAATAGTTTGGGTCAGGATCTCGTCCAGTTCTTCTAGTTCTTCGGCGTAGCTCTTGGTTTTGCGTACGCGGCTGAGTTCGGCAATTTTGCGCAAATTCGAGAGTAATACGGCGTCTAGGGAATCGAAGAAGTAGCGGTAGGCGGCCTGCACACGCTCTTGCAAAAACGCGTGATCGAGTTTATCTTTTTCAAAGACTTGTGCCAATTGACGCACAAATTTTTTGGCCGCTTCGCAGCTCGACTGCACAATCTGATTTTGGGTGCTGATCCAGGCCTTGTTTTTTTGCTTCTCGGATTTCGCGCCCAGTTGTTGGTAACTGGCTTCGTGCTGCCCCCATTTGGAGCCAAGTTCATACCAATCAAAGGCTTTGGTAAGCGTCTGGAGAAGGTAGTGCTTGGTATGCAAGGCCAATAGGTCGGGGAGTTTGTCGGCCTCGGCTTTTTGTTGGCTGTAGGCCATGACTTGTTGGTCATTGGAGAGCCCGTTCATGCGCATGGGCATCGTCAGGACCAAGCCGTCTAGGCTGCGCAAACGAGAAAGCGCCACATAAGCCTGCCCTGGTGCAAAAACATCGGAGACATCCAAAACCGCCTTTTCAAAAGTTAAGCCCTGGCTTTTATGCACAGTAATGGCCCAGGCCAGTTTCAGTGGGTAGTGTACAAAAGTCCCGAGTGTTTCTTCTTCCACCTCGCCGGTCAGTTCATTGACTTTATACCGAATGTTGTTCCATTCAAATTTCTCGACCTGAATGCGCTTGTTCTCCTCCGGGAAAAGCACCGTGATTTCGTGCTCATGTAGGGCTTCTATTTTCCCCATCTTGCCGTTATAAAACTGCTTTTCTAACGAAATATCATTCTTGACAAACATCACCTGCGCCCCAACCTTTAGTTTCAATTTGAGCTCCAATGGATACAAATGCGGCGGGAAATCACCGTTTATTTCAGCGTCATAGCTCCATTCTTTCCCTTTCAAGGCAGCCAAGGCCACTGCATTCATGTCGTCTGCTTTGGCATTGTGGGTAGTCAGGGTGATGTAGCCTTCCTCTTTGGTCGTATCAAAATCGGGTTTGACATAGCGGTTCAAAATAGCTAGGTCATCGGGGTTCATTTGATTGTTGCGCAACTGATTGAGCACATGAATGAAATCTTGGTCTTGCTGGCGGTAAATTTTAGTCAGTTCGATATAAAGCGGCCTCACTTCTTGCAGCACGCGGGCATGGAAAAAATAAGGGCCGTTATAGTACTGTCTTAAGATCTGCCATTCTTCTTGCTTCACCACAGGTGGCAGCTGCAGTAAGTCGCCAATAAAGAGCACCTGAACACCACCAAAAGGTTGATGAATGCCGCGCACATTGCGCAGTGTCCAGTCAATGGCATCGAGTAAATCGGCACGCAGCATACTCACTTCGTCAATGATGAGCAACTCCACACCGCGTATGAGCTGAATGCGTGTTTTGTTCATGCGAAAATGCCGCATCAGGGTGTCTTTGGTCTCGAGCTTAAAACTCTCGTTGAAAGACGCCTGCACCCCAAATTCCGGAATAAAACCCGCAAATGGCAACTGAAAAAACGAATGGATGGTTACACCGCCAGCATTGAGCGCCGCAATACCTGTTGGCGCCACAATCACCGCATTTTTATGCGTCTGGGCAATCAGTTTTCTTAGCAGGGTCGTCTTGCCCGTCCCTGCCTTTCCCGTCAGAAAAACCGACTGATTGGTCTGGTTGACAAACTGTTCGATAAACGCTGCGATGTCATTTGTATCTGGTTGCTCCATGAGTATTTATCGATGATAGCGAAGTTAGCTACTCTTTTTGAAAGAGAAGTTTATATTTATTACTTTTGATAGTATCAAATGATAGTATCAGTTATGAATCCTCCGTATCAAATTACTCCTGCAATATTAAATCTAGTAGCTGCTATTGCTGAGAAAATCGGTCGGATGAATGCCAAATATTTAGACAAGCCTTCACCACAACTCAGAAAGGAAAACCGCATCAAAACTATTCATTCTTCGTTAAGTATCGAAGGAAATACACTGACAATCGAGCAAATTACCTCCTTACTCGATAACAAGCGCATCATTGGGCCCAAAAAGGATGTAAACGAAGTGCTCAATGCAATAAAGCTCTATGATCAACTCCAGGACTTTGATCCAGTAGCCCCAACTTCTTTTCTTTTGGCCCATCAAATTTTGATGAAAGACTTGGTTTCAGACAATGGTAAATATCGAAAATCGGGTGTTGGAATTATGGCTGGTGATCGGATGGCTCATCTTGCACCACCCGCAGATCAAGTACCTTATTTGATGAATGATTTATTTGCGTATCTCAAAAACTCGCAAGAGAGTGCTTTGATCAAAAGTTGCGTTTTTCATTACGAAATGGAATTCATACATCCTTTTGTAGATGGAAACGGCAGAATGGGCCGATTCTGGCAGACCTTGATTTTAATGAAAGAATTCCCAATTTTTGAATTTCTTCCTTTTGAAAATCTCATTCATCAAACACAAGAAGCCTATTATTTAGCCCTTGCATCGAGTGATCAAATTGGTGCTTCAACACCGTTTATAGCATACATGTTAGGTGTGATTAATGATACCTTAAGTGATTTGTTAAACTATAAAAGTAAAGTTCAAAGTACCGAAGATCGCTTGGCGTATTTCTCAGAAGTTGGCTTCACTTCCTTTAATCGAAAAGACTACATGTCCGTTTTTCAAGAAATATCAAGTGCTACTGCCAGCCGCGATCTCAAAAAAGGCGTGGAAATGGGTCTGTTTACCAAGCAAGGGGATAAAACGAAAACCGTATATGAAATTGTTTCAAAAATAAACAAGAAATGAACCCCATGTGGCAAGAACAAAACCAACAGCTGTATCGCAAATTTGAATTCCCAGATTTCAAAAGCGCCTTCGAATTCATGACCCTCGTGGCGCAAAAGGCCGAAACCTCGCAGCATCACCCCACCTGGACCAATACCTACAATTCAGTGGAAATATGGTTCACCACGCATGATGCCAACAATACCATCACGTCAAAAGATTGGCAGTTGGCAAAGGAGATTGATGGGGTTTATGATGGGTTGTTCATTCAAGAAAGATTTTTGTCTCTTCTAAACATTGATATAGCTGACAAATCATTCGAAGAGATACAACATGAAATGGTACTAAACTTTAGCAACAGAAAATCAAATCTTCAACCAACTTATGCTCAGCATTCCCTCATTCAACTCAAGGCAAAATTCCTTGATATTTTAGAGGACTTATGTTCCGTTCATCAATTTACTCCTGAAAAAACAAAAACAATCATATCTAAATTTCTCAGGGAAATAGAAAGCTGATTTTTACCGAATCTTCATCCCAGGCGCTTCGCCAAAATTTTTCCTGCAACTTATTCAAGCATTTTAATGCCTCTCACCCCAAAACAAATCGGCAACTCATTGATGCATAGACTACGCCGTCGTTAAAGTCAATCGCAATCACGTGGGAATGCAATATGGAGTCGTCTTTTTCTTTCAAGAAAAGGAAGCGTCTGGGTGGGAATAAAGAAATTTCTGTGACATGTAATTCTCCAGAAGGGAGTTCATAAACATCCACGTCAAGAACATCCATAGGGCACCTTGCAAAAAATGAATATTCAGGTTGATGATTATCGAGAATATAGGATCTTATTTTCTTACCAAAATTGAGCTCACTAGTTGGTAAGAAAAGGAGGTCAGCACTTATTTTGGTTGACTGGATATCCATCACTGTACAATCTTTAACTCCGTACGTCTGTTTTGTTGGTGTTCTTCGTCTGAGCATGGAATGTCGTTGGCGCAGCGGTTTTTCAGTTTGTATTCGCCGTAACCTTTGGCAATGATGCGTTCAGGGCTGATGCCTTTGCTAATGATGTAGTTGACGCAACTGTTTGAACGTTGTTGTGAAAGCCATTCATTGTAGACATCGATACCTCTTGAGTCGGTATGGGAGGAGAGTTCAACTTTGAGGTCATTGGTCTTCATGTAGGCAATTAATTTATCAAGTTCCTTGATGCTTTCTGGTCGCAGATCCCATTTGTCGAAATCGTAAAGAATCATATCAAGATTGATAAATGTGGCGGAGCTATTGGGCTTCATTTGAAGTTTAATCAAATCAACAGCTTCGCAGGAAAGTCTGTCTTTGATAGAAATGTTTTGGTCTTTGTGGTTGATGGCCGTGATGGATAAGGAATCAACTTTCATATTTGTGATGTCGATACTTCCTTCTTTTTTAGTCACCATTTTACTGACCAAGTTCTCATTTGAATAAAGTTTGACTAATGCGCCGTCAAGCGGTTCACCTTTATAACTGATCAGACTAATGATGCGTTTTTGATTTTGTGGCGTTGCATTGAGTAAAATGGTCTGATAAGGGTCTAATTCGTTGGTGAATCGGATACTGTCCTTAAAGCCTGTTGTGGCATTAAAGTAGGTGGCGATGTAGTCATTGCCTATAATACCAATGAAGTTATCCTTGCCAAAATCGTCGGTGGTTAATTTTTTAAAATAGGAGCCATCGCTGTTATAAATAGCAATGTTTTCGTTTGCAATAGGTTTCTTGAAACAATCTTGTAAGGCCAATTCAACGTATCGCTTCTGACCTTTTAGTTGAATGCTGTAAACTTCATCTTTCCATTGATTCCTATTTGATGAAATGTACCCTTTACCAGTTAGGTCATCTACGGTAAAGGCAAAATCATCGGCATTGGTATTTACTGGTGACCCTAAATTTCGTGGGGTTGATTTGATGAAATCGGAACAGAAAATATCTAGACCGCCTTGTCCAGGCCAGCCATTAGAAGCGAAATAGAGCTGCCCGTCTATCGAAACAAATGGAAAGTTTTCATCAAATGTGGTATTGATTTTTTCACCTAAATTCTGAGGGGTATCATATCCATTGCCATTCCATTTACAACGATAGATATCTGCACCACCGAAACCACCGGGCATATCAGAAGAAAAATACAGATTCATTGAATCATCGACCACACCGTGGGCAACAGAGTAGGTGGGATTATTCCATTTAAATAAATCGGTAGGAATCCATTCCCCAAGCTGATTTTCATAAATGACCAATTTGAGACGATTGAATTTTACTTGTCCCTTGAGGTCAATTTCTTCATGATTGCTCGTCATGTAGGCATATCGGTTGGTTTTTGAAAAACTCACTGGGCCGTCATGCGGGTTGGTACGTTTGATATCTTTCCAAATTTGGTCTTTTTTGCTGCCATCTTTGGCATAGATGATATCTGAAAAGTACTGACCGGTCTTGCCATAAATACGGTTTACAAAACCTGAATTATATTGCGTTGAGACATAAAGTACACCTTCAGGGTAATCTGAAGCCGCAAATACTTCTCCGGTTTCTGAACGACGGAAAAGTTTGATGGTATATTCTGAAGAAATATTGGCGCTAGATAATATTTGACTTAATTGATTATCCCAACGCAATAAATCGACATCGGAAGGAAAGCGCTTTAGACCTTCTTTAATAGTGGCCTCTAGTTTAGATCCTTGCTTCGTAAGTTGAAGGAGTTGTAATTGCAAGCAAAAATCTTTTGAAATGGCTTCTTTAGATTGGGCTGTAATTTTCATGGACCATTCCAAAGCAGATTCATATTGTTCAGATTCATAAGCAGCCGTAATCAATGAACGTACGATATGTGTGTCCATTACTTGTGCCTCGTTTGCAAGTTCTAACCAAATCGGGTAGGATTCTATGAAATTGTAAGACTTAGAGAGCTTCTCTGCAAATTCTTGTTTATAGGTTTGCGCTTGACTGTTTGCGCTGATAACCAGAAAGAATATAATGATAAGATGACGCATTTTAAAAATATCTTGGGCTGATAAAAGCATTAAGTTTGGATCGTAAATCGAAGGTCAGGCAAATTTCATGACTCCCCCAGTTTCGGTAAATCAGTTTATTTACCGGTAATTCATAGGCGTAGCCCAAAGACCAGCGGTCAGTAGGGGCATAGGCGCAATTGATACCAACACCTTCATTGTAGCGGTATAAAACACCTAGCCAAAACTGCTTATATAGAAATGCCGAAACATTTAAGTCTAGACTAAGTGGTGCATTGGCCGTGTATTTTAACAAAATACTTGGTTTGATATCGATTACTGAGTTGTAAGGAATGACAATGCCTGCGGTTAGATAAGTGTGGCGTTGTAAATACGAATTACTGATTGTGTCTAGATTGCGTTCTATCAGATGGGGCACACTGAGACCAGCATAGAATTTGTTGTGATAGACATACAAACCAGCTCCTAAATTAGGTTTACTGAGGCTGTATCCTTGCTGTAAATTTGGATCAGCAATATCTGTTGCCAATAAGGTAGAAAAGTCAGCTTGGTTATTCATCCAACCTCCAGACATTCCAAAAGAAACTCTCAAATTATTGTGCTTAAACTTCAAATGGTAGGCAGCATTAAACATTGCGGCAACATTCGATCTTGATCCAATTCTATCGTTATTGATGGTCAGGCCAAGACCAATGTTTTTTCGGTAAACGGGTGCATGAATCGATAAAAACTGCGAGCGTGGTGCACCGTCCCATCCTAACCATTGAGCTCTATGGACAAGTGTTGCATTCAAGGAGCCTCTACTTCCTGCATAACCAGGATTGAAATGTAAAGGATTGAAAAAATAAAGTGACGATTGAGCGGTTTGTTGAGCTAAACTGGCAAAAGAAACCAAACATAAAAGGAGGGTAAAAATATTTTTCATCATTTAGGGCTGAATTTCGATATAACCTTTGATTGGCTCTTGTGATTTCTTGTGGGTATCAATGTAGTAAAAATAGGTCGCGGCAGGTAAAGGGCCCTCAGGACTCCCTTTAATTGACCAACCATTCCAATTATTTAAATAGGGTTGAGCCTCATAAACTAATCCACCCCAACGATTATACACCTTAACTTCCAGCTCAGGATACTGTGCTGTATTTTGGAGTATCCACAAATCATTTTGGTTATCACCGTTTGGTGATAAGAATTGCGGCGCTACAACAGGAATTAAAGGCAAACACGTAATTGAAAATGTATCATTAATTGTACAATTATTGGCATCCGAAAGTGTCAAAATATAGTCACCTTCATCAATGCCATCAAGGTAGGCGGCTGTTTGGCCATTACTCCAGTTGTAAGTCAAAGGAAAAACACCACCAGCACCACTCACACTGATAAATCCGTTAGACTCTCCACATTCAGAAATTTGTGAATCGAGAAATGTAATGGAAAGTGGACTCGGTTCAGATAACACCACATTGGTATCCACCTGACATCCATCTAAATTTGTTAGCGTAACCTGATAAGTGCCAATAGCAAGATTTTGCGCACTACTCGATGACGAGACATTGGGTGTCCAAGAATAAGTAATAGGAGATTGAGAGCTTGCACTTACTTGGATATTGCCATCTGTTCCGCCGAAACACTTTACATTACTTATGGTTAACGTATTAATGTCAATCACATCAGGTGCCTCTACTAATATTGAATCTGAACTTGTACAACCAGTGCTGAACTCAGTCAGGTTAAAATAATAGATGCCATCTAAATTTATTTGGATAATGTATGAGTTATTTGTGCCCATGATTCCAGGGCCAGTCCAGCTGATTTGCCCGGGGTTTGTATTACTTACCCCGATAACAATTGGATCAAATTGACAATTTAGCCCGCTTGTCGGATTGATGAATTCTGTAAATGAAGGATTTGCATTGACTTGAATAACGAAAGTATCAATGGTATTTGTACAGTTGTTGAAAGTAGCTTCAACGGTAATTGTACCCGAGGTATTCTGATTGTTGTTAGTTGTTGCTGTGAAATTCGGGATTTGACCATTGCCAGCTGCACCAAGTCCAATAGATGTACTTGAATTAGCCCAAGTTATTTGTGCGCCTGAAGGAACAGTTTGGTAATCAGGCAAATTAACAAGAACCCCTGGGCAGAATGCTGTATCTGTCATTTGGCCTGCAGTGATAACTGGTGTAACAATAACGGGTACACTTTGTGGAATGCCAGGACATTGGTAACCTGTTACACTAACTAAATAAAGTGCAGTATCTAACGTATTGCCATTATTTGTCAGTGTTTGATTGATATTGGAACCAGTACCAGGTGCCTCTCCGTTAATCGTATTTGGAGCCTGAACCAGCCAAGCAAAAGACATATTGGCAAGATTACTTGTGATGTTGATATCGGTCTGCTCACCGCTACAGATACTTTGCTGGGTAGGATCAATTTGAATATTGGCAGTAGGCAAAACATTGATTTCAATCTCAACTGGTGCAACGCTTGTGCAGCCAACGCTTGCAGTTAAGGTAACCGTAGCGGTACTATTTGTAGAATTGGTTAAAACCAACGGTGCAATTGTCGTTGTATTGATACCAGCACCACTTGTCAGGTTAAACCCTTGTACATTGGTAGCACTCTCAAGTTCCCATGTTACTGTATACCCCGGCACCGTTGAAGTGAGGATGATTGGTAAAAACGCAGTTCCAGAGCAAATATCTTGGGTAAGTGGAATGGCAAGGACACTACCTGTAGGATTGATCACAACAGTTTGCATGACAGAATCCATGCCGCAACCATTTCCAGTATAAATCCACATGTGGTATGTTCCTGGGATACTAAATTCTAGTACCAAACTATCAGACCCGTTTGTCCATGATGCAAAATCATAGTTTCCACCCACAAAACCATTAGATGAACCAAGATTTCCATAGGTAACTGAATATCCTGTGGTCTCTTGAAGTTTCCAATAATGACCATAATTCCCGCTACAAGTGCTGCCGTCAATCATTTGTCCACTTTGGCTGGTATTACTAAATGAAATTGGCTCATTTTGACAAATTGGCGAAGCAGGGCTATAGGTAAAAGCAGCATCTGATGGTGCCGAAATAATAATAGGACCTACCGTTGCAAACGTAGCACCACAAACGTTTTGAGCAATAATCGTGGCGCTATATGCATTTTCAATGAGTAAAGGCCCAACAGGATACGATTGCCCGCAAGAACTTGTATTGAATACATGCGATATCGTGGTGTCATTTACGGTTGTAAAAACAACTGGCTGTGAATTATCCGTGAAAGAAACCGTATAATTAGTGCCGGGAATATTATTCGATAAAATATCAATTTCATAAGGAAAAGGAAGGCAGGTATTTTGCCCCGAACCTGAGACATTGAGAACAGGAGCCGCGCCATTAAAAACTAAATATTGTTTTATTGATTGGCATCCATTTGTGGAGGTGATGGTATGTGTGACAATGAATGCGCCCAATCCAAAAGTATGTGACAATTGACCTCCAACTATGGCAAGTTGCGTTTGCGTTGGGCTGCCATCTCCCCAGTTAAAAGTCTGGGTGGTATTGGGGTAAGTAGGCGTATTGAAGTTAAACAAAGTATTTGTCACCCCTGCTGAGGTACATTTTTTAAAAATGGTCTGACCATTTAATACTTGTGTTCCAAAACCACTACCTGAGCTTGCCAGCGTCATTTGTGAGGCCGGAACTGCCTGCACAATCACATTAAATGTAGCCGTCGATTGCAAACCATTAGGATTACTCACGGTAAGGCTGATCAATTGCCCAACACTAGCCGTATTGAACATCACACTGTGCGGCCCCGGATTTGTAGCCGTTGCCGGGCTACCATTTCCAAAATTCCAATTGAAACTAGTCCCTGTAGTTGTCCCAGTCGAACTACTCGCAAAGTTGATACTTTGCCCTTGACAAAGTGTTATTGTTCCGTTTACAGGAGCCGGCAGCGCATTGATGCTGGCTACGGGGGTTTGGGCGAAAAAGCTATTGGTAAGCATAATTATGCTTCCAAAAAGAAAAAGTAATTTTTGAATCATGGTTTATCTTAGTAGTGGTCTCCAATAATGGTAACGTGACCTTGCTTCTTAATAATATCTTTGGTTTCCTCAGCAATAAATTCTAATTGCCAGATGTATACGCCATCTTGTGCATAAATCATTGATCTAGCTTTATCATCTAAACCTGGTTCATTTTTGGAATATGGTCGAGTTCTATAACCCTCCCACTTTGCATTCGGATCTCTAGTTTCATAAATTAATTCTCCCCAACGGTTGAAAATTTGAAATTTATAAGTTCCTGGTTGTACTTTACCGGTAATTACAGGATAGAAATACTGATTAATACTATTTATTTCACCGGGTGTAAACGCATTTGGTACATAAACAATCACTTCATCTCGAATTCTTATTACGTCAGTAATCGTATCTGGACACATGCCTTGATTGAAGGCATAGAGTGTTACATTGTATAAACCTGGTGAGCATCCATATGTGTAGTTGATTTGATTTACGGAAGTTGGATTATAACTTGGAGTAGGTGTAGAGTATAATTCACTCAATGGCAATTGTGGATCACATTCGCCTAAATCCCAGAAGTAATTAGTTGAATTTTGAGAAGTGTTGATAAAGTTAAATGTTGGGGTAAGGATTGATTGAGACGCGTTTTCTGGCTCAATATCGAATCCTGCAATAGCCCATTCTATTGCATCAATATCAAATATTGTGCTTGTGTCATTGTCACATCCTAATCCAGAATTATCTACTACCACAAAGAAGGAGGTGTCACTTAAAATTGTGCTTGTATATTGATTAAGCTGTGATGCTGCTTGAACAATTAATGGTATAGGGTTGAACAAGGTACCTGTGTTGAACCAAGTAAATGTATTTGTCGAGTTTGGAACACCTCCCGTTACTAATGCCTGAAGATTATTGGTAAGTCCAATACAGGTCATACTATCTCCAATAATTGACACCACAGGATCTGCAAAAACATTGATGTCAAAGGTGTCAGAGGCATTACAACCAACACCAGTCTGATTCATATTGACAACAATACCAATTTGATCATCGAGTGGGATAGTGGTGTAATTAAAACTATTAGCACCAGAAATATCTTGATAAGGGTTTCCATTTGGATATGAACTTGACCATTGGTAATTAGCTACACTACCTATTCCTCCTTGAACACTTGTAACTAATGGTACCTCTGCACCTAAACATACATTTGCTGTACCAACAATTTGTATAGTAGGGTCTGGAACAACTGTAATTGCTACAGAATTGGATGGGAGTGACCCACAACCTATACCAGACTGTTGTACCAAAACATTATAGTTCTGTGTTCCAATTTGATTAGTAGGAGGACAATAAATAGAATCAGCAGTCATGCTAGGCATCCACAAATAAGTAGTATTTCCAATTCCGCCAAATACTTCAGGTACAATACATTCCGCAAGTCCACCTTCACATAAGGTTTGATTAAACAAAGGATTTATCGTGACTACTGGGTCGCTTATCACGTTTAGCTCCGCAATCGGTGATGTTAAATGATCACATCCGACGCCTGGATATGAAATCATTGTATAATAATATTGAGTACTAGGTTGCAGAATAGTTGGTGTAGAATAACTATTATTATTCGAATTTGAAATTGGAGCTCCGCCTGAATTGTTAGGAACATTATTCAAAAACCATTGGTATGTCGGGGTACCAACACCTCCTGAAACATTGACATTAAAGGTGAAGCTACCGCCAACACATATTGTCGTGTCGGGAATGATTGCAGTTGTAAAAACAGGGTCCGATGTTACATTGACAACGGTTGTAGCAACAGGACTCTGGCAAGTTCCTGACAGTCCAATTACTGTATATGTTGCTGTGTCCGTTGGGCAAACAATTATGGACTGTGTAGTTTCTCCTGTTGACCAACTATAACCTGAAGGCACAATTGTCGAAGTTGAAGGCACTGCACTTAATGTTACACAACCACCCTCACAGATCGTAGTATTTGGATTATTTTGAATGGTAATTTGCGGTGCGGTTTGTATCGAAATAGATACAGGGAAAGCGGGGCTTTCACATCCATTCATGGTGTAAACAACTTGATATGTGGTATTAATTGTTGGATTCACTGTTACTGTTGATGAAGTAGCAATTGTATCAATAGGGTTAGTTGTATACCAAACATAGGTTCCATTATTCCCATTAGAGGTTGTAGGTGTTCCAATTCCATTTAAAACTACACTCTCTCCGGGACAAATTGTGCTTTGACTTGCATTACCAACTACTGATGGAATTAAGTTTACGTTGATACTTGTAAATGCAGTATCTAGACATCCATTTAGAGAATAAATTAATTGATAAAGATGTGTTGTATTTTGAGTAGCGTTTCCATTTTGAGGTGAAACACTTACTTGATTTTGATTATTAATACCAGATAGTCCGTAACCACTCCAAAGATAGGTCCCGTTGGCAGGTGAAACAGTTGAGGTTAAAGTCGTAGTCTCACCATAACATATCGTTGGATTTTGATTGATTTGTACACTTGGTACAGGATTCACATATACGCTATCTGTAATTGTATCATTACAACCGTTTAAATTGTATATAAGTGTATATGCTGTCGTAATTGATGGAGAAACATTAATCTGTTGAGTAGTTGCACCTGTATTCCAAAGATAGTTACCACCTAAAACATTTGGTGTTCCTATAAGTGATGTAGAATTTCCAGAACAAATCGTCGTATCATTAAAACTCACGGTAGGCACCGGATTTACAGCTACAGTTACAGTATCAGCAATGGAAGGACATCCATTGAGTGTATAGACAACGGAGTAGTTAAAGTTCTGCGCAAGAGTAGGGTTAGTGAGCGCAGGGG
>JACCDU010002335.1_pt1 | contig 23155 bp, 25 predicted proteins | sample 7446081 | NCBI WGS metagenome assembly JACCDU01 (sample SAMN15323447, study PRJNA562643) | freshwater metagenome | isolation source: river surface water | place: USA:Blue River Watershed | collected 2017-08-17
AGTGTCGCCCCCGGAACCCGTGATCGCTCCCCGCTGACGCCCACTACCCCCATGATGCTGGCGATGGGGGGTCCGGTCGAGGAAATGTCGATGCGCAATCAAGCTGAGACGTTCATGACCAACGGCGAGCAGATGTACGCTGGTGGTGGGTTGTCTCACCTTGGGGATTATTCTGATGGTGGCCGACTGCTGCGCGGCCCCGGTGATGGTGTGAGCGATGACATCCCTGCGACCATTGCCGACAAGCGTCCCGCGCGCCTTGCCGATGGTGAATTCGTGGTGCCTGCTCGCATCGTCTCTGAGTTGGGCAACGGCTCGACGGAAGCTGGCGCGCGCAAGCTGTACGCCATGATGGACCGCGTGCAGAAGGCCCGCAACAAGACCGTTGGCAAGAACAAGGTGGCGGTTGACACCCGCACCGAGAAGCTGCTGCCCGCATGAATATCAGCCTCGTCCCTGTCAGCCAGTTGATGAGCGCTGTCACAGCGCTCATGCCGTATCTGGAGGAGTCCGCTAACTGGACTCGGGGACGTGCGCGAGTTGAGGACATTGTGCGGTTTCTGCTCAATGGGCAGATGCACATGTGGGCCGTGCACAAAGACGGCGTGGTCTACGGACATGTGATTGGGGAAGTGAAGCCCTACCCGCAGTGCAAGATGCTCACTGTGCAGTACTGCGCGGGCGAACCCAACCACATGCATCTTGTGGAAGACGAAATGTACAAGGTGCTTGAAGAGGCGGCCAAGTCCGCTGGTTGCGCAGGCATCGAATTTGTTGGACGCCCCGGCTGGCGCAAGTCGGCGCAAAGTCACGGTTACGAGGTACAGAGCGTGATGTACCAAAAGTTTTTTGAGGTGACCAAATGATCATCCCGAGCAAGTTTGACGGATACGGTGAAGGCGGTCGCCTAACCAGCGCTCGACGTGTTTATGACAGTGGTGGCGCAAGTTCCGGCCCCGCTACGCAGACTCAAGTTACGGACCTGCCGGACTGGGCAAAGCCGACTGCCCAGCGTACGCTGGCTAAAGCCGAGGCGCTGTCTTCTGATAAGCCGTACCAGAGCTTTTCCAACTGGGCCAAGCAGCAGGGTATGGACCCGACGCAGGTCGCCGGTTTCTCGCCGATGCAGCAGCAGGCATTTGAGTCCGCAGGTCAGCTCGGTCCGTCCGGCACGTTGCCCGCCGCTCAAGGTCTTGCGGGTGCCGCCGCTGTGCGCGGTCTGACCACGGGCTATCGTCCGTTCCAGATGGGGCAGTTCACGCCCGGTGCTGCTGCCTCTTACATGAGCCCGTTCCTTGAGCAGGCGATGGAGCCGCAGCTTCGGGAGGCTCAGCGGTCTTCTGAGATGCAGCGCATGGCCGATCAGGCGCAGGCTGTTCGTGCCGGAGCCTTTGGCGGTTCTCGTCAGGCCATCGTCGAGGCCGAGCGTCAACGCAATCTGGGCACCCAACTAGGCGATATCCGTGCCCGGGGTTACCAGACCGCATTTGAGCAGGCGCAGCAAAACTTCGCCCGTGAGCAGCAGCTTCGTGAGCAGTCCCGCCAGTACGGCGCTGGCCTTGGCATTCAGGGTCTGCAAACCGCGCTGCAAGGCGCTGGTCAACTGGGTGCACTGGGCGGCCAAGAGTTTGGCCAAGCCAAGGAGGCCATCGGCCTGCAAGCGCAACTGGGCAGCCAGCAACAGCAGCTTGAGCAGCAGCGCATCAACGCGGCCATGCAAGAGTACGCAGCCCAGCAACGCTTCCCGTACCAGCAACTGGAGTTTGCCTCCAACATCCTGCGCGGTACGCCGATGGGCACCGTCAGCACGCTCTACGGGGCGCAGCCCAGCACGTTATCTCAGCTTGCAGGCGCAGGCACGGCGCTGTATGGTGCGTCCAAGCTCTTCAAAGAGGGTGGTCTGGCAAGCATCACCGATGTCAAAGCCAAACCGGTTAAAAAGAAAAAGCAGCCTGCCGGTCTTGCCGAGTTGGCCCTGACCAAGATTTGAGGTTCACGCCATGATGAACATTGAGCAGATCACCTCGCGGCTGGCCAAGCTGCCGGACCAAGCGTTGCAGCAGTATGCTGCGATGCACAAAGAAGACCCGTACATCATGGCGCTGGCAGTGTCGGAGGCCAACCGCCGCAAGCAGATGCGCGCCGGCGCGCAGATGCAGGCCCCTGAGCAGCCCAAAGTCGTTGACCAAGAGCTTGCCCAGATGGCTGCTCCGCAAGTGCTTCCGGAAGATCAGGGTATTGCCCGCCTGCCGGTTGGCGAGATGGAGTTTGCTGGTGGCGGTATCGTGGCCTTTGCCGATGGTGGCGACGTGGAGCGGTATCAGTTTGGCGGAATGCCTGCCGCCCCTGACTTCACCATTCCCGGCATGACGACGGGCAATCTGTATACAGAGTCTGGCGCAGGGGCTGCCAATGAAGCCCAAGCACGTCTTGCAGCGGCCCGCCAAAAACTCATGACGTACGGCCTGCGCCAGCGTCAAATGGACCCGCAAGGCTACCAAGCTGCTCTGGCCGAGGCTGCCGCTGCTGAGAGTTCGCTTGCTGCGGCGCGGCAAAGTGTCGAGCGTTGGAACCGCAGCCGTCAACCGGTGGAGACAGTGGCCCCGGCTGGTGCGCTGGGACAGAGCATGACGGCTCCAGCCCCTATGGCTGACAACGCGGAGGCAAGCGCCGAAACAGCCAAACTGGCGCGCATGTTTGCCAGCCGTGCTGAACCCTCTGCGGCGGCTTCGGCTCCTGCTCCCGCACCTGCCCCCGCTCCTGCCCCTGCGCCGCAACGTCGCGCGGCTGCTGCCGCCCCTGCCCCGTTGGATATTGACGCCATGGTGTCCCGTGAGATGTCGCTGGCTCAGGAGCGTGAGAACCCGGCTGCGGCCCCGCTCATGCAGCTTACCCAAGACAGGATTCGCGCCCAAGAAGAAAAGGTCAAAGGACTGGAAGCCATTCACAAGCAGTTCTCGGACATCTACAAGGGTCGCAAAGAGCGTCTGGATACCCGCGAGGGCGAGCTAAGCAAGATGAAAGACCAGCAGACTGGTCTGGCGCTGCTGCAAGCAGGCGCTGCCATCATGTCCACCCCCGGCGGCTTGGGCACGGCTGTGGGCAAAGGTCTGCGTGTGGGTACCGAGCAGTACGCTGCCGGGCTGGAGAAACTGCAAAGCGCCAAGGACAAGTTGGCGGAGGCTCGGGATCGGTTGGAAGAGGTTGATGCCCAGCGCAACGAGCTGTCGGCGCGTGAGCTGTTCAAAGAGCGCAACGAAGCCAAGAACATTGCCCTGAGCGGTCAGGAAGACCTGATCAAATCTAACATGCAGATGTACGGCGTCAACCGCGCCGAAGCCGTAAAGATGGTGGAGCTGAAGCTGCGCGCCATAACCTCTCGCGAAGAAATGGCCAGCCGCGAGCGCGCGGCGGCTGCGCCTTCCGGGAACGAACGTCTGGCACGCCTGCTGGGCGGGGGCAATATTGAGGCCGGTCTGCGTAAGATGGCCGAAATTCAGTCGGGCAAATTTGACCCGAAGAAGGCTTACACCGAGTATCTTGTGGCTGCGCAAAAGGCTCCGGGTGCTGAAGTTCTGTCCTACTCGCAGTTCATCGGGCAGTTTGCAATCCCCACTGCGCCGGGTAATAATCCTGCTGCGGCAGCACCGGGTTCGGTGCGAGTCCGTCCAGATTAAGTTAGTGCGCTTTGCCGGGAGTAGCGCCCCGGCCTAAAAATTCGGTGAGTGCTATGGCTCAAAATGTTCAGTTGCCTGACGGTACGTTCTTCCCTATGAAAGAGGGGGAAACCCCCGAACAGGCGCTGATGGCCGCCGCAGCGCTCTATCCCGACGCTTTCAAAGCTCCCACCGCCCAGCCTACCCCGCAGACGGGTTTCATTCCGTCAGTCAAGCGAGGGTTTGCGCAGACCGGCATGCTGCTGGGGGACGTGTTGCCCGCCATGGCCGCGCGTGCTGTCGGTGCTGACGAGTATGCGCAGGCGCAGCTTGCCGAAGCCGCTGCTACCCAGAAGAAAATCCAAGAGCAGTATCCTGCGGCCATCGCGTCGTTTACGGACATCAAGAGCCCCGGTGACGCGCTGACCTACATCACGGAGGCGGTGGGCGAGTCGATCCCTTCCCTGCTTCCGTCGCTGTTTACTGGCGGTTTGGCTGGTATCTTGGCTCGTCCGGCTACGGCTGCTGCTCTCCAAGCGGCAAAACAAACGGCTGCGCAGCAAGTTGCCCAAGCCAGCGCCAAGGGCGCGCTTACCGCCGAAGCCATCGAAGGCATCAAAAAGGCCGCGCTGGATCAGGGCGTGAAAGCTGCCCAACAAGTTGCGCTAAGGTATCAGGCGGCAGGTGCACTGGCTGGATCGGCGGCACAGAACATCCCGGAGGTTTACCAGAGCGTCCTGCAAGAGACCGGGAAAGAAGACCTTGGCGCAGCGCTTGTCGGTGGTGGCTTCAACGCCGTGCTGGATGCGGTTCTGCCTCTGAGCCTTTTGCGCAAAGCTCAGTCTGCGGGTATCCCCAGTCAAGAGATTGTGGGCGCTTGGTACAAGCGTGCGGGTAAAGGAGCCGTTGAGGGCTTCCTGACCGAGGGCGGCACGGAAGCTGTGCAGGAGATGTCCAGCGCAGCGGCAACCAAGTTTGTGGACGAGAACAAAGAGTTCTTCACCAAAGAAAACTTCACCCGGTTTATTGACGCTGGCCTGAAGGGCGGGTTGGGCGGTGCAGCCATTACCGGCGGCACAAACGTTGCGTTTGGAACCAAGGAAAGCCAAGCCGATGTTGCTGCCCGGCAAGAAGCGGCACGTCAAGCGGAGCAACAAGCCGAAGCTGAGCGCACCAGCCCGCAAGCCCTGATGCAACTGGACGAGCAGTTTCAGACCCTGCGTCAGCAAAAGCAGCAGCTTGATGAGCAGCTAAAAGCGTTGCAACCGAAGAAGGGTGCAGACGAGGCAACCAAGCAGGCATACCAAGAAGCCAAGGCCAAGCGCGACGAGTTTGTTAGCAAGCAGTTTGCCCCGGTTGCCAAAGAGTATGCCAAACGCAAAGGGGCGATTGATAAGATGTATGCCGACAGGCTGTCGGCATTGGAGACTGAGGCAGCGGCAGCACAGCCCACGGCTGCCCGCCCGCTAGCCAGCGACTTGCCCGGCGCACAACCTTACCAGCTATCGCCTGTTGCCCAAATGATGGGCCAGTTGGATACGCTGCGCAAACAGCACGACGAGCTGACAACCAAGCTGAGCACGGCCTCCGTTGATGAGCAAGAGGCGCTGGACGCCCAGCGTCAGCAATACGAAGCCCAGATGGCGGAGCTGGCCAAGGCGATTGAAGATCGCGGCGGCGTATCGGAGACCCAGCCTGAGTTTGACAAGCGGCTTAAGAAAGCCGAGGCTGAGCGTCAGAAACTGCTGGCTGCTGGAGACTGGGACGGTGCAGCTAAGAAGCTGGCTGAAGTCCGCGATCTGCAAGCCCGCGCTCCGATGTTTGAAGAGCTGCGCCTTTCGCGTGAACAAGTTGGGCAAACTCGGGAGCTGTTTGGCGGACCCACCCCCGCCCGCACTCCGGAGCAAGAAGCTCGGGAACAAGAAACCCGAGCCGAAGAGCAAGCGCAAAAAGCCTACATGGAAGGCAAGCCTGCCCCCGCCCCGGAGCCCAAAGCGCAAGAAGTAGTCAAGCCTGCACAAGTTCAGTCCCTTGAAACGGCGCGTGCTGCCTTGGGTGCGGCGGAGCAGAAGGTCACACAACTGGCGCAGGCTAAAGATACAAAAACGCCCGATCTGTACAGAGCGCTGGATGAGCACAACAAGGCCGCCGGTGCACTGTCCCGGGCGGAAGAAAACTTGGGTCGTCCAACGCTCAAGCCTGCGGTGCTGGACATCTTTAGCCCGCACAACATTTTCCAAGAAGCTGAACGCCGTGGCGACATGGCCACAATGCTGGCCATCAGCAGACAGCTAGACCGCACGTCGCTTAAACAGACGCTGGATGAGAAGGCCAGTGAGCGCGAGCGGCTGATTAATCTTCTGGAGTCTCGGCTGGACTCTGCCGGTATTAAACGCGAACGTGCCGATTTGTTCAGCGACATCTACGACCAAGAAGCCCGGGCGCGCTTTAAGAACGGCACGTACCCTAACAAAGAACTACAGGCGCTCTACGACAAGGGCGGTCCTGCAACGGTGGAGCTGGCGTGGGTTGCTGACCAAGTTGCGCCGCTGATGAATAAGGTTACGACCCCGCAGGGCAACGCCAAGAAGTCGCTGTACCAACAGCTTGTGGAGACGGCGGCGGAACATTCCGAAGCCGTTGCCGCGCTGGAGTCCGGTATTGCCACGCCCACTATGCGCGAGAAAACCGCTGCGCTGCAAGCCAAGCTGGGTAAGGGCGAGGTTCCTGCCGAGCGTCCCATGGACGCCAGTGAGCGCTACCAGCTTCAGCGCCGCATTACTGCGCTGGAAAACAAATACAAGCTACTGGAAGGCAAGGTCACGCCTGTCCGCGACCAGATTCTGGAAATTCAGAACAGCCTGTACAAGACGACGCCGCTTGAGAAGCCGAGCGTGGAGCGGGAGAAAAAGCGTGCGGAGGCGGAAGCTGAAGCCCGCAAACCCAAGGCCAAGAGCCGCATGGCCGCCACCGCCAAGCGGATTGAATCTGGCGATGTCCGCAAAGAGGCTGAAGAGTCGCAGAAGATGCGCGACTTGGCAAAACAGCTTGGAGAAAAAGAACCCGAGTATGAGAAATTTAGTAACGGCTTGATCCGCCGCCTTGATGCGCTCAAGAAACAAAAAGGTGCGGACAACGCAGAAGTGGTTGCGTTCCGTGCCGAGATGGGCACCGCCCGTCTGGAAAAAGCTATTGAGCTGGGCAAGAAGACCCCCGAGTACAAGGCCACGCTGAAAGAGCAGATCGCCTACTTCCAAGAAGTGCTGCCCACCGCCGGTAAGCAAGAGGTCCCCAGCAAGCGCACCGGACAGGTGACCCGCAAACAATCTGCGGCCCCTAAGCGCATGGTGACCTCCTCGGCAGAAAGCAAAGCCGCTACCAAGCGTGAGCAGGAAGCCTTTGCAAAGTACCGTGGCTCACTAAAAGATGTTCAAGAAGCGCTCCGCTCCGAACAGGAAGGCCCGGCGGATTTTGACGGCGACACTGTGTTCCGCAAACGCGGCCAGCGTGCCGAGGGTGCTGTCGATGCTGCACAAGCCCAGAAGGTCATTGACGGCCTGAAGCTGCCCAGCAACGTGAAGTTTGTCTACGCTGCCACGGCAGGTGACATCCCGCTCAAGCTGCTCAAACAAATGGCACGCGAGGGTGTGGACCCTGTGGACGGTATGGTGCAGGGCGCTGTGTTCTCTGACGGTACTGTGCTGGTGGTTGGCGATCAACACGCCAGCACCCGTGATCTTGAAGAAACGATTGCACACGAACTGATCGGTCACTACGGTATCGACACGGTGATCGGCGCTGAGCGCCTGAATAAGTTTGCGCAGGACACCGACGTGATTGCGCTGGCTGAAGCCGTGGGCGGCAAGCCGCTGGTTTCGGAAGTCTTGAACACTGTTCAGGCTAATGCCGCCTTGGGGCGCAGCGAAGAAGTGCAAAAGCTTCAGGCTCTGCGCGAGATCATTGCGCACACTGAAGAGGCGCGGGTCACCGAATCGTTCCGGCAGAAAGCTGGACGCTGGCTTAAAGAACTTGTCGGTTTGCTGCGTGCCGGGCTACGGGATATGGGCTTTATGGAGCTGCCCCGGCTGTCCACGTCTGACGTGTTCTACATGCTCAAGCAGTCGCGCAAAGCGTTTGCCAGCGGTCAGATTGGTCCGTACCGGGCTGCGGATGGCCAGATTGCGTTCCGTCGCCAGCGCACCAAGAGCGAATCGTTTGTGGCGCAAGAACCCAGCTTTGCTGACAAGTTCTTGGGTAACTTCTTTGGTTTGGCTGGCCGGGTTCAGATGGTGGACCGTTGGGCGGCGCTACGTGAGTCCGTGAAGCAGGGCAAGAGCGCTGGCGTTATCAGTGACTTGGAAGCCCAGAACGCTGAATACTTGATGAACTACGGCTCTCAGGTCAGCCAGTTTGCCCAGCAGTTCTTGATCACCGGCCCGGTGCGGTTGGAGATAACCAAGAAAGACGGCGTGGCGCAGAGCATCTTTCGCAGCACCAAGGGCGTCAACATGGCCGACATTGCGCAGGCGCTTAGCGAAGCCAAAATCGCCAAGGGGTCTGAGCTGGAGAACATGTTCACGGAGTATCTGGCGGGTGAACGCGCACGATCTGTGGGCTGGAACAAGCTGTATGTGAAAGACCCGGCCAAGGCTGAGTCGCAGTATCTGGCTACCATGGCCAAGGTCAACGCTGATCCTGTCGCCAAGGACGCGTTCAAGAAAGCCAAGGACTTATACCAGCAGTACAACGCGAACTTGCTGGACTGGCTTGTCCAAACAGGCGTGCTGACCCCGGCCAAAGCAGCGGAGCTGAAAGCCGTCACCTATGTGCCGTACTACCGCGTCAACAAAAACGGCGAAGTCCAACTGATGATCGACAAGGAGACGCCTGTGCGTATCTCCAACATCAAGGACGAGCCGCAGTTGCAGGCGCTGGTGGGTGGCAACGAGATGATCATGCCCGTCTTTACGAGCGCGGTGCAGAACACCTACATGATCACCAACATGGGTCTGCGCAATCAGACCGTGAAAGAGACCGCGTTCCTGTTGCAAAAGCTTGGCGTAGCCAGCCGCCTCAATGAGGGTAAGGGTCCGGCTGGAGATCGAGGCGATGTGGTGCGGTTCAAGAAGAACGGCAAAGACTACTACGCCGTGATTGACACGGACCTGTACGGCATTCCTGCCGACCTTATCGTCAAGGGTATGGAAGGCATCAAGACCACCATCCCGGCAGTGGTGCGGCTGATGGGCTACCCGGCAGATATCCTGCGCAAGTTTGTGACGCGCATGCCTCCCTATGCCATCCGGCAGATGGTGCGCGATCCGCTGAACGCTTGGCTGACCACGGGCACGGATGCTACCCCTGTGCTGTCGTCCATGAAAGAACTAGCCACCATGGTGGCCGGGCGCAACGCAGAAGCTGCCAAGCTCATGGAGTCCGGCGCTATCAGCAGCAACGTGTTCAGCGGCGATGAGCGGGATACGGCCCAGTTCATCAAGGACATCTCGGCTGGTAAGTCCATGTGGGCCAAGACTTTGGCCAAGGCCGACGCACTGGCCATGCAGGCTGACGCGGCTACCCGGGTTGTGATTTACAAAGACTCCATCGCCAAGGGCATGGATGAGCAGGCCGCACTGATCCGCACCATCGAGTCCATGAACTTTGGCCGACGCGGCGTGTCGCCCAGTATGCACATGCTGTCCGTGATGATCCCGTTCTTCAACGCTCAGGTGCAAGGTCTGGACGTTATTTACCGAGCGTTCAAAGGCGACATGCCCTACAGCGAACAGCTCAAGATTCGGGAAAAGATGCTGGCGCGGGGCGTCATGCTGGCCTTGGGCACGTTGGCTTATGCCGCCATGATGGAGGACGACGAGGCGTACAAACGCGCCAAGCCGCAGGAGCGGCTGGCCAACTGGTTCGTGTACATCCCGGGCGTCTCCGAGCCTGTGCGCGTGCCGATCCCGTTTGAATTGGGCTTCCTGTTCAAGGCGCTGCCCGAAGCGATCTACGGTCTGGCTGCCGGGGATGAGAAAGGCGGCAACACGGTCAAAGGTCTGCTGGCTCTGGCCAATCAGTCCAACCCGTTCTCGCTGCCGCAAGCCATCAAGCCGCTCACCGAGGTGGTACTGGGCAAGTCGTTCTTTAGTGGCGACATTGAGTCCATGCGGGAGAAAGAACAGCTTGCCACCAACCGCTACCGTGAGAACTCCACCGAGCTGTCCAAGCTTCTGGGGCAGGTGACGGGTAAGGCTGGGGTCTCGCCGATCAGCATTGACTACCTGATCCGTGGCTACTTTGGCGGTCTGGGGATTGCCATCGTGCAGCTTGCCAACCCGGTACTGGCTCCTGACCAGCGTGACATCGCGCAGCCGTCCACCAAGCCCAGCAAGGTCCCGCTGATTGGCGGTTTGTTCCAGCCTGTGGAAGGCCGGGGCACGCTGGATGAGGCGTATGACCGCATGCTTGAAATCCGCCAAGTCAAAGGCTCGTACAACAGGCTGGTTGAGCAAGGCCAGATGGCGGAAGCCAAGGAGTTCGCCCAGAACTACGCCAACGATCTGGCTCAGGCCACCATCTCTGGCCGCGTGCAAAAGCAGCTAGGTGAGATTGCCAAGCAGGAACGGATGATCCGCGCCAATCCCCGGATGACCACCGAGGAGAAGGATCAACGGCTGGAGAAGCTGGACAAGATCAAGATGCAGATCGCGCGCCAGTTCTTGGCACTGAAGGCTTCCTGAAAAAGTACACACCAGCAGCGCCGTCCTTGACCCCCGCCACGGCATGCGCATCCAGTATGCGCATGCTGATCGCCCTACTCAGGCCGTGCTGGCGCATCTTTTCAAAGTCGAGGCAGGGCACAAAGAACCCCTGCCCCTTCTTAAGCTGCTTCCAAGGAAGGCGCAATCGGGAGTATTGCATCCACGTCCTCTAAGCGACGGCGCACCTTCATGGCATTCACACGCATGGGCGGAGCCTTGGTCTTGGCCGTCATGTCTTTGCGCATGAACTCCACCGTGATGTTGGGGGTCTCCGCCAGCTTCTTGCAGAACGCGGCATAGCCGAAACTGTGCGCGGCGCAGTGAGCCTTGAGCATCTGCTCCTCGATGAAGAAGTCGCAGTACCCCGGCGTGATGTCGTGCTCCACCCGGCCAGCAATCGATGAGCGGGTAATACTCTCGTCGGCCTCCCGGCCAGCGCCGAACTCAGCCATCAGGGAGTTGCTTGTCGCATGGCGGCGGATCACCAACAGCTTGCCGAAGTGCTCGCTGATGAAGTTGTTCAGGACGTTCTCGGCGGTGCGGACATTGGAGCGCATGGACTTGCGCATGAACGCCACCACTTCCTTGTAGGCATCGATGATCTGCTTGAGCGGCAGGTCGATCACGCCCATGTACTTCTGGCTCCACAGCACCCCGGCAGCCACAGCGCAGCCGATACCGGCCATCCAGAAGCGCTCGTCGTTGGTAGCGTTAAAAATTTTATACATCCGCTGCACGGTCTCGTTGGTCAGCTCAGGCAGCGTCGGCTCGTTCTCGACCATGTAGTCCGCCATCATGTAGCCGACCGTGCCGTAGTTGTGGTGCAGGCTCTTGATGATCTCCACCTCCGCCGAAGTCCACGACAGCGGGTCCTCGATGATGTACTCCAGCAGGCGGCGCAGCTCGCCCTCAGATGAGTGCTTGCGCACCCCGGTCAGCCAGTCCACGCCGTGGGTATTGGAGGACAGCATCGCGATGGTGAACCACGTCGAGAGGTTCAGGCGCTCCTTGTTTGCGCCGGACTCCATCCGCTCCTTGCCTTTGCCCTCGGACATGTCCAGCAGGAAGCCGGGGAACCACTCAAAGTCCTTGCGGTTGTTGTTCGTGATCTCGTCGGAAATCATGGGGTGGCAGTGCAGCAGACCCAGCCTTTGCTGCATTGCAACAGGAGACGTGCCCTTGCCGGTGCGGTAGCGGGTGGGGTGGCCCCAGACCGAGGCAGCTAGCTCCAGCGCCAGCGACTTGCCCGTGCCGGACTCGGTGGAGGCGCAGTGCACCGTCATGCCAGCCAGCCCCGTGTAGCGCATCAGGGGGGCACCAGCGCCCAGCAGCATGATGGACAGGTGCCGATACATCTTCTTCTCGATCAGCATGCTGATGACCGTGCGCCAGCCGTCCAGCGTCCCCTTGGGCTGCGTGAAGGACACGATGTTCTCCAGCCCCGGCATCGGCACCTTAACTGCGGGTTTACCCTTACTGAATATACGTCCAGCAAATACGTAGCTCTTGTCCTGCTGCCAGCCGTAGCTGTCGGGGACCGTGAGCGCCCGCTTCTCAAGTGCCGCCTGCTCGACGCAAGCCCGGGCATATTCAAACAGGTTCTTGTCGTTGCCGGAGCCAAAGCTGGCCATGATGTTCTGCTGGGCCAGCGCCTTGACCGTCTCGTCCTTGGACACCAGCGCCTTGGATGGCACCATCACATCCACCGGACCCTCGGGGCGCAGCGCCATCATGTGGACCGTGTGGTCGCCATGGGCGTTGAGGATGTCCACCACGAACAGGTCGTAGGGCAGCAGCATGACGTGCTTCTTGGTCTTGGAGCCGTCCGCCATCTCGACTTCCCGCTCGTGGTACACGCCGCCTTTCTCCCCGTAGGCGTAGCCCTTGGGCGGAACCGGACGCTTTACCGGTGCTGGCTCGGCGACTTCGCTGACGACCTCGAACTCCGCCAGAATTTCTTTCTCTTCCGTATTGACGTTGACCTCACGCCCCAGCGCCAGCGGGTTGGTGATCTTGCCCCAGTGCGGGCACTTGGCGCACAGGCCGGGGTTCTCGGAGTCGAACTTGATGCAGGGGTACGGGCCTTTGATCTCACGCAGCTTTTGCTGCATGCGCTCATCGGTGTAGGGATGCATCTTGGTCAGCCAGATGGTTGCCTTCTCGCCGTCCTCACACTTTTGCGCAATGCTCAGCCAGCCACGCCACAGCGGCTCCATGCCATCGTCTTCTGCGTGCTCGACGTAGTGCTCAAGCTGAGCGCAGCCATTACCGGCTTGGGTCGCCCTGAAAATATTTTTGAAACGCGTGGCGCTGTTTTCAAAGAGTTTGACACTGGTCGCGGAAGGCGCAGCAGGGCGAGTGCCGGGAAGGGGCAGCACGTTGTTAGGCGCGGGGGCTGCCGGTGCTGTGGTCAGCTTGTCCCGGATGGCCTGCGCCAGCACATCAAACTCAAACAGGTCACCCTCTTGCAGTATCTGCACGAGAAGCGGCTCAGGGTAGACCGGCTTGAAGTTGTACGACCCGGGATAGCGCAGCACGCGAGCGGCGTCCGCCGTCACAGTCATGTCGATCTTCAGCCCTTCCTGCTTGCACAGGCGCTTGAAGTTCTCCGCCACGGGCTTCCACGAGGTGATGTCCTGCGTGTCAGTCAGCGGCCAGTAGATGTGGTATCCCCCACCGGAATCAATCACATACGGACGCCCAAGCTCGTGCAGCCCGGTCTTTTGCATGAAAGCGTTGAACGCCTCCATGCCAGCTTGTTTGGTCCCGTAGGTCTTGGGGCCGTCCTCGTTGCAGTCGATGTCAACGAACAGCGCCTTGATATGCCGTGCGTTCTCAGCAACGCGAGAACCCGCCTTCTCGAACGTCGCCAGCGCAAAGTAGGTGCTGTACTTGGCCTCGACCCAAGCGTCTACGTGTGGTTGCAGGTCTTCATATTTCTCCTCGAATTTGTGTTCTTTTCTTTTTGTGGTCAGTTCTGCTGCGCAATAAAACCCGTGACCGGGTGGCGGCAAAACCACCGCGAAAAACTCCTGCGGTGTCATGAGGGGTCTCGGGTTTAGATTATTGGTAGGAGTCCAGTTCCGCTTCCATCACGTCTATTTCATCCAGCTTGTCGTGGAAGCGCCCAAGCAGTTCCGCCACCCACTCCGACGGAATGAGCTTACCCGGGCCGATCAGCAGGTAGATGTGTCGCGCAAGTTCTTCATCACTCAGGGTGTGAGGTTGTATTCCTGACATATTCTTCTCCATGCCTCGTCGGCGTTATTTGATGTTTGTAGGATTTTGAGCAGTAACTCAGCGCGGTCTCGGTAGCCAACGAACACCTCGGTGCCCGTGAACCAGTTGTAGACCGTCTGCCGCGTAACTCCCAAAGCTTCGGCGATCTTGGTGACGGGGAAGTCATGATAGACCGCCCAGCGCCCAAGCTGGTTACCCAGCGACTTGGGCGTCTTTGCCACCGCGTCAATGATTTTTTGTGAGTAAGGCATTGGTTTAAGGTGGGGGAGGGCCCGGGTCGTCAACCCGGGCAAAGGGTGACACACCCTCCCCCGAACTCTTTACTCGTCGTCCCAATCCGCCACGATGTCAGCCAGCTTGCCCTTCTTGGCGGGCACAGCATCGGCTTTGGGCGCGGCCTTGCGAACCTCCGGCTCGTCGTCCTCGCCTGCGGCAGGAGCAGCGGCTTTCTTCTTGGGCTTGGGCGCTTCCTCTTCCGCGTCCGGGCGCTTACCCTCGATCATCATGGGTGCCGGTTTGGCCACGCCGTCAGCCGCCGCCGGGGTCATCAGCACAGCACGCTGGGCTTCCACGCTGGTGGCCTTCTCCTTGACCGTGTCGTATTCGTCAGGCGTCAGCCAGCGCTGGGGTGCGAACACCAGCTTGGGCGATTCCGCAGTCGTGTCGAACTTCATGCGGGTCACCACCATGTCGAGGTTGACCGGAGGAGTCTGCGTTGCCGCCCACCGTGCGTATGCTTGCAGCGGCAGCTTGTCGCCTTCGCCCTTGCCGAAGATGGACGTGGCAGGCAGCGTGATCTGAAGCACGTCGCCCTCGGGGTTGTTGGCCAGCACCACAGCCAGACGCTGCTGGTAGCGGCAAGCGCGGGAGTTACCGTTGCCAGACCCGGCGATGTTCTGCGGGCACTTGGCGCAGGTCGATGCTTGCGGCTCCTTGATGGACTTGTCCGGCGTCTCGCCGTCGTTGCTCCAGCAATCAGGCGCAGCACCCGGCGCGTCTTTGTCGTACTTACCGGCGTAGAAGATGCGCGAGACTTTCGGAGCCGCCTTCACAACGATCACGTCGAGGTGACGCTCGTCGATGCTGGCAATCTCTTTACCACCTGCGACCAGACGGAACACGCCACCTTTGATGGAGACGCGCTTCACGCCCGGGCCAGAGGCAGCGCCGCCAGCCAGAGCCAGCGTGGTTTCGGACAGTTCTGCGTTGGCTACGAACGCGGGTACTTGCGCGGAATTAAAAACAGTGATATTGCTCATGATGTGCTTTTAGAACGTGGTTGGTTTTGCGATGGCACGGGTTAGGGCCATGAAGCCCTTTTGCAAGTCGGTTGTGCCGATGGCGAGCCAGCGCTTGTCTGTCTCCTCCATTTGTCCGAGCTTGTTCACAATGTCGCCCACCTGAATGGCGAGTTCTTTTACGCCGTTCATGCACGCGACTTCATGTTCGTTCAACTCACGGTAGCCCGTGATTTCTCGATGTTGGTTTTGCAAGGGGCTTCTCCTGTTAGTTGGTTGGTTTGCGTACCGAGATGTCGTACTCCGCATGGGAGTTCAACCCGGGCGGTACGAGACCCGGATTTTCTTCAAGGAATTGGCTCATGTTGGACTGCGCGATGCGCTTCTCCAGCAAGTCCACCGCATCGTTCTCGACCACGAACTTCTTGAAGGAGTCCCAGTCTTGCGTGTGGTAGCGGGTCTTGACGGAGAGCACCACAGTGCCCTGAGCCGTGCGGACTGACGTGACGCCCATCGCCTTCATCATGTCCTTCATCGCGTTCTTGATCTCCTCTTGCTGCGCCTTCAGAGCCTCGACCTTGTTGTCGTACTCCTGAGTCAGCGTGGTGATCTCCGTGCGAATCCTGCGGTAAATCTTCGCGAGCCGATCCAGCGGGATCGTTTCGCTCTCTGTTTCGGTCATTTGCTTCTCCATGTTTTTTGTCTAGGGTTGGACAGTTTACAGGTTTTTGATGTCGTTGCAACCCCCTCATTCACTGATGACGTTGTTGAACATCTCAGTCAGCAGCGCGTGGTCATCCACCTTCTGGCTGAGGGCTTTAAAGAGGCGCTTCTCCACCGGGCTGGACTGGATGTGCACCACGGTCACCTTGTCGCTGGTCTGGCCTTTGCGGTCAGCGCGTGCGCAGCATTGGGTGTACTGCTCCACCGACATCAGCGGGCCGTAGAAGACCACGGTGTCGGCAGCCGTCAGTGTAATGCCGTGCGCCGACGCTTGGGGCTGCATGACCAGCACGCGGGGGCTGGGTTCATTCTGGAAGCGGTGGATGATCTGAGCACGTTTGGTTGCAGTTACGCCGCCGTGAATCTGTTCGTTTGCAATTCCCTTCTTGGTCAGGTGCGTGCTGATGGTCTCGATCACGCTCAGGTACAGCGCGAAGATGATGACCTTGCGGTCGGTCTCCTCCAACACTTCCTCCAGCACCGACAAGCGCGGCGCGCAGTCGAACTCCACCACCTCCCGGTCGTCCGTGTATGCTGCACCGCAAGAAATTTGCAGGAGCTTGTTCATCGCAGCGGCGGCATTGACCGCTGTAATGGTTTCCCCTGCTGCCTGCACCAGCATTTGTGTCTTAAGCAAGTTGTAGTACTTGGCTTGCTGCGGGGACATCTCCACTTCCCGGGTCATGGTGACGACGGGCGGCAGGTCCAGACACTCGGCCTTGGTGTAGCGGATGGCGGGTTGCAGGGCGTTGAATACGTCCTCCTTAGCGGTGGCCTTGGGTGCCCACTTGTACATGGTGATCTTGTTCATCACCTTGTCGCGCCACGCCGTCATGAACTTGGGCACGCCGTCCGGATTCACCAGCTTGGCGAGGCCATACGCATCCACGGGAGACTGCGAGGCCGGGGTGCCCGTCATCATCCACAGGTAGGTCTGCGAGGTCAGGATGGAGTTGAGCGCCTTCCAACGCCGGGTCGTCACAGTCTTGTACGCGTTGGCTTCATCGACGATCACCAGATCGAACCTACCATCGGCCTTGACCTCGTCGGCGATCAGGTTCAGCCCCTCGTAGTTGGTGATGACGATCTCGTAATCCTGTTGGATCATCTCGATGCGCCGCGCTGCTTTCGGATGGTGGGCGATGATGGCGCTGCGATGCAGGATGCTGTTGTTGATGTCCCCCATCCACGCGCTGTGCATGATCGACAGGGGGCACAGGATCAGCACACGCCGCACCTTGCCCAGCTTCATCAGATAGTCAGCGGCCCATAGTGCACTTAAAGTTTTTCCCGTTCCCGGCTCTGAAAAGACAAATGCACGCCGATGCATGGTCAGGAAGGCTGCGGTCTCCACCTGATGCGCCATGGGCTTGTGCCGCCCGGGCCAGTCGTAGCGCTTGGTGATGGGCGAGGGCACATCCTTGACGCCCAGATTGCGCAGCACCCGCGCCTCATCCAGCCCCCAGTAAACAGCGACCTCATAGCCGTCACCGACTTGCATCACCTTGTGCTTGGGGATGATGCTGTACTTCTGCGGGTTGCGCGTCCTGAACAGCAGCGCTTTGTTGTCAACGATCTGCACCTACTTCTCCTACTTGTTGTCGCCTTGGTTGGCGCTCTTGCTTCGCAGCCGGAGGTTGCCCGGCGTGGTCTTGCCGCCCTTGCGCAGCGGCACCTTGTGATCAATGTCTTTACCTGCCCGGTCGATGCCCTTCTTGTCGTACAGGCGTCGGGCTTTCTGGCGCTCCAGTTGGTCTTCTGTCTCGCCGGTTTTCTTTTGCAGTTTGTATGCGTGTTTGTAATCACGCTTGCCGTTGGTCTGGGTCATGATCCCTCCTAATGTTTCGGGTTGAACTCGCAGCCAGTGACTTGGCACCAGCCGCACAGCGGGGTTTGTGTGGGGTTCCACACGTCGTTCTCAAAGCATGCCTCAAGCCGCGCAGTACGCTCACGGTAGCGCCACCAGTGGTCATCTTTCTGGTCACGCGTCATCGACATCTTGACCATGCTGTTTTTGACGATGAACAACAACGCGCTGTTGACCTTGCGGATATGGGGGAAGTGCTCGAACACCATCAGCGACATGAGCACAAGCTGATCCCGATCCGGGTACTTGTCGTTGCCCGTCTTCCAGTCGCCCACCCATGCGGTCAGGTTCTCGTCATCAAGAATCAGAATGTCGGCAATGCCGCGCACCCATACGTCGGGGGACTTCCACTCACACGGTTTCAAATCCGCCGTCAAAGCCATCTCGTACTCCGCCAGCTTGCGTCCGGGTTTACCTAGCATGGCGTCAGCCACATCCTTGAACTGGGCGTACTGGGGAGGAATCTCCTTGCCGTCCCGGATGTATAGCTCCAGCGCCTCGTGGACTTGGTTGCCGTACCTCGTCGCTTCAGTCTCTTGGAACGGGTAGTTCTTCAAGACCTTGACCTCGTGGTACCTGCGGGCGCAGCCCTCGAAGTCTTTCAGGCTGCTGTGTGACCATGCTGGTTTTTTCATCGGTTTTCCTTTTGTAGTTCTAGCAGCATCTCTGCAATGTTCACCGCGTGCACAACAAACCCCGCACCAAACATCAGCGATAGTTCAACAAAGCTAGTCTTCCCGAAGTCAATGAAGTCCTCGATGTTGGGTGTGGGGAGCTTGGCGATTTCTTCTCGCGCTCTTTCAAAAGCTTCACTCATTTGAACTTCGCAGTCTTGATTGCCTTGGACAGGCGGTTGGCAAAGCGTGTCACAAACCGCTCGTTCTTGTAAAGGCTGCTGCCCATGTCGTAGAGGATGGCGTGTGTCAGCTCGTGCCAGAACGTGTCATTGACCTCGTCGGCTGAATACGGTTTGTTGGTAATGTTGCACTTTTTTGCCATCTCGATCTCCCCCGTGCCGTAGTACACGTAGCCCATCTGGGCCTTGCGCTGCATGGTCTCGACGATCTCCACCGAATACCAACGGTCACCGACTTGCACTTTCTTGGGTAGTTTGAGTTCCATCTGCTTTTCCTTAAATGTGGTTGTCCCACGCATCAACGCGGGGTGCAAAGCCTTTGCCTGACATGGTCACCTGCCCCGGCACATAGCGCGGTCGGCGCTCTCGGTAGTGGAAGAAGTGCTCAAGCTGCGGAACCTCTTGCCCGAGCTTGCGCGCATACAGCGCGGTGTAGTTGTTGTTCAGCTTCAAGCCGTCAGCCTTGTTGGTCTCCAGCGCGTGCTCAAAGCGGAGCACCTCGAACAGCGCCTTCATCCCGTAGTGGTCACGCCCGGTCTGCTTGATGGCCAGCGCCAAGTCTTTGAGACGCCGGTACACCCAAGGGTGCTGCGCGTGGAACTGTTCAAACTCTCTGGCTATTTTGTCGTCGCTCATCTGCTTCTCCTGTTTTATTTGTCTTGCATGTGCCGCAGTGTCTGCACCAGAAGGCGGGCCTCAGTGACCAACTCCAGCGCTTTCTCCTCGGCCTCAGCCAGCGTGCGGTGCAGACAGGCGTCGTGCACATCCTTGGCAAGTTTCTCAACCGTCATCAGCACGCTTGCGTAATCGATCAGTACATCTTCTTTCATCAGTTCTTCGCCAGTCCATATCGGCGGTGCACGCCACCGTCAGCGGCCAGAGGTATCCCCGGCATGTAGCTCGGCTCCATGGTCATCTGCGCCAAGATCCAAGTCTTAGCGTCAGCAACCTCGTCATCCGGCACGAGAGCAATCAGCTCGTCATGCACTGTTCCCACCACGGGGTAACGTTTGTTCACCCGTAGCATCCCGTCTGTCATCACGATCCGCGCAGTGCCCTGCACCACGTTGTTCGTGATCTTGCCCCCGTACAGGGGCGTGGCCTCCGGCCCATACACCCATCTTGCTTTGCCTTCCTTGTCCCGCTCTTGACGCAGATTGGGGTAGAGAATCTTCATGCCGTTGGGCAATACGATCTCTTCCTTTCGGAAGGTGAGACATTTATACACGATCTCCTCACCCCCGGCAAGGCAGCGCACCATCATCTCCTCCATCATGCTCCAGAAGGTCTTGACCGGCCATGCTGCGGCGCGGTACTTGTCGATGATGGCCTTGGCCGTGATGCAGTGCACAAGAAGCTCCTCGTTCGTACAGATGTGGGGAATCTCCATCATCCGCTTGACGTAGTCCTCGTTGTTCACGAACGCCTGTATGGCGTCTGCCGTCACGCCCAGCTTCTTGGCATCGGCCTTGGTGTAGCGCAGCGGTGGTGCCCCGAGGAAGCCCACCAGAAGCTGCTGCGCGAAGCTGGCCCAGCCTAGCCCATACCCGGCACCCAGCAGGGCGCTCTTGGCGGACTGGCGCTCCACCGGATGGCTGTCCTTGGTCATGCCCGGGATGCCAAACATCTGCGCGCCGAACTGGGCGTACGGATCACCGCCCGAGCGGAAGATGTCCAGCAGCTCCAGGTAGTCAGCCAGCCACGCCAGCACGCGCGGCTCGATCTGCGAGAGGTCACCCACGCCCAGCTCGTGCCCCTCCGGGGCCATGATGGCCTTGCGCAAGAAGCTGCCGCGCTTCAAGTTCTGCATGTTGATGGCGCTGCCCTTGGAGGCAGTCCACCGTCCAGACAAGGCTCCGTAGTAAGAAAGCGGTACAGGCAGGGGGCCACGGCGGGAGATGTCTAGGAAGCGCTGGGCACGCGTCCTTTCCGACGTGGATTTGACCTTAAGGCGGGCCTCACAAAGACTCGCCACGTCCTCGTTCGAGCCGTTGAGTAGCGCTTGGAATAGGGCGTCGTTCTTAGCAAGTGCGAGCGTGCGCTTGCCAGTTGTTTTGCTGACCTTCGTAGGCGGTTCGATGCCAAGCGCCCGGAGCGCATCCGCAAAGCGCGGGTTCGACGCCAGAACAGCTTCATCCACGTTAAGCCTCTGTAACAGTCCTTCACGGGTTTCCTTCTCCTCTTCAATCGCATCCATCAGCATGTTCTGGTCAAGCTCCAGCAGCGGGCGGGTGTACATCTTGAGCGTCATGTCGATCAGACGCAGCTCCTTGGCGGGGTAGCCCTCGCTCAGTCGCTCAAAGATTCGCTCGCATAGATATACGTCGTGCTTGCAATACTCTGCCAGTTCAGATTCCACGTTTTCGTCCAGCTCGGCCAGACCATCTGTGCTATGTACGGCGCGCCCTTTTTCGGGAAGACCAAAATCTGCTGCAAGTCGGGCGAGACTGTTGCCAACCTCCACGCCACGGAGAGCGCGCGCCATCGATAGCGTGTCGAAGATGAAGGCGGGACGTACGCCGAAGCGCCAGCCCATAATTGATACATCGAACTGTGCGTTGTGGGCAAGCACTGCGGTTCGCCCCCAGTCGATTCCAGAAAAGAACTCAGGAAGGTCTGATCCTCTAACCCATCTAATTGGCTCGTCGCTTCCATATACATGCACGCAAGCTCCGAACGCTTTGAAGCGGTCATCTCTGATGTACTCCTCGGTTGTCATCTTGGACAGCGTGTAGCTCTTGCTGGCCCAGCGCGTCTCAAAATCGATTGCCAGTATCTGGTCGTACGGCTTACTCAATTAAATTTCTCCTTGGGCGGTGCATCTTCCATCACGGAGTAGTCGATGAACTCCTTGGCCGTCTCCATCAAGGCGGCGGCCTCCATGTCAGTGGCGTTGATGGACAGTATCTTGATCTTGCGGGGCATCTCGCTGTTGCTGCCCACCATCAGCAAGCCGTGCACGTCGTCGTTGATGTAGCAGTTGACAAGCTCAGTGATGACCAGCTTGAGGTGATCGCGCTGATCCTCTGACATCTTGGCAAGCGCTCGCTCCATGTCTTCTGCGCTGTTTACTTCAAACATAAAAGTGCCTCTCGTAGTTCTTCCAAATTGTCCTCCCGGGCGACGAAGACAAACCCACCCGCCATGTAAATGGCAAGCAGTTCTTTCTCTTGCAGAGCAGTCGTGGTGTTCTTCCCGGCCTTGCACTCGATCCCGAGAAACCTGCCGTTGAAGCAACACACAATATCCGGTATCCCAGCGCGCCCCATGCCCGCCTGGAACGGCGAGAAGTGGTAGATGCCCATGGAGTCCAGCAGCTTTTTAACTGCGGCTTTGACCTTGGCTTCAGGAGTCGCTGCCATTTATTTCTCGATCTCGGTGAATGAACTGCCTGCGTCCTCAAAAGCCCCGCGTCCACTGTGGACTGTGAGGGCCACGTCGCGGGTCAGCTTCACTTCAGGGTTGCCGAATGTGGCAGCATCGTATGGGATATCTTTGTTCAAAAGCGCAAAAGCGTTCTGCACATATCCTGACGCATACTCCGACGCTCCCTTGGGACGCAGCTTGTTGTCGTAGTAGCGGATAGTTTTCTGCACGTCAGGCAATCTGGCGCTGCCCGGGTCGGACGCAATCATCACGTACAGCAGCCGCAGCGCAATCCAGTCAGACTCTTTGAGTCGCTTAAGTTCTTTAGCCATTTTGTATCTCCTGTAATTTCTGCATGTAATGCCGGGCCTTGCCCGCGTCGTCACTGCCGTCCTTGCGTCCGGCTCGAAGGCTGTACTTGATGATGTTGCCTTTCAAAAACCCCACGAACTCCTCGTGCGTGAGCACGGCCTGCATCACATGCCACGGCTGGATCGGCATGTCCTTGTAATGGTTGCCGCTGATCTGAATCTCGTCTGCTTTGTTCTCATTCATACCCATGCTTCCTCATGTTCACTTGGTTGTTTCTTTGCCTGCTTGTGCAGGTACGCCAGCACTTGCGCGTCGGCTCTTTGGAACGGCCACCACTGGCCGCTTAGGTGCTCGTTTAGCTCCGACTGCTGCGATGGACTCCACCGTGGTGAAGCGGTGTAGCTTCGGGCATTCTCGCCTGCGGTAGCTGGTGTTCGTGTACTCATTGTGTCTGGTCTCCAGTGTGACGGCGGTCTGTCCGCATACAGGGCACTTCATAGGTTCTGTCCCGCGCGGCTGAAGATAGTGAACTGTTTGACGTTGATGGTCGGGCGCTTGAGGTGTTCCGGGCGTTTGGATATTCCCGGCAGATGGCTGATGTCATGCCCCTTCTCACGCTCACGCTCAACCACGGCGGTTTGTTTCATGGACAGCACGACGCCGTTGTCTTTGGCGAATATAGACGGGCGTGGGTCATCCTTCCAGTGGAACGGGCTGTCCGGGGGGCAGTTGCATTTACGTTTGGTCATTTAGATTTCCTCTCAGGTTTAGGACAGTGTGGCGGTGGAATGACCACGCACCAGACAGCAGCTAGGCGTTTGCCTGTCACTAGCCAGCGGTCGATGTAGGCGTCCACCATCTTGGGCATGATCTTGTAGACATGGGTGCTGTCGGTCTCCACCAACTCCGCGATCTGTGCCACGGTCAACCCCTCTGGGTTGTTTCGCAGCACCTCTCTCACCCTGTTTATACGAACGTTACTGCCCATAACCCACCGCAAACCAAACAGCAGCCCACGCGGCTGCAACGATGGACCAGAACCGGATGTTCGGCCACAGGTCTTCAAGCTCACCTAGCAGCATGGCAAACGGGATCGTCACCAGCATCAGGACGGCGGTGGCCAACAGGAACAAGAT
>JACCDU011070186.1_pt1 | contig 23139 bp, 26 predicted proteins | sample 7446081 | NCBI WGS metagenome assembly JACCDU01 (sample SAMN15323447, study PRJNA562643) | freshwater metagenome | isolation source: river surface water | place: USA:Blue River Watershed | collected 2017-08-17
ACCCTCGATGACGCCGCTCTAGCTGACGAAGTCTTCTCGACCCTGATGGGTGAGGACGTTGAGTCACGCCGAAACTTCATCCAGCGCAACGCCAAAGACGTTCGATTCCTGGACATCTAGGCCAAAGGAGATTTGAAAAATGACTGAAAACCAGATGGACAAAATTGAGCAGGTAGACCTCCAGGTCGAAATGCAGCGCAGTTACCTCGACTACGCGATGAGCGTTATCGTCGGCCGCGCACTTCCGGATGTTAGAGATGGCCTAAAGCCGGTTCACCGCCGCGTTTTGTACGCGATGTATGACGGTGGATACCGCCCAGAAAAGCAGTTCTCAAAGTGCTCCCGCGTTGTCGGCGATGTGATGGGTCAGTACCACCCTCACGGTGACAGCGCTATCTATGACACCTTGGTTCGCCTAGTTCAGGACTGGAACCTGCGTTACCCATTGGTTGCAGGGCAGGGAAACTTCGGTTCTCCAGGAAACGACCCTGCTGCTGCCCCGAGGTATACAGAGTGCCGCATGGCGCCTCTTGCCATGGAGATGGTCCGCGATATCGACGAGGAAACCGTTGACTTCCAGGACAACTACGACGGCCGCACCCAGGAACCGACCATTTTGCCTTCGAGGTTCCCGAACCTTCTAGTCAACGGCTCAATTGGTATCGCCGTTGGTATGGCAACCAACATCCCACCTCACAACCTTCGTGAAATCGCTGCGGCTGCTCAGTTCTCACTTGCTAACCCAAGCATCGTCGGCGAAGAGCTGGTTGAAGAGCTAATCAAGATCGTGAAGGGACCGGATTTCCCAACCGGAGCCCAGATTCTTGGTCGCAAGGGCATTGAAGATGCCTACCGAACTGGTCGCGGCTCAATCACCATGCGTGCGGTTGTCAATGTCGAAGAGGTTCAGGGCCGCACCTGCCTAGTCGTAACCGAGCTTCCATATCAGGTAAACCCAGACAACTTGGCCCTAAAGATTGCCGAGCTGGTCAAGGAGGGCAAGCTAACTGGCATCGCAGACATCCGCGATGAGACCTCAGGTCGAACCGGTCAGCGCTTGGTTATCGTGCTCAAGCGTGACGCTGTTGCTCGAGTGGTTCTGAACAACCTCTACAAGTACACCCAGCTCCAAGAGAACTTTGGAGCCAACATGTTGGCTCTAGTTGATGGTGTTCCAAGAACCCTTCCAATCGATGGCTTCATTACCCACTGGGTGACACACCAGATCGACATCATTGTTCGCCGCACCCAGTTCAGACTGCGCAAGGCAGAGGAACGCGCCCACATTTTGCGCGGCTACCTCAAGGCCCTCGATGCTCTGGACGATGTGATCGCCCTTATTCGTCGCAGTGCAACTGTTGAGGATGCTCGCGACGGTCTAATCGAGCTATTGAAGATTGATGAACTGCAGGCGAGGGCGATCCTCAACATGCAGCTTCGTCAGCTGGCGGCACTTGAGCGCCAGAAGATCATCGATGAGGCAGCAGAGCTTGAGCGCTTGATTGCTGAGTACCAGGGCATCATCGCCGACGAGTCAAAGCAGCGCCAGATCGTTTCAGAAGAGCTTGCTGATGTTGTGAACCGCTACGGCGATGACCGCAGAAGTCAGATCATGCCTGGATTCGATGGCGATGTCTCAATGGAAGACCTGATTCCTGAGGAGGAGATGGTTGTAACTCTGACCGCTGGTGGATACATCAAGCGCACCAGAAGTGACAACTACCGAATCCAGCACCGCGGTGGCAAGGGAGTGAAGGGTGCAAACCTTCGCGCGGACGATGTGGTTCAGAACTTCATCGTTTCAACCACTCACCACTGGCTGATGTTCTTCACCAACACTGGTCGTGTTTTCCGCTCCAAGGTCTACGAGATCCAAGAGACCGGTCGCGACGCCAAGGGCCAGCACGTTGCCAACCTGTTGGCGCTGCAGCCAGACGAGCGAATCGTTGAGGTTTTGGACCTGAAGGACTACCAGCAGCTGCCATACCTGGTACTTGCTACCCGTTCGGGACTGGTCAAGAAGACAGCACTTGAGCTCTATGACACCGCCCGCACCGGAGGCATCATTGCAATCAAGCTCCGCGAAGGCGATGAGCTTGTTACCGCAATGCTCGTGAGCGAAGAGAACGACCTTCTTCTGGTCTCTCGCAAGGGTATGTCTATCCGCTTCAGCGCAGACAACGATTCAATGCGACCAATGGGCCGCGACACCTCAGGTGTCATCGGTATGGCGTTCCGCAAGGGTGACGAGCTACTCAATGCAACGGTTATAGGCGAGGCAGGCTTTGTCTTTGTGGTTACCGAGGGTGGTTACGCAAAGCGCACCAGTGCCGATCAGTACCGCATCCAAAAGCGCGGTGGCCTTGGAATCAAGGTTGCCAAGCTTGATGAGAAGCGCGGTGACCTAATTGGTGCCCTGATTGTTGAAGAAACCGACGAGGTTTTGGTTGTTCTGCAGTCTGGAAAGGTAATCCGAACCAACGCTGCCGAGGTCCCAGCAAAGGGCCGTGACACCATGGGAGTCGTATTTGCTCGCTTCGAAGAATCAGATTCAGTACTCTCATTAGCTAAGAACTCAGAGCGCAACCTAGAAGGCTCTGGCGAGGCTGAAGCCGAAGGAGAAGCAGATGACGTCGCTGTTCAACCGGAGTAAGGCACCAAAAGAGCCCGTAAAGCAGGTTCGTCTGAAGCTCAAGGCAATTGAGGTTTGGTCAGCAGTCAAGCTCGGCTTCTTTGTTTCAGTTGCCCTGGCAATTGCAACCATCGTCGGTGCATTCCTTTTGTGGCTTGTGCTGTCTTCAGCCGGTGTCTTCGGATCAGTCACTGGACTACTCAGCTCAGTACTGGGTGATGGCAGTGGCGTAAACCTAGAGGCAGAGTTTGGTCTAGGAAATGTGATGGGAACCGCGGTCACCTTGGCGCTGTTGAATGTCGTTCTAACCACCGCGCTAGCGGCTGTTTGGGCAGCAATTTTCAACCTGATTGCCAAGATGGTTGGTGGGGTCTCACTCACTTTCACAAATAACTAAAAACTTTGGTTTGTCACTCGGGCTTTTCTTTAGTAATGTTGTGATGCTCTACGGGCCTATAGCTCAGGTGGTTAGAGCGCTTCACTGATAATGAAGAGGTCGGAGGTTCAAGTCCTCCTAGGCCCACGGTGAGCACTTTCCGCCAGGGAATGCTCGCTTTGGGGACTTAGCTCAGTTGGTAGAGCACCTGCTTTGCAAGCAGGGGGTCAGGGGTTCGACCCCCCTAGTCTCCACAAAGTGAAAACCCCTCCTTCGGGAGGGGTTTTTTCTTATCCGGAGTAATCTCTTGGTGTGAGCGAACAAGTCAAGGGACCGCAGAGTTACTTCCCCTCAATTGAGACTAAGTACGGCCAGCCGGTTGAACATTGGTTTGGCGTTCTGCAAAACCACAAATCAAAAACCCACATGGAGATGGTTGGTGTTCTAAAGGCAGAACACGCGATGGGCCATGGCCATGCGAATGCCCTTGTTGCTTACTTCAGGGCAAAGCACCTCTAAATTGTTCGGCCGAATAGCCGCTATTTCCTGCTCACGTGGCGAGCAAAGTTGTCGAGAATGGCCTGCCAACCAGCTTTTTGCAGCTCCGCAGAGTTTTCGTCTTCTGGGTCGAACATGACCTCGACCTTGACCTGGTCACCGTCACTCGAAAATTCAATTCGGGCCGACCGATCCCCAAACGAATACTCGATTAGTTCGTTTTCAACGATGTTTGTGTAGGTTCCTTCAAAGTCGAATCCAAAACTGCCATCTTTGGCCTCCATGCGGTGGGAGAACGAACCACCAACTCGAAGATCGCCCGATGCCTTAGGGCAGTGCCAATCGTCGGATGCAAAGTTCCAGTGGACTACGTCTTCTGGAGAGGTGTAGGCCTCCCAAACCTTTTGGATGGGCTCACTCACCGTTACCGATACCGATATCTGCATTTCTAGCTCCCGTGCTCAGCTTGCTTTAGGGGAGAGAAGCAGCTCTTCGATGTTTAGCCGCTCTGCCTCCCAGGTGTTGATTGGGTGGTTTGAGGCATAGCCAATAGACATTCCACAAACCAAGGCGTAGTCATCGCTCACATCAAACTCAGCTTTGATGATGTCTGGGTAGTTACCGAGGTAACCCTGGGCACAGGTTCCGAGTCCGTGCGCCTGCGCAGAAAGCATGACGGTCTGCATGTAAAGGCCTAGGTCAAGGGTGGCAAAGCGGTCCAGCCCACGGTGGGCGAAGAAGAACAGCGCCACCGGAGCACCGAAGAACTCATAGTTTCGCTCCAGGAATCGGAATCTCGCTGCAGCATCACTGCGATCAATGCCCAACAGCTCATAGATACCTCTACCCACTCGCTGGCTACGCTCAAGCAAAACCTGCGGATATGGCATTTCGTGGGTGAAGTCAGGGTTGGCCCCGTTATTCGGTAGCTCTCTTGATTCGCCGAGTCTCTTTACTAGAGCATCGCTAATTCGATCCCGCTGCTCTCCTGAGGCAATCCCAATTACAAAAGGCCTAGTGTTGGAGCAGCTATAGGCATTGATTCCGTCCTGATTGACGGTCTGGAGTAGGTCAGGGGCTATCTCGGTGGACTCGAAGGCACGAGTTGACCTGCGGGATGAAGCAAGTTCTTGCCAGGATTGAATGTTTGACATCTTTGAATGCTAAACCTTAGCTAGCTCAGAAGAGCTGAGATTTGGGAAACCTGGCGGATGGCCTAGAAATTGAGCCCCGCCCTGCGACACTTAGTGATTATGGAATCACTCGCACTAGTTGTAAGCATCATCTTCGTTGGGCTGATTGTGTTTAGCCTGGTCACAATACTGATTGCGGTCTTGACTCGAAAGGGCAAGACCAAGTTCTGGCTCGCGATGCTGTTCAACGTGATTACCGGTCTTTTTGCCGCCTGGGGCATCAGTGTTTCATGGGCCCTGGGAGTGATTCCGTTTTTAGGTCTGGTGATCTCCTCGATCATTCTGACCTGGCCTAAGCGCAAGAAGGCTTAGTAGCGCTCGTCCCTTACTACTTCAACCGAGCTAATCCAGCAGCTGCAGGCATAGTGGGGAAAGTAATTCACTTTCAGTAGCTCAAGTATTGGGTCAACCAGGTCGCTGTGGACAACGACCTCAAGTTTGATGTTGCCACCCTCTAGGTCGCCATTTCTCTGGTTTCTTGGGCCTGCGCCGGTTGCGTCTGTGACGGTGTAACCCTTAGCGCCAAGCTTGGTGATGTCTCTAACCAGTCTTGGCTCGAGAGCTGCCTCAACCACGATCGTGATTAGCTTGCGTTGCTTCAGATTCATAGTCCTAGCCCTTCTAGGTAGCCGCTAAGCGATACCAGCAGAGGAATTCCAACAATCAGGTTGAATGGGAAAGTGATTCCAAGGCTAGCGGTTAGGTAAATGCCAGGGCTTGCCTCTGGCAGCGCCAACCTCACTGCCGCCGGGGCAGCAATGTAGGAGGCGGATGCTGCCAAAACACCCAGCACTGCACTGCCACCAAGACCCAAACCAGCTAATTGCCCACCCAACACACCAATAGAACCGGCTAGTAGGGGGAAAAGGGTTCCAAAACCGACGATTCCAAGGCCAGCCTGTTTGATGTCTGGAAGCCTGCGACCAGCGACAATGCCCATTTCGAGCAGGAAGAGAGTTAGCACTCCAGTGAACAAGGCTCCAAAGAAGGGCTCGATTCTTGCGTAGCCGGAATCTCCGGTGATGAAGCCCAGCAAAACACCGCCGGCTAGCAAAAGAATTGAACGCCCTGCTAAGACCTCGAACATCGACTCTTTCCAGTCAACTTTTCTATTCAGACCTCGACTGGCAAGGATTAGACCGATGATGATGCCTGGAATCTCAAGGATTGTGAGCAGGGTTGCGAGGTAACCCTCCACCGCTATCTTTTGCGACTCGAGAAAGATAAGTGCTGCCGTGAACGTCACCAGTGAGGTTGATCCATAGTGAGCGGCAACAGCGCCCTTGTTCACCGAATCTAACTTGGTCATTAGGCCAAGCCCAAAGAAGGCGAGAACCGGAGTAATGATTCCAATCAGGAGCGTCACCAGAACAGGCAGCCAAATCTCCGTCAGGGTTGTGTTGGAAAGTGCAACACCACCCTTGATACCTAGACCGAGCAGCAGGTAGATCGAGAGACCCTGATAAACAGCTTCGGGAAGTCTCAGATCAGACTTGACCGCCACCGCAATCAAGCCCAGCGCGAATGCTAGGACCGGCGGTGAGGTCAGGTTTTGAAGAGCGACTTCCCAAAGGGTCAAATCTTGGACTTCTTTCTAAACAGTGGCTCCAGCTGGTCAATCTCCTGCTGGGTGGCACTTCCGAAGACGGCTTTGTTCTCAACCTCTACCTCGTGAGCACCCTGACCCCTAGTTTTCCAGAGAGAGGCGAGAATCGAGATTGAAATCACCGAAAGAATCACGGTTAGGGAAATGGTAGTTGGCACCTTGTAGAAATCGTGCATCGCCATCTTGATACCAACCCACACAAGGATGAAAGACAGACCAATCTTCAAGTAGACGAAGCGGTGAATCAGGTCAGCCAGCAAGAAATACATGGCCCGCAGCCCCAAAACGGCGAAGGCATTGGCAGTGAAGACAATGAAGGGCTCATCGGTCACCGCGAAGATCGCAGGAATCGAGTCAACCGCGAAGATGATGTCGGTGAACTCCACCAGGGCCAGCACGATCATCAGTGGTGTGGCAACCAATACCCCACCAACTCGAACCAGCAGACGCTGACCATAGAACTTGTCGGTAGTCGGGATGTACTTTTTGAAGAGCTTCAGGAACCTAGATTTCGTTGGGTCCATGTGCTCATTGCGCTTAATCATCATCTGGATACCGGTCCAGATTAGGAAAGCGGCAAATAGGTAAAGGATCCAGCCGAAGCTTTGAATTAGACCGTAGCCAAGGGCAATGAAGATTCCTCGGAAAACAAGTGCTCCGAGAACGCCCAAGAAGAGAACCCGGTGCTGGTATTCGCGGGGAACTGAGAAGGCGGCGAAGATAATCGCCCATACAAACACGTTGTCTACCGCAAGCGACTTCTCAATCACAAAGCCGGAGAAGTACTGCTGACCAAGCTCGGCCCCATACATGCTCCAGATAAACACACCGAAGGCAATTCCGAGGCTGATCCAAATCGCGGACCAAATACCAGCCTCTTTCAAGCTGATTACTGATGCGTGGCGGTGAGCAAAAAGATCGATTGCCAGCATTCCAAGAATGATTCCAAGGACTGCGAGCCAGAGCCAGAGTGGGACGTCCAATGTTCTCCTTTTAGTGGAAATTCAATTCACGAAATGAATTTCACTAATTATGGAGGCGTTTAGATTCTTCTCAAAGTGGTATCGGTTGATTAACTGAATTTTCCCAGATACTCGATTAGGTCACCGACGGTTCGGTCTTGGCTGGTTAGGTGCCGCAAAGGCGCGGATCTCTTGATTTCATAGTGATTGCGACGACCATCTTTGGTTTTTATTAGGTAACCACCCTCAACCAGGTCTTGCAGCACATTGACTACAGAACGAGTGGTTACACCGAGAATCTCTGCAAGCTGGTCGATCTTGTAATCGGGGTTCTTGTCCAGAGCAATCAGGACATGGGCGTGATGACCCAAAAAGGTCCAGCTGTCTCTCATCTCATAGCTCCTTCCGACTGCCCCTAGCTTAAAACAAACACCGGGCCTATTTGCTTAGGCCCGGTGTTTGAAAGGTTCTAGATAAGAGGCAATAGTGCCCAGAAGCTAGCGCTCATCATCGAAACGGCTAGCAGCTGAAGGTTCATCTTCAGGGTGTACTGGCTCTCCTTACGCACTGCGTGCAGCCAAATGGCTCCAACCATGGTTAGGGCAAGACCGGCACCCGCTGCAACTGCGAACCAGATGGCCCACTGGTAACCAAGTAGATAGCCGATTGGTGCGATCAACAGACCAGCAGCACCAAGCAGTTCAAGGTATGCAATTACCCGAGCAACGGAGACAGGAAGCTTCTCCAACCAACCAAAGCCTGCCTGGAGCATTGTCTCCTTGGAGGCGGTTGCCTTGAATTTAGCCGCCTTGAAGAACGAGTAGGCGGTGAAGGCTGACACTGCGTAGGCAGCGATGATGATCAAGATGTCCAAGGTGACTCCAAATAAGTAAAGGTGGGGTTGACTACTTTCGTCAACCATACATTATCTTTTTGGTTGATACTCTTGTGACATGGAAATCACGGCAGAGTGCGAGCGAAAAGCGGGGGCTTGGCGTGTTCGCGTCCCTCAGCTGGACAATCTGCTGATTTCAACCAAGCGACTAGACAGCGCGACCGAACAAATCAAAGATTTGGTTCATGAGTATCAGGGCGTTGATCGTTGCGAGGTAATCGTCAAGGTTGAAACCTCGATGCCTGGAATTATGTGCGATTTAGAGCTTGCGCAGGAAAAGATGCGTGAGGCCAATCGCCTTCAGGAAGAGGCATCCAAGGAGATCAGAGATGTTGTCTCCAGGCTGCGATCTGAGGGCCTAAGCATGCGAGACATCGGTGTTTTGCTGGGCATCTCACCGCAGCGCGTGGCTCAGCTCGCCGAATCAGCCTGCTAAAACGGCCTCGCGCCTATCTGCCTTGTAATCTCCGCTGCGACCTCAATGTTTGCAACGGTGTCAGCGTGCGAATGTACCGGTGATTCCAAAAGCCCTTGCTGCACATAACTTGCTAGGGCTGTTGCCTGATAGGAAAGGCCATCATGGCCTCTAACCGGGTAGTCATCAAGCCAAACTTCCTCATTGAAGTGGAACTCTTTGTCCCGAAGCCGCACGCCTGAGGGAGCTAGGAACTGCTCCTCAACCAAAACCAATCCCTTTTCAAATGAGCAACTGGCTGTAATCGGAAGGCTCGCAATGCCAGACATGGTGAGCTGAGCTCTCCCGCCATTTGCATACTCAAGAACCGCATAGCTTTCCTCGTCCATGCCGTCGGGCCTAACCCTGCCAGTAGCGCTTATCTTTACAGGATTACCCATGAACTGCTGGGCGATGGCGATTGGGTAGATGCCCATGTCGAACACGATTCCACCACCACCTTTTTGCCAAAGCCTTGGGATTGCCCTGTTGTCCGCGCAAAATGCTGCTGTCAAAAGCTCTGTCTGGCCCAATTCTCCGGACTCAATGAGCTGATTGATCACATCGGACTGAGGCAAATACCTGGTCCACATCGCCTCCATAGCTAGCACACCTCGAGCCTTAGCTGCTGCCAAGAGATTCCTAGCCTCATCTGGCGAATAGGTGATGGGTTTCTCGATCAGCAGGTGCTTGCCGGCATTTATTGCCAGCATTGCATGCTCAAAGTGGTCACTCATGTGGCTGGCGATGTAAACCACATCAACCTCAGGGTGGTTTACCAAATCTTCGTAACTGCTTAGCGCCAGCGGAATGGAGAACTTGGCAGCGACTTCCTGCGCTCTAACTGGAGTGCGGGATGCGACCGCGTGGATTTGCTGACTGGTGTGCGCTTGAACAGCTCCAATAAACACCTGCGCGATACCGCCGGGCCCAATGATCCCCCAACGCAAGCTAGGCACAGAGTTTGGGTCAATGATGCGGGGTTTTGGCAGCCTCATAGCCCTCAGTTTAGGGCGGTATTCTGTAACGCAGCCATCGCAGAGGAGGAGGTTTATGTCTGGCAAATCCATAACCTCCTCAATCCCAATTACCCAGCCGATTCGGATTGCTTTTGACCGCAAATCACGCAGTTACAAGCTGGCAGTGCTGCTCGCCTATCCAGGCCTCTTCGCTGTGATGGCCGGGGACTCAATTCGGTACTCAATCGGCTGGCTTGGCTGGGGAGTTCTGATCGGAGTTGGAATCATCGCAACTATCGTTGCGATGGCCATCAGGCGACCGGTTAAGACCTTCACCAGAATCCCAGAGCCCCTGATTCTGCTTTTGATCCTTATGGTCTTGAGCACAATCTGGTCTCAGTACAGGCCGATGACCCTATTGGCAGTCGGTCTCCAGCTGGGGACCACGCTCTTTGCGTTGTTCCTTGTCAGCCACTTTGGCTGGCGGCAACTGCTTCACATCCTGGCTAACACAGTGCGGTTCATCCTCGTTAGCTCTCTGCTGATCGAGCTTTATGCCGCTTTGACCGGGCCAATCGCGCCGTTCTTCCCAAACTATGAAGGCAGTGAACCCCCTGCTCCAAGTTATTTGTGGGTGCAGGGCAACCTATTTGAACTTGGGCGAATCCAGGGCATCGTAGGAAACGCAAATCTGTTGGCCTTCATCGCTGTCTTGGGAATCCTGCTTTTCCTCATCGAGCTAATCGTGACTAACAACAAGCCTCTGCTGCCAGTTGCCTCCATGTCACTAGCTGCAGTCCTGGCGCTGCTTGCAAACAGTGCCGGAATGACTGTTGCAATGGTTCTAATTGCCTTCGCTGGACTAATCGCTATCTTGGCCGAAGGAAGACCAAAACCAACCAGGCATCGCATCTACCGGTGGGCTCTTGGTTTCCTAGCCCTCACCACCTTCATCGCACTTGTGTTCAGGGCTCAGGTCTTTGAATTGCTGGATAGATCCCCGGATGCAACCGGCCGCTTCTACATCTGGGAGCAGGTCTTTGGGCTAATCATGGAAAAGCCGCTCGAGGGCTGGGGTTGGATCAGTTATTGGGTTCCGGGAGTAGAGCCCTATGAAGGTCTCATCGAAATCAACGGTGTTCCCATGTATCAAGCTCACAATGCCTTTCTCGACATCTGGCTTCAGCTAGGTGTCGCGGGAATTGCGCTGTTGATTTGGCTCATGATTTCGGTATTCACAAGGTTGTGGACGGTGGCAGTTCGTCACACCAACCCGCTTTATCTGTTCCCGCTGTTTCTTTTCCTTGCAATCTCGGCTCAATCACTCACCGAATCCCGCCTACTGATTGAAATCGGCTGGGTATTGCTGGTTTTGCTTGCCACCAAGGCAAACGAGCCATTTGTAGAGCTTGAGCCGCTTGGAAGAACCCCCAAGCGCTTGAAACTACTGCGCTTGCCGCTGAGAATCCTTGGTCGCTAGTTAGCGATTTGACTGGATTAGGCCAGCGTAGAGGCCGATCATCCTCGAGGTGAGGCGAGACTGCAGCAGCCAACCTGGATCTGAGGAGTCTCGTTTGCTGTTTCCAGAAACCACATCTTCATAGGCTCTGCGCATCTCAAGGGCCAAGCCCTCCACGCTTTCATCCTCGGCCACCCACCAGTGACCTGGCTTTAGTTCACCAGCAACTCGCTTATCGCAACACAGTGCTGGAGTTCCAAAGGCTGCCGCCTCAAATACGGTCATGCCCTGGGTTTCAAAGCCAATCGAGGTTTGCAGGACGATATCTGAGTCTGCAAAGGCCTGCAGCATCTCTTCCCGGTCGACTCGACCAAAGAACTTGACCTGGTTGTGAAGGCCAAGGGTTCTGGCCAAACTCTTGGCTGGTCTTTCCAGCGGGCCGGTGCCATAAATCAAGAGCTCTGCGTCGATATCGGCCTTCTTGAAGGCACGAATGGTCTGAATCAAGCGCTTTTCGCGTTGGAACCGACCAGCCCAAATGAATCTGACCTTGTTGGTTGGCAGTGGAGTCTTGCGCTTGATATTGGCAACCGCGTCATCATCAACACCATTGGGCATTACCTCAATCTTGTGGGCAATCCCCTTGTCCTCAATGGTTTTGGCAAAGTGCTTGCTTGGGACCAGTACCAGGTCAGCGTTGGGGTAGGTGAGGGCCATGTACTCCCAGCCGTTGGTCACACGCTTCTTTGGAAGGCCCACGCTCTTTGTGTAAAGCTTCGCTGCGTAATTGAAAAGCCTGGCATTCAAGCGTTTCCCAATCAGCCGCTCCAGCACAACGTCAATGTTGGTGTGGGCGTGGTGAATCAAAGGTATGTGGTACTCCCGAGCCAACTTCAAGGCCAATGCCGCACTCACGGCATCACCCTGCAGGTGAATCAGGTCAAACTTGGTTCTTTCGAACTCTCTGCGAGCAACAGCTAGCGCTCTTGGCATGTTGAACATGGTGGCGTATTCGCCATCCGGGCTTAGTTTCCTCGAGGGTAGGACAACAGTTTGGTCACCAGGCTCCGCCTTAGATGACTTGCTCGAAAACACAGTCACTTGAACACCCATGCGCTCTAGGAACTTGCGCTGCAGTCGAACCGAGGTTTGAACGCCACCAAGGCTCATGGGGTGCAGATCTGTGAAGATCGCTATGTGCAAAGAACCACCTATTTGTAAGTTCGCCTACGAATGCTAGCAAGCATGGGGAGCGCAAGCGCTCAATCAGGCCCTAGCTTTGCGAATCAGCCTTTGGCTTTGCATTCACTGGGCTTCTCATCGCCCAAAAGATCAGAGGAATTTGAAGTGGAAGTCGCGCCCACGCTGCCACAGCTGGTGCCACATCTTCGCCTAGCGAATCAAAGGCAAACCACCAGTTAGCTGGCCAGATTGCTATCAGGGTTAGTGCTGTGAAGATCGGTGCCCAACGAAGCTTCAGAATCAGCCCAAGAGCTGCCGCCAGCTCCGCTATGCCTGAAAGATAAATCAACAGGACAGGCTCTGGTAGCCAGGGTGGCATCAACCACAGAAACCCGCTCGGGTTCACCAGGTGTAGCACCCCAGACAGGGTGAAGATGGTGACGATTACCCAGCTACCAACCGGCAGCCCTAGCGCTTTGCGAGCCACAGCACTGCCGCATCGGTAATCCTGCGCCCAAAACCTAAGAAAACAAACTTCAAAACCCTAACGTCCCAACTAGCCGGGTAGATCGGCCTGGCATTGGTTGCGGTAGCTGCTCTAACCATGGTCTTTACAACCTGGTCTGGGCCTGGGGAGTGACGATATAGACCGCCGAGCCACTTGTTAAAGCCAGTCATTACCTTGTCGTAATCGCTGATGGTTCTCGAATCCCGGAGGTGACCAAAGGCAACCTGGTCGAAGTTTGTTCTAACAGTTCCGGGTTCAATCACCGAAACCTGAATACCTAGAGCCTTAACTTCTTGACGCAATGCATTGGCAACCGCCCTGACGGCGTGCTTTGTGGCTGCATACCAACCAAGTCCAACCAGTGAAACCGTTGCTACAACCGAAGCGGTGATCAGAATGCGGCCACTGCCTTGCTTGCGCATTTGAGGCAAAACTGCCCTGATTGATCGCTCAACGCCAAAAACATTTACATCAAACAGGGCCTTGACTCGCTCGGGGGTGGTTTCTTCTACCGAAGCAAAAGTTCCAAATCCCGCATTGGCGACCATGAGGTCTACCCGCCCGGTTTCCTTGATTACCTTGGCAACGCCATCAAAAACCTGCTTATCGCTGGTCACATCGAACTGCAGCGGCCTAGCGCCGAAGGTGGCAGCGTGCTTCAGTGCCACCTTGTCAATGTCAGCGGCATAGACAATCCAGTCCTTGGCAATAAGTTTCTTAGCCAGCTCTAGGCCAAAGCCTGAACCAGCACCGGTGATGATAGCCACATTGCTCATGTCGCTATCTAACCACCAGGTTGGGATTTATTCGATGTCTCGCTTCAAGCTAGTTGCCCAAGCCGTAACCGCAAAGACTGCCCCGTAGCCCAACAAGACCGCAGTAGCAGTTAGTGCGGGGAGGTAATCGGCTGTGCTGAGGCCAAGTGCTGGTGCATCAACCTCAAGTGAAAGCATTGCTGTGATTAGCCCTGAAGGCAGCCACTTTCCCGCATCCGGGAAGAGCGCTAGCAGCAGTGGGTCAACAATGAACAGATACACAAGCGCTCCCACGATTGCGAGCATTTGATTGCGGATCAGCGTTCCAAGTGAGACTCCGACCACAGCCAGCACCGCACCTGCAACTAGCGACGCAAGAAGGGTGTTAGCAAACAGGTCTTCACTCGGAGCAGCGGCTTCAGGGAAGCTTTGCAATGCCATAAACCCTGCTGCGAAGCTAACCACCGAAGAGATAACCATCACAAGGATTCCGCCAACTGCGGCAACACCAAGCTTTGCCAGCACGACCGAACCGCGTTTGGGAGCAGTAAGGAAGGTTGCAACAGCTGTTCCATGCCGGAATTCGCCGGCCATCAGCATGATGCCCAGGATGATAACAAAGATGTACCCAGAGATGCCGTTTGCATAGACGGAGTCAACGGCTTGCTGCTCTTCTAAGCCAAACCCGAAAAGTTCACCCTGACTGTCGATGACAAACGGGGTCACAGCAACCGAGAGGGCAGAGATAAAGGTGGCAGCGATTAGCAAACCCCAGTGGGCGCGGACATAAATTAGCTTCCGCCACTCAGACTTCAATAGATTCATGACAACTCTCCCTGGGTTAGCTTCAAGAAGGCCTCTTCAAGAGTGCCCTCTCCCTTTACTTCCTCAATGGTTCCCTGGGCAATCAGCCTGCCCTTGTGTATGACGATCACATCGTCAACGGTGTTCTGCAGCTCGGCAAGCTGGTGAGAGGAGACCAAAATAGTCCTACCGCCCTGGGCAAGGTTGCGCAGAAAATTGCGCAACCAGGCAATTCCAGCGGGATCAAGTCCATTGGCTGGCTCATCGAGAATCAAGATTTCGGGATCACCCAGAATCGCGCCCGCTAACGCTAGCCGTTGCTTCATCCCAAGGGAGTAGTTCTTCATTCGCTTGTCTTTGGCGTCAGTAAGCTCAACCAAACCCAAAACCTCATCAACACGTGAGTCAGCAATCCCAGCCGCAGCTGCAACAACCTTCAGGTTCTGTTTCCCGGTCAACGCTGGGTGGAAACCCCTGCTATCGAGAACAGTCCCGACCCTAGAAAGAGGATTGTCCAGTGACTGATAGTCAGACCCAAGGATCTTGACCGATCCACTTGTTGGGTTGCTCAGTCCGACAAGGCAGCGCAGCGACGTCGATTTACCCGCTCCGTTTGGGCCCAAGAATCCGGTGATTCTTCCCGATCTAATCGAGGCTGTGAGGTTGTCAACGGCTTTTTGCTTGCCGTATTGCTTCACTAGATTCTCGAAGGCAATGGCTGTGGTCATTTTTTGCCAGCTTTCTTCTTTTTCTTTTTGCCCGAGGAGTCCTCGGAAGATTTGTAAATTCCCTTGCGGTAGATCTCAAGGTTTGCAGTTGCAAGTCTGGCTCCAAGCAAAGGCTCCATGAAGCTGCCGCCTAGGTGGTTATTGACTTGCTCCTGGAGCATCAGTGGTGCGAGTCCGTGCAGGGTCATCAGAAGCGCGAGATCAGCGCGATTCTCGACCTTGCGCATTTGCCCCTTCTCGATCTGAGCCTCGATAACCATCTGGGACTCTTGCACCATGCGGGAGAACAGGATGTTTGCAGGCTCGCCACCTGCTAGCAGCACCTGTCGGAAGAACTGCAGCTTGCTACCGTGCTTATCAATCGAGCTTTGCCACTGGCTCAGTGCGGTGGAAAGTGAAACGTCTACAAACTGCTGTTTCTCAGAGACCCAAAGCCCAAGGCTTTTCACAATGCACTCTTCAACTAGTTTCTCTCGAGAGCCGAAGTGGTGAACCACGAGTGCTGGGCTTACCCCAGCCTCTTTGGCAATCGAGCGCAGACTTGTGGTTGCAAAGCCATCGCGCGCAAACGCATTGGTTGCAACGTCAATCAAGACAGCTCTGGTGTCAATGGCCATGACCCAAGACTAAACACCTGTTCAATAAAGTGCAAGTATCAAATGCATGGCAGAATTGCGCCATGACTTCTCACACTTCAGTAGCAACCCTGCACACCAACCACGGCGATATCAAGATCAACCTGTTTGGTCTGCACGCACCAAAGACCGTGGAGAACTTCGAAGGTCTTGCGACCGGATCGAAGGACTGGAAAGACCCTCGCACCGGCGAGCTTCAGAGCGGCAAGGGCCTCTACAACGGCGTGATCTTCCACCGCGTAATCGAGGGCTTCATGCTCCAGGGCGGAGACCCAACCGGAACCGGTATGGGTGGACCTGGCTACCAGTTCGGTGACGAGATTCACCCAGAACTAACCTTCCAGGACCCATACAAGCTGGCAATGGCCAACGCTGGTCCAGGCACCAACGGCTCACAGTTCTTTATCACTGTCGCACCAACCACTTGGTTGCACGGCAAGCACACCATATTCGGTGAGGTTGTCGATGAGGCAAGCCGCAAGGTAGTCGACAAGATTGGTCAGCTACCTACCGATGGCCGCGACCGTCCACTAGACGACGTGGTTATCGAGAGCGTCACCATCGAAAAGGCCTAAGTGCTCAAAGCCTTCAAGCGCAGCAGCGCGCCAATCACTGGCGCTCTGCTTACGCTGAATGTCCTGATTTGGCTGGGACAGATCTCCCCGTGGGGATATCTGTTCACGAATCAGTTCTTTTTTGCGCCAATCTTCGCTCCGTTTGAGCCGTGGCGCATGCTCACCGCCGGCTTTGTTCACGACTGGAACGGCCCAGCTCACATCTTGCTGAACTCTTACGCCATCTGGATATTCGGGCGTCAGTTGGAGCCAATGCTTGGCCCAATGCGCTTCTTGCTGCTGTATTTGACCTCGATCATCGGTGGATCGGTGGCCGTTTTGTGGCTTTCGGAGCCAGGAGTTCCAGTTGTTGGAGCTTCGGGAGCACTATTTGGCCTGATGGGCGCCTACTTCATCGTTCAGCGCAGCATTGGTGGCAACCCGACCCAGATCTTCATCCTCATAGCCATTAACTTCGCGATGGGTTTCTTTGTCGAGGGGATTTCCTGGCAAGGCCACCTGGGCGGACTCGTCACCGGTCTGTTTATGGCGCTCGTCTACGCAAATAACAGAAACCCCAAACAACTCGTGTCACGAGGGTTTGGGGTCTTGTTAATTTGGGCCCTACTTCTAGGACTCAGCTATCTAAAGATTGATCAGTGGGTCTAGTTACTTCCACTTGGTGGTCATAACAAAGCCCACCATTGCGATACCGAATCCAATCAGGATGTTCCAGTTGGACAGGTCTAGCGGAGTCGCGCTGCCCAGTGGGTAGCGGGCGCTAGAGATGTAGAAGGTCAAAATCCATACAAGACCGAAGATCATGAAACCGAACATGGTCACCTTGTACCAAGTTGGGTTTTCTGCCTCATCCTCAGTGGTTACCACTGGGCGTGCAGGTGCTTCGGACTTTGGCTTGCGTCTTGAAGATGATTCAGGCATGCCAGAAGTTTACTCATCTGGGTCCGATTAGGCTATTCCCACCATGGTGCGCATCCTTGTTCTCGACAACTACGACAGCTTTGTCTACACGCTGAACGGTTACTTGCAGCAGCTCGGAGCTGAGACCGAGGTAATCAGAAACGATGCTGTGTCCGAGGCTGAGCTTCCGGACCTGCTTGCAAAGTTCGACGCAGTTTTGATTTCTCCAGGACCTGGAACTCCAGCTGAGGCTGGCCTCTCTATCCCAACGGTCAAGCTAGCCCTCGAGTCCGACTACCCAGTATTCGGTGTTTGCCTAGGCCACCAAGCAATTGCGGAGGCGATGGGGGCAACCGTTTCAAGTGCACCAGAGCTAATGCACGGCAAGATTTCCAAGGTTAATCACCACGACAGTCCGATTTTTGCTGGCTTACCACAGGGTTTCAACGCAACCAGATATCACTCTCTGGCAGTAGTTAGGGAGACAGTTCCTCAGGAGCTAGTGATCACTGGTGAGACTGAATCTGGCGTAATCATGAGCATGCAGCACCAGAGCAAGCCAATCTTTGGAGTGCAGTTCCACCCTGAGTCGGTAATGACCGAGGGTGGTTACACAATGCTCGCGAACTGGCTTGAAAGCCTCGGATTAGAAGGCGCTCGGGCTAAGGCAGCAAACCTAAGCCCAAGAATCTCAAACTAACCCTGAGTCGTTTGCGTCGGTGACGGCGTAGGGGACGGGGTTCCGCCCACACATTGCACATACAAAACGATGTTCTGCAGCTGTGGCGCTTCACCAGGCAGGATCGACTGCTCGACAACCACGTTTCCAGGGGTTCCAGTACAGGTCTGCGCATCCACAATCTCAATCGACACCGTGTAGCCGATGGTGGTCGCGGTCAGGATTGTTCTGGCTTCCAAAACAGTCAGGTTGCGAACATCTGGTACCAACACCTTGCCGTTTGAAAGCGTTAGGTTCACAACGCTGCCAAGCGGAAGCTTCTGGCCCACTGCTGGGTCTGAAGCAATGACGATTCCTTCAGGAACCGTCGCACTAGAAATCACCGTAATTGTTCCAATGGTGAGACCCTGCGCCTCAATCAAGGCAACCGCAGCCGCCTCCTGAATCGAGATCACGTTGGGAACAGTAACCTCAGTCGCTCCACTGGAGACATAGAGCGTTACCGGGGTGTTGGCCAAAACATTGGTGCCCGCGGCTGGCTCCTGGCGAATAACTACGCCCTCTGGAACGGTGTCGCTCTTCTCGTAAACGCGAAGAACCAACAGGTCTTGCTCCGTCAGGGTGTTGAATGCGTCGTCATAGAGCGAGCCCTCAACGCTGGCAACTGTGATACCGCCTGGGTTGATTGGGTTTTGGTTAGCCCCACCAATGTTCATTACCCAGAAAAGTAGACCAACCAGGATGACGGCAACTCCGGTGCCAAGCCCCCACATCACTCCAACGCTCACCTTGCTTGTGGTGGCTGTTGAAACTGTGTCATTAGGAGCGGTCTGGAGACCAAGCATCAATTCGTCAGTGATTGGGCTCGATGGCGCCATAACCGAGGTTGGAGTGCTGATTACCTCGGTGCGGTCAGCAATCGGAGCCTGGAAAACCGGAGTGCTGGCAGTATTTGCACCAGCTGCAAGCAGGTGCTCGCGGAACTCAGCAGCTGACTGGAAGCGGTCATCGCGATCTTTGGCCATAGCCCTCAGCACAACCTCATCCAACTCAGAGCTCACTGCAGCGTTGAACTGAGATGGCGGGGTTACAGCTTCTGAAACATGCTGGTAGGCAACCGAAACGGCGCTTTCTCCAGTGAATGGTGGTCTACCTGTTAGAAGCTCGTAAAGAATCACTCCGGTTGAGTAAAGGTCGGTGCGAGCGTCAACGCTCTCCCCGCGAGCTTGCTCAGGAGAGAAGTATTGGGCCGTGCCCATAATTCCGCCGGTTGCAGCCTGAGTGGTGGAGTTATCCGATATCGCACGTGCGATTCCGAAGTCCATCACCTTGACGGTGTCGCCTTCGCCAACCATGACATTTGCCGGCTTGATGTCGCGGTGAACCACACCTGCGTTGTGAGAAACCTCAAGAGCGGTCAGAACACCGCTTACATACTTGATGGCTCGAGAGGTCTCGACCTTGCCCTGGTGGATGATCTCCCTCAGCAACTGACCGCGAACTAGCTCCATAACAATGAACGGTGTCTTGCGAACCTGCCCGTTCTCGTCAATGCTCTCTTCTTCGCCAGCGTCGTAAACCCGAACAATTGTGGGGTGGGCCATTCTTGCGCTGGCCTGAGCCTCTTGGCGGAACTTAGCCTCAAAACCTGCATCGTTAGCTAGGTCTGACTTGAGCAACTTGATAGCGATGGTTCGACCAAGGCGAGTGTCATAGCCCTCGAAAACCTCTGCCATGCCCCCGCGGCCAACCAAGGCGCCGAGACGGTACCGTCCGGCGATTAGTCTGTCGTTCTCGTTCAAAATAGCTCTTTCTGCCTTGAGAAGTTTAGTTTTCGGTCCCTGAGATGTTCCTCTACGACTCGGTCACAAGTGCGCTTATCCACCTGAACCCGACTCTCCCTGCACCGAACCGGAGTCTGTGACAACCGAGCTGTCAGTTTCTCCGCCGGGGTTAGGTATTTCAACCGGAAGGTTGTCCACGTCACCCACGTAGTAAGTGATATCAACAACAGTTCCGACCTCAATGTTTCCCGTTGGGCTAACCGCATAAACAGTTCTAACCCGCGGGTCGGTTCCCGGAATTAGCTCTCCAGGGATCGCATTCACGCGCATGCCAAGCTCGGAAAGCCTTGCCGTTACCGCCGACAGGTTCTCTCCAATGATGTCGGAGCGCAAAATCAAGACGTTTTTTGGAGCCGGGCTTTCGGTCGGAGTTTCTTCGACGGCCGGGCTTTCCGACACCACAGACTCGGATTGAGTAGGGGTCGGTGCTGGAATCGAATCAGTGTCTGGGTCGGACAGAATTGCCACAATCACAACGATCGCTGTGATTCCAAGTAGTCCGATTGTCGCAATCCAAGGCCAAACTCCTGGAGCCTTTGGAAGCTGGGCTGTGTCGGTTGGGATTACCTCTGTGACGGTGGTTTCATCCTTGCCAGCAGATCCAGCGCTTGGTGTGTAGCCAGGCTTGCGCTTTTCTCGAAGTAGCCCTTCCGCCCTGATTGCAAGCGAGGTTGCAGACTCTGGTCTTTGGTTCGGCTTCTTAGCCAAGCATGAGAGCACCAGATTCTGAACCCTGGGGTCAATTCCTTCGGGTAGGGCCGGCGGCATCTCGTTGATGTGCGCCATCGCAATAGCCATCTGGTTTTCGCCAGTAAATGGTCGCTTGCCAGCCAGCGCCTCGTAGGCAACAACGCCTAGCGAGTAGAGGTCGGTAGCTGGAGTCGATGGTTTACCGGTTGCCTGCTCAGGGGCCAGGTACTGAACCGTGCCCATGACCTGCCCGGTCTTGGTTAGTGGGACTTGATCTCCAACCCTGGCAATGCCAAAGTCAGTGATCTTTACCTTGCCGTCAGGTGTGATTAGGAGGTTTCCAGGCTTGATGTCGCGGTGGATCAATCCTCGAGCGTGAGCGGCGGCAAGCGCTCTGGAGGTCTGAGCCATGATGTCAAGCACGGTTTCCTCAGCAAGCTTGCGCTCACGCTCAATGAGCCTCGACATGGATTCGCCAGGTACTAGCTCCATGACCAAGTAGGCGGAACCGGTGTCCTCGCCATAGTCGAACACCTGGGCAATGCCCTCGTGCTCAACTAGGGCAGCGCTCTTGGCCTCGGTTCTGAATCTCTCCAGGAACATAGGGTCCCCGAGATACTCCTGCTTCAAGATCTTGATGGCAACGTTTCTAAGGATGAGTTCATCCTCGGCTTGCCAAACCTCGCCCATGCCACCAATGGCGATGCGGAGCTTGAGGCGATAGCGATCGCCATAGAGCTGTCCTACTGCTGGCTTCACTTGTTCAACACCGCCTCCATCACTGCTCGAGCAATTGGGGCAGCAATCTGGTTGCCGGTGCCGTTTTGGCCAATGCCACCGCCATCTTCAACAACGACGGCAACCGCAACCTTCGGGTCAGCAGCAGGGGCAAAGCCAGTGAACCAAAGGGTGTAGGGATCAAGTGGGCCGTTTTGAGCGGTGCCAGTTTTTCCCGCAACTGCAAACCCAGGAATCCCTGCTCGTTTGGCAACACCAACCTCAACCGAGTCAACCATCATGCGGGTTAGGTAACCGGCGGTGAGCCTCGACATTGGAGCGGACAGCACCCTGGGCTGAGGGTCGAGCAACACGTTTAGGTTTGATGCAACCACCATCTTTACTATTTGAGGCTGCATCATCACACCCTGGTTGGCTATTGCTGAGGAAATCATTGCCATCTGTAGGGGTGTGACACGAACATCGAACTGGCCAAAACCAGTTAGGGCGGTCTGGGCCTCATCGAGCTGCTCGGGGTAAATGCTCGGGGTGACCTTCATCGGAATTGATAGCTCTGAGCCAAATCCCATCAGGGCAGCCTGAGCCCTGATTCGGTCTTGTCCTAGTTCGACCGCAAGCTCAGCGAATGGAATGTTGCAGGATCGAACAAGTGCAACCTCAAGGGTCACGGTGTCGCCAGGCCCACACTTTTTCTTACCGGAGTTTTGAATCTCGGTTGCAGTTCCAGGCAATAGGTAGCTTTGAAGGTTTTCAAAGGTGCTGTTTACGGTGTACTTGCCAGACTCCAGGGCAGCGGCCGCCACTACAAGTTTGAACACTGAGCCTGGGTGGTAGAGGTCGCCTTCAATGGCTCGGTTGATCAGCGGCTGGTCTTCGTCCTCACTGTTAGTAAGGAAGGCCTCGCTGGCTGGTTCATAGAGGTGACCTGCCAGCTTGTTTGCATCAAAGGTTGGCTTTGAAACCATCGCCAGGATTCGCCCAGTGCTTGGTTCAATGGCAACTACCGCGCCTTTTCTATTGCCAAGTGCATCCCAGGCAGCACGCTGAATAGCTGGGTCAATCGTGAGTTCAACAGCAGCACCAATCACCGGCTTGCCATCGAGCAGGGCGTTGATCTGCTCAAAGAACTGAGCCGAAGACTGGCCAGAAAGGTAAGAGTTCATTGAGCGCTCAAGGCCGGAGGAGCCGTTGAACAGCGAGAAGTAACCCATGATCGGTGAGTAGATCACCGATTCGTAGTTTCGCAAGAATCGGTAGGCATCGTTGTAGGGGATGCTCTCAACTACTGGCACTCCACCAACCAGAATCGGACCTCGCTGAGTCTTGTAGGTCTCGTAGGAGGCTCGAACATTTCGAGTGTCCTGGTACAGGGCATCTGAGCGCAAAACCTGGATCGAACTCGCCATTACAAACAGCGATAGGAACATCAGCACCAGCACGAGCCCGACTCTTCTCACCTGTCGATTCATGCCTGCCTCCTGAGTGAGGAGTCAGAAATCACAAGCAGCAGTGCAACGATTGCCCAGTTTGCAATTAGTGAAGAACCACCGGCTGCCAAGAACGGTGTGGTCAATCCGGTGAGCGGCAATAGTCCCATCACACCGCCAGCAACCACGAAAACCTGAAGCCCAACTACAAACGACAGACCCGTGGCTAGCAATCTGGAAAAGTCATCTGGGTGAGAGTTGGCAATTCGGAGCCCGCGGTAAACAAGCAGTAGATAGATCGCCAAAATCGCAAAGATTCCAGCTAGGCCGAGCTCTTCACCAAGGGCCGCCAAGATAAAGTCGCTCTCCGCAAGCGGAATCAGCTGCGGGAAACCCCCACCAAGACCCGTGCCAATCACATCGCCGTTTGCAAAACCAAATAGCGCTTGAGCTAACTGGTAACTACCTCCGGCAGCGTTGTAGTTCTCTGCGGCAAAGGGGTCAAGCCATGCGTCGAATCTTCTTGATACGTAGTCAAAAAGCCGAGATGCAACTAAGGCCCCGGTGACCATCATGATCACTCCGGCCCCGACATAGAAGGCTCGGCCGGTTGCGGTGTAGATCAGGACCAGGAACAGAC
>JACCDU010012800.1_pt1 | contig 23127 bp, 20 predicted proteins | sample 7446081 | NCBI WGS metagenome assembly JACCDU01 (sample SAMN15323447, study PRJNA562643) | freshwater metagenome | isolation source: river surface water | place: USA:Blue River Watershed | collected 2017-08-17
GTGGCAGACCCGCCAACAGTAAATCGATTTCCATAGGGATTCGATGTAGTGCCAACAAGCAACTGTGACGACGCATCCAGCGTCATCGCCTGCGTGAAACTGATGGTGTTTCCTGCGGTGCCGGAGGCTGCGGTGTACCACTGATGCTGACTTTGATATTGTCTATACTTTGAAGCAAAGTTAGTTGATATATAAACGTCGTTTACGCTTGAATTAGTAAAGAAATTTGCACCAAGTTCTAGATAATCATAAGTGTTCGTAGAGCCCTGAAGCGATGTTCCAACTCCCACTTGGATAGCTCTGCGGGTTGACTGCCAAGCACTCGGCGTCACCCCCAGACCGAGGTTGCCGGAGGAGTCGAGGCGCATACGCTCGGAACTGACTGTATAAAAGGTCAAGTTTTGCGATGGGCCATAAGAGCCAAGACGAACCTCGTCTGTTGCGTTTACACGGCTTAACTCTCCGTAATAGGTTGCGTTGTCACTAACCCTAATAGCGCCTTCATTGTTTACACTGGTAACAACAGTCAGTCTTGCGGTTGGCGAACTCGTTCCAATGCCGAGGTTGCCGGAGGAGTTGAGGCGCATGCGTTCGGTGGAATAGTCATCCCACACAAGAGCATTCCCACTGCTGGAGTTATACATTCTCCAGTCGGGAGTCATAAACGCAAAAGTGCTTCCACGACCCCCTAAATAGGCGCTTCCGTTAACTTCCAGTTTCTGCGCAGGCGAACTCGTCCCAATGCCCACATCACCCGTGCTAGAAATGGTCATTCGGCGAGTTAAACCGCCCGCAGATGTTTGAGTATAAAAACCTAGAGCGGTATCGTTATTTGTGCCGCCATACGCCTCGAAACCAATGGCAGACTGAGCCGATCCATTGTTTGACCAGCCTTGAATTTGTGTGCCAAACCCACTGGTTTGCGCCCCGGTAACGGTGTCCGACAAAACAAGAGCCGTTACATTTTGCCCAGATGTTCTGGAAACATTAGACTGGAGTTTTACAGCAGGCGAACTCGTCCCAATGCCCAACCCGGTAGAGGTCAGGCGCATTTGTTCGGAGCCAGCAATGCTATAAATATGTGCAGCGGCACTAAAATCTTGCTTGTAACTTATTGGCTGCGATGCGCCCCGCTGCATAACCATTTCAAGGCTATAACCATCAGCAGAAACACCAACGTAATTCCTTGTTGCGGAACCAGTAGTAGCAAAATTAAGTTTTGCGCCAACAGTTGCAAGATCAAGATTCGTCCCATCAAACGTCAGCGCACTCCCCGTGGTCAGCGCACTCGTGGATGAGGCATAGACAATACCGTTGGCTGTGAAAGAGGTCAGGCCCGTGCCGCCGTTCGTGGTGGCGAGGGTTCCCCCAAGCGTAATGGTGCCGCTAGAGGTGATCGGCCCACCGCTAGTGGTCAATCCTGTGGTGCCGCCCGACACATCAACCGAAGTCACCGTGCCTAGCGGGTTGGTTGCCCACGAAGTATTCGTGCCGTCAGTGGTCAGATACTTCCCTGAGTTGCCCGTTTGAGAGGGCGCAAGGGCGTTGAATGCTGCGTTGGCAGTCGTTTGCCCCGTGCCCCCGTTGGCGATGCCAAGAGCATTCGTGAGCGTCAACGTGGTGAACGATCCCGCTGCGCGAGTCGTGCCGCCAATAGTCGTGCCATCAACGCTGCCACCCGTGATCGCCACACTGTTGGCGTTTTGGGTGGACATCGTGCCCAGTCCCGACACCTGAGTGTTGGTGATTGCGATAGGCGTGGAAGCTGCCGCAGTCAGTTGGCCTTGAGCGTTGACCGTGAACGTGCCGACCGACGATGCCGAGCCGTAAGACGCCGCGGTGACCGTGGTGTTGGCAAGCGAGATAGTCCGATTGGCCGACAAGTCGCCGCCACCCGACAGACCTGTACCCGCGCTGATGGTCGTGGCTGAAGCCGCAGCACCAAGGTTCGTGCGTGCGGTCGGGGCGTCAGATGCGCCCGTGCCACCGTCAGCGACCGCAAGATCATTGATGCCGGTAATCGACCCACCCGTGATCGCCACATTCGTCGCGTTCTGAGTGGACATGGTTCCAAGACCGGAAACTTGCGTATTCGCAATGGCAATCGGCGTGGCCGCGAGCGCGGTCAGTTGACCCTGAGCGTTAACGGTCGCGGTCAGCGTATTGGAAGCAGAGCCGTAGCTGTTGGGGGTGACTGCGGTGTTGGTGATTGAGAACTGCGTGCCCGAGAGCGTCAGGCCCGTGCCTGCGCTGTAGACCTGTGCGGCAGAGACTTGCACGAAGGTGATCGGGGTCGTGCCGAACGTGATCGTGCCCTGCGTGTTGCAGACGTAGGTTTCGCCTGCGCCCGTGTTGCCGCTTTGAATGAAGAAGGCGTCGCCTTCGCCAAGACTGTTGGGACTCTTGAGCGCGTAGGTGTCTGCGTCAGAAGCGCGAGTCAGAACCCATGCAACCGATCCACTTCCAACCGTGGTGACAACGTAGACACCGTTCTCAAACGCATTGGTTTGGTTGTAGATCAGGATGCGGTCACCCGCCTGCGCCACCACCCCATCAGGCGTGAATGCGGTCAGAGTACCGGCATTCGTCAGGGTTGCACCAACACCGGCGGTTCCGTTGTTGTAAGTCGCGCTCAGGTTGCCCGTGGTACTGGGCACTTCGTACTTGACCGGGGCGTGGTAGGTGATGCCACTTGAAATCAGCGTGTCAACGTATTGCTTGTTAGCAATATCAGTTGCGCTTGCGGGGGTTGTGGTGACCGTGCCCGATGTCATCGCCACCGAGGTGAATGCGCCCGTTGAGGGAGTCGCAGCGCCTACAGTCGTGCCGTTGATCGACCCGCCCGTGATGGCGACCGAGTTGGCGTTCTGCGTCGAAAGCGTGCCAAGGCCCGACACTTGGGTGTTGGCAATCGCAATCGGCGTCGAGGCAAGCGCCGTCAGTTGGCCTTGTTGGTTGACCGTTGCCGTCAGGGTTTGAGAAGCCGAGCCGTAGGAACCCGAGGTAACCGTGGTGTTGGCGATGGAAATTGTGCGGTTGGCCGACAGGTCGCCACCACCCGTCAGTCCGGTGCCTGCCGTAATCGTTGTGGCAGATGCCGCAGCGCCCAAGTTAGTCCGAGCATCGGGAGCATTAGACGCACCTGTGCCGCCATCGGCGACGGCAAGATCGGTGATGCCCGTGATCGTGCCGCCGGTGATTGAAACATTGTTGGCGTCTTGAGTTGAGATCGTTCCCAACCCGAGGTTAGTCCGAGCACCCGAAGCAGTCGTGGCACCCGTGCCGCCGTGAGAAACAGCAAGCGTGCCGCCAAGGGTCACTGCGCCCGTAGTCGAAGTGGCAGGCGTCAGGCCGGTCGTGCCGCCGCTAAACGACAAGACTCCCGTGTTGGACACGGTGATCGACGCAGCGCCGTTCGTGACGCTGATGCCCGATCCTGCGGTCAGGTTGGCATTCTTCCAAAGCGAAGTGGTCGCGTCATAGATAATCGTCTGCCCGTTTTGCGGGTTGATGATCTGAACGTCATGGATTTCGTTTAGTTCATAGCCGTTCTGCACCTTGACGTAGAGTTGCCCATTACCGGGATTCGCACGCTCGACAAGGCCAACATACACAAGGTGATTCGGTGCAGCAGGCTTCGTGGCCGTCACAGAGCCGGGAGTAGCCCCGAGGTACAGGGTGTCGCCTGCGGTGAATGCGCCGAGGTTCAAGCCCTCAAGCACACCCTGACACATCACGAAGCCGGTTTGGTTAGGCCCGATGTTTTCAGCCACCACGCCGAACGTCTTGGCAGAAGTCGCGTCAGAGGTGTTGTAAGCAAGTTTGACGGTCGCCCGGTCGCCTTGAGCGCCGAACAGATAGACCACCTGACCCTTGGTGATGGTGACCGCTTCGGCGTTGGTCACAAACGCCACAAGGGTTTGACCGATGCGCGTGATGACGTTGCCACCAAGCAGGCCAACATCAAGCGTGCCCTGCGCTGCGTCCCAATAAACCTTGCCGACAGCGTTAGTCGCGGCAGCGGTCGTGTCGAACTGCACGAAGTCAGGCGAGCTAATGCCGCCCGTCACCCCGGTCATCGAAGTGATGTCGTTGTTAGTCCCAAGAACCGCAGCACTCAGGTTAGCCCGTGCGCCGGGTGCAGTAGACGCACCAGTGCCCCCGTTGGTGATGGCAAGAACGCCCGTGATGTCAGCAGTGGAAATGTCAAGCTGATCCCACGAAGCATTCGTGCCATCGGTCTTCAGGTACTTGCCCGACTGAGCCGCCTGCGTAGGCAGCAGCGCATTGAGCGCAGAGTTGGCCGTGGTTTGACCCGTGCCACCGTTAGCAATCGGCAGCGTGCCGGTGATGTCGGCAGTCGAGATGTCAAGTTGATCCCACGCGGAATTCGTACCGTCTGTCTTGAGGTACTTGCCTGCGTTGCCGGTCTGCGAGGGAGCGAGTGCGTTAAAGGCTGCATTGGCCGTGGTCTGCCCGGTGCCGCCTTCGGAAATCTGCACTTGGTCGCCGGTCAGGGCAAACGTGCCCGAGGCTGACAAGTTGGTGAACGCGCCCGTTGATGGAGTCGTGTTTCCAACAGGCGTGTTATTGACCGTCAGGCCGGTGAGGTTCGAGGTGTACTGAGGGGCAGAAGCGCCCGCAACGACAACCTGATTGGACGTGCCGAGAGGTAAAAAGGTTGTTGTATTCGGTGCGCTTTGATAGGGGAGTGCGCCTGTCGTGCCGCCCAACAGGAAAGCCGCGCCGCCCGTGACCACCAAAGGCCCGAGCGTTTCGGTCGTGCCATCGGTGTAGGTGACGATGAGGAAGTATTGCCCGCTTACCTCGGTGTAAGTGATGTTTGAAATGCCGCGACCCTGACGGCCCTGATCGACATCAATGACGATGGTGTTGGGATTTTCGACAAAGACTTGCATGATCAGACCTTAATCACTCCATCGGAGCGCACGAGGAAGAAAAGGAAGATGACCCAATCCTGAGCCGGGTTTGTGCCCTGCACCGGAATGGAAATCTTGATGCGACCCGTGAAAGCCACGGGGTCGTTGGCGTTGATTGACAGTTCAGGATCGCTGTTGATCAGACTCCAAGTAGAGTCATCAATCACAAGCGTGAACGAGCCGTTAGCCGCGACGAAGTTGGTGATCGTCAGGTTGACCGGCGTTGGCGTTGGGGTGTAGTCCCCCACATCAAAAGACAGCCCGTTGCGGGTGTCTATCAGGTTGGTCACCGTTCGTCGAACGATAGACGCAGCAATCGTGGCACCCGTCAGATCAACGATGGTGCCGCAATTTTTAAGCTGAAGGTTCCAATAAGTTTTTTGGTTCCAAACCAACTCACCCGACAGCAGGGCGTTGTCGAACCCACTGACTTGGGTGATGACGTTCTTATTGAACTTGGGCATATTGCTTCCCTACGCGGGGAAGCGCATTGACACTCATGGTTTCCCCTGACTCGGGTTGTGACGCTCCCCGCTGACTCGCAGGGCTACGAAGTGTGTCTTGTCTTGCCAAATTTTAGGGTAGCTTTGCTTTTAAGTCAGCAACTTCTTGTGAAAGTTCTTGGATTGCTTTGATCAGCGGGGCAATGAATTCGCTGTAGCGTAAACCCTGAATGCTGTTCGGGTCGTCCTTGTCTGCCAACACCCACCCTGCAAAGCTATCCACGCCAAGCTGATCTAAGGTCGCCTTGACCTGTTGGGCACTCAAACCGTGGAAGGTACGCACACCCTCCCGAGCCGGTTCGATTTCCCGTTCGCCCGTCAGGTTGCCTTCATCGTCGAAGACGTTTTCCTTGACCGCAGCTTGCGCCACCTTCCACTTGTATTGGATGGTTTGCAGCTTGTTGATGAAGTTAAGCCCGAGAGGGTTGTCACCAAGGATGTTCTTTTCCCGTTCGTCCGAGGTGTTGACCGACCCGCTAACCGCGTACACATCCACGAATCGGAAGGATGCCGCGCCCAAGGTCATTGAGTTGTCTACCTCGGGACGAAGGAAAGCATCCTCCACCCGAGCGCGTGCCGTTGCCTTGGTGCCAAGCAGGACAGCCTTGGGGTTAGCTGACCCTGACGCACCTGAGATTAGATAAAGCGCATCGTTGCCGTCTGTGTAGATATAAGCGCCAAGACCGCCGGTTGAGTTTTGCCACCTTAGCTCATTGGCTTGTGGCATTTGAATGCCGGTGGTGTAGATGCCTCGGGAAATGCTATTCGTCGTTACAAAATAGCCACCCCAAGCCGTACCCGACCCGCTTGTTGAGTAGCCATAAACCGCAGCACCAAACGCGGTGATTGCTTCAACGGCGCGGTCGGTCACGACATTCACCGTGATGCCGCGAGAATCGCCATTGCCTTGGATGGCAAGAGCAGGGCCACCCGACGATGGGCCACCGCCCGGAGGTGTGTAAATTGAGATGCCGCAGCCGTTGGTCGCGGTGCGCGACATCCGAACCGTGATGCCGGTCTGATTGCTGTTGGCCTGCTCTACAAAGACAGCCGTGTTGGGATTGAATCCGCTAGGTGCTGCGGGAGTCCAATTTCCTTGGAAAGTGGCCGTGCCGCCAATCGTTAGATTACTGTTGCCAGTTAGGTTAAGTGAAGAACCATCCCAAAGCAAAGCCGCAGACGATGAGCCAATAGAAAACTTGTATGCGCTTCCGCTATAGCCGAGGAAAAAGCCGGTGCCGGTGTTGTAGTCGGTCTGCCCGCCTTGGATGTTGCCGGTGCTGCTGACCGTCAGGGTGTTCTGAATAGTCAGCGCACCCGTGTTGACCGTGATGGCCGACAGCGTGCCGACCTTCAGACTTGAGATGTACGGCGTAGACCAAACCGTGTTTCCGGTTGTCGGGTCGTAGATGCCGTCCGATTGATACAGGGAATCAGTGCTAGACGGGTTGGGGTCGCTTGCGCCCCACGTTGCAGCAAATCCCCAAGTCGCAAGCGATTGGGCACTGCTTGGGAATGACGCAGACCCGGTGGTGGTAATGTTCCCGGCAACGGGCGCGGGATTGCTAGGCACTCGCGCAAAACAGATGCGTGCGCTTGACCCCGCCGATCCCGTTGGGCCTGTGTTACCGGCATACCCCGCAGCGATGATGCTTGCGGTTGTCCAATTGATTGTGGTGGTCGTGGCCGTGCCCGCATCAATCAGAGATACAGACGCTTCCCAAAGCGTAAAGCCTGCGCTTGGCGAGGTTGTGATTGAGCTAGACCATCCCGCAGGGTTGGGCGTAAATGTCCCGGTAGACCATGTGTACGTCGAGGTTCCCGTTGGGCCTGCCGGAATGGTTGCAGCCCATTGATAAACAGAAGCCTTTGCCGTTTTATTTCCGGTCGGCCCCGTTGGGCCTGTCGGCCCTGTCGGGCCTGTTGCGCCGTTAGTTGACTGTGCGTAGACGCTAAAGCCCGAAGTCCAACTGATCGTAGTGGTTGAGACAGCGCCCGGTTCAGATACTTCCTTTGCCGCGACCCACAGAGAAAACCCTGCCGTGCCGGGGTTGGCCGGGATGATCGTCTGCCATCCGTTGCCCCCGGTGTAGCCCGAGTTTGTCGCGGTCGCCCATGTGAACGTGCTAGTTCCCGACGGGTTGCCGGGCTGAGTAAGCGCCCACTGATAGAGATAAGCAATCGCAGTCTTGACGCCCGAAGGCGAGACAGGTGCCCACACAAACGCCGATGAAACCGTCGAAAGCTGCGAGGTGGCTACGTCGTTTGCGACCTTGAACGCAAAGTAGTAGGTTGCCGCAGGAAGCGAAACATTGGTGAACTTGAACGCAAGCGAAGGCGCAAAGGTCTGCGAGTTGGCTGAGTACTCCGTGCCCCACACCTTCCAATCGGAAGCCGAAGGCGTCGCGGAGGTTGTATAGAAAAGCGTGATGCTTGTGACGCGGCCTGAGCTTGGCACGTTGCAAGTGACGCTAAACGAGGGAACCGCAGCCGAGGGCAGTTGATCGCTAACAGTCGGAGCAGCAAGAGCAGAGAAGAAATACGCAGAGGAAAGCCCGCTGTTAGGCGACGGTGAGAATTGCGTAATGTTCTGATCGTCGTATACGTCGGCGTTGTACTCGGTGCATTCAATCTGTGCGCCAAGGTTGCCGTCGGGTAGGGTTGTTTCGCTGACCTTGATGGCGCGGAACAGCTTATTCGTCCAACCGTAGTCGCTGTTTGTGATGCTGATGACATCACCCGCGTCCACCTGAATGCCGGGGTATGCGGTCGAGAACGTGACAATTAAGTCCTCACGCGCCTGCTCAAGCATCCGATTGGCGATGTATTGAGCTTGTACCGAGTCGTTGATCAGGTCGAACGTCACCGTGGCTTTGTTGGCCGGTTCGTTCGCGTACATCAAGACACTTGGCGTTTCCAAGAAAATTAGGTTGGGCTGATCCTTATTGCCCTTCCATGGGAATGTGGCCTCGACTTGGTTGATGCTCTGCGTGATGTCGGAGATGCTTACGCGAAGTTCGCCGATGATGTTGGAGTCATCAAACGAGAAGGATGACGACTCTGCCTTGTTGATCACCGGCATCCACTGACCCGTGGTTTCTTGGTACGCAAGCCAAGAGTCGCAAGCCGTGAGAATGCGGTCGATGTTGCTTAGGACGTTCTCGCCCGTGTTCAGCACACCGTTGATCCGATACCGAGCTTGAGTAGTAGACCCGCCCGTGTAGGGGATATATGTGATCAGTTGATCAGAGTAGGTGTTCAGCGCCCCGCAAGCCGTGGTGTTGATGTTGCCGATGGGAACCGCGCAGCCATACACATCCGACTTTAAATAGTCCTCAAGCACATCACCGGGGCGTGCCGCGCCTGCGCTTTTGAGGTAATGCGAAACCTTGAAGGTCAGGGGCTGAAGTCCCGTCGTGCCTGCTTCGCTGTTGTAGGTGAGCTTGACGATGGCAAATGCCAAGCCGTTCATCTGTCGGTTGGTTGCAGGCCACCGCAAGCTAGGCGTGATGTCGGAACCACCCATCACCACACTCGGGGAAGAGCCGGTCACGTTGACAATCGTGCCCGCCGCGTTGGAGGTGTAGAGGTTGATGTAGAGGTTGCCCGAAATCTTCGTGTCTACGTTGCCCGCGCCGTCAGTCAGGGATACGACTTTGGTGGGGTCGGTGCCATCAAAGGTGACGAGTCGGTCGCCGTAGTAGAACTGCGTGCGGTCATAGGTGAACTGACCATCGGGTGAGATGTTGCTAATCGCCAAGACGTAGTACATCGTCTTGTTGTCGGTGGACAGCACCGCGTCAACGAATGTGCCGCCTAGCCACGCATCGCCGTAGACAACCGGAATCGGGTTGTTTGCGCTTGGGGGGATTTGCTGCCGTGAGCCGGGGTCGACTTGGTTGGGTGCCCTGTTTGCCCCAAACGTGCGGGTGACGACGTAGGACAGCGCGTAGTTGACAGCAAACGCGACGGCCACATATGCGAAGGTTCCTGCCGCAGCCGCACCCAACACGGCGGTGGCAATCATTGTTCCGACCATTTTTTATTCCTTGCAGTACGTCGAGTCGATCTTCTTAAAGCCTCGGCTTTCAAGATCAATCTTAGGGCTTTGAGGCATCAGCGAAATGATGACAACCTCTGCCCGTTCCTGATCAATCAATTCTTGTGCTTTCTTGTTGTAGGCCAAAAACAATTTGCCGCCAATCGTTGTGTTCCTATGCTCGGGCGCGACCCACCAAGCTAGTTCCCTGACTTCGTTAACCTCGGGGCACCACACATTCGGCACCACGATCCCCGCTGCCATCCCGCGATATTCGTTGTCCACCAAGACAAAGCCGCGACCGATGATGAGCGAGGAAAGCAAGCCGCGTATGTGTTGCTCGTCGTGTAGTCTCTTGTCTCTTAGCTTGATGATCGGGGACTCTGCCGCATATTGCCGCATCATCTCGACGCAGGCATCTATGTCGAACTTGTTTGCTTCCCTGATCATTGCCCGATGGTGTCTTCGTATTCAATCCTTGGAACCGTCGTGCCGCCGTTGCCGCCGTTGATGCCGCCCGGACTTGCCACGCCGCCACCCGATGCGGGTTTGCCAAAGTCAAAGTAGGTGCTAGAAATCGCGTCAACACGATCCATTGACGTTTCGCTAGTACCGTAGCGGTCTTGCCAAATTGCCTTGTTGGTCTTGGACGATGCCACATAGGTTTCTAGTACCCGCTTCATGGAGGTGCAGGAAATCGAGCAAGTGGCAATCCTGCTGCGTACCTCGTCGTTCCAATCCTCGGTAATCGAAACGTTGGTGATGATGCCTTGGTAGCGTTTGAAGAACTGCTGCGTTGGCGTGGTGATGATCTGATTGTCAGAGTCAAGGAAGCCGCGCCAAATCTCGACCGTACTTCCTTTGATGTCTGCGCTTAGGATTAGCGCGACGTTGGCCGGGTTGATGCCTGTCAGCGACACCATCATGTCGGTCGAGGTTGATTTGATGTTGCGCTCGACCTGACCGATCCCGAGCAGCGACCCCATCCCCGAGAACGTGATCCCGCTGACGGTGACGGGCGCAGCCGCGTTGCAGAATGTGTAGGTCGTTGGCGAAGTCTTGCCAACCACCATCCTGACAAACTCAGCGTGTCGGATGTTTGCGCTGTTCAGCGCGTTCATCGTGGTACTCATGGCGCGACGTTCTCCCGGAACACAAACGGTTGATCCCAGTTCACAAACGCGCCATTGGTCATTGGCGTGAGCGAGTAAGTCGGGCAGACTTCAGCATAGACCGGGAAGTAGACCGCAGACCCGACTGCCGTGAGCGTACCCGTGCTAGGCGTGCCGATGACGGGGCGGTGCAGATTAACCGATACCGTCGAACCACCACCGCGCAAGACTTGTTGCGTGACCTTGTAGACGTAGCTGCCGAGTTGCAGGAAGTCACCCGCCGCAAACACAACTGTGCCCGCGCCGACCGCAGGAAGATTGCCCACCGAGATGGTCTGCGAGTTTGCCGCAGGAACCGAAGCAAGTGTCAAAGCCGCAGCCTGCCCCGCGCTGAGTCCACCTTTGTACTCGGTGAACCAAGAAAGCGTGGTGCCGCTGAACGTGATGTTTGCTGCCGTTTGCCGGTCAAGGTTGTCGATGGTCTGAATCACATCCCGAACCTGTGGGTAGTACAGGTAGTTGTGCGGGACGATGGTGAAGACCCAAGGAACGGAAGTAAGGTACTGCGCCGTCCTGATCTGCCCACCCCGCGTGACTTGCTGACCGACCGTGCGCCGGTTGTTCACAGTCATCGACTGCTGAATGTCAACGATGGTCTGAAACGACATTTACATTCTCCCCGGCGTGACAGCCAAGCCTTTTTGCGCGTACTGATTCGCCGCCCAAATTGCCTTAGAACTGCCCAACAAACGCTGTTCAAAAGACTTCACATCAATAGCTTGAATGTTGTAGTTCGTGATATTGGTTGAAGCGCCCGCGCTTTGCAGATTGTGATTTGGGATGATGGTGCCACTCATGCGGGGCACAAACAGTTCCGGTCCTCGCTCACCCACAAGATAGGCAGAGTTGCCCGTAACGGGACCACCCGTTGCCCGTGTGGGGAGATTGAAACCAAATACGCTTGCCAATAGCTTCATGGCAGAAGCCTTTAGCTGAATGGCAATCATGTCGAGGATGATGCTTCGTGCAAACTCTTTGAAATTCAGCTTTCCAGTACGCACAAAGTTGTCTAGCGCAGCACTCATGTTCCCGACCAATGAGCCAAACATCATTGCGCCGGTTTCCATGTCCTTCGGGATGTTCTTGAAGAATTCACTAGCAGCTTGTTGGAAGCCTTCTAAAGCACCAAGGTCTTGAGCCGCCAATTCTTCTGCATCACGAATTTGCTTGAGCAAATCAAGCCTACGCTGATAGGTTGCATTTAGCTTCTCTTGTTGCTCTTGTCGATCTTTCGGAGATAGGGAGGCTTGTTTAAGTTTTTCTTCTTCTTCGACAAGTTCTGCCATCAATGAGATTCGCGCACGCAGATATTCATAGTCGTAATCTTTAAGATTTTTTCGCTCTTTCTCGATTACAAACAACGCTTCTTCAGTTGTGATCGCCCGATTCTGAGCATCATTGGCTTTGTTAAGTTGGTCAACATATTTGGCATACGCAATCGCAGCCTGTTCAACCTCGGTTCTTTCTTGCTCAGTTCTACGCAGACCTTCGACAAACTTTCTTGCGCGTTCTAGTGCTTCTCTCCTGCGTTTTTCTGCCTCGGGGTCTTCGGCTTCTTTTACATCGCGGAGTTTCGGACCGGAGGGGGGTGGCCCGCCGACTAGGGCAGGATTAATAAACCCGCGTCCTGCACCGGCTTGAGAAGTGCCCGCCTGCATTTGCTTGAGTTCGCCATTAAGTGCGGCAAGGATCGGCTGCCATTTCGCAAGCTGTTCTTGCGCTTCCTTCATTCTTTCCCGGTAAGTTCCCTTCCAAAACGCCGACACATTCGGGTCTTGAAGAATCTTCTCCATTGAAGCGATTTCTTCTTTTGCAGCGGTGACTTGTATTTCTGCAAAATCTCTTTTGAGCGTGCCGAAGAATCCTTGAATGAGCGTGCCTGACTTGGCGTGCTCACTCATCTTCTCTAGTTGCTCATTGATTTTTTTAAGCGCAGGCTCAAGAAAATCAACAAAATTCAGAGTGGAATTACGCGCAGCTTGACCCAACTTGTCATAGAAGTCGGCAAGCAATTTGATTGCATTGGCTTGTCGCTCGGTAACGCTGTTGGCACTTTTCATGCCTTCAGCAACACCCGTCATATCGACACCCTTTGCCGCCTTGCCAAGCAATTCCATTGCCTTAGCAGAGCGTGTCAGCGGGTCTTCAATCTCAGAAAGACCCTTGACGGTCTTTAGGAACAGTTGTTCACTTGTAAGGGTTTCAAGGTCTTTGAGGGAAACACCAATCTTGGCAAAGTTCTTCTGTGCCTCAAACGATCCTTCTGCTGCCTTGTCTACATAGTTCGTAAACGCGGAAAACATCTTGCCCGCGTCTTCGGCTTTCCCGCCTGAATTGGCTAGGGCATTCTGTAGCTTGATGACCGTATCAATTGCTACATCATTTGCCTTGGCAACATCCGAGACTTCATCGGCAAACAGCATTGCCTTGACGGTCATGGCTGAGAATGCGCCCGCCGCCACCGTTGCCATGCCTTTTGCCTTGCCGACAAACTCTTCCATCTTCTTGCCCGATTGAGCAAGACCTTGGTTGAATTCGGCAGTGTTCAGCCCGAGCAGTACGCCCAAGCGTGCAATCATGTTAGCCACGTTTGAACCTTTCTTTATTGAAGCCCGGTGCCATCGTCATAAAGGTCAGAAGCTGCTCGTTGGCTTGAGCCTTCTTCTGTTCCTCGGTTAACGGGGGATAGATGTAATCGTATGCGGGACCAAGCACTTTCTCAAGCGAAAACGGTTGTGAGTTGGCCGATCTCATGTAGTTGAAAACGCCCGAGACAAGCGAACCCAACAGGTAGATGACGTTGTGATTGCCAAGCATCCCGTCGGCATACATCGTCTGTATATCGCCCATCACATCATGGTCGATGGCAGCAATTGAGTCTTGTGTGTGCCCGTTGAAGATCATTGCCGCCTCTACCTGTTTCTTCAACGAGCGTGTCAGTTTCCCCGCGATTCCCGATAGGTCGGGGAGATGACTTCGGCAATCTTCTCAACTAGGGCAAGCTGCGTAGACATTGGGAATTCTTCTTCAATGTCTTCGTAGGTGATGTTCTCAAGCGTGCCCTCTACAGGCACAAGCAGCTTGATGAATTCTGTGATGCGAGTTTGCGTCATCACTTGAGTGCGGACAGTCTGCCGGGTCGATTTGCCCTCAATCAGAATGTCGTCGTCGGTGAATTCAAAGCCGGTCTTTTCGGCGTCGTCCTTGAATTCAAGAAGTGGCTTTGACAGCTTTTCAAAGAGTTCTTGAATCTTGGCTTCGTCGGGTTCGTTGATGCGCTTGAAGATGGCATCAGTCTCAGCGACGACCGGAACCCTGACCTTGAAGGTGTGGCCTCCAAGTTCAAACTTGCGAATGCGGAGTTCTTCCCGCTTGGCTTGGTATGACTCACCAAGCGCGGCTGCAATCTTGCTCATCTTTTCGTCCTCGTGCGGTATCTTGTGATTTGCTCACCCAATGTCTTGCCCAAGTTGTTGGCAACTTGAGTTGCGTTATTTTCTAACGCGGGTCGTAGGAACGGGTGAGCCGGGTTCCTAGCCGATCCAAATTCTTGCGCCACCGCCCGAGCGTCGTAGGGGAAACCCTGAGAGATGGCGAACTTCTTAAACTTCTTTTGGTAAGCCGACGGGTTGCTTTCCAAAAGCGATTTGTTTTGTTCCCTGAACTGCGCCCGCAGCTTTTTTGGGAATGCCTTGGTCGTGACTGCCGCAATCACCGCATCCTTTGGGTCAACATACTTTGAGCGTTGATCCCTGCGGTTTGGCCTACGCGCCTCGACCTGAAGATGCTTGGCAAGCGCACCCGTATCGACCGGAGCCGTAGCTTTGGCGTCTGCCAAGACCGGCTGCATCGCTTTACGCATGGCCGGTATCAGCACCCGGCTTCGTGCTTTCTTGTCGCCAATCTCCTCGGCCAACTCATTAAAGGCACTGATCACATCCGACAGACCTTCAACTTTAAATGTGAAGCCTGCCATGATGACCTACTGTGGCTTGATGATCTTGTGGAAGATTTGCGTGTTGATTGCGATGGCGTACTCGACGACTTCTTCGGGAGTCATCGTGTCGGCATGACGCGCGGCAATCTCGTGCGCTAACGAAATCGCCGTCATCCTTTGTTGTGTGAACCCGAACCAGTCTTTGCGGGACTCGGCTTGCGTCACAAGAAAGGAAAGAAGGTCATTCGTGTTTTGTATTGTCGTGGTCATGTTTACTCTTGTGGTGCAGGCTTACTATCCACCACGGGATGATATTCAGCCAACAAAGATAAAACCACATGATCGACGGTTCCGGGCTTGGCTTTGGCTAGGGCCGCTGCGACTTCCTTGGGAGAAACCGCAGCAGACCGAGCCAAGGCCCGAATGTCGCCGTAGCTTGAGCCGATTTCCTCAACGACATCAGAAAGCATTAGCTGTTACTCCATCCGTACTGATTGCCACGCGGGTGAATCGTAAACACGCACTTGGCTTCCGCGCCCGGCTGCGCGTCGATTTGGAATTGCGACACGCGGCCATTGAAGGCGTAGGCGACCGTGTTGGTGCCGTCATACGCAGCCACCACAAAAGTGCGATCCACGGTGCCGCTGTAGGCGTCCGAGCGAATCTGAAGCAGGCCAGTGTCTGAAGGATTCCAAGCCGCCGTGATGGTCATCGAGGTGGGTGCGGATTGCGTCGGGATTTTGTCCGACTGACGCGAACCGGCCACCGAAAAGTTTGCCATCGCATCGTCTTGGCCGAACGCAGGGACGGCCTCCACATTCAGTGCAGCGCCCGAAGCCCCCGTGCCGCCCGCAGCCGTGCCGACGATGGTGGCGACTTGCGCCGACCAAACCGACAGGTTGGCCGTGGACAAAGGCGTGGGAGTGGCACCCGTTTGATACCACAACGATGCACTAAAGCCGGGAAGAACTTTGTTGGGCAGTGCCATGATTTACCTCAAGCGTTGTTAGACCAACCGTATTGGTTGCCACGGGGGTGGATGGTGAAGATGCACTTAGCTTCAGCGCCGGGTTGTGCGTCAATTTGGAACTGACTCACGCGACCGTTGAAGGCGTAATAGACGATGTTGGTGCCGTCAGTTGCCGAAACCACAAAGGTGCGGTCAACGGTGCCGTTGTAAGCATCACCACGCATCAGCAACAGACCGGCATCCGAGGGGTTCCAAGCTGCGGTGACCGTCAGGGAGGTCGGTGCAGATTGGGTGGGAATCTTGTCGGACTGACGCGACCCCGCAACCGAGAAATTAGCCATTGCGTCATCCTGACCGAAGGCCGGGACAGCCTCGACGTTCAGGATGTTGCCCGACACCGCGATGGGAGCGACGCTTGCCACAAGAGACAGTTGCGCCGTGGTCAGGGGGGTCGGGGATGCGGTCGGTTGAGCGTAAAGCGATGCGCTAAAACCGGGAAGCACTTTGTTTGGGAGGGCCATGTTTGATTCCTTTCTGTAAAGACGCGGGTTGTCTTATGTTGGAATGTCGAGTTGACAATCTAGAAAAATCTGCGCGAGTTTTTCTTCGTTGTCATACGAGTTATAGAGCCACATCACATCAACCTTGGACACATAGATGCCGTTTGGTGAACCCCCAAACAAACCGCTGTAGCCATGCAAGGATTGTAGGATTTGATTGGAAATTGTGAAACCATCTTCAATCACTTGCGTGAAGATGCTGACTTGGAAGATTGGCCTATCAATCCCTTTGTTGTTTTGGTTCTGACCCGTGTAGACATCCTGATGGATGTTCCGCAGGAACCAAGTCACAAACTTGGGTTGAGTCGCAAAGTTCCGGTTGAACGCCGCATAGACGGGGACAGGCGTGACGACAGATTGCAGCGCCGCTTGGATTGCCTTGCCGTAGACGACGGGATTGCTCTGTGCCATATCAGACCGCCGCTACAGGATCGTTGCGATAGCACATGAAGGTGATGCTCATGCGGTCGTTAGCCTCTCGGCAGTCGCTGATACGCCATTCGTGCCCGCGCCAAGTGATCGAATACAGGTCTTGCCGATCTACCATCAGCTTGGTGTTGGGCGTGTAGTTCAGCGTGAGTTGCACGATGTCTTGATAAAGACGGTACTTCTCGGAGATGCGAAGACTGTTGGACACGTCTGAGACACGCGCACGGGTATCGAACCACTTGGTTTGAGTGGTCGATTGCTCGCCAAAATCCGACTTGCCGAAAGTCAGATTGTTTACCGCGATGTTCTCAAACCGTGCGATTGCCATTTACATCACCAATGGGCGGTAGGGGCGAAGCAGGGCATTTACGCCGAAGGGGATGTCGCGAAGCATTCCTTCGGTGCTGTTGCTGCGGTTGTTGTAGAGGTGAGTCAAGAGCAGCAGACCGGCTTGCTTGATCACGGGATACGCCGCCAAGGGGCTAGGCTGCACCGTGTACTCGCAGACCACCGGAGAGGTCATAAACACGTTGAGGTCGCTCGGGAGGTCAGACAAGATCACCTTGTTGCCCGAGTTGTCGTACATATACTGACTGCTCGTGAGCGCGGTAAAGACCGAAGGCGTGTCGTCGTTCCAATACCCGACCTTGTTGATGGTCACCCCGTTGTTGTTCGGGGCGCATCCCACGCTGCTCATGTTGCCGGGGCTGACTTCAGGAAGGTCAAGCGACAACGGAACACCGTACAGACTGCTCGCGTTGTAGTACACCCGATAGCTGATCGGCATGATCGGCAGACCAATCAAGTCCTCAATAGCTTGACGGGTCGCAACCTCAAGCATCGACAGGTAGGTGTCTTGAGATTCGTCGTTGAACAGGTTTAGCTGTTGCGTGATTTCCTCAAGCGTAAGCCAAGGCGTTACGTTGTCGCGGTTGATCTGCTCAAATTTCGCGTAATTAAAGGGGTTGCGGGTCGGCGCAAGGGCAGGCCCGCCATACGTCAGATAGTTGTTGACTGACATGACAACCCCTTAGAGCTTGATCCGCACCCCGGCAAAGCAGTCGCGCACGGAACTTACCACGCGCTTTTCAGCATACATGGTCACGAAACCGGGGAGGGTCTGTTCCATCATTTGAATGCTGAATTCGGTGTGGTCGCAGATCGTCAGGAAGCGCGGCCAATTGGCAAGGTAGATCGGGTACGTTGCCGACAGATAAGGATTCGGAATCACAGGCCAACCGAAGATGTGCGCCACCGCACCACCATCCTCATCGCCCGTTTCAAGGAAGATGGGGAGGTTGTTCGTGTCTTTCAGTTCGCGCAGCAGTTCGATGGTGGCCGGGGCGATGTGCCATGCCGTACCGGGCAGCGACCAGTACTGACCGGGCAGCTTGGAGGCCGCAGCGGTCAGGTCGTTGTAGGCAATTGCGGTCGTAGCGGTTTGCGTGGCAATCGTGTGGATGCCGTTGGTGATAGCCGTGCCCGAGGTGCCGTAGGCTGACGTTGCACCGTCGAGGTACATATCCAACCCACGCAGACCATCGGTTGCGCCCGTGGTGGTGGTGGTCGATCCGGCTTGGTCGGAGTTGACTGCCATTGACGCGCCTTCTAACTGCGCGAATTCAAGCATCAGGTCTTCGACAAGCGTGGCGTCAAGGTTGTTCACGTCGGACAGGACAGCCGAGCGAATCGGCAGACGCGCAGCAACGACGCGCACGGGAAGCTGCCAAATGGTCGTGTTCGTGTCGGGAGAACCAAGGTTGTTCTGCACCGCGTAGCCCCAAGGGTTGCCCGCTTGGTTGGTGGCGTTACCCGTCTTGGCAACGAACTGCATATCGGAACCATCGCAGTCCCGAATGCGTGCGCCTTGACGGAAGGGGTTTGCGTAGCGCAGGGCAGCGAAGGCGTCGTCAAAGATGACGCGACCGCCAATGCCTGAGCCGGAGCCTGTAAGCGCCGAGGCTTCAGAGATGTCCACCTTGACTTGGCGGTTTTCTTGGATGGCAGACTTGATGCCGTTCAACAGCAGTTCAGTTACCGTGCTTTGTTGCTTGTCCATTGGCGTAGTCCTTTGCAAAGTGCGCCCGAAATCCCTTTCAAAGAGACTCAATGAATCCCTTTGAAAAGAGGGGAGCCGAAGCCCCCCACTTTATTAAGCGCCCGTAGCGGTCGAGCGATAGCGAACCCCTGCGAAGGGATCACGAACGCTCGTGCAAAGCCGCTTTTCCCCGAAAAATGTTATAAATCCGGGGGCGGTTTGGTCGAATCTCCGCATAACCATGTTGAGTCGATCAACGATGGTATGGAAGCGCGACCAGTCGCAGAAGTACATCGGGTACTTGTTAACAGTACCGGCGGAAGCACCGGCAGCGGTGGGGGTGTCAACATAAGAGTTGGTCACCACATCGAAGCCGAGCAGCTTGCCCACAATGCCGTCTTCGGCAGCGGGGTGCATACGCTCAAAGATCGGCGTGCCTTGGTTGTCCTTCAAACCACGGATGGCCGACAACATGACGTTGTTGATCATCCACTTGGCATCCTTCGTCCAATACTGCTGCGGCAGCGCATAGACCATGTTCACGATGTCTTGGAAAGTCACGTTGTTCGTGCTTGCAAAACCGTTCGTGGTCAATTGGTCATACGTTGCGAGCGAGTGCAGGCCGGAGGTCGAGGAAGTACCCGAGGTTCCGAAAGCAGCCGTGGAGGTGGTGCCGCCTGCGTAGGTGGCATTTGCACCGCCGTACTGATCCAAACCACGCAGACCATCAGCACCACCAGTGGTCACCGAAGTGCCGGTGCCGCTTTGGTCGTTGTTGACGATCATAGACAGGGCTTCGGCTTGCGCGAATTCGGCAAGCATATCGTCCACCACGTTCGCTTCCAAACCGTCGATGTCGTCAAGTGCGGCAGTACGGATCGGGAATTGGACGTTGATGTCCTTCAGCACCAGTTGCCAAATCGAGGTGTTTTCAGTCGTGGCTGCGCCGTTGTTCTGAATCGCATACCCCCACTGTACGCCCGCGTTCCCTACTTTTGTTCGGAATTGGTACGAAGAACCATCCGTAGCAACGGTACGCGACAGGCCGCGCAGCGGGTTATACAGACGCAGAGACACGAACACGGGATCGTATGCAGTACGACCACCCTTGCCGTCGCCGCCTGCGGTCAGTTGCGAGGCTTCGTTCATGTACGCGTAATACTGAGACTCATCAGCGAACATCTTGAGTTCCTTCTCGAAACTCTTGCCGCCGTTGGCGTACTCTTTCAGTTGCTCGCGCACCGTGCGGTTCACATCCTGACGCACAGTTTTGGCGATAGGACGAATCAGAGCAGGGGCGTTCAGGCTTGCAACCTTGGCTTCCAAGGTGGCGACCTTCTCAGTCAGTTCAGCCTTGGCAGCTTCGACCGACTCGTTAGCCTTGGCTGCGATTTCTTCAGCTTTGGCAAGGGTAGACGCTTCGATTGCGTCCAACTTTTCGATGATTTCCTTAGACATGATTAGCCTTTCAGACGATTGGAAAGATGCTTGAGAATTTCCCGCTGCTCTAGGGCAGCAAGCAATTCGGCTTCGGTCGCTTCCGCATCAGGCTCACCCTGAGTCGGCGCAGTTTCAAGAACGGTCATAGCAACCTCACGCTGCTCCAACACTTTCTTGAAGGTAGATGCGGCAGCGACCGCATCTTTCTTGGACAGCCCTGCTTCACGCAAAGCCTTCTCCAAAATCTTGAGATCAGCAGTGCCATCAGGTCGGAAGAATTCCAACTTGTGTACCTCTGCCATCGGGTTGTTGGGATGCATTACGACGGAGACTTCTCGGAGTCCGCCTTGCGAAATTTGGAAATAACCTTCCTCCATGTCGCTACCGCTTTGGAGGGGATTGCCTTCAGCATCGACCATACAGTATTCATCTGCGTATGCTCCTACAGAGACACCGCCGAACATAGCCGGGGATTCGGTCATCACCTGATACAGATCAGACCCTTGAGTGGTGTTCAGGTACAGACGGCCCTCGGCCATCATGCCCTTGTCAGTGAATTCGAATGCAGTCCACTCACCCACCGGCATTGCATCGGCGTTGTGATTGACAAACATGGGCAGCGGTCGCTTGGTGTCAGCGAATTCCTTTGCCCACTGCATAAAGCCTTCCGGCTTGTAATAGAAGCGCCGACCATCAGCGCCCTCACGCGGCCCCCAAGTGGTGACGGTGGCTTCAATCTTTCCGCTTGGCTCTTGGTTTCCTGCCGCCTCGGGTAGAACCAGTTTTGCTTCGCAGATCAGTTGGATTTGTTTCATTGATGACCCCTTCAAAGACCGTCGTGTTTATGTCTTGTATTTTGGGGGACATCAGGCGCGGAACCTGAATTGGCAATTCCGCAGGCCGACGCACTTGGTTTGCAAGTGCCGCTAACAATTTTGCGTGAACTGCCATATTCGGTCAAGTTGTGCCGATGTTCATGCGTCGGGTCTGATTCCCGCCGCCGCCGCCCGTGTCTTGTGGTGAACTTCCCGCAATGGGCTTTTGAGTCGCGTTCTTGCTGACCAACTCACTAGCCCCGTCCATCGTGTGCCGCCCGAGGTATTCCCGAGCCTCGTTGGGCGTAAGTATGCCTGCATTTACGCCCGCCACCACATAATTCATTTGGTCTAGCGGTGCGCCCATAAGGAATTGCTGCGTGTCAAATTCTACGCACAGCGAGGGGTAGCCCGCTAGTAAATGTTGCTTGAGCTTCTGACGGACGTTCACGATGATCGGGTACATCGTGGATTTGTAGAATTCGTCCAACATCGTTTGAGTGTTGTTGTACTTCCCGTCTGCGATTCCAATCATCGCCGGGGGCACGCCAAACAAACCGCAGATGCGCTTCATGGTTTGCAGCTTTAACGCCGCAGCGTCGGCGTCTTGCAGGGAAAGCATCTTCAATGCTTCGTACTTCATCCCCTGATCCAACAGCATCCCCTGACCGGGCTTTGACGGGTCGGTTGTCCTGCTTCCGGTCATGCTCGACCATGCTTCTTTGAGCCGCGCCGCGATTTCCTTGTACTTGGCGTCAGGAATGACCGACTCGGTGGTGAACATCCCCGAAGGCTTCGCGCCGTTCTGCATGACGTAGTTGGCGTATAGGTCGATGTCCTGATCTAGACCGATCAACTCCACCGCAAGCAGACCTTTGTTGAAGCCCGCCGAACCCTGCCACGGCATTTCCTTGACGTGCATGACTTGGTAATACTCAAGTGGCTCGTCTTTGGAAAACCCGTAGGAAGGCGTGGACAGGCGATACGACGGGTAGCGGGTTGGGGTGATCGTGACCGCAACTAGCGTCGAATCAAGAATAAACATCTCGGTGGGCGTCTGCGTAGGATTCTTTTGATCCTTGCGCCACCAAAGCGTAAAGGCTTCGCCCAAGAGGTCATGCCACATCAACCACTGATACCAAAACTCGTATTGACTTTGGAATTGGTTAGGGTTCTGTAGCAGGGTCAGAACTTGTTGGGCCTTGGTCTTGTTCCGGGTGGAAACGCGAGAATCCTTGACCGCATCGACCACGGTGCCGTCGTCCAACTCGCACATGATCTTGATGGGCAACTGACTCAAGGCGCGGGCTTTTGCGCTAACAGCAGCCATTACGGTGCCATTTCGAGACAGGGTGGACATATCCACCACCCGCCCTGCGTCTGTAACGGCACTCGTGGTGACGTACAGAATCTGCGTATTGACCGTCGGCCTGCGGTTGTCGCCCTGATAGACGACGTTGTTACCTAGCGCGGTCTGCCCAAACAACGTGTTTGCTTCGTTGTTTTGCACTTGTTTCCGCTTGAAAATGTCTAGGATTCCCATGTTTGGCCTCCGTTTCCCGCGACTTTACCACTCAAGCGTGCGGAAACCAAACGATTCCGAGGTGTAAACATTGTCCAAGTGGCAATGCACGGCCATGATCATGGCGATGATGCCGTCAATCTTTGCCGAAGGATCGGCGGCGTTCTTCCTGACCTTGACGTTGGCGTTGATGTCCACGAAGCATTCGCAGTTTCCTAGTTGCCAACCGACAAAGGGATTACCCGAATGCTTGATTGCCTTTTTCAGAATCAGTTGCTCAGTCGTTTTTGACGGGTTGGACAGGACAGCCATGCCTTGCCCCACCTTCTTGACCGGCAAGCCGTTGCCGTAGAGGTTGGCGACCAATGCAGCAGCGTTGTACGGGTCGAAAGCGATTTCCTTAACGTCGTACTTCTGAGCTTGAGAGGTAATGTAAGCCTCCACTTCGTTCAGGTCGGTGACGTTGCCTTGGGTCAGCTTGAGGATGCCTGACTGCCGCGCCTGCTCAAAAATGCTCAGGTAGTGGTTGGGCACAAAGTCGAGTGAATCTTCAGGCAGGAAGAACTGAAACTCTGCGTAGAAGTCCTCCTCGCCGTACCTGTGGAGCGTGCAGACCGCATTCAGGTCGCGGGAGTGCGCCAAGTCGAAGGCAATAAAGGTGGATTCAGGCTTGCCCTCGGGCATCGGCGCGACAGAATCATCCCAATGCTTGCGATCTACCCATGCGGCATTGGCCGAGACATAGACGTTGAGTTGCTTGCA
>JACCDU011418400.1_pt1 | contig 23121 bp, 23 predicted proteins | sample 7446081 | NCBI WGS metagenome assembly JACCDU01 (sample SAMN15323447, study PRJNA562643) | freshwater metagenome | isolation source: river surface water | place: USA:Blue River Watershed | collected 2017-08-17
ATTTTCATGAAAGCATCTCCATTGATTGAAATATCAGAGCCGGGCTTGGCGTCAACAGTTGACGTTACGTAAACGTCAATTGTGCACCAGAACTGCAAAAACCGAAAGCATTGCCGCACAAAAAAGAACGGTCGTTCGAATTTTAAAACACGATCCGGGATCGAGTTGCTCATACTACCCTCGGGAATTCCCCGACCGCCTGGTCGGGAAATTAGGGTTAGCATGGAGTGCACTCTGATCCAGAAGCGATTAGATTATGTTTTGTAATCAATTCAAGTGGAGACGCCCCATGAAAAAATCCCTCATTTCCCTCTCAATTGCCGCCTTAGCGGGTCTGTCTGGCGCAGTTCAGGCGCAAACCGTGCTGACCACATCCACTTGGTTGCCGCCCAGCCACCCCGCTACCCTGGCGCAAAAAGAATGGTGCGATCTGCTGACCACCAACACGCAAGGCCGCGTCAAGTGCAACTTGCTGCCACGCGCCGTGTCGGCCCCTCCCGGCACTTTCGATGCGGTCAAAAATGGCCTGGCCGATGTGTCCTACATCGTGCAGGGTTACACCCCAGGTCGCTTCCTGTACACCCAAATGGCCGAATTTCCCTTCTTGGGCAACAGCGCTGAAACCATCTCGGTGGCCTACAGCCGCGTGAGCGCCAAGCACCCCGAGTTCGCGGCAGAACACCAGGGTGTGAAGGTCTTGGCTCTCTGGGCACACGGCCCTGGCATCGTCTTCAACACCAAGCGCCCTGTCACCAAAATCGAAGACCTCAGCGGCCTGAAGTTCCGCATTGGTGGCGGCATGGTCAACGAGATCACCAAAGCCCTGGACATGAACGTCACGCTCAAGCCAGCGACCGACTCTTACGAGTTGCTCTCCAGCGGCGTGATGGATGGCACACTGCTGCCCGCCGAGTCGACCGAGTCTTTCAAGATCGACAAGATCATCAAACACGCCACCACCTTTCCAGGCGGTCTGTACAACACCAGCTTCGTCTTCATGATGAACCCGGCCAAGTACGACAAGCTGTCTGCGGAAGACAAAAAGGCCGTGGATGCCCTGTCGGGTGAAGTCGCTGCCCGCATGTTTGGCCGCAACTGGGACAAAACCGACCGCCGTGCCTTCGCCATGATGCAAGTCAACGGCGTGCAAGTGACCCAGGCCGATGCCAAATTCGTGAAGGACGTGAAAGCCAAGACACAGTCGCTGGAACAAAACTGGGCCAAAGCCGCTGAAGCCAAAGGCCTGAAGAACGCCACCAAGGTACTGGCCGAGTTCCGAGCCGAAATCGCCAAACTGGAAAAGTGAAGCCTTGGTTCATCCCGCCGGATGAACCCACTCACATTCAAGCGGTCCCCGTCAGTACGAGGGGACCGCTTTCAACTTGAGGATCTGGAACTTGAAAAAACTGCTTGAAACCTTGTGTGGGCTGCTGTCCGGTATCGCCTTGTTCGCGATCATGGTGCTGACCTTTCTCGATGTCGGGGGCCGCAAATTGCTCAGCCACTCGATCACGGGCTCGCTGGAGCTGACCGAGCTGCTGATGGTGGTGGTGATCTTCGGTGCCCTGCCCCTGGTGTCCGAGCGTGGCGAACACGTGGTGTTCGACTCCCTCGACCCCTACTTGCCCGATGTGATCAAGAAAATTCAACGCGGCTTGGTGCATCTGCTGTGCGGTGCCGCCTTGCTGGGCCTGGGCTGGCTCATGTGGCAAACCGGTACCGATTTCCTGCAAACCGGCGAAACAACAGCGCAACTGCAAATCCTCAAAGCGCCCTTCATTTACGGCATGGGTGTGCTGTGCGCATTCACGGGCTTCATTCACCTGACGCTGACTTTCACTGAGCAACAAGAAAACGAAGGAGGCGTGTTGTGACCGAAGCGCTGATTGGATTTCTGGCCATCTTTGGCCTGGCGCTTTTGCGCTTTCCCCTGGCTTTTTCGATGGGCCTGGTGGGCCTGGTCGGCATTGGCATCACACGCGGCTGGATGCCGGCTTTTGCCAGCACAGCCCAGGTGGTTTACGAAACCGGCTTTGCTTACACCTTGTCGGTGATCCCCTTGTTCATTCTGATGGGCAACTTTGTGGCCCGTGCGGGGCTGGCGCATGAGTTGTTCCATGCGGCCTACACCTTCATTGGTCACCGCCGTGGCGGACTGGCGCATGCCACCATCGCCGCTTGTGCGGGTTTTGGTGCCATCTGCGGCTCATCGATTGCCACCGCAGCAACCATGAGCAAGGTCGCTTACCCGTCCATGAAAAAACTGGGTTACAGCGATGCGCTGTCCACCGGTGTGATCGCGGCAGGTGGCACGCTGGGCATCATGATCCCACCGTCCACCATCATGGTGATCTACGGCATCATCACGGAGACCCACATCGGCAAACTCTTTGCAGCGGGTGTCATCCCCGGCATTTTGACTGCCGTCTTGATGATGATCGCGGTGGTCCTCATGACCTGGCATGACCCGGAACATGCACCTGCCGGTGAAAAATTCACTTGGGCCCAGCGCCTGGAAGCATTGCGTGGCATCTGGGGGGTTTTGTTGCTGGTGGTGATCGTGCTGGGCGGCATCTATGGTGGCTTCTTCACCGCCACCGAGGGTGCGGGCATGGGGGCCATGGGCGCTTTCCTGTTTGCACTGGCACGCCGGGCATTGAGCTGGAAAACACTGCTGGATGTGCTGGTGGAATCGGCTCGCACCACCGCCATGTTGTTCACTTTGTTGATTGCGGCGACCATCTTTGCCAACTTCGTGAACTTCACCAGCATGCCCATGGAACTCAAAGAGTGGATCACCCACTTGGGGCTGTCCCCAATCATGATCGTGGGTGCCATGATGGTGATCTACATTCTGCTGGGCACCGTGATGGAAGAACTCACCATGGTCTTGCTGACCATCCCCCTGTTCTTCCCGATCGTGGTGGAGCTCGGTTTTGATCCCGTCTGGTTTGGCGTGCTCATCGTGATGGTCATCCAGATCGGCTTGATCTCTCCACCCGTGGGCATGAACCTTTTCGTGATCAACACTTTGTTGCCCAAAGTGGGCCTGGGCAATATCTTCCGTGGCGTGTGGCCTCAGGTGCTGGTGCTGGTCATCACGCTGGCCATCTTGCTGGCCTTCCCTGGCATCAGCATGTGGCTGCCTTCCATGATGGATTGACGGCATCAAGCCCAAAGCAAAAAGGCTCACCCACGGTGAGCCTTTTTTTCATGCCAGCGCCTTATGCTTGGCGAGCCGCAGGCATGTGCACCACCCGCTGTGGATAGGGAATCTCAATGTGGTGCTCTTGAAGGGTTTTCAAGATGGCGCATTGGATGTCCGATTTCAAATTCAGCTGGCCGCTGGCGGGGTCTTCAAACCAGTAGTTCACCGTGAACTCCAGGCCATCGGCCCCAAACGCCGACAAAGCCACCAGGGGCGCAGGATCGGTCAGGACGCGAGGCTGAGACGTGCAGGCCTGCAAAAGCAAATCCATGACCTGATCCACAGGCGCATCGTAGGCCACCGAGACCACGACCGTTTGAGCCACTTTGTTGTCGCTCAGGGTCAGGTTCTCCACCCGCTGCGTGATCAGCAGCTCGTTGGGCACGATGGACTCACGGCCATTGGGCGCACGGATGACCGTGTAGCGCGCCTTGATGTCGGTGATCCGCCCCTCAAAGGTGTCGAGTTTGATGCTGTCACCGATGCGCATGCTGCGTTCGGCCAGGATGACAAACCCACTGACGTAATTGGCGGCCAATTTCTGCAAGCCAAAACCAATGCCCACACCGACCGCACCGCCCAGCACCGACAAGGCCGTCAAATCGATCCCCACGGACGACAAGGCCATCAGCAAGCCCAAGAACATCAGCAGGGCGCGCACCGTGTTGCTGATGACTTTGCGCAAGGACAGATCGCTGCCCGTGGCCGATTTGAGCAAACGCGCCTCAATGGCCGATGAAATCCACAACACCACGATCAGCACAGCACCCGCGGTCAACGCGCCCTCCAGCAAGGTCCGCACCGACAGCAAGGCACCACCGACCTTCCAGTGGATCTGGTCAAGCTCATGGAGCACCAAAGGCAAGATGCCCGTGACCCACAACACCACGCCCCCCCAGGCCAGCCAGGAGATCGTGCGCTCCAAAGCACGCACAAACGCGGCCCCGGCAAAAGCCACCTGCAGCACCTTGACGCCCAAGCGAATGGCCGCAAGCGATGTGCAAACAGGCAGCAAGATGTCAAACAAGGCCAGTGGGTGATCTTGCGTCAACACGGTGCGGGCCACAAAGGTCAGGCCCAGCAGCAGCACGGGAAACAGCACGCCGTCCACGAGCTTGCGCCCCAGCAAGACCGTCAACTCATGGCCTCGCAGCAAACGGCGCAAACCCCAGGCCATGAGCCAGGCCACAGCCACGCACAAGGCAAATGCGGCCAAGGCCATCAAGGACTCCGGACGCGCCAGCGCGTCCAGCCAGGCCAGGGGGTCGGTGATGTGAACGGTTTTCATGCTCTCCACGAAGGATTCCTTTTCTCTATAAAAGCCTGCACGCCCTCTTGCGCCACTTCGTGCACCATGTTGCACGCCATGGTTTGACCGGCCAGCTGGTAGGCCGCTTCGATGCCCATCTCGCGTTGTTTGTAAAAGAGGGCTTTGCCCAGCCGCACCGCTTCGCGGGGCTTGGCCACAATCGCCGCCACCAGGGCATCCACTTGCCCATCCAGCTCGGCTGCTGGCGATACGCGGTTGATCAAACCCTGCTGGCACGCTTGTTCGGCCGAAATGAAACCGCCCGTGAGCAGCATTTCCATGGCCTGCTTGGCCGGCATATTGCGCAGCAGCGGCACGCTGGGCGTGGCACAAAACAAGCCCACATCGATGCCATTGACGCCGAACTGCACACCCTCAGCGGCCACCGCCAGATCGCACTGCGCCACCAGTTGACAGCCCGCTGCAGTGGCCACGCCCTGCACACGGGCGATCACGGGGACCGGCAGGTTCTGGATCGACAGCATCATGCGGGTGCACTTTGCGAACAGCTTTTGGTAATAGGCCAACTCGGGCTGCGCCCGCATTTCCTTGAGGTTGTGACCCGCACAAAAAGCCTTGCCCGTTGCGCCCAACACCACCACACGCGCCTGTTCGTCTCGTGCGATCTCATCGAGGGCGTTTTGCACGGCCTGCAACAGGGCCTCGCTCAAGGTGTTGAAACTGCTGGGGTTGTTGAGGGTGAGTCGGTGCACGCCCAGGGCGTCTCGCTCGTGCAACAAAATGGCCGAAGGTGTTGAAGCGTTCATGCCCGGATTGTGCCCAAAGCTGACGCGCCCCGGACGCGCCAAAGTCGATGCCCCGTCAGACGTCGGCCAAGACGCGCAGGTGCGCCTCCACACTGCGGGCCAGTGCGCTGGGGTTGTAACCCCCTTCCAGGCAGCTGACGATGCGGCCCTGGGCGTGGCGAAAAGCCACATCCTTGATGCGCTGCGTGATCCACGCATAGTCCTGCTCGACCAGTCCCATCTGGCCCATGTCGTCTTCGCGGTGGGCATCAAAGCCCGCGCTGATGAAAATCAACTCGGGTTTGTGGGCCTCCAGGCGCGGTATCCACATCATGTCGATCAGCTCGCGGATGTCCATGCCCTTGGTGTAGGCCGGCACGGGCAAATTGAGCAGGTTGGACGCCGTCGATTGCGAGCCGCCCTCTGGGTAAAACGGATGCTGGAAGAAGCTGACCATCAAAATGCGCTCGTCACCGGCCACGATGTCTTCAGTGCCATTGCCGTGGTGCACGTCAAAGTCCACAATCGCCACGCGTTTGAGACCATGCCGCTCCACCGCATGTTTGGCCGCAATCGCCACGTTGTTGAAAAAGCAAAAACCCATGGCCTTGTCACGGCAAGCATGGTGACCCGGAGGACGGGTGGCACAAAATGCGTTTTCCAACTCACCTGCAATGACGGCATCTGTGGCCTCGATGGCCGCCCCGGCCGACACCAAAGCCGCGTCCCAGGTGTGCACATTGATCGAGGTGTCCGAGTCCAGCGCTGTGTGGCTGGGACCGCCTGCGGCTTGGTCATCGCACAAGACATCACTCAGGCCCCGCAAAGCGGCCACATGCATGCGCCCGTGGGCTAGCTCCACATCGGCCAACGCCGCTGGCGCGGCTTCCCTGCGCTGCAAAGCCATGTCCAGCCCGGTGACCAGCAGACGGTCTTCGATGGCACTGATGCGCTCGGGGCATTCGGGGTGGCCTGCGCCCATTTCGTGCTTCATGCACAGGGGGTGAGTGAAATAACCTGTCGCGCCCATACGGCTTGTCTTTCTGGCTGAACCCTCGTCCCTGCGGACGCTTGTTTTTCTTGGATTTATCAAATAGGTGGCTCAGCTTATCACGTGCAAAACCGTAAAACCCTGAGCCAGATCAGGGCCTGCGGCCATTAAACTGCCTGCATGCGATTTGAACGCCTCTTCCCATTGAAAAACCGAAGCCACTCACCCTTGTCCCGGCCCCTGAGCTGTTTCTGCGCGGCCTTGTTGGCGTTGGCGATACCGACGGCCAACGCCAAGAAATCAAGCCATGAAACGCCACACCACAAGGTGGCAGGACATGCGAGCAGCCCGTCGGGCAAACTCAACAAAAGCGGACAGCAAGGCAAAGCTGCACCGCACAAGGCAACGGCCCTGACCCAGGACATCCATGTGAAAGCCTGGGCCCAAGAGGCCGCAGCGCGTCTGCAACTCGACCCCGCATGGCTGCAAAACACCATGGCGCAAGCGCAGCGTCTGCCATTGGTCGAAAAACTGGTCTTGCCGCCAACATCACCTGTGGCCAAAGATTGGGGCGCATACAGGGCCCGCTTCATTGAGCCCACCCGAATTCAGGCGGGCGTGCGCTTTTGGAAAAAGCACCAGAGCACCTTGGCACGTGCCGAACAAGAATTTGGCGTGCCCGCCGCCATCGTGGTGGGCATCATCGGCGTCGAAACCTTGTACGGACAAAACACTGGCAACTTCCGATTGGTCGACGCCCTGGGCACGCTGGCTTTCCATTTTCCCGAGGCGCACCCCAGAGCCGCCGAACGGCAAGCCTTTTTCCGCTCCGAGCTGGAGCAATTTTTGCAACTGACTGCGCGCAGCGGCTCAGACCCGCTGTCGGTACGCGGCAGCTATGCAGGCGCGATGGGCTTGCCACAATTCATGCCCTCGAGCTGGGCGAAATACGCGGTGGACTTTGACGGCGATGGCCGCATCGAACTCTTCACCAGTCCCGCCGACGCGATTGGCTCGGTGGCCAACTACTTCAAGGCTTTTCAGTGGCGCACCGGCATGCCCACCCATTACCCGGTCAGCCTCAACGCCCAAACCGACATGGACAGCCTGATGGCACCGGACATCCTGCCCACCTTCAACGTGGCCAGCTTCACAGCCAAAGGCGCGTTATTGGAAGGGGCCGCTCTGGCACACCCAGGACCACTGGCCTTGATTGAGCTGCGCAACGGCACCCAAACACCGAGCTATGTGGCCGGCACCGAAAACTTTTACGCCATCACCCGCTACAACTGGAGCAGCTACTACGCCATGGCGGTGATTGAGTTGGCGGAGGCGGTGGCGCGAGAGGTCAAGAGCACACCTTGAACTTCAATGGCATGCAGATTGAAAGTCGGCATACATTCAAGGAATGAACTTCACTTTTCAATATCGGACTGGCTTCATGGCGGGATTACTGGTCGTGGCCATGTCTGCCCAAACCGCCCATGGGGCCAGCCTGTTTGGAGACCACTCTTGCCAACATTGGCAAGGTCTTGGCCACAGCAACAAGCGAGCTTGGACAAATGCCTTTTTGGCCCCTTTGAGTTTGACCCTCAAAGGTCTTCAAAAAAGCAAAGAGGACAAATACAACGACAACCCCAAAGCTGATGAGGCGGCGATCAGCAGCATTGATGCGTTTTGCTTGAGCCATCCTGACTTGGGTGCAGCAGACGGTGCTGGACACCATCTGAAAAAATTGTTTGAAATCCCCGCACATTGATGACAATCAGCAGCAAAGCCGAGTCTTAGCTCTTGCGGGGTGCGCAACGCATAACGAGGTGCTGACTGCCCACAAATTTTCAAAATAACGGATGGGCATTCAATTGGCGTAGAACTTTAGCCATAGAACGATTTTTGTATTCACAAAATCGCCCCAATTCGTACGATTGAGCCTGATCAAAAATCTAGCGCAAGAGCCATGGAAAACAGCCATTTGAGCCGAGCCATCCCCATGGGGATGGCCATCATTTCAGCAGCCATCCTGCCCATTTTCTTTTCGAGCAGCGTTTCACCGATGCGGTCCGCCAACCCTGTCGAACTAGGCAACGACGACAACGAATTCACTTTTTCCGGGAAATGTGAAAGCGGCGACGCATACCGTTTATTGGCTTATAAAAAAATGATTGATGGAAGGTCCTACGCCCACTACGACTACGAAGGTCCAGCCGGCAAAGGAACCGTCAGCACCAATGCCACACCGCGTACCATGTCAGTACGTGTGTGTCGCCCCTTGGCGGAGATCATCGATGACCACTGATCCTGATTCGAGCGACCTCACGCTTGGACGCGATTGAACCTAAGTTTTATTGCAGCCTGCCGGGGGCAGTTGTAAGATGAATCGCAACATGGATGAACTTAGCCCCAAATCTCTGCTGATCATTGACGATCACCCGGTATACAGAGAGGCGCTGGTTGAGCGATTGACACGGGAATTCCAACCTCAAGGCATCGAAGTGTGCGGGGCCAGCAGTGCCGCCGAGGGACTCGACATCTTGGACCGTGGCCAAAAGCATTGGGTCATCTTGCTGGACATCCTGATGCCTGGCCTCAGTGGCGTTGCCTCCATCAAGGTCTTCAAAACCAAGCACAACGTTTCCCACGTCATTGCCGTATCCGGGCTGGACGAAAACGCATGGGAGCCCCGCGCAGTCGCTGCTGGCGCGGCACTCTTCTTGTCTAAAAACAACACGTCTGAGCGCATCATTGGAAAAATCAAGCCTTTGCTCGAAACTGCCTGTGATATCCAGTTTTTACCCAAAGATGTCGAGCCCAAAGAGTTCAGATTGACTCAGCGCCAGCTTGAAGTCCTGCAACTGATCGCTTTAGGGCATCCCAACAAGGTGATCGCGGACTACCTGGACATCAAGGAACAAACCATCAAAATTCACATCAATCAGATTTTCAAGGAGATGCGTGTCTTCAACCGTACGCAAGCCGTCTTGAAAGCGCAAAAATACAATTTGTTAGCACCCGCCGCCAGCCAGACATCCCCGTCGATATGAGCCTGTAGTCGTGTCGACCACAGGATTCTGAAGATCACGCAAGCTCGTCATCACCATGATCTACCCCCACGATCAGCCTGACCCGACTGAGCACATGGATGAACGTCAAGTCCAGCAAGTCGCGCTTGAAAAAATCAGCTACATGCATGGATTCGCCAAATCCTCGACCGCGGCGACCATCATTGCACCACTGCTGTGTATTCCCTTGTTCGACAGGGTCGAGCTGGGGTCAAGGTTCAACATCTGGCTTGGCCTGATGGCTGTGGCCGTTTTGATCAGGATTGTTCTGATCAGGTCTATCCGACTCGAAGACAAAACCTCCACCAATTTCGTGAAATTGAACTGGGCCGTTGGCGTGGTGACCTCGGTTTGGGGCGTTGGGTGGCTCATGCTGGTGCCTGACATGGATGATGTCAATTACCTGATTTATCAAGTCATTTCGCTGACCGTTTTGTTCGTGGGCATGGTGGGTTACTGCGTCAACTGGAAGACCTTTTACAGTTTCGCGCTGCCCTTGAAAATCACTGAATTGTTATTCACCATCATCCACAGCGACGTGATCATCTGGCCCATCGCGATCGGGTCATTGGTGAATTTTTATTTGGCTCTGAAAATGGGTTTTTTCTTTTCCAAGTCATGGGAAAAATCCATTGCGCTGCGTTTCAGAAACGAGAAACTGTTTGACCAGCTTGTTCAAGAAAAAAATGTCTCGGTCGCTGCCAACATCGCCAAATCTGAATTCATCGCCACCGCCAGCCATGACCTGCGTCAGCCGATGCAAGCGATCAACATCTTCATTGAACTGCTCAACCTCAACAACCTCAAAGAAACAGAAAAGTTTATCTTTGCGAAAATGCGCTCCAGCATCACCGTGCTGAACAAAATGTTCAACAACCTGCTGGACATCAGCAAACTCGACTCCAAGTTGGATACCGCCTATGTGACCTTCGAGCTGGAAGCGGTGCTGGACGATCTCATTCCCCCGTTTCAGCAACTGGCTGTCGACAAGAAATTGGATCTGCAATTCAGACATGACCGTTTCCTGGTACACGGTGATGCCGCACTCCTGGGTCAAGTGTTGATCAACCTGCTTTCCAACGCGATCCAGTACACAAGCAAAGGCCGAATCATCGTCCACTTCATCAACGATGGTGGCCAACTGATGTTGACCGTCGAAGACACCGGCTGTGGCATTCCTGAAGAAGATTTGCCATTCATTTACAAGGAATTTTTCAGATCACAGCACTCGCGACCGCAGCACGATGGCCTGGGCTTGGGCCTGTCGATTGTCAGTCGAATCGTCAACAGAATTGGTGGCACCGTGTCAGTGCGCAGCGAAAAAGACAAAGGCACTGCTTTCTGTGTCCACACGAATTTCGAGATTACAGGACACGCTGAAAGACAGCCACGCCATGCCGCCCCTGATTTCGTTCTGCCCGAAACTCACTCGAATGTCATCACCAAAGACACAGAGAATATCCTTCATTTGGGCATTCTGGAAAACGACAGTTCTTTGATGTATGCCTACCTCGAATTTTTCGTGAGCCAAGGGTACGCGGTCCACCCGATCCCACACGAGGAAGATGAGTTCAAAAATGCTTTGCTGACCATCCCCAAACTCGACTTCATCTTGTCCGATTACAGGTTGGGCGACAAAGATGGCATCTATTTCATTGAGCAACTTCGGGAAGAGTTCAACCAAACCATTCCCGCCTGCATCGTCACGGCTGACACTGCGCCCCAGCACCTGACATTGTTCAAACAACTGGACATCGAGGTTCTTTACAAACCCATTGACATCTCCAGCATCTCGACATTCATCGCCAGCCGCATCGGCTAGGTTTTTTCGCGAGCGCTGTCAGGCGCCGTGCGCCTTCATGGCCTTGCCCACTTCCAGCGTGCCCTGTGCCGAGCCTGACAAAGGAACCGTCTCGCCATGGCGATCGGTCACCTGTGCCATGGCGGCGGCCAAACGTTCGGGGGTGTCGGGGGTCAAGCCCAAATGCACGCCTTGCGTCAAGGTGATGTGGGCCACTTCAAAACTGCCAGCGCCTGCGCAAATGATGGTGCGGTTGGGGGCATCTTCGCTGGCCATGACCAACATGGCCGGCACCACCGCCTGAGGCTCCAGGGCCTTGAGCACAGCCTCGGGCATCAGGCCTTCGGTCATGCGCGTAGCGGCTGTGGGGGCCAGACAATTGACACGGATGCCGTGCTTTTCGCCTTCGATCGACAGAGTCTGCATCAAGCCGGCCAAAGCCATTTTGGCGGCACCGTAGTTGGCTTGCCCAAAATTACCGTACAGGCCGCTGGACGAGGTGGTCATGACGATGCGACCATAGTTTTGCGCCTGCATGATGGGCCACACGGCCTTGGAGCAATGGACAGCGCCCATCAGGTGCACATCCACCACCAGTCGGAAGTCGGCCAGGTCCATCTTGGCAAAGCTCTTGTCACGCAAGATGCCTGCGTTGTTGACCAAGATGTCCACTCGGCCCCAAGTGTCCATGGTCTGTTGGACCATGGCCTGCACAGCCTCAAAATCGGTCACCGATGCGCCGTTGACGATGGCTTCGCCACCCGCTGCGCGGATTTCATCGACCACGGCCTGGGCTGCCGACACCGAGCCCCCCACGCCGTGCACATCGCCACCCAGGTCGTTCACGACCACCTTGGCCCCACGAGCGGCCAAGGCCTGTGCGTGCTGCTTGCCCAAACCACCACCTGCGCCGGTGACGATGGCCACGCGGCCTTTGAAATCGATGCTCATGAAATTTTCCTTGTGAAATGCTGGGGTTCAATGGGTGACAGGAGGCGTGATCTTCATCTGCTAACCTGAAGTCATGAACACCCGCCTGTAGACAATCCACTGTAATGCAGCCCGGCCCCTGACTCTGTTACCCGCTTGACACCTTCCATGGAACTGAACACTGAAACCATCACCACACCCCCGGCCGACGCCGCCACCGTGGTCTTGCTGCGCGACACGGACAAGGGCCTGGAGGTCCTGCTGCTCAGGCGTCACCAGGCTTCCAACGTGCTGGGCGGTGCCTATGTATTCCCTGGCGGCAAGCTCGATGCAGCCGATCAACACCCCTCTGTCTTGTCCCGCCTGAGCCAAAGCAGCGATCAGTTGCATGCACGCCTGGCAGAGCCCGACCTGCCCCCCGCGCAGGCCGCAGGCCTGTTCGTTGCCGCCATCCGGGAAGCATTTGAGGAATGTCGCGTTTTGCTCGGTCAGGCCGAGAACGGTCATGCCGATTTGGAAGCCTTGCAAGCGAGTCTGAGCACTGGCCAAGGCTGGACCGAAGCGCTGCAGACCCACGGTTTGAAGCTGCAAACCGAGGGCTTGGTGCCGTGGACACGCTGGATCACCCCCAAGCAAGCCTCGGTGACCAATAAGCGCTTTGACACCCGTTTTTTCATCACCCAGGTGCCCGCCGATCAAACAGCCCGGCACGACAACCACGAAACCACCGAAACCCTGTGGATCAGCCCGCGTGACGCACTGCTGCGCTACTGGGACCGTGAAATCGAGCTGGCCCCACCGCAAATCATGAGCCTGGTCCACCTGTCTCGGCATGCCCATGCCCAAAGCGTTCTGACCGAAGCCCAAGGCCGCCAACCGCCAGTGGTTCAACCCGAGCCTTTTGACCAGGATGGCATCCGAACCATCTGCTATCCCGGTGATCCCCGCCATCCGGTGGCCCAATCAGCTTTTCCCGGTCCCAGTCGTTTGATGTTCAAAAACAAGCGTTTTGAGCCCGAATTGGGATTGGCCGCTTTGCTTGACTAGAATACAGACCTCAAACGTTTCATTTTGTTACGTTCTTTCAATCTTTCAAACTGCATTGACCCTGTATGAGCCAGTCTACTGACCCCATTTATTTGTCCGTTGAACGGGCCATGGAGTTCATTGGGGACGCCAAAGGGGTCTTGACCTTGCTGAAAACATTGCAGCAAACCCTCAGCACCGATCTGCCTTTGATCTTGGAATTGCTGAACAAGGACGATGTGATGGGGGCCGGTCGTATGTTGCACCAGCTCAAAGGCTTCACGCCCGTGTTTTGCGTGGACAGCCTGGTCGAGCGCGTGGTTGCAGTGGAGCAATTGAGCAAACATGGCGAACCAGCCGAAGTTCGCGCCGCGTATGGCTTGCTGGCCCCCCAGCTGGAGCAACTGCGCACCGAAGTGGCCAGGCACCTGGCCCTGAACCCCATCGCCTGAAGCGACAGGCGCAGCCTGAGCGCTGCTTCACCGGACAGGCTTACACCGCCGTCACCTCTTGCCGAGCCAGCCATTGGGCCATCAGCGCAGGATCATGAATCAGTCGCAATTCATCAAACGCTTGCTGGGCCTCGGGGTAGACCTTGCGCAGGTAATTGAGCCACTGCTTGAGCCGGCCTGAACGGTGGCGGGGTGCCACCCGCTGGCTGACCCCCACCCAAAACAACTGCAGCAAGCCCGCGATCACCGGCCAGGGCACCGCACGTCGGTCTGCGGCATCGGTGTGGTCTGCATCGTGCCGGGCAATCGCCAAGGCCAAGCCGGGGTCCGACACCATGCCACGGCCAATCATCAAGCGGTCGCAGCCCGTGACCTCGCGGCATCGCAAGGCATCGGCCACGGTCCAGATCTCGCCGTTGGCCACCATGGGCAGGCGCACATGCTGGCGCAAGTCGGCGATCCGGTCCCAATAAGCCGGCGGACGGTAGCCATGCGCCTTGGTGCGGGCATGCACCACCAGATCGCTGGCCCCTGCAGCCTCGATGGCCTGGGCGCAGTCTTCGGCTCGGCTATCGTCGTTGAAGCCCAGGCGCATCTTGGCCGAGACGGGGATGTGTGCGGGCACCGCACGGCGCACAGCTGCCACAATTTGGCCCACCAGCTCAGGCTCATCCAGCAAGACCGCCCCACCCCGGTGCTGGTTCACAGTCTTGGCGGGGCAGCCAAAGTTCAAATCAATGCCATGCGGCTCCAATTCGGCCAACGCCGCCGCGTTGTCGGCCAGGCAAATCGGGTCAGACCCCAGCAACTGCACCCGCACCGGCACGCCCGCCACAGTGCGGCTGTTGTTGAGCAATTCAGGCGCGACGCGAATGAAGGCCCTGCGCGGCAAGACGGTGTTGGTCACGCGGATGAATTCGGTCACGCACAAATCGACTCCTCCCACTCGCGTGAGCATGTCGCGCAGCGTGTGGTCCAGCAAGCCCTCCATGGGTGCCAGCATGAGCTTCATCGGACTGAGGGCCTCGGTAGCGAAAAAAGAAGGGCGCTCAGGCCAGCTTGCGCTTGAGACGAACTTCTTCCACCTTCACGCCGCCCAAGGGCACGGTGCGGGCGGTGTTCATTTCGCGCTTGAAACCCGCCAGTTCGTGAAAGCGCAGCGTCTGTTCGTGCAACAAAGGCAGCCAGACCGTCACATCGGTGCAGTCTTCGTCTTGTAGACCTTCACGGGCGGCGTCCCACAGGGCCAGACCCACGCCCTGGCCGATGCGCTCGGGGGCCGCGTAGATGGCCCAGATTTCACCGGTGGTGTTTTTGGACTTGGGGTCGCGCGAGCGGTCAAAGCCCACAAAGCCCACGATCTCTTTGCCGTCGACCGCGACCATCACCTGGGGTTCACCGTATTCGATGGCTTCTTTCCAATAGGTCACGCGCTTGGCCATGGGGGTGACGGCCCAGTGCTCGTCGGGCACCTGACCGGCATAGGCCATGCGGCAAGCGTTCAGGTGCAAAGCGGCCACAGCAGCGGCGTCTTGTTGGGCGGCAAATCGGACTTGGATATCGGACATGTTCTGGCAATTCGAGGAGAGACAAATCGCTTGGCACCTCGTGGAAGGCCAAGCGGAAAACCCGATATTGTCGCCGCATCAGTTATCTTCAGCACATGAGGATGATTTTTTCACGATGGATAAGGTCCACACGCCGGACGGCCTGGCTGCTGGTCGGCGGCTTGGGTCTTTTGGCCTGCGCCGCCACCGCCCAAACCCCTGCCCGCTTTGCCGACAACATGGCCGAGCGCACCCGCGCCTGCATGGCCTGCCACGGTGACCAGGGCCGCGCCGGACCCGATGGCTACTACCCCCGCCTGGCCGGCAAGCCTGCTGGCTATCTGCACAACCAGTTGCGCAACTTTGCGCAGGGCCGCCGCCACTATGAACTGATGGCCCGCCTGATTGACCCGCTCACAGACGATTACCTGGGCGAGATGGCCCGTTATTTTTCAGCGCTGGATCTGCCCTACCCTGCCCCCAGCGCCAGCAACGCGATCACGCCCGAGCGCCTGGCCAAAGGCCAGCAACTGGTGACGCATGGCGATGCCAGCCGGGGTCTGCCCGCCTGCACGCAGTGCCACGGCACACGCCTGACCGGCGTCAAACCCAACGTTCCCGGCCTGCTGGGCCTGCCATTGGACTATCTGAACGCCCAACTGGGTGCATGGCAAACCGGTCAGCGCAAAGCGCTGGCCCCAGACTGCATGGCCGAGGTGGTCAAGCGCATCCCAGCCGAAGATCTGATTGCCGTGTCCAGTTGGCTGGCCCGTCAATCTTTACCTGCTGACACCCACCCGGCGGCTCAAGCGCCCCAAGGCAAGCCCTTGCCCGAAGCCTTGCGCTGCGGCAGCTCCCCCGAACTGCACGGGGGCAAGCCATGAAAATAAGCACCTCACGCATCGGCCAAAGCTTGTTGAGCATCCTGCTGGCTTTGGTGATCTATGTGGTCGTGGACAACTGGGGCAGCCACTGGTTGGGCCGCAGCAGCTCTGCCCCACCCGCATCCACACTTGACAAAGCAGCACAGATCGAGCGCGGCCAATACCTGGCCCGGGTGGGCAACTGCATCGCATGCCACAGCGCCAAAGGCGCTCCGCCCCTGGCGGGCGGCAGACGCATCGACACGCCCTTTGGCGGGGTGTTCAGCAGCAACCTCACGCCTGATCCCGAGACGGGTCTGGGCCGATGGACCCCGGACGACTTCTGGCAAGCACTTCACCATGGCCGATCCAAAGGCGGGCGGCTCTTGGTTCCGGCCTTCCCGTACAACCACACCAGCGTGATCAGCCGAGAAGACAGCGATGCCCTGCTGGCCTGGCTGCAGAGCCTGCCAGCCGTACGCCAGGCACCCACACCCCACACGCTGATGTGGCCTGTGGGCACGCAGCCCGCTTTGGCGGTGTGGCGCAGCTTGTTTTTCAAGCCCACACCCTTCGTGGCAGAGGCCGGGCAAAGCGCCGACTGGAACCGCGGGGCTTACCTGGTGCAGGGTCTGGGCCATTGCGCCGCCTGCCACAGCCCGCGCAATGCCTTGGGGGCCAGCGGCCCGGTCGATGATTTATCGGGTGGACTCATGCCCATGGTCAACTGGTACGCACCGGACCTGACGAAGGACAAAGAAACAGGCTTGGCCAGTACACCGCTGCCCGAGATCGTGCGACTGCTGCAGACCGGCAGCGCTGCCCAAGCCCAAACCAGTGGCCCCATGGCGGAAGTCGTCCAGCACGGCTTGCAATACATGAGCCCATCCGATTTGCAAGCCGTGGCGGTGTACCTGAAGTCACGGGCCCAAACCGTGCAGGCCCCAGAAGCGCCCGCCCGCCGCGCCGCCGTGAGCCCACGGGTGGCCGAGATGGGCCTCAAAACCTACGAACGCCATTGCGCGCAATGCCATGGCGAGCAAGGCCAGGGCGTCAGCATCGAACGGGGTCAGATGGCTTATCCACCGCTGGCGGGCAACCGCGCCGTGCAACTCAAAGACCCGACCAACCTGGTGCAGATGGTGCTCTACGGCGGCTACAGCCCGGCCACAGCGGGTCACCCCCAACCCTTTGGCATGCCGCCTTTTGTGTTGGAGTTGGACGACCGCGACATCGCCGCCGTGCTGACCCATCTGCGCACCCAATGGGGCAACACCGGGGGTGAAGTCACCCCCTTGCAGGTCAACCGGATTCGGGCCTCACAAGACCCATGAGGTGACTTATGCGGGCAGCACCTGCACGCGCCAGACCCCGTCCTGGATGACCTTGGCATAAGGCCCGGGCACATCGGCTCGCCACTGGCCCTGGCGCACACGAGTGCTGTATTGGCAAATGGTTTGTCCTTGCAGGTCTTCAATCTTCCAGTGCACGCGCTGACCATCGGGCAATGCGCTGTCCGCCCCGATGCTGCTGGACGACAGGTTGCAGCCCACATGGAAGTCTGGGCCCAGGTCTTGCGCCTCGTGCGGCGGAAAGTCTTGCCCATCCAAAAAGCCAAACACCGGGTCGTGCGACAGCAGGCTTTGCTTGACGGTGGGCCAGATGTGCATGCGCAGGAAATGCTGGTCCACCACCCGCGCACCCAGGTATTGGCCTTGGGCGATGTACTGCACCATCTGCTCACGCACGTTTTTAAAAATCCCGCCGCAGCCGCCCCACATGCCGGCCAGCAACAACTCCGTGTGTGAAAAATAATCGCGCATGAGGTGAAAGCACTTGCCACTTTGCAGCCACGCCTCAATGGCGGCCACCTCGCGGCGCGAGATCAAGGAGTCAGCATCCCGGATCAGGAAGCGGTCCACATCCGGGTCTTCGAGCACAAAAAAACGCCACATCAGACCGCTCAACTGTGCCTGGTCTTGCTCGCTGACCTTGCGCACTTGCGCGCCCAAAGACTGCAAGCCCGATCGCACTTGCTCAGGCACGCTGTCGTCCACATAAAACCGGCAGGTCCACTGGGGCAAGAGCTGTTGCGCCACCATGGCATTGAGCTTGGCCGTCTCCCCATAACGCGGGTTGTCGCCAAACAGGCTGAAGGCCATCACCTGCCGCGTGCGGTCGATCTCAGGCCGTGTCACGCTTGAGGGTACAGGCAAGGGACTGCCCCCCTGAGTGAGGGCGTCTTTGAGCTGCAAGCTGCGCAAACCGTATTCACGCACCTCGGCGTCACGCCCCATGTGCCCGCACACCTCGGTCAAACCATCCCACAAGTTCACATCCTGAGGCCCCAACGCGCAGGCCTTGCGGTACATGGCATAGGACTGCTCGTACTCGCGCAAACGCAGATGGCACAGCGCCGCATCGCCCAGAATTTGGGGGTGCTCCGGCATCAAGGCACGGGCTTGTGCATTGACTGCCAACGCTGCGGCATGGTCACCTAGCGCAGACAACTGCACAAAGCGCTGACCCAAGGCACTCAGTTGCTGGTTCAGTTGGGCAATGTCTTTCGGAGATCGTGGCTTGGAGGGCATGGGGACAGCTTTGAAAACACCGAGCATACCGAAAGAACCACTTTGGGATTCAAGCGATTCACCAGAAGTGATGCAAAGCATTCTTTCGGATATTGACCGGGGTGCAGGGGGTGTCATCTGCGCTACTGAAAAGCGTCCGTCACCTTTGCGCTGGCGACGTGCAAGGACTAGGATGCTCCTCCATGCAAAAGCACCTCTACATCTTGACCGGCGGATCACGGGGCATGGGCTTGGCCATGGCCAGGCAATTGCTTCAGCCCGAACACGCACTGATCTGCATCGCACGCCATGCCAGCGAAGGGCTCGCAACGGCCGCCCAAAAAACCGAGGTGACTCTGAGTCAATGGACACAAGACCTCAGCGATGGCCAAGCCGCCAGCGAGCGCTTGGGCCACTGGTTGGAACGACAAGACCCGGCCCAGTGGTGCAGCGCCACCTTGATCAACAACGCAGGCACCATCCCGCCCATCGTGCCGCTGAGCCATGCGCACCCGCAAGACCTGGCCCAAGCATTGCGGGTGGGCGTGGAAACCCCCATGCAACTGTCTGCATGTTTTTTGGGTGCCACCGAGCACTGGAACATGCCGCGCAAAGTGCTCAACATCTCTTCTGGTTTGGGACGCAAGGCCATGGCTTCGCAAGCAGCCTATTGCGCGGCCAAAGCCGGCATGGACCACTTCACACGTTGCATGGCTCTGGACGAGGCCCAAAAGGCTCACGGCGCCAAAGTCTGCTCATTGGCCCCCGGCGTGATCGACACCGACATGCAGGTGCAACTGCGCTCGGCCAACAGCAGCGCCTTTCCCGATCAACCCCGCTTTGCGCAGTTGCAGGAAAAGGGGCTGCTGACCTCGCCTGAAGAAGCCGCACGCCAGGTGCTGGCGTTTTTGAATCGCCCCGACTTTGGCCAAGACCCGATTGGCGATGTGCGCGACTAAGAGCATCCCGAGCATGGCGCTGCTTGTCAGCTGAATGTAGCGATTGGCCTTGACACTGTGATGGCGATTGCTTTGACTATTTCTATTTTTTATTCTTGGAGACATTCCCATGAGCCGTGAAGTTGTTGTTGTCAGCGGTGTACGCACCGCCATTGGTACCTATGGCGGCAGCCTGAAGGACATCCCACCCACCGAGCTGGCCGCATTGGTCGTGCGTGAGGCCTTGGCCCGCGCAGGCACCGAGGGCAAAGACGTGGGTCACGTCGTGTTTGGCCATGTGGTCAACACCGAGCCCAAAGACATGTACCTGTCGCGCGTGGCTGCCATCAATGGCGGTTGTGCCGAAGGCACTCCCGCTTTCAACGTCAACCGCCTGTGCGGCTCGGGCTTGCAGGCCATCGTGAGCGCCAGCCAGTCCATCTTGCTGGGCGACTGTGACATCGCGATCGGCGGTGGCGCTGAAAACATGAGCCGTGGCCCCTACGCTTCGCTGTCGGCACGTTGGGGGGCCCGCATGGGTGACACCAAGATGGTCGACATGGTGGTCGGTGCCTTGCATGACCCCTTCCACACCATCCACATGGGTGTGACGGCTGAAAACGTGGCCGCCAAATACGGCATCACCCGCGAGATGCAAGACGCCTTGGCCGTGGAGAGCCATAACCGTGCCGAGCGCGCCACTGCCGCCGGCTATTTCAAAGACCAGATCGTGCCCGTGATGCTCAAGAGCAAAAAAGGTGAGATCGCGTACGCCACCGACGAGCACTTCCGCGCTGGCTGCAAGCTCGAAGACATGGCCAAACTCAAGCCCGTGTTCGTCAAAGAAAACGGCACCGTGACCGCCGGCAATGCCTCGGGCATCAACGATGCCGCTTCTGCGGTGGTGCTGATGGAAGCCGGTGCCGCCAAGGCCCGTGGTGCCAAGCCTATGGCCCGCCTGGTGGGTTATGCCCACACTGGTCTGGACCCCAAGGTCATGGGCGTGGGCCCCATCTCGGCCACGCAAGCGGTGCTCAAGAAAACCGGCCTCACGGTGAACGATCTGGATGTGATCGAAGCCAATGAAGCCTTTGCCGCACAAGCATGCGCCGTGACCCGTGAGTTGGGCCTGGACCCTGCCAAGGTCAACCCCAACGGTTCGGGCATCTCCTTGGGCCACCCCATCGGTGCCACCGGTGCGCTGATCACCGTCAAAGCCATTCACGAGCTGCAACGCGTCAACGGCCGCTACGCCCTGGTGACCATGTGCATTGGCGGCGGACAAGGCATCGCAGCGATTTTCGAGCGCATATGATCCACCACGGTCCTGGCCATCAGGACCGACCAAACAAAAAGCCCGGTGCACAAGCTCCGGGCTTTTTAATTTTGAGACAGCGCCAACTGTTCAGGACTTGCGCACCGGCTCATCCAAAAATCCACCCGAACGCAAGGTGATCACCAGCGTATCGCGCCAACCGCCGGGCTGCTCAGGCTGGATCGGGGTGGTTTCGTGGATCACACGGGTATCGTCCATCAAGAGCAGTGACCAGGGCTCGCCCAAGGTGAAGCGTTGGCCACGCGGGCTGTCCACATCAAACACCCGCGTCTCACCGCCTTTGATGCCATGGCGACCCACCAAAAATACCGCCACCCAGTTCACGCCGTCACGGTGCGCACCTTCGGGTGTGGGCCGACCAATGCCGTCGGTGGTGTCGATGCGAAATTGGTGCGCTTCTGTGAACCAAGTCTGCTCGCCTTGTGCGTCAGAGGCCACTCGCGCCAGCCAACGCAGCAATGAGGACCAAGCCTCTTGCGCGACCACATCGGCTGCCATCGGGTTAAACCAGCGCTGCATACCGCCATGCAAAGCGTTGTAAGACAAGGGCTGCCAATGCGCACGGTGCGGCACAGCGCTCAGCGTCTGCGCGGTGACTTCGAAACTGGCGTGACGGCGACGGCGGTAACGTCCGCCGTCCTTGAGGTACTGGTCCGGCGGCAAATTGTGCCAACTGGGCTCCAGCGCCTGCAAATCTTGTGCTCGGACACCCGCCAAAGCGCACACACTGGCAGCGCTCAGCACGGCAAAGCCTTGCGTGTGCAAGGCAGCATTGAGCTGCTCGGGGGCGGTCAGTGGCGGCGGCAAGGTGTTTTGAGGCATACGCTGAGAGAAAACTGGCAAAGAGTGCAAGCATAACGCCCCAGCACTGACCCGTGCACCATCAAGGCGACGTGGCCGGCCCATTGGGGCTGGCACTGATGTGGATCAAGAACCCTGTGGCGACCCTCATTTAAGCTGACCTCCATCGGCCCGATCAGGCCTTGTCAGGAGCACACGATGACCCGATTGCAATGGAGCGAAGCCCTCTCGCTGGACATGCCTGCCATGGACGAGGGCCATCGGACATTCGTTGAACTGCTGGACCTGGCCCATGAAGCCAACGATGACCGTTTGCTCGAACACTGGCGAAGCCTGTTCACGCACACAGCCCGTATTTTTGAGCGTGAGGACCGCTGGATGCAGAACACCCAATTTTCATCTCAGCAAATCCACAGCACACAACACAAGGTGGTGCTGCAAGTCATGCACGAAGGACTCACTGCGGGCGAGTCAGACGATCTGGCCACCATCCGCAAGATGGCCGCTGAGCTGGGCCAATGGTTTGCCAACCATTCGCAGTCGATGGACGCAGCCTTGGCGCTGCATCTGAGAAAAACCGGTTACAACCCCGCAACCGGTGTGCTCAGCATGCCTGACGAGATCGCCCTTTCGGTCTGAGGTCTGACGGACTTCAGGCGTAACGCTGGCTCGCCAGCTTGGCGCCTTCGGCCAGCGCCTTGAGTTTGGCCTCGGCCACGGCGCGGCTCATCGGGGCTAGGCCACAGTTGGTGCAGGCGATCAGGTGCTGCTTGGGCACGAACTGCAGGGCGCGACCAATGGTGTCGGCAATTTCCTCGGGCGTCTCGATGGCCGGGTTGGCCACATCGATCACCCCCACCATCACGTCCTTGCCCTCAAGCAGCTTCATCAGCTCCATGGGCACATGCGAGTGCATGCACTCCAGACTGACTTGCTGGATGCTGCTCTTGGCCAAGGCCGGGAACACCTTTTCGTACTGGCGCCACTCGTGGCCCAAAGTCTCTTTCCATTTGTTGTTGGCTTCGATGCCGTAGCCATAACAAATGTGGACCGCCGTGGTGCAGGTCAAACCCCGCGAAGCCACCTCCAGCGCCTTGACGCCCCAGTCAGCCGCCTCGTCCATGTAGACGTTGAAGGCCGGTTCATCGAACTGGATGATGTCCACGCCATCGGCTTGCAGCGCCAGCGCTTCCTGGTTCAAGAGCTCGGCAAAAGCCATCGCCATCTTGACCTTGTCGCCATAAAAGCGGTCGGCCACGGTGTCCACGATGGTCATGGGTCCAGGCAAGGTGAATTTGAGTTTCTTTTTCGTGTGGGCGCGGGCCAACTGCGCTTCAAACGCGTGCACGCGGCCTTTGAGCTTCAAAGGGGCGATGACCTGAGGCACTTGCGCGTCGTAGCGGTTGTTGCGGATGCCCATGGTGACCTTGTTCACAAAGTCGATGCCCTCAACCTGCTCGACAAAGCCGGGCACAAAGTGCTGGCGCGCCTGCTCGCCGTCACCGATCACATCCAGACCCGCATCTTCTTGGGCCTTGATCCAC
>JACCDU010731233.1_pt1 | contig 23109 bp, 18 predicted proteins | sample 7446081 | NCBI WGS metagenome assembly JACCDU01 (sample SAMN15323447, study PRJNA562643) | freshwater metagenome | isolation source: river surface water | place: USA:Blue River Watershed | collected 2017-08-17
ATGGGATGTAGTAGCTGTTCCAGGCTTAGCAGCGGGCACCTTCCCGAGTGATCACAAGGGAGATCCCGATAACTGGTTGACCAATGAGCGCCATATTCCATTTGCACTCCGTGGTGATGGGCCGCAGCTTCCACTCTTTACATGGGGCGGTGTGACATCAAATGCCGATGCTGGAAAGGCGATCAAGGCATTTAAGGCTCAGTGCAATACCTTTAAAGAACAGGAAGAGATTCGCCTTGGTTATGTTGCGATGACGCGCGCCAAGAGTCACCTGCTCTGCACAACTTCGTGGTGGCGCGATGGGCAGAAGAGCGTTGCTCCATCATCAATCTTTGAACAAGCTCACGGTGTCGCAACGCGTACTGGTCGCATTATCTCCTTCGATACTCCACCAGAAGATGGTCAAAAGAATCCGCTCCGTGAAAATCCAGCATCTGCGACATGGCCAGCAGATCCGATTGCAGATCGTCGCCAGAAATTTGATGCAGATATTGCCCGCGTGCAGGAATCTGCACCAGTTGCCCTCGATGCGCTCATCGCAGATGAAACACTTTCGGAAGAAGAGCAATCCTGGGTCCGAGATAGTCAGGCGATCATCAACGAATTCGATAATTACAAGAACGCGATCTCATCCGTTGCTCTGCCTCCACGCATGGCAACATCAACGTTGATTGCACTTCATGAAGATCCTGAAGCGTTAGCGCTCTCAATTCGCCGTCCGATGCCGCGAGCAAGTGATGAGTTCTCTCGTCGCGGTACCGCATTCCACCTGTGGATTGAGAAGCACTTCAACGCCTCAACACTTTTTGATGATGAAGACTTTGATCAACTCGAACCGCTTGAGGCAGATCAAACCCTTGAAGAGCTCAAAGCCACATGGCTTGCAAGCGACTGGGCAACGCGCACGCCACATTCTGTCGAAGTTCCATTTGAAACTGTTATTGCAGGAGTTCTTATCCGTGGCCGCATCGATGCGGTCTATAAAGATGGAGATCGTTTTGAAGTCGTTGACTGGAAGACTGGCTCGAAAAAGCTAGGTAAATCAGCAGCTATTCAGCTCGCCGTCTATCGCCTGGCTTGGGCTACCTTGCAGCAGATTCCACTTGATCAGGTCAGCGCCGCCTTCCATTACGTGCCGACATCTGTGACAGATCGCCCCGCAGATCTCATGGACCAAGAGCAGTTGATCGCACTGCTCAATCAATTCAACGTTTAGTTTCTGGCTCAGTCCGCCCAAAGACAGTCGGTACTCGCTTTATATCCGAGTGATCCCTCTTACTTATTGTGTGATCTCTACCGACAGTGGCAGGTGATCGCTTACTCCGGTAGTTACTGTTGCAAGTGCTTTAGCCGTTAGTGGTGCATTACTCAAGATGTAATCAAATTGAATCTTTGCACCCCAACTTGGATATGTGGCTTGTGTGGCCAGTGATTTCCAATGCGAGGCTACGACAGGAAGATTCTTCGGCAAGTTTAGATCTCCCATAATGATTGCGATTGTTCCGGTTTCTCTCTCCAGCTCTGCCGCCCATCTCTTGAGCGCACGTAACTGCTTAACGTTGTAGCCAGGAACAAATGAGAGATGTGTATTGATAATGGTGTAGCCATCGACGCGAGTTGCAGCAAGTGCTACACGAGGTTCATCACGGATATAAATGGGGCGAACTTTTCCAGGACCACTTTCATCTCCTGGGATAAGCAGTGGCATACCGATCGGCGAATTACCAAGATCGAAGCGATGCCACTTGGTTACCTCAACACTTGATGCAATACCGATGCCGTAACCGCCTTCAAAGTTTGCAGAATTGATCCCGGTTGCATCAACATCCTTATTTGAGATGATTCTCTGATCGCCTGCCTGAAGTTTTCGCCACTTCTCACCTGGTGTTCCAATAATGCACGGCGCAAATGCAAAGTCCGTTGCGCCAATACTTGATGCAATCTCTGCAATCTGATTGCTATTTCCAGATCGCACGAGATTGAAATCGCACTCTTGAACCCCGATGAAATCTGGTGATAACTCTGCTGCAAGGCGCTGGCTGGCCTGGGCCAAGGAGATCGGCGGCTGGCCATTGGTTGCTGGCGGAATGGCCATTCCATGCAGGATATTCCACGAGGTAATGCGCATAGCGAGCAGGCTAGTACCGTTGCTCCTTATGAGCGCGATCAATAGCCAACCTTCACGGATTGACCGCGCCGGCCACCTGCGTGAGAACCCGGCTACGCTCGATCAGCTCTGGGCAAAGGCGCAGATCTTGCAGATTGCTCAAGGTCGCATGGGTGCACGCGGTTATCTCACAGCAGATCAGGTGGCTTCTCTTATTGAAAGCGGCGAATTCAAAGAGGGTTCACGTTACTTCCTTGGCCTTGATGCAGTCACTGATTCTCCTTACTTTGCCTGGGATACCAGTTGGACAACTGCACGCACAGATGAAGAGATGAATATCGGATTTACGACTCTTCGCGAAGTTGGCGCTCAACTTTCTGATGTTGATGTCGAACTTGCACTGCACGCAGTTGCGTTAAGTAATTGGCACCGCGCACATCCATGTTGCGCTCGTTGTGGCGCACAGACTCGTGTTGATTTAGGTGGCGCAGTTCGCGTCTGTGATGTCGACAAGAGCCAACACCATCCCCGAACAGATGGAGCAGTCATCGTTCTGGTTCGCGATAAAGATGATCGCATTCTTCTTGGACATCAACCTGTCTGGCCAGAGGGGCGCTTTTCTTGCTTTGCCGGATTCCTTGAACCAGGTGAAACATTTGAACAATGTGTTGCCCGCGAAGTCTTTGAAGAATCAGGTGTTGCAGTCGGTGAGATTTCATACCTTGGATCGCAGCCATGGCCATTTCCTGCATCTGTGATGATTGCATTTGATGCAGTGACTGATTTTCCTGAGAGTGCACGACCTGATGGCGCTGAGATTACTGAAGTGAAATGGTTTACCCGCGATCAACTTCGCGCAGAGGCAAAGGCTGGAACGCTCTTATTGCCGCCATCTATTTCAGTTGCGCGCAAGATGATTGAACGATGGCTAGGTGAGTCAGCCCAAGGCGGAGAAACATGGAGATAACTCCCAATCTTGGAGTAGATGCGCCATCTCTTCGCGCCGAAGAGATCTTGTCAGCACTCGATGAAGATCAACGCGCAGTAGCACTTGCTACTCGTGGCCCTGTCTGTGTTATTGCAGGAGCAGGCACTGGAAAGACCCGCGCCATTACACACCGCATTGCATACGCTGCAGCGATCGGAACGATGGATCCCAGCAAGGTTCTCGCACTCACATTTACTGCACGTGCTGCCGGTGAGATGCGCACCAGACTTCGCTCGCTCGGTGTTCCCACCGTTGCAGCGCGCACCGTTCACTCGGCAGCCCTGAAGCAGTTGATCTATTTCTGGCCCACAGTCTTTGGCGGTCGCACCCCTGACCTAATGAATAGCAAGACCCCATTTCTTACTGAAGCAGTAAAGCGCGCAGATCTAGCAAATGAAATCCGCCTCACCTCGCGTGAGACTATGCGCGATATTGCAACAGAGATCGAATGGGCGAAGGTTTCACAGGTCGCACCGATTGATTACCTTGATCAGGTATCTGCTCGCCAAGTCAAGCCGCGTGTTAAGGCCGAACACATTGCTGCGATCTACGTTGCATATGAAAGCCTCAAGAAACAAGAACTTGCGATTGACTTTGAAGATGTCCTTTTGCTGACATCTGCGATGCTTGAAGAAGAACGCACGGTGCGCGAGCGTGTGCAAGATCAATACCGTTACTTCACCGTCGATGAGTATCAGGACATTTCACCGATCCAACAGCGTTTGATTAACGCGTGGCTGGGATCTCGTAAAGATATCTGCGTCGTGGGAGATCCCGCACAAACTATTTATTCCTTCGCCGGTGCAACACCTGTCTTCCTCAACACTTTTACCCAGCGTTTTCCAGAGGCGGAAGTTATCCGTCTGAGCACTGGATATAGATCAACTCCGGAAATTACCTTTGCCGCTAATGCACTCTTGCGTACTTCGTCTATGGGGCAAGAGCTCACCGCAAGTAACGACCATGGACATCGCCCAAGCGTTGATGGATTTAAAGATGAGACGGCCGAGATTGCAGGAATTCTTTCGCAGATTACAGCGCTATTAGCTGATGGAACCGCGCCACAGGAGATTGCAATATTGGCCCGTACTAATAGCCAACTTAAGGGCGTAGAGCGTGCGATGAATTCTCAAGGTCTGCCCTACCAAGTGCGCAGTACCGAGCGATTCTTTGAACGCCAAGATGTTCGAGATTTCCTTAAGCAGGTAAGACAGGCATCTGTTATTCCTGCAGAGGGCAGCACATGGCTCGATGAACTCCGTACAATCGCGCAGCCATATCTGACCGGTGAGAGCATCGATGGAATTGCAGCGCTCTTGCACCTGGGCCGCGAGCTCGATAGCGATGAAGGATTTACACCGAAGACCTTGCGTGGATTCTTGCGCGAAGTCGAAGATCGCGTGACACAGAACAATCCGCCTACAATGCCCGTTGTCACCCTGGCTACCTTGCATGCTGCCAAGGGCCTTGAGTGGGAGCGCGTCTTTTTAATGGGCGCATCCGAAGGAATTCTTCCGCTAGAAAGCGGATCAACGGGTACAACAGATGCGATCGTCGCCGAAGAGCGCCGCCTCTTCTACGTTGGAATGACGCGTGCAAAGGTCGATCTTCATATCTCTTATCGCGGATTGCCTTCACGATTCTTGAAAGAGGCTGGGTTACTCGCCAGTTCGTAAGCCAATTTAATTCACTTGCGCCTTCAGCATCGTGTGCTCTACCCTTACCACCATGTCCGTACAGGGAGTATCAACACAGGTAGCAGTAGCTGCCGCGATCTCCCATGCCCATTCAACAAACCATGCCGCTGCAAAGCGAACATCATGGCCACGCGCATCAAAGCCAGCGTTTTACGCAGCTTTTTATGCCACAGCGGATGAGGCAACCGGAGGGTCAATCGAGTAAATCGATATAACCCAAACCAAGGGCCTCGAATCCGAAAAGGATTTAGAGGTCCTTTTTCTTTATCCAGATAAAACCACGACCACTAACCAGAGAAAGCAACTAGAGAAGATAAAAAGAAAGAGGGTGAGAGCGATGACCGTTCTCTTCAGTGAACTGCAACTACCAGGCTGGGCCGAGACAGGTGAGAAGATTGGCTTAGGCGATGTCACATTTGCCTATGACAATGCCAAGGCCTTTACCTTGCCCTGCCATACCTCTGACCCTGAGATCTTCTTCGCCGATGACGATGCAGTAATTGCACAGGCAAAGGCGCTCTGCGGAAGCTGTCCAATGCGCAATGCATGCCTTGATGGTGCACTTTCACGTCAAGAGCCGTGCGGTGTGTGGGGCGGACAGTTGATCGAAGATGGCGTAATTATTGAACGCCGTCGTCGCGCAGGTCGTCCGCCAAAGGTTGTCGCTGCCTAAACCTTAAGGCAGTACGAGATCGCTGCCCGTTCTAAGGCAGCGTGAGATCAAAGGTGAGAAGTACCGCGATTGCAGTAACGATGAGTGCAATCGCGGTAAGCGCCGAAAGCTTGCTGCCCAATCGCTGCGGTAGCCCTTTGATTCCACTTGCCTGATCTTGCTTCATATCTTTAATGACATTGAGGAAGTGAGCTGCAACGCCAAAGAGTGCGCCACATACCCACATCCACGTTGGGGGAGTGTAATCAGCAGAGATTGCGATCAGTGATGGAAGAAGCGCAAATGCAACGGCGTAGGGAAGTGGCGAGAAGATATTGAATTTAAAGAAGAAGTTATATGAAACTGCCCAGCCAATAGTGAAGAGAGAAAGTGATCCGGCCATCACACCAAGAGGCCCGAAGAGATTGAGTAAAAGTGACGCAGGTAGAACTAGTGCAAGGCAGCGTTGCAAGAACTTTTCAGTGATTAATCCACCTACAAGCGGCTTATTCAAACGCTGATGCGAGAGATCATCCTTGTAATCAATGAGGTCATTACTCCAGCCCACTACAAGTTGTCCTGAGAAAATAGCCAGTGCAATAAGTAGGGCAGATCCTGTGTTCCAATAAATCTCACCAAAGATATAGCTGATAGTGGTTACAAGAAGAGTCGGGCCAAAGTGTGATGCCTTAGCAAGACCGACAATTTGAGATTTCATGGAGCCCTTCTACCTCTTCTTACGTTGGCAACGCGGACAAAAGTGCGATGAACGAGCGCTAATAACAATTCTCTTGATAAGTGTGCCACAACGTGGACAAGGCTCATCCTCTCTTCCGTAGGCAGCCAGCGATTGATCGAAGAAGCCGCTCTCGCCGTTAACATCGATGTAGAGATCATCAAAGGATGTTCCGCCTTGAGCAATCGCCTCAGCCATTACTTGCGTTGCAGATTCAATAACTGCGGTAATTTTCTTAGCGCTCATCTCTGAAGTCACTGATTCTGGGTGCACCTGCGCCCGCCACAAAGCTTCATCGGCATAGATATTTCCAACTCCAGACATGATCTCTTGATTGAGTAGCGCGCTCTTGATCCGCACGTTGCGCTTAGCCAACTTTGCAACAGTTGCCTGGAAATCAAAGTCAGGATCAAATGGATCGCGGGCAATGTGCGAAGCAGAAGTTGGCACGCCATCGGTTAGCTCCTCAACCGAAAGCCAGCCAAAGGTGCGCTGGTCATTGAAGACAAGATCGAGTTTGCGCAGCGATTTCTTCAGGGCAAAGTGGGCACGGATATGTTTTGCAGCAGGGCGAGCTTTCTGTGTAATAAGAAATTGTCCGCTCATTCCAAGGTGTGCAACTAAGACGAATGGGCGATCGAGTGTGATCCAGAGAAATTTTCCTCGCCGACCGGTACCTGAAATGCGGGCACCATTCAACGAAGATAACGGTGCAAGTGATTCAGATTTCAGTGCACGGGGATGAAGGTCGGTTGCCTCCACAATGCGATAGCCAGAGATGAGGTGGTGTAATCCGCGCCGAACAGTTTCAACTTCTGGAAGTTCTGGCATTTCCTATCAACCTCGAACCAGTTCTGAGACTTATTTAGTAACGGGAGAAATCTCTGGGAACCAGACTAACGCTTCATCGCGGAATGGACCTTCAGCTTCTAACTGACAGAAGATTCCAGTAGTACCCATAGTGACGCGGTGAATCAGAACGTACTCAGCAGGAAGATTAAGTTGGAATCCGATCTTCGCCGTCGGATTACGTGGATCGCCAACGCGTGCACTCTGATCACGAAGCCATTCGCGTGAGTATTTAAAGGTCGATGTGCGCAGAGGTTCAACAAGTGGGAGAAGGAATTCCAAGACCATCTCTGGATCAACATTTACCTCAGGCAGAATAAATCCGTCTTTCTTAAATCCGTCATAGAGCGCCTGAGCATCGTCATCGAGTGCGTTCTTTAAGAGATTCTTAAACGGTTCAGGGAATCCATTGGGCAGGCGATTACATGCGCCAAAGTCGAGAACACCGATACGTCCATCTGCAAGCAAGCGGAAGTTTCCTGGATGAGGGTCTGCATGCAGCAACCCTGCGCGCTCGGGACAGGTGAAGTGGAAGCGAGCAATACGGATTCCTGCCCCATCACGCTCTGCCTTTGTTCCGCTCTTAATGACCTGCGATAGAGGCTTACCTTCAAGCCACTCAGTGACAATTACTTTGGTCGTTGCTGTGACAACGCGTGGAATCGCAATATCTGGATCGTTCTCATATGCGGCATAGCAAGCGCGCTGCGCTTCTGCTTCATACAAATAGTCAACTTCTTCAATGATGCGTGCACGTAACTCTTCCATCAACGGCTTCATATCTACCCCTGGAAGAACTAGGCCAAAGATCTTGGAGAAACGCTGAATCTGATTGAGATCACTCACCAGCGCCTCTGCTGCACCCGGATATTGAATCTTTACTGCAACATCTCTTCCATCTTTCCAGATAGCGCGATGGACCTGACCGATTGATGCCGATGCAGTTGCTTGATCTTCAAAAGAGACGAAATTTTCGCGCCAATCTTCACCGAGCTCTTTGGACAAAACTTTATGAACGACTTTTGCAGGTAGCGGCGGGGCTGCCTCTTGTAACTTCGTAAGAGTTTCACGGTAAGGCTTTGCAAACTCTTCCGGCAACGCTGCTTCAAAGACGCTGAGCGCTTGGCCGAACTTCATCGCGCCACCTTTAAGTTCGCCAAGAACCTTAAAGAGTTGCTCTGCAGTCTTCTCTTGGATATCGGCAAAGACGACAGAAGAAGATTGTCCGACGAGTTGTCTTCCAATTCCAAGCGCACTACGTCCTGCAATTCCGACAGGGATAGAGATCATCCGCGCAGAGCGCGCACCCGTAGTGCTGGGGATCTTGGTATCTGCCGGTTTCTTAGCCACGCGCCAATCTTGGTTGGAATCGGGCGAAGATGCCACGTGAAAGGCGGCACCCACGTGTGGAGATGAGCCAACTCACAGCAGATTTGTCCCGGCGCTCTCAATCCAGTGGCCAGATGAGACTGTCTAGAAAACTCTGCCCAGATAACTAGAGCCAGTGACACCCGCAGGCAGGATTTCGATCAATATCTACCAAGTGGCTTGCACCGAGTGAGAGCGCATCAATTGATGCATATGCGCCAGTGAGATCAGATTTTCCTTGATCGATACTTTGCAGAATTGCAGATGCGATGAGACCGGCAGAAAAGTGTGCAAGAAAAACTGGCACTTCGTCATTGTCGCTACGGTTGCCAACTGGAACCTTCTCTGCAAGAACATGTGCACCGTGTGTAACTCCAGCAATCGTGAGATCGCGACAGCGCGTACATGGTGTTTTACCGGGATCTACCAACGGACCGATAACTAGTGCTCCTGCATCAACTGATGAAATGGCAAGATGTTCTTGCCCGGCAGCCATCCACTGTGCAAGTAACTGTGGATCCATCGTACCCACATGAATCTTGATAAATCGCTCAGGTGGCTGACCGTCGAGCTCTTGTGCGTTCTCATGGCTCTCAATAGGAAAGAGTGAGAGTTCTTTTCCGAGATCTTCCATACGCTGTTTAAAGCTCTGCCCAACATCTGTTGCACGGATAAATCCTGCAGAGAGATCGCTATCGACAATCACTGGCTCCTGCGAGCGCGTCCCCAAAGCAAAGTGGGTGTAGGTAACTCCACTTGATAACAGGATTCCGTAGAGCAAGGTCGCAATGCGATTGCTGCCATATATTTCAACTCGTGCATGTTGACGTGCATTGATCACAGATGTTCCAGAATCATGAACACCAGGAAGTAACCGGGTGTAACTCAACTCTGGTGCAACGCGATTTTGTAATTGTGCAAATGCGGCATCTGGCAATATGTCTCGCCGTTTATGTTTAGCAACAGATTGATATCGCGTAGTAATCGCAAGAACTGATGGAGTGGTTTCCAGAAATTCATGCTCCTGCAGGTTCCAGATCAATTCGCGTACCTGATCTGCGCTGATCCCAGATGCATCTGCAAGATCGACTTCGTGGTTGCTCGCAAGAAGTTCTAGCGCCCGTACATAACCCTGATCGTTGATTGGAAAGGATGAGCGTGCCGTGCCACAGCGCAGACCAGAGGGTGTGCGGTAGATATTGATTCCCTCTTTAAGGCGAAGGTGTGCAGGGGAGGTTGAAATTTGGCGAGGTGTTTTGTGAGCGGATGTCTTTTGGGTATCTATATCGAGTGTCATGGGCGACAGGGTTTCACCGCACCAGGTCGTAGCCTGCACGAGATCCACATCACCGCCTGCCTCTGCGTATGGCCGGTTACTTTCGGTAGAGAAAAGAATTCACCCCGTATAAGCGTTGGCCTATACGGGGTGAATTTTTAAAACTTTAATCACCAATTCCAGCTAGTAAAAGCCTGACTATGGCTAGTAGTTATGGTGCGGGTTCATCCCTTTTACGGGATTGTGCCGTTTTACCGAGTTGTTACTGTGCCTTACCGAGAATGCGGTTGACTGTTGTTCCGCATACTGGGCACTTGCCCTTTGCCATGCGGCGACCTGAATCCGAGATGTGGACCATGCCTTCGAAGTCACGCTTCTCTTTGCACTTAACGCAGTAAGCGTCACCCTTGTAAGCCTCGTTCGTCTCTGCCATTTTCTGCCTCCTATCGACGTATGCGCTAGGAGCGCACTCGTTCAGGCTTGACGATACTCCCGCCCACGCTCAAAGTGGGGCCAATCGGGGGAGTTTTTCCCCAGTTTCTCGCACCTATTCAGCCGAGCTTTTTCAGCTCCACGGGGGCAGCCAACGCCCTTTCGGCCGCCTCATAGCCATCGAGGTAGGCGCTAGCCAGCTCTCCATCGGGAAAGCGGGCCAGAATCGCGGTGAATTGCTCTCCGTGATCGCTATGGGCCAGGTGGATGGCTTCATGGAAGAGGACGTAATCCAGGGCGTAATCGGGGGCCAGCTGGAGGCGATCTGAGATCCGAATGGTGCGATCGACGCTGGTGCAGGAGCCCCAGCGCTCGCGCATTGAGCGCCAGGAGACGCTCACGGGGCGTTCGGTGATCTCAGGGGCCCACTGGCTCAAGAGGGCATCGATCCGTTCGGCTAACAGGCTCTCAGTCGGGGTCTTGGCAGCCTCGCTGCTGCGAATCTTGGCGATCATCTCAGGGACCATCGCCCGCTCATCGGCCTTGCTCATGCTGGCTGGGATCGAGATGACGATCCGTCCGCCTTGGCGATAGGCCGAGAGGTTACGTTTACGACGCTTAGATCGGATCACGATGATCTCACCCTCACTGATTCCAGGCAGGGTCAGCGCCTCTGGCTCCATCTCATGTGAGGTGAGTTCAGATCGTTCTGATGATCGAGGCTGATCGTGGTTCACAGGATAAAAGTACTCGCCAGAACCTTCTTAGCACTGTGAAAGCGCGAAACCTCAAGTACGTGTTGAGGTTTATCTGCAGTAAACGATTTCTCTATAGTAAAAAAACAATCATGTGTCAAAGCGATTGTCATTTGATTTGAACGCCACTTCGCCGTACTTTTTGCCTACGAAGTCCTCGGATAACCGTTTGATATCTGCAAGGGGAAGGCAGATATTTAAATGTGCGCCCGGGGACTTCGCTTTTCTTTGGGCCAGTTACAACGCTCGTAACATCACGAACTAGATTACGAACTAGATCACGAGCCACATCAGTGTTGGGTTGCAAGAGCAACTACTGGAGCAAGTACTAGAGCAACCCCGAGAGATCATCAGGGATCTGAGTCGATGAGATAAACGCTGAAGGATCTTTTAGATCATCTGCTGTTGGAAGAATGCCAGCCCAGATTCCATCGCGAACATCTAGCGATTGCTCTTCGCGAATACTCTTCCAAAATGCGCTCGCCTCTCGCGTCATTTTCGGCGAGACTTCAAGACCCAATAACGTTGCAAAGAGTTGCTGGGCAGGAGTCGATGATGCGCGACGGCGACGTTGTGTTTCCCTTAGCTGTTCAATATTGGGAATGCGATCTCCAGCAGCTGTTGTGACAACATCATCTGACCAACCATCGATCAACGCAAGAACAGTCTCTAACTTTGCAAGAGCTGCCTTCTGTTGCGGAGATTCTTCAGGAGAGAAAATTCCATTGTTAAGTTCAATGTTGAGATTTAACTGGTTATTCATCGCATCTGCTGGATCAAAGTTACTCATCGCCTCTTCTGCCTGGCGTTGAATAGCTTCTAGATCAATGCGAATACCGCGTCCATATTCAGTAATAGTGCTTTGGATATATGAGACTAACCATGGGTTATGTGCAAATAGGCGCGCTACTGCGCTCTCGCGAAGTGCGTGGAAGATAAAGACTTCAGATTGTGGAATCTCAAGATCGGCAGCCCATGCGGCAATATTCTCTGGAATAAGTACTGGGCGCGCTGGATCCAAGATTGGTAGCCCTGCATCGTGTGCACCTGTGACAGATGATGCAAGTGAACCGACAGATTGTCCGAGCTGGGTCGCAACCATCGATGCGATAAATGTGCGCAGCAGCCCACCGATTGCCTCGAGTGGAACAGGGTTTTCTGGACCTTGCTCTTGGCTTGCCTGTGCCAATAAATCAGTCATTGCTTCCAGAAGGCCCTGGGCAAGGGGCGCGATATCGCGATGCCAGCCAGCGATTGTGAGATCTACCCAATCGGCGCGATTGATCGCAGATGCATGAGTGGGAGAGAGGGCCGATGGAAACGTTGTCGCCTCGTTCAACCAAATCTCTGCGATCTCATAGGCGCTAGCAACAACGCTCTGATCGCGAGTACTTAAAGGTGCAACGCCATGTGCTGTAACAAATTTCTTTGCACTCTCTCGCACTGTTGCAATCGGAAGTGGATCGGCTGCCGCACCTTGTGGCCCAAGACCAAAGCCGGGCATCCCTGGCATATTCGAGAGCATCGCAGTGAGATTTTCCGGCGACATAAATTGCAGGTTCTCCATGTTCTCCATGGGAATACCTAACTTCTCAAATTGCTCACGCATCTGCTCTTGAATTGCTTTGAGCATCTCATTGAAATCTTCTGGACCGCTGTGATCTCCAGAGCCATCACGACTTCCATCATCGGGACCGTCAGAGCCATTGTTTCCATTGGGAGGGGTAAAGCCAAAAGGTGTCATCGCTTACCACCATCCCTTTCGCAATTATTTTCCAGCGCTGCTTCTTTGCTAGTGCTTGTAAGCGTCTGAAGCTTCACAACCACTCTCTTCGTAGTAGTAGAACACGGATGCTCCCACTTTTCTTCCCGGCGCCAGAATCCTTCAGTGAAGCAATTCTTTCCGGGAGCCATTTCCTCAAGACGGCCAACTCCTCACAGAGATTGCCGGTGAGATAGCCACTAGGCTAACCCCTATGTCCAACGCATTTACCGCTCTCATCTGGTGGGTTATTCCCGCCGCGGGCTTGATCGGTGCACTTGGCTACGTCCTGTGGGTCACACAATTTAAAGATAAGTACGAAACTGAGACCACACGCTCTGTCAATCAATTTCAGAAATTCCAGGGAGCCTTTAGAGAGGCCGAGACTGTGACCTTTGTCGACGAAGATCCACGATCTCTTAATCCTCAGCAGAAATCGAGAGAGCCATTTGATCAAGCTGATCAAATTAACCAGGGTCGAGACAAGTAACTCCCGTGTTACGTTTTTCCAGACTTCCTCGATTTTCTAGAACGCTTGTCACACTCTTCTTTACCGCAGCTTTTCTCTCGCCACTTCAATTCGTTGCAATCGCACCCGGTACTCCACAAGGAATCTATCCAGAGATCATCAAGGTAGCTAAGAAGAGCCAAGCGACAAGTTATCCCGTTGATGGCCAGTTCTATTTACTTACTATTCGCGTTACAGCACCCGGCTCATATGTTCCCGGGGTCGAGATGCTCTATCGCTGGATTCGTACCGATCAAGTTGTCCTACCAACAAGTGTGATTTATCCACCTGGTGTGACCTTTGAAGAGGAAGAGAAACAATCAAAGAAAGAGATGAAGGGTTCACAAGATTTTGCGCGAATTATCGCCCTCGATTATTTAGAGCGCACATATCCAGATCGTGGATTTGAAAAGTTAACCGCTGACGATATTTCGATCGCAGTTAAAAGGACCGGTGGTCCAAGCGGTGGAATGATCTTCACCCTTGCCATCATTGAATTGCTGACGAAAGAAAATCTCCTTAAGGGCCGAGCGATTGCAGGAACTGGCACCATTGAAAAGGATGGATCGATCGGGCCAATCGGCGGGATTGAAGAGAAGATCGTGGCGGCAAAACGCGCTGGGGCGGACCTCTTCCTGGCCCCTGTTGAAAATTGTGCAGAACTTTCTTCTATACCTGAGGGCATCACCGTCGCCGCTGTGGCAACGATCGATGAGGCAGTTGCCGCTCTGAATTCGAAGAGCCCCAAAGGGTGCGATAGTTTAGGAACATGAATCAACTGCGCAAACCGCTCAATATCACCATCGCCGTCGTCGTCCTTCTTGGCGCTGCAATCGTCGGGTCAAGTGGCTTCTATATCGACTGGCTCTGGTTTAAATCTGTCGGATTTACATCAGTCTGGAGCACAGTTCTTACAACAAAGATCATGCTCTTTGCTGTTGCAGGCATTCTCACATCGCTGATCATTAGCGCAAATATTTACATCGCATACCGCAAGCGCCCACTTTATGTACCGATGACAATTGAGGCAGATAACCTCGAGCGTTATCGCGCACAGCTTGAGCCAATTCGTCGTTGGGTATTTCTCGGTATCGCAGCAGCACTTATCTACTTCGGCGGAAGCTCAGGGGCAGTCTTCTGGTCGACCTGGCTCCAATTTAGAAACTCAACACCATTTGGTGTTACAGATCCACAATTTAATTTAGATATCTCATTCTTCGCCTTTGAGTTGCCGATGTATCAGGCGCTTATCGGTTGGGGAATCTCACTGATCATCCTCTCAACCATCGCTGCAGTAGCCGTTCACTACCTCTATGGTGGAATCCGCCCACAGGCTGCAAGCGAGCGAACAACAACTGCAGCACGTGTACAGATCTCAGTTCTTCTCGGATCGCTCGTATTGCTTAAGGCAGTTGCATATTGGTTTGATCGTTACGGTTTAGCGCTGAAGGAAAACCGCTTGATCACGGGTATGACATATACCGATGTGAACGCACTTCTTCCTGCGAAGGCAATCTTGTCTGCAATCGCAGTTGTCTGTGCGCTTCTCTTCTTTGCAAATATCTTCCGCCGCTCATGGCTCTTGCCAACAGCTGGTACTGCACTCCTTGTCATCTCATCTGTTCTCATTGCTGGTGTATACCCAGCAGCGATTCAGCAGTTCACAGTAAAGCCATCTGAATCATCAAAGGAAGCGCCATTTATTCAGCGCAATATTGATGCAACTCGTGCGGCGTATAACATCGATACTGCAGAAGTACAGAATTACGATGCAACGCTGACAACAAATGCCGGTCAGCTCTCAGCTGATGCAGCAACAATTGCAAATATTCGCTTGATGGATCCAATTGTTCTCTCAGCAACATTCCGTCAGCTACAGCAGCTCAAGCCTTACTACGCATTCCCAGATACCCTCGATGTTGATCGCTACAAGGTCAACGGCGTCTCACGCGACACCATTGTTGCCGTTCGCGAACTCAGCATCGAAGGAAACCCAAGCCGTAACTGGATCAACGATCACCTTGTTTACACACACGGTTTCGGATTCGTTGCAGCCTTTGGTAACTCACGTGATGCTGATGGAAAGCCAACATTTGCTGTCGGTGATCTTCCATCGACTAAGGGTCTTGGCGAGTTTGAGCCACGTATCTACTTCGGTGAGAACACTCCGAATTACTCAATCATTGGTGGAGTAAAGACCGATTCACCAGTTGAATTCGACTATCCAGATGATTCATCACCAAATGGTCAGAAGAATTACACCTACACAGGTAAGGGTGGCGTTCCAGTTGGAAGCACCCTCAATAAGTTGCTCTTTGCTATCAAGTACCAAGAGCAGCGCATCCTTCTGTCGAACTTGATCAACAAGGATTCAAAGATCATCTTTGATCGTAACCCTCGCGATCGCGTTGCCAAGGTTGCTCCATGGTTGACCCTTGATGGAGATCCATATCCAGCAATCGTTGATGGCCGCATTCAGTGGATCGTTGATGGCTACACAACAAGTTCTAGCTATCCATACTCACAGACAACAGGTCTTTCAACTGCGACATCTGATGCTCTGACAGCTAACTCAACCTCAGTTACTGCTCAGGCAAATAGAAACGTTAACTACATCCGTAACTCTGTAAAGGCGACAGTTGATGCCTATGACGGCACCGTCACCTTGTACCAGTGGGATGAGAAGGATCCAGTTCTTAAGACCTGGATGAAGGCCTTCCCTGGCACGGTTACCCCAAAGAGTGAAATCTCTGCCGGTCTCCTAGAGCACATTCGCTACCCTGCAGATCTCTTCAGAGTTCAGCGCGATGTCTTGAGTTCGTATCATGTGAAGACTGCAGGCGCCTTCTACGGTGGACAGGACTTCTGGCGCGTTCCTCGTGATCCATCAACATTTGGTGGAAATGCAAATGCGCAACCTCCGTACTACATGACTCTCAAGATGCCAGGAGCTAAAGAGCCTGCATTCTCATTGACCACTCCATTTGTTCCACGTGGTGGTCGTGAGAACTTGTCAGCATTTGCAGTTGCAAACTCTGATTCAGGTCCTGACTACGGCAAGATCACAGTCTTGCAATTGCCACGTTCTACAAACGTAGCTGGACCTTCACAGGTTGCATCGAACTTCGAAGCAAAACCTGAAGTTGCCAACTCACTCTCGCTCTTGCGCCAGGGTGGATCAGATGTGGTTCTCGGTAGCTTGCTAACACTTCCAGTTGGAAACGGTCTGCTCTATGTGCAACCGGTCTACGTTCGAGCAACATCGAACGCTGCTGCATATCCACTTCTACAGAAAGTCCTCGTCTCATTCGGAGATCAGATTGGTTTTGATGACACTCTCAAGGGTGCACTCGATCAAGTCTTCGGTGGAAACTCTGGAACGCAATCTGGTGGTGGCGATGTCACTTCCGGTGGATCTTCATCTGATGTATCGAGCGCGATTGCAAGTGCAATCTCTGCTTACAAGGATGGCTTAGCTGCACTAGCAAAGGGAGATTTCGCTGCATACGATCGCGCACAGAAGCGATTGAAATCAGCGCTTGATTCTGCTGCTAATGCAGATAAGAACTAGGTAAATACTTCTCAATTTGGTGGTTTACCTACCTACGATTAGGATTGTTCTACCGACGCGGGGTGGAGCAGCTCGGTAGCTCGCTGGGCTCATAACCCAGAGGTCGTAGGTTCAAATCCTGCCCCCGCTACTAGTACGTGTATGGCCTGTAAGGTTCGATGAACCTTCCGGGCCATTACACTTTTAATGAGCAATAAATAGATTGAATCAGCAGACCAATTAAGGGGAGCGACCATGAGTAACCAAGTCACCACAACAATCGCGATCGATCTCGAGAACCGCAATCGCGCAACCGTTTTCTGGCGCGGCATCCTCGTCTTTCCTGTCTGGGTCTTTGTCGCCAGCTTCACTCCAACTGCATTTTCAGATGATTCGGCGATGGCGATCGGGGTTACGGGATTTATTCTTCTGCCTACATTTCTCGCCCTTGTCTTCCGCGGCATCTATCCAAGTTATGTCTTGACCTTTAACCATGCGCTGACCGAACTTGAGACGCGTCTGGCTGCCTACATTCTTCTGCTCAACGATGATTACCCATCGATCGAACGCAACCCACGCGTTGCTGTTCTCTTCCCAGATGTGGAAGGCGGCGCAAAGCTCAGCCGCGGTCTTCCACTTGTGAAGTGGTTCCTGGCAATCCCGCTCTACATCGTTGGAGTTTTCTATCTTGTACTCACGATGATCGCCACTGTTCTTGCATGGGCGCTTACATCATTGACTGGAAAGTATCCCGAGTGGGCGGCAGAGATTGTTCTCGGCACCATCGCTTACTGGAACCGCGTACAAGGGTATGCATGGTTGTTGCTCACAGATGAGTACCCAACATTTAGCCTGAAGGGCTAAGCCACTTCATGAAACAATCGCAGAGTGAGCTCCGATTACTCTGAAGTGAGTGAGTGAAGTGAGTGAAGTGAGTGAGCGAATGCGTAGTGAGTTAGCGAATGCGCAGTGAGTTAGCCACAACCAGGAGCGAGCTTGCCGCCATCGCAGCAGCTGCATACATCGGAGTGAGCGCTCCAGCGATTGCAATCGGAATACCAATCACGTTATAGGCAAAGGCCCAGCCGAGGTTTACCTTAATGGTGCGCAAGGTGCGGGTGGCAAGAGCGAGTGCATTGACCACGCCCATCAAACCTGGACGCATCAAGGTGATATCAGCGCTACCAATTGCTGAATCAGTTCCTGTTCCCATCGCAATGCTTAAATCTGCGGCAGCAAGGGCTGCGGCATCATTGATGCCATCGCCGATCATCAAGACAGTCTTTCCTTCCGCCTTGAAATCTTCAACAACCTTCAACTTCTCTTGCGGCAAAGTGTGTGCGATTACATTGCTTGCAGGGATTCCAACAAGGGATGCGATGTGAGCTGCGCTCTCTTTGTTATCGCCTGTCACAAGCCACGGAGTAATTCCACGGTTAATCAACGCTGTAACAGTCTCTGCCGAATCTACTTTGACTTCATCTGAAGTTGTAAAGAGAGCCAGGGCAACGCCATCCCATGCCAAGACCGAGACGCTCTCACCGCGGTTACGCGCCTGTTCAATTCCAGCAACGATCTGTGGGTCAAAGGGGACAGAGCTATGTGCAATCGCCTCTGGCGTTCCAATGAGAACAACAGGTGAGAATTGACCAACTGTGATGCGCCCGCCGACTCCAGAACCAGGTGTCTGTGTGAAATCTGTAAGGGGCGCCAACGTTGCACCGCGCGAAATTGCATATGCCGAAATCGCCTTAGCGATCGGATGATCATTAGCGTTTTCAAGGGTGAGTGCCGTTGAGAGAATAGTGCGCTCATTGAGCGTTGCCGACATTTCAGATCCAAGTGCCTTCTGTGCACTAGTTGGGATCAAAACATCGCCGACCTTCATCACTCCGCTTGTAAGTGTTCCAGTCTTATCGAAGAGGACAACATCGACAGCCTTTGCAAGTTCGAGAACATGTGGCTTACGGAGAACAATTCCGCGAGATGCTCCGCGCCCTGATGCGACAACGAGTGCAACAGGAGTTGCAAGGCCAAGTGCGCAAGGACAGGCGATGACAAGAACTGTGATCGCAACTGAGATCGAAGTTGAAAGTGAACGGCCATCGCCACCATTGAGGGCAGCATCAAGGTAGTAATACCAAAGGAAGAAGGTACCGATTGCTACCAGGGTAACGATGGGTACAAAGACTGCCGAAATGCGATCTGCCAAGCGCTGAATAGGTGCCTTCGCACTCTGTGCCTCAACAACCATTGCTGTAATTCGGGCAAGCTCTGTATCGCTACCAATACGTGTGGCGCGAACAATGATGCGACCATTGTTATTCATCGATGCACCGATTACCGAAGATCCTGGCACTACATCAACTGGCATTGATTCACCAGTCAACATTGAGTTATCAACGGAAGAGTTACCTGAAATGATGATGCCATCTGTTGGAATACGAGCACCGGGCTTTACAACAAACTCATCGCCAATAACTAGATGTTCAATGGGAATCAATACCTCTAAACCATTACGGAGAACAGTGACTTCCTTAGCGCTCAACGAGAGCAATGATGTCAGTGCACTACTTGCGCGGTGCTTGGCACGTGATTCTAAGAAGCGGCCAAGGATAACAAAGAGAAGGACGCCTGCGGCAACTTCTGTGTAGACATCGCCATCACCGGTTGAATTTGCGTAGATCGACCAAGTAAAAGCTGCAATCGATCCCATTGAGATCAAGGTATCCATCGTTGGATGAGTCAGGTTTCGAAGAGCGGCTCGATGGATTGGCCAGGCTACAAAGAGAATAAGAGGTGTCGTCAAAGCAATTGCAACCCATGCTGTTGGCGAATAGAGCGGATGAGGCAGACCAAGGATGTCGAGAAGCTCATGGACCTGCATATCGATCCACATATGCCACTCCATCACCATTGAGATAGAGATTGCAGGTACGGCAAAGAGGATCGCCCAGAAGAGAGCCAGAGCTGACTTTCTATTCTGCAGCGCAGGACCTTGGCTATCTTCAAGAAGAGTTGCACCGTAACCAGCTGATTTAATCTTGGAGATAATTGTCTGCGCAGGAATCTCTTCTGGCGCTAAGACGTGAACAGTTTCGCTAGCAAAGTTCACCGATGCGCGTACTCCAGGAACTGCGTTGAGCGCTCTTTCTACAGATGCCACGCATGAAGAACATGTCATTCCCGTGACAGAGAAAGTTGTTGCAACCAAAGTGGTTTTCTCGAGATCCACCTTGATTTCAGGCTCGCGGTGTCGCATCAAGTCGATCGAAATATCCTCGGCCACGTCTACCTCTTCCTACACATCAGTGCTGCCACTCTATTACTTCTTCGCCACTCACGCTTCTTTACCTCTATGGCCTCTTCACGCCTAGTTTTTGCTCATAACCTGTGTTATTACTTATTTAATCCCTCAAGAATTGCGTTATGGATCCAACCATTGGATGAGATCGCGTTTGGACCAAATGGTCCATCGATCCCATCAAGGGATGAGAACCTTCCACCGGCCTCGCGAACAATCAGATCGAGGGCTGCCATATCCCAGAGCGCTAGCGATGGTTCGATAGCGACATCGACTGCGCCTTCGGCAACGAGCATATGTGACCAGAAATCTCCCATTCCTCTGCTGCGCCAAGCGCTATCGAGTAACTTTTCAAATGCAGAGCGACGAGCGCCCCATCCTTGGAAATCAGAGTATGCAATCGATGCATCGCTAATTGCAGAAACCTTAGAGGCAGACAGCTTTCGCGAAAGAGATTGAGTATCGACTGTGTTTATTGCGGTCTCTTCAGAAGTCGCGCCAAGGCTGCCCTCAATGACATACGCACCTCCACCTTCGGTTGCATACCAACGGCGATAGAGAGCAGGGGATGAGACAACGCTTGCGACAACTTTCTCATTCTCAACAAGGGCAATCAGCGTTGCCCATGTTGGAACACCGCGCAAGAAATTCTTTGTGCCATCAATGGGATCAATAATCCAGTAACGATCCTTACCGCCTGAGCTACCAAACTCTTCGCCAACTACTCCATCGTTTGGATAATGCACTGCGATCGCATCGATGATTGCGCGCTCGACAGCTTTATCGGCATCTGTCACAGGCGTGTTATCTGGCTTAGTTGTAATCTCTAAATCAAGTGCGTGATATCGCGAGAGCGAGATGGCATCTGCGCGATCTGCCAGGGTTAGCGCAAATGCGAGCTCTGCTGAATACCGTGAAGCAGAGGAATCTCCGCTTGTAGTTGAGCTCGACATGGCACAAGTCTATCTTTGCCCGCTATTTACTCGCTCAGCGCAGGGTTCTTATCTTTTAACTCAAGGAGTGATCTCAGACTCGTCACGCGTGTGAGTCGCTCTTCATCGACAACGCCGCCCGGTGCCACCCACTCATTGAGTCGACACGATGGCTCGTAATGGCTGCAATTTGGCAGGCATCCCTGCGTTATCTCAGCAATATCTGCAAATGAGGCGATGATGCGATTGGAATCAAGGTGGGCCAATCCAAATGCACGAATTCCTGGCGTATCAATAATCCAACCATCCTGGCCTTCTAGATCTGACGATAGAGGAAGTGCTATCGCACTCGATGATGTGTGGCGGCCGCGTCCTGTAACAACATTGACCTCACCGGTGATGCGACCTGCATGTGGAACGAGAGCATTTATTAACGTTGATTTACCGACGCCTGAGTGGCCAACAAGTACAGAAGTCTTTCCGAGCAGAACACTCTTTACCTTTGCTAGATCGCTCTCGTGCGTTTCAGTCTTAGATGAAGAGGTCAGGATATGAACACCGAGTTTTCTATATTCCTCAACGAAATCAGGAAGCGGTGCCAGATCAGTTTTTGTCATCAAGAGATATGGCGTGATGCTCTCGTGAAAAGCGCAGACTAAGAAGCGATCAATCAGACCGCGACGTGGCTCAGGATTTGTCACCGCTGCAACGATGACTAGCTGATCGATATTTGCAACGATCGTTCGTTCAACCTGTGCTGCATCATCGACGGTACGGCTCAGCGAATTTCTACGTGGCTCAACAGCGACGATGCGAGCAAGTGTTCCTTCGGTACCGCTTACATCACCGACTAATTTGATCCGATCTCCGACAACCACTGATTTTGGTCCTAGCTCACGCGCCTTCATCGCAGTTACGATGACGGCATCATCTGTAATGCAGGTGGTGCGACCGCGATCTACCGTGGTGACAAGTGCGTAGATTGCTCCATCATGTGATGGACGATCTTTACTGCGTGGACGAGTTCTCCGAGCTGGGCGAATCCGAACATCGGATTCATCGTATGAATATGGTGTCATCGAAGAAGGTTTGACCAGAGTCCAGGAAAATCAGGAAGTGTCTTGCGCGTTGTTGCAATGTTTTCAACGAGAACATTGCCCACAACTAAACCAATCACGGCACCTGCTGTAGCAAGGCGGTGATCTTCGTATGTGTGAAAAGTTCCACCATGGAGAACACCTTGCGTTGGATCAATATGGAGCACGCTCTCTTCTTCGGTGACGCTACCGCCAAGTCCATTAATCTCGCGAGTGAGAGCTGCTAAGCGATCTGTCTCATGGAGGCGAAGATGAGCAATCCCACGAAGATGCGATGGGGAATCGGCAAGAGCTGCAAGGGCTGCGATAGATGGCGTCAACTCGCCGACATCATGGAGATCGATATCAATTCCATGTATTGATTGCCCGCCAGTTAACTTCAATCCAGCATCTGTAAATTCAACAGTTGATCCCATGCGAGTAAAGATCTCGCGCAATTGATCACCAGGTTGTGTTGTCGTACGTGGCCAGTCGGCGATAGTGATGCTGCCGCCACAGACCATCGCAAGAGAGAGAAATGGCGCTGCATTAGAAAGATCAGGTTCGATCACAAGATCAACGCCATGGAGATCACCGGGTGCAACGCTCCAACGCTGTGCATCGCGATCAACTGTTACCGTCGCACCGAAATCACGGAGCATCGCAACTGTCATATCGATATGTGGCATCGATGGAAGTTCGCCACCTTGATGCGTACCAGAGATTCCATTGACCATACTTGGGCCGATCAAAAGTAGAGCAGATAAGAATTGACTTGATTTGCTCGCATCGATGGTGATCTCACCACCAGGTATTGCGCCAACACCCTTAATGCTCATCGGCAAGCCATAGCGACCTTCGTGCTCGATTGAAATTCCTAGCTCTTCAAGTGCGCTAATGACAGGTCCCAATGGTCGTTCATATGAACGAGGATCGCCATCAAATGCAATCTCACCTTGGGCAAGAGCGGCAAGCGGAGGAAGAAAACGCATCACAGTTCCCGCGTTACCAACATCGATTCTGGCAGGACCTTTGAGAGGCCCAGGTGTTACTCGCCAACTTCCATCTGACTCTTCAACAATATCGATACCGAGTGCTTGAAGACCGGCAACCATTA
>JACCDU010175628.1_pt1 | contig 23096 bp, 17 predicted proteins | sample 7446081 | NCBI WGS metagenome assembly JACCDU01 (sample SAMN15323447, study PRJNA562643) | freshwater metagenome | isolation source: river surface water | place: USA:Blue River Watershed | collected 2017-08-17
AGTCAGGCATCTTGTTGGCCTCGCTGTCGGCGGTGTTGCTGAACCTGTTCTTCAACGGTGCCAATGCTGACGACTCGGCAGCCATTGAAGCTGCACGACAAGCGGACAGCCACTGATCTTCTGCATTAACTGCACCATAAAAAAACCAGCCTACGGGCTGGTTTTTTTATGCTTCCAAACTGCCAAGCAGCGCAGAGTATCTCTGACAGTTGGCTTAGACGGCGCCTCGCGTGTTGGTGTAAATCGCATACAGCGAATGGCTGCTGGCCATGAACAACCGGTTGTTTTTGGCGCCACCAAAACACAGATTGGCACAACGCTCAGGCAAATGGATGTGGCCGATGGCTTGGCCATCTGGGGCAAACACGCGCACACCGTCCAGCGCGGTCGCATCTGCCGCAGGTGAGCCATCGCTGCCCCAACCGCACCAGAGATTGCCGTCCACATCGATGGCGATGCCATCGAGTGCACCGTGGCCCTGCGCATCAATCACCACACGCGGGTTGCGCAAAGCGCCGTTGGCCGCCACGTCGTAAGCCCACACCTGGCGATGTGGCTTGGCACGGCTGGCCACGATGTACAGCACCGACTCGTCGGGCGAAAACGCCAAGCCATTGGGACCTGGTACGTCAGTGAGCATCTGATGTAGCGCACCTGTATGCGGGTCGATGCGATAGACCGCATGCGGCAACTCAGCCGGTGCGGGGTCGCCCTCCCAATCACCACCAATGCCAAATGGGGGGTCTGTGAACCAGACCGTGCCATCGCTTTGACAAATGATGTCGTTGGGGGAGTTCAAGCGCTTTCCCTCGAAGCGATCGGCCAACACCGTGATGCGGCCGTCGTACTCGGTGCGCGTGATGCGGCGTGACTGGTGCTCACAGGTAAGCAAGCGCCCTTGCTTGTCGCGCGCCAAACCATTGGCATTGTGCGAGGGGGTGCGAAATTCACTCACCTGGCCAGACGCATCGTCCCAGCGCAAGATGCGGTTGCCCGGAATATCCGACACCAACAGGTAGCGCCCATCGCCAAACCACACCGGGCCTTCGGCCCAACGCATGCCGCTGAAGAGCTGCTCGACGCTGCTGCTGAACAAACGCAGTTTCAAAAAGCGCTCGTCCAACACCTCCAGACGCGGATCGGGATAGCGGGCGTTGGTGGCAAAAGGGATGGAGGGGCCTTGGTTCATACGGGTGTCTATAAAGAGGTGTGGACCGCGAAGCTTATTTCAAAATCAGGTTGGGCAGCCACATGGAGAACGCGGGCACATAGGTCACCAACATCAAGGCGGCAATCAAACCACCGTAAAACGGCCAAATGGTTTTCATCACCGTGCCCACCGACACGCCACCGATGGTGCAACCCACAAACTGGGTGGTCCCCACAGGCGGGGTGTTCAAACCCAGCGCACAGTTGATGAGCATGACGATGCCAAACTGCTCGGTGCTCATGCCCATTTGCTGGCAAATGGGCAAGAAGATGGGGGTGCAAATCAAAATCGTGGCCGCCATGTCAAGGAAGGTGCCCAGCACAAACAAGATCACGTTCACACACAAGAAGATGACCCAGGGCGTCGTGCTGAAGCCCGACAGCAAATTGCCTGTCAGCTCCGCCACACCGTACAAACCGATCAAGTAACCAAACATGGAGCTGATGCCAATCAGCAGCAGCACCGCACCGGTGCTCTTGACCGCTTTGGCCGCCGCCTTCATGAGCTGTTCACGGGTGAGTTTTTTGTAAACCAATCCAGCCAAGAACAAGGCCCAGAGCACAGCGACCGAGGCCGACTCTGTGGCTGTGAAGGCGCCCGACAGAATGCCCGCGATGATGATGACCACCACAAACAAGCCTGGCAGCGACTGCACAAACGAATGCCCCACCACAGCCCAACCGGGGAAGGTGCCTGCGGGATAACCGCGCTTCACGGCCACCGCATACGCAGCCACCAAATTGCAAATGGTCAACACAATGGCCGGCACGATGCCGGCCAAGATCAAAGCGGCAATGCTCACCTTGCCGCTGGCGGCGAGTGTGAAGATGATGAGGTTGTGGCTGGTGGGCATCAAGGCCCCGACCAAGGAGGCATGGGTGGTGACGTTGACCGCGTAGTCGGCGTCATAGCCCTCTTTTTTCATTTGCGGAATCAGCACCGCACCCATGGCCGACACATCGGCCACGGGTGAGCCCGAAACACCACCAAACAAGGTACAAGCCAACACATTGCTCATGCCCAAGCCGCCGCGCACATGGCCTGCCAAGGATTTGGCAAAGTCCACGATCTTGTCGGCAATGCCGCCGTACATCATGATTTCGCCGGCGAAGATGAAAAACGGGATGGCCAAGAAGGAGAACGGGTTCATGCCCGAAATCATTTGCTGAAAGCCCACCGCCAGCGGCAAGCCTTCGTACAACAGCGTCGCCAACGACGACAAACCAATCGAGAACGCCACAGGCACGCCCAGCAGCAACAGCAGCGTGAAGCTCACGCACAAAATGGTCAGTGCCATGCGGGTTCTACCTCTTCATCGCGCAGCAAGGCGATGATGTGTTCGAGTGAAAACAAAGCCACCAAGACGCCCGCCAAAGCAGGCGGGGCGTATTTGAAGGCCTCGGACAGTCCCAAAGTGGGAATTTTGTAATCCCACACGCTTTGCGCCAACAGCGCGCAGTTGTAGGCCATGATCAGGCCAAACACCAGCACCAGGGCGTGAATGAGCAGCTCCATCTTCAGGCGCACGCCCTCGGGCACCAGCACCAACAAAGACTCCAAGCCAATGTGGCCCGCATCGCGCACGCCCACCGCCATGCCCAGCATGGTCACGTAGAGCACCAGCAACACGGCCCCACTCTCCGCCCAGGTGGGCGTGTCGTTGAGCACATAACGGCCAATGACTTGGTAGAGCACGGCAACAATCAACAGGCCCAAGCCCGCGACGCCGATCTTCAAACAAAGCCGCGCTAAGGCGGCGCAAAAGCGTGTGTACATGAACGCCTCAGTTACTTGACGGCGTTGATGCGCTTGACCATGTCTTGCAACTTGGGATCTTTCAAGAACTTGTCGTACACGGGCTTCATGGCGGCTTGGAAGCTGGCTTTGTCCACATCCACGATTTCAGCGCCGCCAGCTTTGACGATGGCCAATGACTTGGTCTCGCGCTCATCCCAGAGCTTGCGCATATAGGTCACCGACTCTTTGGCGGCAGCGCGGATTTGTTTTTGATCTTCCGCCGACAAGGTGTCCCACACTTTTTTGGAGAACAACAAAATTTCGGGTGCCATGGAGTGCTCGGTCTTGTTGTAGTACTTGGCCACTTCGAAGTGACGTGAGCTCTCGTACGAGGGGTAGTTGTTTTCAGCCGCATCGACCAAACCGGTTTTCAAGGCGGTGTAGACCTCGCCATAGGGCATCGGTGTCGCGTTAGCACCCATCGCTTCGAGCAAAGACACCCACAAATCGCTTTGCTGCACGCGCACCTTCAAGCCCTTGGCATCGGCCAAAGTTTTGATGGGCTTTTTGACGGTGTAGATGGAACGCGCACCCGAGTCATAAAAAGCCAAGCCCACAAAGCCTTGGGCTTCGCAGTCTTTCAAAATTTCTTCGCCAATCGCACCGTCCAACACCTTGCGCATGTGATCGGTGGAACGGAACAAGAACGGCATGGTGGGCACCATGGTGGCGGGGCAGATGTTGTTCATCGGGGCCACGTTCACACGGGTCATCGCGATGGCACCCAGCTTGGTTTGCTCGATGGTGTCTTTTTCATTGCCCAAGGCTGATTTGGCAAACACCTTGATGCTGTGCTTGCCGTTGGTGGCTTTGCTCAGTTCTTCACCCATGTGACGCACAGCTTGCACCGTGGGGTAGTCATCGGGATGGATGTCCGATGAACGGAACTCGGTGGCCTGCGCGCTCACAGCGAACAGCGATGCAGCGGCCGTAGCCACTAAGGTGTGGATGAGGTTGAAACGACGGGTCATGGGAAGTCTCCTGTTGTGGTGTGTCGAAATTTAAAAAGGACCAGCTTTGACAAAACCACCGCCTTGGTAAACCACGGCCGGGTCTTGGATGTCAAGCCAAGCGGGTTGACGGGCCTCGACCGCCGCGCGGAAAGGCTCGGAGCTGTCTTGGGGGCGGTAACCAATGTGTTTGCCTGGTGTGTTGTCCCACCACACATGGTGGTTGTCAGACATGCCGTAAATCACGCTGTAGCCCACCACGGGTGAGCTGAGGCTGGCGAGCACCAAGCGCTCTAAATCGTCGTAGCTCATCCAAGTGGCCAACATACGGCGGTCTTTGGGTTCAGGAAAAGAAGAACCGATGCGCAAGCACACCGTCTCAATGCCATAGCGGTCAAAGTAAAAACGGGCCAGGTTCTCACCAAAGGCCTTGCTCAGACCGTAGTAGCCATCCGGACGCACAGGCATGGTGGCATCGATCACCTCGTCTTGGCGGTAAAAGCCGGTGACGTGGTTGGAGCTGGCAAACACAATGCGGCGCGTGCCATGAATGCGCGCGGCCTCGTAGAGGTTGTAGGTGCCAATGATGTTGGCTTGCACGATGTCGTCAAAGGGCTGTTCGGTCGAAATGCCGCCCAAATGCACCACCGCCTCCACACCGTCGAGCAAGGGCAACACCGCCGCGCGGTCTTGCAAGGCGGCGGGCATCACCTCTTCGCCAGGGGCTGCGGCGCCCAGCTCGGCCAGATCGCTCACACGCAGCACATCGCAACGCGCTTTCAAGCGCGGGCGCAGCACTTGCCCCAAGCCGCCGGCCGCGCCTGTGAGCAACAGGCGTTTGAATTTCAACGAAGCATCAGCGGACATCAGGATCCCAACCTTTCACAAAAACATCTGGTGTGCCCGCTTGCGCTCAAGGGGCAGTTGTCGTACAAGTATGGTCATGCTTTGAGCACACCCTGTCAAGCGCGCAAACCCAAGGGATTTCCCGATGAATACCGTTGTTCCCAACCGCCCCAAATCACGCAGCATCGCCCACGACTTGGTCGATGCGCTGGGCGATCGCATCCGCGATGGCCGTCTAAATGCCGGCGACAAACTGCCTGCGGAAGCCGCCATCATGAAAGAGTTTGGCGTCAGCCGCACCGTGGTGCGCGAAGCGATCTCGCGCTTGCAAACCTCGGGCTGGGTGACTACCCGCCATGGCATTGGCACCTTTGTGTTGGGGCTAGGCGATGCCGCCCCCTTTCGCATCGCCCCAGAGCAATTGGCGACCCTGCGCGATGTGATTGCCGTGCTCGAATTGCGCATGGGCATCGAAACCGAAGCCGCTGCGCTGGCTGCCATGCGCCGCACCGAGCAGAACTTGGCCGACTTGCACCAAGCTTTGGACGCCGTGTCGGTGGCCATCGAAGCAGGGCTCGACGCGGTAGGGCCTGACTTTCAATTTCATTTGGAAATTGCCCGCGCCACCCAGAACTTGCACTTTGTTGATTTGATGGGGTCCTTGGGCGCCTCCATCATTCCACGCGCACGGCTGCAAACGGATGCCACGATGACCGACGAACGACGCGATTACTTGCGCCGCGTCAACGCCGAACACGAAAGCATCTTGAGCGCCATCGCCACCCAAGACAGTGACGCTGCCCGTGCAGCCATGCGGACCCATTTGGCCAACAGCAAAGAACGCCGACGTCGCGCCCAAAGCAGCCGCGCACCTTGGGTGTGAAGCGGGCCTCAAGACGCGAGTTGTACGACAACATTGTCATCGTCAAACAAACAGCCGCTGGATGCACCAAATTAATGCATGCCGCCCCATCTCAGGGATACCCCACTTTGTATACAAACCAAAGTCGCGCACAATTTGCGGCGCCATAGCCAGCAAACCGGTGTTTTCAAGTAGGCACCTTTATTGCAAGCAATGAATTTATTCACTTCACATTCCGCTTTCAGGAGTCTTCATGATCAAACGCAGCTTTATCAAAACCACCCTCGGCTTGGCACTTGCCGCCAGCTTCGCCGGTGTGTCCGCCCAAACCACACCTTTGAAGTTTCAACTCGATTGGCGTTTTGAAGGCCCTGCTGCGTTCTTCTTGGTCCCTGTAGCCAAAGGCTATTTCAAAGATGCCAAATTGGATGTGACCGTTGATGCTGGCAACGGCTCGGGCGGTGCCGTCAACCGCGTGGCTTCTGGCGCTTACGACCTGGGCTTTGCCGACTTGGCCGCATTGATGGAATTCCACGCCAACAACCCCGACGCCCCCAACAAGCCCGTGGCCGTGATGATGGTCTACAACAACACCCCCGCTTCGGTGATGGCACTGAAAAAATCAGGCATCAAAACACCTGTGGACCTGGCAGGTAAAAAACTCGGCGCCCCCGTGTTTGATGCGGGTCGCCGCGCCTTCCCCATCTTCGCCAAAGCCAACAACGTGCCTGCAGTGAACTGGGTGTCGATGGACCCCCCATTACGCGAAACCATGTTGGTCCGCGGCGATGTGGACGCCATCACAGGCTTTACCTTCACCTCCTTGCTCAACATTGAAGCACGTGGCGTCAAAGCCGAAGACGTGGTGGTCATGCAATACCCTGACTTCGGTGTGAAGCTGTACGGCAACGCCATCATTGCCTCACCCAAATTGATCAAAGAAAACCCAGCCGCCATCAAGGCGTTCTTGAGTGCGTTTGCCAAGGGCGCGAAAGACGTGATCGCCGATCCTGCCAAAGCCATCGAAACTGTCAAAGCGCGTGACGGCATCATCAACAGCGAACTCGAAACACGCCGCTTGAAACTGGCGATTGACACCGTCATCAACAGCCCAGATGCGCATGCAGAAGGCTTCGGTCAAATCAAGGGCCCACGTTTGTCCTTGATGGCCTCTCAAGTGTCTGATGCGTTCAACACCAAGACGCGCGTCAAAGCAGACGACATTTGGAACGGCTCTTTCTTGCCCAGCACCAAAGAACTTGACGTGTTGCCCAAAGGCAAGAAGTAAGTAGGCCCTGCTGCATGAGCGCTTCTCCCGAACACTTCGTCGATTTCCAAAACGTCTGGCTGGCCTACAACGAAGAGTTGCTGGCGCAGAACCACTTTGCGGTGGAAGACATCAACCTGCAGGTCAAACACGGCGAGTTCATCGCCATTGTGGGACCCTCGGGTTGTGGCAAGTCCACCTTCATGAAGCTCACCACAGGTTTGAAAAAGCCCAGCCGTGGCGAAATTTATGTCGATGGCCAGCCCGTCAACGGCCCCCTCAAGATCAGTGGCATGGCGTTTCAATCGTCTTCATTGCTGCCTTGGCGCACCACGCTCGACAACGTGCTGCTGCCACTAGAGATCGTGGAGCCTTACCGCTCCAACTTCAAAGACAAGAGGGCCGAATACGAAGACCGCGCCATGAAGCTGCTGCAAAGCGTGGGCTTGAGCGGCTACGAACGCAAGTTCCCTTGGGAGCTCTCGGGCGGCATGCAGCAACGCGCCAGCATTTGCCGCGCGCTGATTCACGAACCCAAGATGCTGTTGCTTGACGAGCCGTTTGGTGCGCTCGATGCGTTCACGCGCGAAGAGCTGTGGTGCACTTTGCGCGACTTGCATGCCGAACAAAAATTCAACGTCATCTTGGTCACCCACGACTTGCGTGAGTCGGTTTTCTTGGCCGACACCGTGTATGTCATGAGCAAGAGCCCAGGCCGCTTTGTGGTCAAGCGCGACATCGACCTGCCACGTCCACGCGACTTGGAAGTCACCTACACACCAGAGTTCACGAACATCGTGCACGAGCTGCGCGGCCACATCGGTGCCATGCGCAAAGACGGCGTTCAACTGGGGCAATAAAACACCATGAATCAAAAACAACTCGAAACTTGGGCGCCTTGGGCCTTGCTCGTTGCCACCTTGGTCATTTGGCAAGGCTTGTGCTCGCTGTTCAATGTGTCTGAATTTGTGTTCCCCTCGCCGCTGCGGATTTGGCAGCAAATGGTTGAGTACCGAGATGTGATTGCAGGCCACGCCTGGCGCACTTTTTGGGTCACCATGGTGGGGTTTGGCATTGCCATCGTGGTGGGCGTGTTGTTGGGCTTTGTGATTGGCAGCTCGCGCTTGGCCTATGCCGCCGTGTACCCACTCATGACCGGCTTCAACGCCTTGCCCAAAGCGGCCTTTGTGCCGATCTTGGTGGTGTGGTTTGGCATTGGTGTGGGCCCTGCCATCTTGACCGCCTTCTTGATCAGCTTCTTCCCCATCATGGTCAACATCGCCACCGGCTTGGCCACACTCGAGCCTGAGCTCGAAGACGTGTTGCGCGTCTTGGGTGCCAAGCGCTGGGACGTGCTGGTGAAAGTGGGCTTGCCACGCTCCATGCCTTACTTTTATGGCTCGCTCAAAGTCGCCATCACCTTGGCCTTTGTCGGCACCACCGTGTCCGAGATGACCGCCGCCAACGAAGGCATTGGCTACTTGCTGATTTCGGCCGGTTCGGCCATGCAAATGGGCTTGGCGTTTGCAGGTTTGGTGGTGGTCGGGGCCATGGCCATGATCATGTATGAGTTGTTCAGCTTGGTTGAAAAACACACCACAGGATGGGCCCACCGAGGCTCGCAAAACCACTGAGTTTTGACCAAGGATCAAGCCGCTTCACCAGCGGCTTTTTTTATGCCTTTACTATTCAATAGAAACACCAATACAACCGAATATCCAGCGATAAATCTATAAATTCACCATATTTACGAATATCATCAAAAACACACTCGCCCGGCTTTCTCGGATTCCACAGATTCGCCGGATTTCCTTTCTTTGAAGGCGATACCCATGGCATCTTCGACAGATCACAACACCGAGAACAGACAACTCGACTCCACCGCCTCCAACAAACTCTTTCTGGGTTTTTTGGTTTTGATCATCATTGCTGTCACCTGGTTGGGTGTCATCAATTACAAAGAGGCCCTGAAGGTCGAAGACGCCAAGAGAAATGGTGAAGCTTGGATTGCGTGGCTGACCGAAACCGGCACCACACGCTTTGAGGCAGACAGCAAGCACGCGGCTTGTAAAGGCGGCGCCAAAGCCGCCGCAGATGCCAAAGCGGGCGACCCAGGCACTTGGGGTGCGTGTTTGGCCTACATCTTGGCCGAAACCGAATTGAAAGACCAAATCAATACCTTCTTCAACAAGCCACCGCATTTTGTGGCGGCCTGCGACCCCAAAGATCGCACCTTGATGGGTGCCATTTTGTTGGAAGACTTGATGCCCACCCCCCCCGGTTCGGCCACACCATTCGTCGCATCACAGCTGCTGGAAACCGACAGCATCGACTACAAGATGCAGCTGCGTTTGTCTGTGTGTGACAAGGGTGGCTATGCCATCAAAGTTGCTGAATTCGAATTTTGAGGTCTGACATGCAAACACAAACCAAACAAGACAAGTTTCTAGAAGACCTCGACGTCAAAGCCATTCTTGGGCAAGACCAAGAAGTCAACATCGACCGCAACTTGCCCATGCGCAAGTGGTTGTACTCCTGGTTGCTCGACCCCAATATTCCTGGCAACTTTCAAAAGGGCTTGGACAAGTGGATCAGCTATCTGATCATCATCAACTTGTTCACCTTGATGTTCGAGCACGTGCCTGCGGTGTACGAGCCGTACAAAACGTGGTTTGAGTTCTTTGACATTTTCTCGGTGGCTGTGTTCACCATTGAATACATCTTGCGCTTTTACCTGGCACCTGAGGACGAAGAGTTCAAAGACCGCAAAAACGCACGTGTGGGCTTTGTGACGAGCCCCTTTGCCATCATTGACTTCTTGGCAGTGGCACCGTTTTACTTGCAAGCCTTCATTCCCATCGACTTGCGCATCTTGCGGTTGCTGCGACTCTTACGGATCATGAAGTTGTTCCGCGTCTTGATTCCCGCCATTGCTGAATTCAAAGAACTCAACCAAGGCCGTACGTTCCGTCAAAAGGTTCACGCTTTGGTGTTCCCCAGCAACTATGGCGGCACCATGCAACACATCTTTGAAGTGTTCATTGGTGTGTGGGTGATCTTGTCTGTGATGGCCGTCATCTTGGAATCGGTCAAGAGCATCAACTACATCTTGCATCTGCAATTCGTGATTTTGGATGCGGTGGCGGTAGCCATCTTCACCGTGGAGTACTGCATGCGCATTTACTCTTGCGTGGAAGAGCCTGGCTACAAAGGCGCCTTCTTGGGGCGCTTCAAACAAGCCAAATCACCCTCCACCTTCATTGACTTCTTGGCGGTCCTGCCCTTCTTCTTAGAAGTGTTCTTGCACCACCTGATCGACTTGCGCTTCTTGCGGGTCTTCCGTTTGGCACGACTGCTCAAACTCACACGCGGCAGCGATGCCACCGCCGTGTTGGTCAAAGTGGTGGTGCGCGAGTGGCCAGTCATGGGGGCTGCCACCTTCATCATGATGCTGTTGTTGGTGTTGACTGCCAGCTTGGGTTACTTGTTTGAATACGACGCCCAACCTGAAAAGTTTGAAAACATCCCCACCTCCATCTACTGGGCCGTCATTACCTTGGCTTCTGTGGGTTACGGTGACATTTCGCCTGTGACGCCCATGGGCCGTGCGATGACCAGTGTGCTGGCCTTGCTGGGCATCGGTATCTTTGCAATCCCTGCCGCGCTCTTGGCTTCGGCCTTCAGCGACGAGTTGGTGAAAGAACGTGACCAGTTGAAAGCCAACCTGTTTGCCATCCTCAAAGACGGTCATATCAGCGAGGCAGAAGCCGCGATCATTCGCGCGGAAGCCAAGCGCCTGCACCTGACGGTGGAGGAAGTGAATAAGCTGATTGAGGTGGTGGTCAAAGAGCACGAACTCGAAGAACGCAACCCACTGCCAATTCACAAGATTGCCGAGAACCCGGCACTGGCCGTCGAGCACTACAAAGCCTTGCTGGGTCAAATGCGACAGCTGGGTGTGCAGGTCGACGCAGAACAATTTGAGGTCGAAGCACAAAAAGGTGCGCGATTGTCATCAAACGAACTCGCGTTGTGGCACAAAATCCAAGGTAACAGCTAAACCGCGTGACTTAACGCACGAGGCAACTCAACCAGCGGTCACACGGACGAGAGTGTGGCCGCTTGTTTATTCAGACACCACATTCAACATCGTTAGAGCTAGGCAATGATTACAGGTTTTAAGCACACCCTGATGGAGATCTTGGACGGATCGCCCAAGCACGCCATCAGTCGCTATGTGGAATGGCTCATCACGGTGGTGGTGTTGGTCAATTGCACCGCTGTGATCTTGGACTCTGTGCCTGAGATTCATGCCGAATTCAAAGAGTTCTTTCACGAGCTTGAGTTTTGGAGCGTGATGTTCTTCACGGCTGAATACATTTTGCGCGTGTGGTCCTTAGGCGCGCGTTACACGCCTGAAGAAGGCGGTGCATGGCGGGGTCGCAAAGGCTACATCTTCAGCCCATTTGGTTTGATTGACTTCTTTGCCACCATGCCGCATTACCTGCACATGTTCTTCCCGTATTTGGACTTGCGCATCTTGCGTGTGCTGCGTTTGCTGCGGATTTTGAAGCTCTCCAAGTACAACACGGCCTTGCAAGACTTGTTTCATGCCGTGTACTCTGAGCGCCAAGCGTTTGGTTCCGCTGTGTTTTTGCTGACCATCGCCACCATCGTGTCGGCTTCCCTCATGCACTTTGCCGAAGGCCATCACCAGCCTGAGTTCTTTGGCACCATCCCGCACTCGATCTACTGGGCCATCGTGACCATCACCTCGGGCTATGGCAACGTCGAACCCATGACCAAGGCGGGCGAAGCCATTGCCTTGATCACTGGTTTCTTGGGCGTGTGTATGGCGGCGATCATGACCGGTATCGTGGCCTCGGCCTTCTCCAACCAAGTGGCACGCAAGAAAGCTGCTTTCGAAGCGCAGCTGCGCGAAGTGTTCTCGGACGGCAATATGTCTGACGACGAACAAGCCACCCTCAAACGTTTGCAAGCCCACTACCGACTCACCGACGAGCAAGTGGAAGCCATGCTGCAACGCGCCAAAAATAAATCGTCTAGCAACGGTTGAATGCCATCATGACTTCTGCACTCAACACCCTCTCGCCTTTGCAACGCATCAAGCGTCGTACTTACGAAATCATGGAAGGCGCTGTGCCCGACAAGTACAGCCACTTCGTTGAAGTTTTCATCGCCCTCTTGGTGGTGGCCAACGTGATTGGCATCATCTTGGAATCAGTCCCTGAGATTCACGACCAATTTGCCGCAGAGTTTCATGCGTTTGACGTCTTCAGCGTCGCTGTGTTCTCGATTGAATTCGTACTGCGCGTGTGGTCGTACAGCGAAAAATACACCCTCGACAACACTGGCACAGCCTGGCAAGGCCGCAAAGAGTATTTGTTCAGTTTCTACGGCATCATCGACTTTGTGAGCACCGTGCCGTTTTACTTGCAACTGCTTTTCCCCGGCGCCGACTTGCGCGTGTTGCGGATGTTCCGCTTGATGCGAATCTTCAAACTCTCGCGCTACAACAGCGCATTTGAAGACATGGTGGCGGCCGTCAAAGCCGAGCGCGACTCGTTCTCATCGGCCGTGTTCTTGCTGTTCATCAGCTGTTTGCTGTTCTCTTCGCTGATCTACATCATCGAAGGCCACGAACAACCAGAAGTGTTCCCCTCGATTCCTGCCGCCATGCACTGGTTTGTCATCACCATCGTGTCAGGCTGGGGCAATGTGGACCCTGTCACCTTTGTCGGCTCCATCCTGGTGATCCTCACCCAAATCTTGTCCATCGCCTTGGCTGCGATTTTGACCGGTGTGGTCGCCACGGCCTACACCGCACAGGTCGAGCGTCGTCAAGCCCTGTATGAAATGGAAGTGCGCTCGGTACTGTCTGATGGCGTGGTCACCGAAGAGGAACAAGCCAAGCTCAAGATGATGCAAGCCAAGCTCGGCATGTCTGATGAGCAAGTGCAAGCCATCGTGAACCAGATGGAAGAAGAAAAGCACATCGCTGCCGCCAACAACCCATAAGCGATGGCAATGACCGCTGCATTGCCCCCCGCTGCGCTCACCGATCTGACGGCAGATCAACTCTCTCAAGCCATTCACGCACGGCAGGTCTCGTGCCGTGAGGTGATGCAAAGCTATCTGACGCGCATCCACCAGCTCAACCCGATCTACAACGCCATCGTCAACTTGGCCCCTGACGATACGCTGCTGGCCCAAGCCGATGCGCTGGATGCAGAGTTGGCCCAAGGCCAATCGCGCGGCTGGATGCACGGCATGCCCCAAGCCATCAAGGACACAGGCGCGGCCATTGGCTTTCCCACCTCACTGGGCTGCACGCTGCTGAAAAACAATGTGGCCAAGACCGACCACATCATGGTCGCACGCATGAAGGCGGCGGGCTGCATTGTGGTGGGCAAAACCAATATGCCCGAATTTGGGTTGGGATCGCACACCTTCAACGATCTGTTTGGCCCCACGTTGAATGCCTGGGACACCTCCGTGAGCGCAGGCGGCAGCAGCGGTGGCGCCTCTGTGGCGTTGGCGCAGCGCATGCTGCCGGTGGCCGATGGCTCCGACTTCATGGGCTCGCTGCGCAACCCCGCCGCGTGGAATCACATTTTTGGCATGCGCCCCAGCCAAGGACGTGTGCCCTCAGGCCCCTCGCCCGATGTGTGGGTCGATCAACTGGGCACCCCCGGCCCCATGGCGCGCACCGTCACGGACTTGGCCAAGCTGTTGGAAGTGCAAGCCGGCTACGACCCTCGTGCGCCCTTGTCGTTGAGCAGCACCTTCACGGCCAACAGTGCCCAGGCCCGTGCCGACCAGCTCAAGGGCCTGCGCATTGCTTGGCTGGGTGACCTGAATGGCTATTTGGCTGTGGAACCTGGCATTTTGGCGGTGTGTGAACAAGCCCTCATGCGCATGCAAGCGCAAGGCGCCATCGTCACACCCATCGCTTTGGGTTTTGACACCGAGCGGCTGTGGCAATGTTGGTTGGCCTGGCGCCGTGCTTTGGTGGGGCCCCGTGTGGGGGCCTGTATGGCCATGCCCCAGGCGCGTGAGGTCATCAAGCCTGAAGCCTTGTGGGAATACGACCATGCGCAGAGCTTGAGCTATGCGGAGTTTTACAAAGCCAGCCAAACCCGCAGCAGTTTTTACCAACACCTGCTGGGCTTGTTCGGACAGTTCGATGTCATCGCCTTGCCCGCCGCCCAGGTTTGGCCCTTCCCTGTGTCGCAGCGCTGGCCACAAACCATTGACGGCCGCGCGATGGACACGTACCACCGCTGGATGGAATGCACCATCTACGCCACCTTGGGCGGGTTACCAGCGGTCAGTGTGCCCGCTGGCTTTCATGCCACCCAGCCTTGGCCCATGGGCTTGCAACTCATGGGAGCACCGCAAGGCGACGCTGCCTTGCTCCAAGTTGCGGCAGCCTACGAAGCCATCAGTGCCTCGCTGTTGCAACAACGCCCCGCCCCTCACAACGCCGACGCATAGCCCTGTGTGCGACACACCCACAGGGCGTGTGGGCGTGAGTTCAAGTATCGTTGCGACATGACACACTTTTACGAACCCCGCCTAGGCCACGGCTTGCCGCATGACCCCTTCAACGCCATCGTGGGGCCACGCCCCGTGGGTTGGATTTCGACCCGCAGCGCCGAGGGTGTGTTGAACCTCGCGCCCTACAGTTTTTTCAACGGCTTCAACTACACGCCACCCATCGTCGGTTTTTCCAGCATTGGCTACAAAGACTCGTTGCGCAACATCGAAGAAACGGGCAGCTTTGTGTGGAACTTGGTGACCCGCCCCTTGGCCGAAGCCATGAACCAAACCTGTGCCGCCGTGGGCCCCGAAGTCAACGAGTTTGAATTGGCTGGCTTGACCGCTGCGCCCTCGCGCATTGTGGATGTGCCACGTGTGGCCGAAAGCCCGGTGGCCTTTGAATGCCGCTGCACCCAGATCGTGCAGCTCGAAGGCATTGACAAGCAAAAAATCGACACCTGGATGGTGTTTGGCGAAGTGGTGGGCGTGCACATTGACGAGCACTTGCTCAAAAACGGCATTTACGACACCGCCCATGCGGGTCACATCGTGCGCGGTGGCGGCCCGGCCGATTACTTCACCATCGGCCCTGAGCAGTTGTTCTTGATGCGCCGCCCCAAGGTCTGAGCGTTCTCCAACGAACACCATGGGTTGACCAAGGACGGGGTCGCCCGGTGTGGTGCATGGGTTGGCACAGGCTCACGGCATGCACCCTGCCATCCAGTATGCTCATTGAATTGCCAATTGATTGAGCCTTTTGTCACTCACCTCGCCGCCCATGTCCAGCCCCCACGCCACCGGTTTTATGGTGCTTCACAGCAACCAGCTCGAAGGCCTGCGCGAACTGGCGGTGCAGTTCATCCGCAACCACCCGCTGCCCGTGCTCGCGCCCGAGGTCTTGCTGGTGCAAAGCAATGGCATGAAGCATTGGTTGGAGCTGGCACTGGCCAAGGACTTAGGCGTTTGCGCGGCCACGCAGATTGAGCTGCCATCAACCAAGCTGTGGCAAATTTACCGCGCTGTGCTGGGCCCCGACAGCGTACCCGCGCACATGCCACTGGACAAATCTCCCTTGGTGTGGCGCATCATGCGCCGCCTGCCCGACTTGCTCGCACAGCCTCAGTTTGCACCGCTGAGAAACTATTTAGGCCAGAGTCAATCGCAAGGTGACGACCAAGCCTTCAGCATGAACCGCCGCGCCTACCAACTGGCTGGGCAATTGGCGGACGTGCTCGACGGTTACCAAAACTACCGTGCCGATTGGCTAGAAGACTGGGCCCAGGCGCGAGACCAGCTGCGCACCCCAACAGGCCTGGCCACGCCCCTGCCCGCTGCACAAAGCTGGCAACCCGCGTTGTGGCGTGATTTACTCCAGGACCTGCAGGCTGATGCCGAGGTGCAAGCCGCTTTGCATGCGGATGTACAGCATCACTACAGCTCGCGCGCCAAAGTGCACGAGGCGTTCATGGCCAAGATGGCAGCGCTGCCTGAGGGCCAACGCCCTGCGGGTGTGCCGCATCGTCTCATGGTGTTTGGCGTGACCTCGCTGCCCATGCAAACCGTCCAGGCGCTGGCCGCCTTAGGCCGCGTGTGCCAAGTGCTGATGCTGGTGCAAAACCCCTGCCAACACTACTGGGGCCATGTGGTGGAAAGCCGTGTGCCACTGGCCAAGTTGGCCAAGCAACGCCAAGCGCACAAAGCCGGTTTGCCTGTGCCGCAAGACGATGGCTCACTGAGTGAGGCAGACCAATACACCCTGCACACCGACACCCACCCGCTACTGGCCGCATGGGGCAAACACGGTCGCGACTACTTGCATTTGCTCGATGGCTTTGACGATGTGGCGCGCTATCAAAATCAATTCAATCGCGTCGATGTGTTTGTCGATCCCGCCCACACCGCGGCCGAGGCGGGCCGTGCACCCACGATGTTGGAGCACTTGCAATCGGCCTTGCTCAACCTCGAACCCCTGCCACCCACGCCGCATGAGGTGCCGGCACACGACCGCAGTGTGGACTTTGTGCAAACGCATTCAGCGCAACGCGAAGTCGAGGTGCTGCATGACCGCCTGCTGGCGTGGCTAGATGCCGATGCCCAGCTCAAGCCCAGCGACATCATGGTGATGGTGCCCGACATGGCCAACTTTGCACCGCATATTCACGCCGTGTTTGGCCGCTTTGCCAACAACGATCCGCGCCACCTGCCCTACACCGTGGCCGACACCACACCGCGCACCGAACCCCTGGTGCAAGCACTCGACACCCTGCTGCAACTGCCCCAGCTGCGCGTGACACGCGTGGAGTGGCAAAGCCTGTTTGAAGTGGCTGCTGTGCGCCAACGTTTCGGCCTAGAAGAACACGATGTGGCCCAGCTCGACACCTGGCTGGCCGATGCTGGCGTGCGCTGGGGCCTGGATGCCCCACACCGCCAACCTTGGGGCATGGCACCCGAGATGGCCGACGCCAACCAAAACAGCTGGCTATTTGGCATCGAACGTTTGTTGCTCGGATATGCAACCGGCACAACCAATGAACTCGCGACCCCATGGGCCAACACCTTGCCGCTCGCTGGTGTGGGCGGCCTCGATGCACGCGTGGTCGATGGCCTGCTCCAATGGTTGCGGCACACACAGATTGCCTTGCTCAAATTGCGTCAAGACCACACCCCCGCCGAATGGGTCGCCGTGTTGCAGCAACTCGTGGCCCTGTTTTTCCAAGCCAGCGACGATGCCGACGAACGTTTGATTGAACGCGTCATGGCCCCGCTGGAAACCTGGCTGACCGAATGCCAACTGGCTCGCTTGGACAGCCCACTGCCGCTGGTGGTGGTGCGTGAACACTGGATGGCCCAGCTACAACAGCCGGCCATGCAACGCCGCTTTTTTGGGGGTGGCGTGCAGTTCGCCACGCTCATGCCCATGCGCTCAATTCCCTTCAAGTGCGTGTGCTTGCTGGGCATGAACGATGGCGATTACCCGCGCAGCCAAACCCCGCGCGATTTTGATTTGATGAGCGATGCTGCACACGCAGGCAGTACGCCATCACACTGGCGCGCCGGTGACCGCTCACGCCGCGAAGACGATCGCTATTTGTTTTTAGAAGCCTTGCTCTCGGCCCGCGACAAGCTCTACATCAGCTGGCAAGGCCGCCGCACCACCGATCACGAAATCAAGCCGCCTTCGGTGTTGGTCGCGCAATTGATGGACTACCTCAACGCAACTTGGACGCGTGACGGTGACGCGGCCTGTGTCGCGCAGCTGCAGCCCTTGCAGGCTTTTTCGCCCAAGTACTTCACCCAGGACTCGGCGTTTCAGACCTATGCTGACGACTGGCAGCGTGCGTTGTTGCCTTCTTCATCCGTACCTGGGGCTTTGCCTAATTCACCCACCACCCACGCAGCGGCACCGACCGAACTGACGCTGCTGCATTTGCAGCGTTTGCTGCGTCAACCCGTCGACGTGTTTTTGGTCGATCGTTTGCGCTTACGCCTAGACCCACCTGAAGAGGCCGCAGAGGAAGAAGAGCCGTTCGCCCTCAACGGACTCGACAAATACAAACTCAACCAACGCATTGCACAGGCCGATGATGCCGCGCAAGCCCTTGCGCAACTGCGCCTGAGTGGCCAACTCGCATTGGCGGGTTTTGGTGAAGCACAACAACGCCTGTTTGAGAGCGACCGCCAAAAACTGCGCGAACAACTCGATGTGTTGTTACCCAACTGGCCAAACACATTGGGTGTGCAGTCGGCACACTGGCAACTGGGCCACACGCACCTGAGTGCCGAATGGGCCAATGGCTCAACCCTGTGGCGCACCGATGCCCATCGCACGCAGTGGCTGCACGTGGCCCTGCGCCCAGGCGCAGTGACCGAAGGCAAAAGAGAAAACCAAGTCCCACGCATCGACACACTCAGCCCACTGTGGCTGCACCACTTGGCCGCCTGTGCCAGTGGCACGCCCACCACCAGCGTGCAAATTGGTTTTGATGCCGCCATCGAACTCCAGCCCATCGCGGCAGACAAGGCGCGAGAACATTTGCAAGACCTGTGCGATGTGTATTTAGAAGCTTGGGCGCAGCCCCTGCCCGTGGCTGCCAAAACGGCCTGCGCCTTAGTGATGGGTGTGCACGGCGGCCACAAAGACCCCCTGAGCAAAGCACAAACCGCATTTCATGGTGCGCACCAAAAGCGCGGTGAATACCAAGACTCGCCTGCCCTGCAACGCGTGTTCACAAGCTTTGAAGAGATGCAAGCCAGCCTGAACCATTGGGCCACCCGTTTGTACGAGCCCATGTTCAAAGCCGCCAAGGTAATTCACCTACGTGCCGACAGTACTGAGGAAGCGGACGCATGAAAGCCCTCAACGCGCACACCTTGCCGCTGCATGGCCGCCAAGTGATTGAGGCCAGCGCAGGCACGGGCAAAACATGGACGCTTGCGGCGCTGTACCTGCGCTTGGTGTTGGGCCACGCACGCACCGAGGCTTTGCTTCCGCCACAAATTTTGGTGATGACGTTTACCGATGCGGCCACGGCCGAGCTGCGCGAGCGCATTCGCACACGCCTGAGCCAAGCAGCCACGTATTTTGATTTGAGCGCGCAAGGCCGCGATTTTCCCGAGTCGTTGAAAGTTGACGAATTTTTAGAAACGCTACGTGACAGCTTTGACCCATCGCTGTGGCCGCGCTGCGCGCTGCAGCTCAACTGCGCGGCCGAATGGATGGACGATGCCGCCATCTACACCATCCACGGCTGGTCGCGTCGCATGCTCACGCAGCATGCGCTAGAGAGCCACAACCTGTTTGAGCAAACGCGTCTTGAAAACGCCGATGCACTCAAACTCACGCTGGTGCAAGACTATTGGCGCGAATGGTTTTACCCGCTGAGCGGTGACACGCTGCAACACATCACGCCTTTGATTGGCCAAGATCCTGCCCAGCTGCTGAAAACTTTGAGCGAGATGTGGCACGAACAAGAGCGCACCCCCCGCGAGGTGGTGGCGCCCGACGTCACGCCCACACAAGCGATTGACGCGCACATGGCTTGGCAGGCGCAAGTAGACGCCACGGCACACACCGCCCGCGAGGCGTGGCATGACAGCGTGCTGCAAGCCCTGCACAACGCAGGCGCACAGAAAAAAATCAAAGGCTTGCGTGCCAACTACTTTGCCAACTGGCTCCATGTGCTGCAAACGTGGGTCACACAAGGCGCCAACACCAGCAAAGAGTCATTCAAAGTGCTAGAGCGCTTCACCAGCCAAGCCCTGCAAGACAAAGGCTGGGCCGAGGCCGAGGGTTTTGCCTTCTTCGCCGCAGTGCAAGCGCATGTGGCGCTGTTTGACCACAAACCCAGCACCGACAAACACATCGCCCTGCACGCCGCCTATGCGGTAGGCGAAGCCTACAAGACAGCCAAGGCCCAGCGTGCTGCATTTGACTTTTCAGACCTGTTGCAAAACCTGCATCACGCCGTCATGGCCGACGATGGTCGCTTGGCCACGGCCATTCGCCAGCAATACCCCGTGGCCTTGGTAGACGAGTTTCAAGACACCGACCCTTGGCAGTACGGCACGCTCAACTGCATCTATGCCCCCGAAGCTTGTACCGATGCCAACGCTTTGGTGATGATTGGCGACCCCAAGCAGGCCATCTACAGCTTTCGTGGCGCAGACTTGGGGACTTATCTGCAAGCGCGCAAAGACGCCCAAGCCAACAATGACGACGCGCTGCACACCCTCACCGGCAACCACCGCTCAAGCGCGGGTTTGGTCAAGGCCGTGAACCATGTGTTCATGCAAACCGAGCAACCGTTTGCATCCGCCCAAGGCGAGATAGCGTTTGTCGAAGTATCAGCCCAAGGCAAAGAGCCGGCGCTTGTGGTGAGTGGTCAAGAACACGCCCCCTTCACTGTGTGGCACATGCACGCGCCAGGTGATGCTGAGGTGGTGAGCAGCGCCAGCTACTTGCACCACACTGCGCAGGTGTTTGCTGACCAAATGGCTGACTTGCTGAACAAACAAGCGGCGACGCCTGGCGACATGGCTGTGCTGGTGCGCAGCCAAAAGCAAGCCGATGCGGTGCGCCAGGCTCTGCGTGCACGGCACATTCCCAGCGTGTATTTGTCAGACCACACCAGCGTGTACCAATCGAGCGAGGCGACGGACCTGTGGCGTTTGTTGCGCGCTGTGGCCTCTCCCCGCCAAACAGCGTTGGTGCGTGCCGCCGTGGGCAGCCGCTTGTGGGCGTTGGAATTGCACGATGTGGCGACCATCACCCAAGAAGAAGCGCAGTGGGAACAGTTGCTAGAACAGTTCCACCAATGGCACGTCCTTTGGCAACAACACGGCGTGCTGCCCATGCTGCACCAGTGGCTACACAGTCAGCATGTGGCGCAGCGCTTGTTGGCCCAAACCGATGGCGAGCGCCGCCTGAGCAACTTGCTGCACTTGGGTGAACTGCTGCAGCACGCTGCCCAAAGTCTGCAAGGCGAGCACGCCCTGGTGCGCTACCTGGGCGAACAAATTCAAAGCCCGCACCACGACAGTGACGCCCAACAAGCCCGCCTCGAAACCGATGCCCTGTGCGTGAAAGTCATCACGTACCACAAGAGCAAGGGCTTGCAATACCCGCTGGTATTTGTGCCGTTTGCGGGTGCGTTTGCGGTAGAGAAAAAAAGCAAAACCAACTTCGCGCAAGAAGACACGAGCGACGAAGGCGATGACGACAACGACCCCACCGCTACGTCGGTGGAAGAAGACATGCGTCTGTTGTACGTCGCCCTCACCCGTGCGCAACGGGGCGTGTGGTTGGGTGTGGCTGAAACCAGAAACGATCTGAGTGGCAGTGCTGACAAAGGCACGCTCAAGCGCAGTGCCTTGTCATTGCTGCTCCAACGCACAACGCGTGGCGACTTAGGCAACCAACTGAACACTTTGTGGGCCATGTGTGAACACATCCAAGTCACTGCGTTGCCTGCATTAGAAAACATCCGCTACCAAGCCACTGCGGCTATCAGCGTCCCTAAAGACGCCCTCACGCCACAACGCACGCATCACAGCCTGTGGTGGACGGCCAGCTTCAGTGCCATCACGCGTGGGTTGGTGTCTGAGTCCAAGCGCGACGAGGCGGTGGCGGATGCCATGACCGATGCGATGACCGATTTGCCTTCGTCAGATCTGGCGTATTCAGCCGCCACTGCCCCCACGCCTGAAGACATCAGCCCATGGCAGAGCTTCCCGGCGGGTGCTCGCTACGGCACGCTGCTGCACGACTTGCTGGAATGGTTGTCGCACAACCAATGGCCGATTGCCAACCCGCAAGCCCCAGCCTGGGCGCAACACGCGTGGACCAGTTTGTTAGAGCGCAAAGCCAGCTGGCTGCAACTCGACGATGCGCCTCGTGCACAGCTCGAGCCTTGGCTGCAGGCCGTGGTGCAAACGCCGCTGCCTTTGCATGAACTCAACGCTGTGCCATTGACACTGTGCGAACTGAACCCTGAGCACCTATGGCCCGAGATGGAGTTCAACCTGGAGGTGCATCAACTCAGTGCCAACAAGCTCGACCAACTCATTCAAGGCCATGTACTGGAAGGTACGCCTCGGCCAGCGCTGCAAGCGCGGGTGATGCAAGGCATGCTGACAGGTTCGCTGGACTTGGTGCTGCAACACGATGGCCGCTACTGGGTGGTGGACTACAAGTCCAACAAACTGCCCAGCTACGACAACGCCGCTTTGCAAGACGCTGTGCTGCACAAACGCTACGACGTGCAATACGTGCTCTACACCTTGGCTTTGCACCGATTGCTCAAAGTGCGTCTGCCCAACTACGACTACGCCCAGCACATGGGTGGTGCGGTGTACCTGTTCTTGCGTGGCATCCATACCGAGGGTGCCGGTGTGCATGTGGACAGACCACCGCAGGCCTTGATTGAGGCCTTAGATGCGTTGTTTGAGAAAGGTGCGCTATGACCGTACTTAAAGACCTGCTCAGACAGCCTTGGGGGCCTGCGCATGCCACACCGCTCACAGGCTTGGACACTGCTCTGGCCAACTTGCTGCACAGCAAATATCCCAGCGATGACCCACGACACCTGTGGCTAGCGGCACTCACGAGCCACCAATGGGGGCGCGGTCATGCATGCCTGGACTTGACGGCACTACAACACCAAGCTGCGGCATGGCTGGGTTGGACCAACGAGCAAGCTGCCGCGCTGCCCGCCGACTTGCACACAGCTGCCCGCACACTGCCCTGGACCCAAGGTGATGCCAGCCCCTTGGTCTTGACCGAGGACGCGCAAGGTGCGCGTTTATATTTACGCCGGGCCTGGACAGCCGAGCAAACCATCCGCCAAAGCATCGTGCAGCGTTTGGCATTGCCGTGCGAAGTGCCAGCTGATTTGCAGCAACGCTTGGATGTGTTGTTCCCCCCTATCAACAACGGCGAGCCCGATAGGCAGCGCCTGGCTTGTGAAGTGGCGGCACAACACCGCATCACCCTCATCACGGGTGGACCAGGCACAGGCAAAACCACCACGGTGGTCAAACTGCTGTCCCTGTTGGTGGGCACAACTGCACACGAGTTGCAAATCCACCTCGCGGCGCCCACGG
>JACCDU010065770.1_pt1 | contig 23038 bp, 41 predicted proteins | sample 7446081 | NCBI WGS metagenome assembly JACCDU01 (sample SAMN15323447, study PRJNA562643) | freshwater metagenome | isolation source: river surface water | place: USA:Blue River Watershed | collected 2017-08-17
AGTGAGCATGCACAAGTGGAGGTGCGTGAGTTAGCACAACAGATGCTTGACTTAGTTAAGAACATTGAAGGTAATCCATTCAAAGACACAATTAACGCATTCAATCTATGAAAAAGTTATTTATCCTGATCATACTGATCACTGCAAGTACCAGCATTGTACTTAATGCAAATGCAAAAAAGAAAACTGTTGTAAAAAAAGAACCGGAGAAAATTCATTTTACTAAGGTTGATGACTGGTCTAACATTAAAAACCAAGCTAAACTTAGATACTATGACAGACTCTACAACGTCAGCAAATGACAATACTCCTGTAATATTAATTAAATATTTTGGAGTTAATGCTGATGGTGAAAAAGCAACGCGCATAATATTTTATGACACAGCTTTAGAGAATGGTGCTGAATACATTGAAAATGGATTTGTATTTACACTGTCACCATTATCTGAACTTGCATTTTACATGCATAAGCATGCTCCAAAAATGAATGTAAAAATTCACAGCACTTACCGTAAAACTATCAAAGAGTTGTATGAATTTGATTACAGCATTCTGTATGACCTGCTCCTTTCTAAAGGTGGCAAAAACTTTCTGGGCCAAGTGTTGATTGGTCTAGAAGAATTAACAAATCAACAACAAAAACTAGAACAATGGGAAAACGATCTAATGTAGTTGAACTGCAACCCCTAGTTGCATGTTTAAAAGGCCATGAGAATGTATCTCCAGGCCCAATTGTGCGCAGACTAACGCGTAGATTCTACCACAAGTCAGGTTCAGAACTAAGACTTGAGCAAGAACAGAAAATTAAATTACTAACAATGTCAGATTTAAATTATGGGAGCTAGTAATTTTCACAATGTAAATGCTCACAACATTTATGCTGTACTCATGAGTTATGAAAGACCCGTAATCAATGATTACGGAGATGAGACAGGAGAAACAGAAATGCATTCACCTGAAGGATGGGAATGGTCTGATTTAAAAGCTGAGATTCGTAATGGCATGAAGACAAAAGCTGAAGAAAAAGGTTATGATTACTATGCTAATGGAAGTATCTCAGATCCCCATGAACTTAGATCATATCCTTCTCAAGTTTTATTCACTGTAGAACACAGCAAAACTTACGCTGATGTTGATGTTATTGTTAGCATCAGTGGTGTGTTGAGAAGTGGTTATCATGACGGTGCCTGCCTTGATTGGTGGATACATAATGATGAGCCAGAGGTATCTTTAGGAGAATCCATGGACTTCAAATCTAACTTACCTGCAGGGTTAATCAAGATACTAAGCAAACATGCTACGAATTGGTACAATAAAACCAAAGATGAGATGATTGCTTTAGTTGAAGAGCATTACAAAGAACACGCACAAGGTTTCAAAGTTGTTGCCCAGTTCAGTAACGGGGAAACAATGTATGAAAAAGTTTAAGACAGCAGGGATAGACTTGCAACTGGTTGTACAAAAGGGAGGGTAAGATTGTGACATTTCTTATCCTCTCACAACAGTAACTAAAAAATGTTTAACTAACTATTATTACCTATGAAAACATTTCATATTTGCTATTTAATTGGAGAAGAATTGTGCAGCGGAATAAACATTTTAGCTAAAAGTTATTCGGATGCTGAGTCTAAATTCTTTAAACTGTTTCAGAAAAAAGAAATAGTTTACATATCAAAGCTTGCAAATTAAATATAATTTATTAATTTAGAATAGCTCATGAAGAAATATTTTACAATAGCTTGGCTTTCTTTAATCGCACATTTCTGCGCAATGGCTCTATGGATTCTTATAGACTTCAGTCTGTCATTGGTTTTGCTACCATTTTCATTTTTCTGTTTATTCATTTGTGCTTCCATGATTTTTTTAATTGGATACACTTTAACTGCTAAAGATTGATGAGAAAAGATGTAGAAATGGATCTCTTACTTACTAAATTTAAGAGTGCAACCAAAGAAAAACAAGAAGGATTATTAACTTTTTTATTAAAAGATAATTCTAACTATGACAGCATAGTTGATTACTTAAATAATAAAAAGTTAAGACATGAAGGAAAAGATGTAACTGAAGGTGAATTTATATTAGTTGATCCTTTAACTCTTAATTCATATCCAGAAATTAAACTGAGTTACTACAAAGAAAAAGGTTTACTTATCAATGAGACTCATCTTCAATTAAGAGTCACACATATCAATCCTATAACTAACTACATAGGTTTAGAATTTTACACTAAAAACAATAAGTTTGAAATTGTAGACATTTACCCTAGTTATATTCCAGATCAAAAATCATTTGAAATAATACTGTAGAATGATTTACCAACTACCAAATGGCCGCGTTGTTAAGCTAAGCATTGAGACTTACTTAAAGATGACAGATGAAGACCTGCGGTATCTCAATGAGATTAACATTGGTAGTACTGGTAGTGATGATCCTTTTGTTTCAGAAGATGAAGCAGAATCTTTGGACATCATTGAAGAAGAATACATTGAAGATCTTCCTCCGGATTTTGATATTCCAGATGAAGGTACATTTGAAGATTAATCCCCCAAAAAATTTATTTACTATGAAAACTAATAGCTTTGAAGGCTTACAGGAATTAGTATATTCTGGCCAAATGGAACACAAACAATTCCCTACAATATCTATTGTAGATTACACCTATCTATCACCGGTGCAAACAGAATTGTATATGCGCTTAATCAAAGGACTTGACAAGTATACACCGCAAGAGTTGTATGCAATGAACAGTGCCAAAAAGATTAAGATCAAAAAGAAACACTTGCAAGCTCAACGCATTTTAAATACTTGGAAACAAGAATTAACAAATGAGTTAACTAACAAGCTGTTACTTAGTCTTTTCCCTAAGTCTAAGTTGGTTAAAGATTTAACTGATGGTACATTTACAAGTACAAATTTTGTAAATACACTGTCATTTAAAGACCTCCGTATTACTAAGGCAGATGTGATTAATAAATTTATTCAATCAAATTTATTACCGCATAACTTTGCAACATTATGAAACTGAAGGAATGTGATGGGTGTAAGAAACTTGCACCCATTTTTAAAAATCAAACAGTTAATGGTGTTCGATACAGGTTATGTCAAACATGTGCAAGAAAAGGACACGTTGCCCTTAAACCCAACAAGACACAGATTAAAAAACTTAGTGAAAAGAAAGTACTTGAAGGTAGATTGTATTCAATTAAACACAAGCAATACATGGCAGTACATGACCGCTGTGAAATTAATACGCCAGGGTGCACATCTGTAGCTGTAGAGATACATCACACAGCATATCGCACTGGTGCTAATTACTTGGATACAAATACTTGGAAAGCAACGTGTAGAGCATGCCATAATTGGGTACATGCTAACCCTAAAGAAGCTAGGGAATTAGGTTATTTAAAATAAATATTTATGATTACACACATTTGTTATACTTGCAAAAAAGATTTACCACAAACTGCGTATCTTCCAAGTGCAGATAAAAGAAAATGGCGACGGTGTAAATCATGTATAAATATAAAACAAAAAGCTAATTATGCTAAAAAATTAATTGAGAAAAGAGAATATAGAAGACTTCAGTATTTAAAAAATAAAGAAGTTATAAATGAAAAAAGAAAAAACTCTGACTCATATATGAAACATTTAATAAGATCAAAATTAAATACTGTAAAAAATGATAATGATATAATTACATTAGACACGGTTATAAATCAAGATTTAATAGAATTACAAAAAAACATTTTAATTACTGAAAGATGGGTCAAAGAAAACAGTTAAAGCATATAGCAAAAACATCAATAGAAGTTGGTGATAAATTAAAAATAGAATTTGATAAAAATAAATCAGTGTTAAAAGCTAGAACACTAATTAATGCATATAGAGTAGCATTGAGAGCACTTATAATTTTAGACAAATGATAAACAGTAATGTATTCATTGAAGGAATTGAAGTGACTATGGATCACTTAGGTGCACCTGTATTATATGTACCTAGACATGTAGATAACAATGAAGACCATCCAGATTGTGAGGTAGGATTCATCTCTACAGTAAATGAAAATGGTATATGGGCTAGGTTTCATGAAGGTGACACCGGTGCTAAGTGTGACCCTGAAACATTACGCTGGCTATGAATAAGAAATCAATCATACAGCAAGAGTGTTTAGAAGCTATAGGAAACAGAGAATTAGCCGGTGCAGTATTAGGTACAGGTGCCGGCAAAACTTTGCTTGGTCTCAAGCACATGGCTAAGAACTATCATGATGTAGCAATGTTTCTTGTTGTGGCTCCAAAGAAATCAATCTTTAATGAGTGGGTTAACCAAGCAAAAGAACATGGTCTAGAGTATTTAATTCCTCACATGACCTTTAGTACTTATTTAAGTTTGCACAAACAACCTTACACATTTGATGTTGCTTATTTTGATGAATGTCATAATGCTAAAACAAAACATGGTGAATGGATGAAATGGTTCAATGGAAAACTCATTGGTCTTACCGGAACATATCCTAAATACAAATCATCTGAGAGTTACAAAGTTTGCAGTAAATACTTTCCAGTAGTATATAAATATACTGTTGCTGATGGTATTAGTGACCACTTGCTTAATGATTACAAGATCTATGTGCATTTATTATCATTGGATAAATCTAAGACATTCAGAACATCAAGAGGTGCACTTACATCTGAAGAACTAAACTACTGGCAATGGTGTAAGATCATTGAAAATGCCAAGCCTGCTGATGTGATGCTTAAAAGAATCATGCGCATGAAAGCTATTCAGTCCTATAGGACAAAGGTTGTTTATGCCAAACGCTTATTAGCAAAGCAAACAGAGAAAACTTTGGTGTTTACTGACTTTACTACACAGGCAGATGAAATTTGTGATCATGTGTATCATAGCAAGGAATCTAAATCAAAAGAGAACTTAGAGTTGTTTAGGTCAGGTAAAATTAGTAGATTAGCATCTGTGCTTCAGATTGCTGAGGGTGCAAACATACCAAACCTCAAGGTAGGTATCATCATGCACGCGTATGCAAATGAAAAGAAACTGAGTCAAAAGATTGGTAGGTTTTTAAGACTTAATCCTGATGATAAAAGTGTAGTACATGTTCTATGTTACAAAGACACAGTTGATCTGGATTGGTGCAAGAAAGCGTTAAAAGATTTTGACCCTAAAAAAGTAATTAAGTACAATGGCAGAGTTAATCCTATATAACGATGAGCACAACAGCTACATGAAAGTTAAAGCTTGCTTAATTAGATATTGTGAACACACGCCTATACAAGCAGAACAGTGTACATTAATTGCTCACAATGCAGGCAAGTGCCAGATTAAAAGTGGAGACTTCATGGATATGTTTGAAATGAAATCTGAATTAGAACAACACAACTTAAAAGTTGAATTAATATCTTGAATATGAAAAATAAAGATCAAGATCCAGTAGATGAAACTCTATTGCATTTAAGACCACAGTCTCCGGAAGAGAAACTATTGTGGGCTGATTCTCATATAGCTAAGCTTAAAGCTCAAGTTACATCTTGTCAAATTAAAAATGGTGAGTTGCAATCTGAATTAGATGAGCTAAGACATGAGATGAAACACAGTGAAAAAGATGCACTTATCCTCAAGACAAGGAATCAAAAGGTTCTCCTACAGGACAAAGACAATCGCATCAAGGATCTCAAAAAAACCATAGAGCAGTTAATGGATAAAGTAATCAGACTACAAGTAAACAAGTAACATGAAAATACAAATAGACATCCCAGATTTCATTTGCAGTAAGCTATATGAACTAGGTATAGGTAAGGCTAAGATGGCCAATGTGTTTAGAGCATACCTCAATACACTAATGGAAGATGACTATGAAGCATTTGAAACAGAGTTTAATAGTTGGCTTGAAGATTTGACAGAAGAAGAATTAACTGACATTCAAAACGGAAATAATTTATGAACAGAAATTATGAAAGAGTAATCCTATTCCTGGCAGGAGTAGGTGCCGCTGGCGTAGTTTATTTATTGGAAAGCTTATGAACATAACAGCAGATGAAGCGCGCATCCTTAACGCAGTATTAGTAGATGGTAAATATGATATTACCAAGTATGCTACTAAACATTCCGGTGTTGAATCAATGCAAGCTTTAGAAGAACTTGAAATAAAACTCCGCACTGGAAGTAAAGACATGCGCAGAAATGGTAGGAAATCAAGCAATGGTTTCAGTGATTGCTTAAACAGATTTGTTTCAAAACATAAAAAAACAGCATGAGCCTACCAATGAAAATCATGTGCATCAATGATGCCAATAAACCCGCTGAAATTCCAGCAAGCAAATGGGTTAAGAAAGATCATATCTATACACTTGTAGAGGTTCAGAATTTACTATCATCACAATCATTTGGCTTTGTCCTAGCAGAGATTACTTTAGATGAGTCATGTTTTCCTTATCATTATTTTAATCCTGATAGATTTGTTCCAATAGATGCCATACAAGAAGATTTATTAAATCAGGCAGAGGAAATTATCAATCCAATAATCGCGTGAGTAAAAAATGGAAAAGAGTAGAATCTAGAAGTCAAAAAGAAACTGTCATTCATATGTACCTAGCCGGATGTTCTCCAAAAGAAATATCCCAAGCAAAAGACTATTACATTTCAGATGTTGAATACATTATTCATCTATTCGCAATAAATGAAATGCCAGAGTTAATGCATAAAAACCGCGCTCTAGGACATAAGTCAGTTCCTTACTACAAGACTGAAGAAGAAATGCTCAAAGAACCTGTGTATACTTATGATTCACTAAGCCCATCAGAAAAAAAAATATATGATGAATCACGGAAGAATAAATAAACAATACTACGGTGAACTTACAAAGGACATTGAAAGTATTTATTCTGCATATCCTGATTTATATAAGATGTACTTATACTTTAGGAGATGTAGAAGAAGAGATGCTTACTATGTTGCTCTAAAAAGACATGCTGTAAGTATAATTAGAGAATTAAAAGTGCCAATTGTTCTTAGACAAGTTGCAGACATAATCAATGTAACTAATCATGCTACAGTAATCAATCTTGAAAAGAACTACAAGAAAGTTTATGATTATGATGAGTTTGTAAAAGGATTTGATTACTACTTGGAAAACTATTTGTATCCATTAACAGAGAAAAATGAACATAAAAGAAACACAATCGGCTTCTACAACCTTGTCCACATTCCAGACAAGAATCCAGAGAAGAAAACACAGTTTACTGTTGTCGGGAAAAAAAGAAAAATCTCACCTGCAACGTTTAGCAAAGCAAGTAAAATTGCGCAACATTAATCCAGAAACAGAAGCGTAATGGCTAACTGGTGTTGGAATTGTGTATCATTTACAGGTGAAGAACAAAATCTCAAAAGCTTTGCTAGAATGATGAATAAAACCATCAAGCAAGAAGAGAAAACCGGTCTTGGGCAAATACTTTTTGGATTAGAAGGAGAGTTAGATGGTTACATGTTTCAAATTACATGGACTAATGATGGAGATTCAATAACATTTGAAAGCAGATGGAGTCCTATTCCACAAGAAATGGTACGCATAGCGCAACTATTTAACTTAGAGTTCACCTATGAGTATGAAGAATCTGGAAACAATCTGTATGGTCAATACACTTATGAAAATGGACATTTGTATGATCAACAACTTTCAGATGATGATGTAGATAGTTGTCGTTGTAAAGATGAAGATGATGATCCAGATGATCCAAATGAACAAAACGGTTTTGACTATGAGAAGTGTTGGGATTTAGTAGCTAATGCAGAAATGCAAACTATTGATCTACACTCTGCCCTTAAACAACCTGAAAATGAAGAAAACCTGTGTTATTAAATTCAAAAAAGTAAATGGTAAACTCTCTCCTAAAGATGGAATAATGAAGCACCGGCTTCAAGAGTTTATTAGAAATCTTTCTGATGATGATGAGATAGAATGTTTGCTTGAAGCAAATGAGCCAAACAATACTAAGGCTCAGCTGGCAAAGATTCATGTCATGATTAAAGAAATATCTGACGAGACAGGAGAAGATGTAAAGAAGACTAAGAGAGACATTAAAGATCAATGTGGACTAACAACATACATTGATGGTCAAAAGATCTACAAATCCTTTGCAAATGAATCCAAAGAAAGTCTGTCCAATGTTATTGAAAAGATTTACCTCATCGGTGATTTCTTGAATATAAACTTTAGGAAGGATCTGTAGCTGAATCTTCTGGTTCAGGAGCTTTAAGCTCTAATGCATCAGTAAGACTTTCTAAGTCATGTTTAGTTACATCTTCTACAGATTTCATAAGCATCATGAAAGTTTGAATGACTGCCTCATCAAGAGTTAATGCAGTATCTGGAGTATCAATATTCTCCAATGCTTTTTTAACATCTTCTTGACGATCAAGCAATCTCATTACTTGATCATATACCCGGTGATAATATGCACCAGAAACTTCAATGCTAACTATAGCATCTTTTTTAATTACATTAACAATTTTTGTAGCCATGAGTTCAAAAATAAACATTAAAGACATAATAATCAAACAAAAAGAAAAATTTTCAGCTACAAGTTGGGGTGAAATATTAAATACAGAATTTGATAAACCAGCATTTGAATCATTCATGCAAAAGCTAGTTAATCAAGTAGAAAAAGGAATTAAGTTTGCACCTCCAATGAAAGATTGGTTTACTGATCTACAAGCTGTAGAGTTAGACAACCTAAAAGTTGTAATCATTTCCAAAGAAAGAGTAGAACAACTACCTCATTTCATGTCTATTGAAGGACTTGAAGAACAAGGTGTATTGTTTTATCCTTTAGAGAGAACTGCATCCAATAATGTTGGACATATAGAAGACTGGAGAATGTTTAACATTTCTTTTGTTGACTATTTAGTTACTCAAAAACCTAATCTCATCTATGTATTTATAGGCTTTGATGCTAGTCAATTTTCTGACTTAGTAGGTGATGAATCAGAAGCTTCTAAAATCTTTTTACCAGAACTCACTCATGATATTTATCAGAAACATGTAGTTCATGAATTGTTCTCAACAAATGTAAATGAATTGCTAGAAAAGCATGACATTTCTGCTGTTAATTGGTAAATAATTAGTATTTTAGTAGCCTTTCTATGAAAAAAAATCTCAAGCAAACAAGCTTATTTGATAGGCTCAAATTCTTTAAAGTTACAGTAAAAGAATACCTGCTAATTTATCAAATTTATATTGGCAAAGACTTACCAACTGCAGTAAAATGCACATTGCGTACAGAGTTATATGCCAGTGATAAATTAACTGACTACAGTGTTCGGATTATTGAAAGTGTTGATGAATTATTTGTAGCCAAAAAGAAAATCAAGTTAGATGTTTTGATGGGTGTAGATTACAGTGAGCAGATTGATGCTTACATTGAATGTTTTCCTACAGCTAAACTTCCTAATGGTAAATACGCTAGAGGGAATAAGAAAAACATTGAGACTAACTTCAAATGGTTCTTTGAAAATTACAATTACTCTTGGAATGTTATACATGCAGCTGCTGTTATGTATGTTACAGAATACAGAGCAAAGAACTATTTGTATATGAGAACAGCAATGTATTTCATTAGAAAAGATGATGGAACTAGAACAGTTCATTCAGATTTAGCTGACTATTGTGACAAGATTGTTAACAATGAAAGCTACACACAAGAGAAATACTTTAAAACAAAAGTCCTATGAAGTGGAAAAGTCATAAAGACCATTACTTAGAAGCGTTGCATTATATGAAGGGTAAGCAACAAGGAATTATTTCCAGCTACAAAACCCCATGGCCAAAGTTTAACCGCGCAACCTTGAATGGCTTAGAGTTTAACACTATTACAGTAATTGGAGCAAGACCTGCATCAGGAAAAACCTTAATGGTTGATCAGATTGTAAGGGAAGGTTTTGATTTGAACCCAGGACTTAACATACGGGTGTTGCAATTTCAATTGGAAATGTTTGGTAGAACATCTAAGATCAGAGAGTTCTCATCAGTTACAAAAGAATCTTACAGATACTTATGTAGTGCTGAAGAAGAAGGTATCGTGGTTACAGATGCAGTAATTAAACAGTGCCATGATTATGCAAAATCCGCGGCAAAGTATCCTATTGACATTATTGATGAAGCAGTAACAGTAAAACAATTCAAGCAAGAAATTCTTGAGTACATGAATAAGTTTTCTGTGACAGCTGAAGATGGTAAAGTCAAATACCAAAATACTATTGTCACCCTTGACCACTCCGTTCTTATTAAGAAAGACAGTACAGAAGCTAACAAACAAGAGATGCTTGCAAATCTTGGTGAAGTATGTACTGAACTCAAGAAGAAATTTCCTATTGCATTTATTCTACTTACACAATTAAACAGGGACACTGATAGACCTGAGCGAAATGAAAATGGTAAGTATGGTAATTACATTCTTGAGTCTGATATTTATGGGGGTGATGGACTTTTACAACACGCAGATTTAGTTGTAGGAATTAATAGACCGGCCAAAAGATTTATCAAATACTATGGGCCAGATAGATTTATTATTGAAGATGACAATACACTAGTATTCCATTGGATTAAATCTAGGAATGGTGAAGTAGGTATGAGCTTCTTTAAAGCTGAGTTCCATAACATGTTAATCAGTGAAATGGATACACCTGGCCAAGACATTCAACAACCAATACAAACTAAAAAGAAATGAATGGAATAAGAACAAAAAAAGGTCCAGTAAATGAAACGCTAGACAAGAAAACAAAAATTAGTCTGCTGTTAGACTACCACAAACCATTACTTTCTAAACTAGGTGTAAGTAATCCAAACTATTGCCCTAAGATGGCATACTTTGATCAAGGAGAAAGAGTTGTATCATTCTTTCCCAGTGAGATTGAAAGAGGTGAAGATATTTACACAGAGTTTGTAAGTAGGGATTATGATTCAGAAGATGAAACAAGGACGCTGTACAAATGGAAGTACAATCCTCATTACAAATCTGAATACAGAGTAACAGAACCACATAGTGCTAACCATACAATTAGGTATATCATTCCTGTAGAAGAGCTCATCGTTGTTGAAAACACCAGTGATTCTTTTGATGAGTTTGACATGCCTGATCCGGATACAGATTTACCAATCAGTCAGTTAACAATTAGAGATCTAGCTGCTATTATGACTGGCAAACCAGTAAGTATGAAACCATGGTTAAATGAAATAGTAAAAAGTAAATAGTGTTTATATGAGTAATGACAAGAACATGGATGATTTAATTCTTCCAACTAAGCCTACAAAAAGTAAGCTTAAAAATCCAAGTCCATTACTGGTTTTTGGTAAGCCAAAGATTGGTAAGACAACTTCAATTGCAGGATTAGAAAACTGCTTAGTAATTAATTTTGAAGATAAGATTCAAACTGCTGACGGTATGGTTATGTATGTACCAACCTTAGAAGATTTGAAAAGAACTCTTTTAAAAATTAAGCAAGCAGGCAAGCCCTACAAATACATTGCAATTGATACCTTAACAAAGCTTGAGGACATGTGTGTATCTGAAGCAGAACGCATCTATATGCGCACACCAATGGGCAAAGATAGCTGGATTAAAAAGGATGAGAATGGAAGATTGCTACCGACATGTGGCAAATCTAAATACACCAATATTTTGTTCTTGCCAAATGGTTCCGGTTATCAATATTTACGCCAAGCATTTAAGCAAATCACCAAGATGATTGAAGAATGTGCTGACAATATCATTTATATTGCACACGTAAAAGAAACAAATATCTTGAAAGAAGGTGCGGAAATTACATCACATGATGTAAATTTGATTGGTAAAAACAAGCAATCTATTTCTGCAGACGCGCAAGCAATTGCTTACATGACAAGAATTGGAAAGGCTAACTACCTTTGTTTCTTGCCAAGTGATGATGTCTTAGCTGGTTGTAAAATCAAAAGACTAGAAGGAAAAGAAGTTCTCATTTCAGAGTATGACGAGAATGACAATTTGATAACCCACTGGGATCAAATATATATTAAAGAGTAAGTTTAACAGTTAAAAAAAAAGAAATCATGTCAGGAATTTCAACAAAAGGAGTAAAGAAAAGTTTTGTTTCTAAAGAATTAAAACCAGGAAATGTTGTTGCACGTATTGTAAACATTTCAATTGAAGAATCACAGTCACCAAAAGATCCAGCTAATCCAGAATACAAAATGTGGATTGAATTAGAAGGTAAACCTATGGGTGCTGACTTCATTGGCTTTGATAAAGTATTTGGAGACCCTTCTAAAGGACAGTACAAAGGTCAATACAAAAAGATTCAGTTATCTAATTGGCCAATCCGTACCTTCAGTGGTACAAGCAAGAAATCTGGTAAAGATTTTGAATACACTGCAGCTCAGCAGATGTTAGACTTCTTACAAAAGATTCTTGACTTAGCTGGTCAAACAAGTTGGTTAGAAGACAACGATGGTAAGTTTAACACATGGGCACAGATGACTTCTGCAATCATGCGTAGCAAAGCATTGAATGATGTTTACTTCTCATGGTGTATTGCTGCTACACAATCTGTTAATGCAGCTGGTTATCCTGTATACTACATGTACTTGCCAGACAAGAAAGATGCAAGTGAAGTGGTGGCTTTAGAAGGAGGTCTTGTTACCAAGTTTGATCCTAATGTTCACATCAAAAAGGATTCACGCTTAACTGAAAACAGTGAAGCATTGAACAATGGTGAAGATGAAGATGGAGATGACTTCGGTAATGCTCCAGAAGATGATCCATTTGATGTAGATACAAATGACGAAGAGTTGTTTGAAATGGAGGACTAATCTTCACTAAATAAAAAACCAAAGCGGGTTGTGTATTATCAGCCCGCTTTTTTTATAACCAGATATGATACAAACAATTACTTATACCAATAAGAACTTTCCAATTCCTAGCAATTTAATATTTCAAAAGATATTTAAGTTAACAGAAACATTGGAAGGTCAATCTGTAAAAATTAAATCTGTATTCAATAAAAAAGACAAGGACCCTTCAATGATTTTATTCCTTGATGACAAGGAAAACATCTACAGATTTAAAGACTTCTCTTCTGGAAACTATGGTGATGCTGCAGAACTAGTACAACTGTTGTATAATATCCCGTCAAGACAAGACGCATTTAGAAAAATCATTGAGCTGTTTAAAGATGATGATTTTCAATTTACCCCACAAAATTACCAGAAAGAACTGAAAGAAGTCACATCATTCAAGGTACGCAAATGGTTGTTGCTTGATTCACAATTTTGGAAACAATATGGAATCAGTGGTTCCTTCCTAAAGAAGTATAACATTAAACCTCTTTCTGAATATGTAATAACAATAACCAAAGGGACAGATCAAAAGCATATGAAGTTTGAAAACCCTATGTGTTATGGTTATTTTAATAATGCCGGAGAGTTATGCAAAATCTATAACCCAGCAAGAAAGACGGCCAAGTTCATTAAGGTAAAAGAATTCACACAAGGTGAAGAGCAAATAACTTATGACAAAAAATGTTTAATCATTGCCTCATCTTTAAAAGACATTGGTGCATTTCAAGCAATGAAATTTAAAGACATAGATTTAGTTGCACCAGATAGTGAGAATGTAACCATTACTCAAGAGCAAATAGATAAGTATCGCCAGTGTTATGAACTTGTTTTCACCATGTTTGACAATGATGTAGCCGGCATGAAAGCAATGAAACTCTATGAAGAGAAATACAAAATACCATACATCTATTTCAATGTAGAAAAAGATATGGCTGACTGTATTAAAGAACACGGAGTTGTCAGTACTAAACAATTATTTATTCCAGTATTTAAAAATGCACTCAAGAAATCAAAGGTTAATTAACTTACTCACATCTGAAGATCCTGAAACAAGAAATTTAGGTATACAGACATTAAAGGGTACGTTAACTGAACAAAATGCAATTTATTGGTACATACAATTAAGTAAACTTCATGTAGACATTAATGATCTTCATGTAAGTTTTGCAAAAGCTTCATTAGGCTGTACTTTTTCTTCACCAATGGAGAATATTAAATACATGTTTGAATACATTCAAACTTATAAAGTAAGTAGTCAATCATTATTTGAATTCTTAATGCTGCATGAAGCATATTTAATGATAAAAGCATTAGATGGAGAGGCTTATTTAGATATACAAAACAAACTATATGAGTACAACAAATACAGAAACACCCACCACTCCCACAATTAGTAAACAATTTTTACAACAGAACTTAACTAAAATATGTAAAGACATCATGCTTGATGAACCATTCTATGGTTTGTTACTATTGAATCTTAACAAAGAATGGACAACCAAAGTTGAAACAGCAGGCGTAGGTCTCAATGGAATTAATTACAAACTGTATATTAATCCAAACTTTTGGGAATCATTATCTGAATTACACAAAAAAGGATTGATCATACATGAGTTAATGCACATTGCATTCTTTCACATCACAGAGTTCAAGCATCTTGAAAATCATGAGCTTGCTAACATGGCTCAAGATATAGAGATCAATCAAAAGATTAACCAAAGTTGGTTGCCACCGGATGGTTGTACTATTGATAAGTTTCCAGAATCAAATTTGTTACCTAATGAAGGTACCAATATTTACTATGAGAAACTTAAAAAAGATGCAGATCAAAACAGTGGTAGTGGAGGAAGTCAAATGATGCAAGCAGTAATGCAGGCTTTAGGAAACGGACAGTCTTCAGCAAACAATCCGCAAGGTGGACAAATGCAATTACCTAAGCATGACTGGAGTGACTTTGATAACATCTCTGATACAGAACGCAAGCTTGTAGACAAGCAGTTAGAAGTGATGTTAAGTGAAGTTGTTGAGCAAGTTCAAAAGATGCGCGGAACAGTTCCTAATGAGGTCTTACAGAAACTTGAAAAGCTTAAACATATTGAGCCGCCTAAGTTTAACTGGAGAGCATACTTGCGCAGATACATTGGCAACTCAGCTAAAACTACAATGCGCAAGACAAAAAGGAAACAGAGTAAAAGATTTGAACATGACTTTGGTATCCGGGTCCAAGAACATTCACACATCTTAATTGCAATTGACAGTTCAGCTTCTGTATCTGATGCGGAAATCAAAGAGTTTATGAATGAGATACACCACATGTATAAAAGTGGACATGATTTCACCATTACTTTTGCTGACACTAGGATGCAACAACCTGTAAAGTACAGACCTTCTATGGAACTTGTAATTAAACAGCGAGGAGGTACTGATTTTAATCCAGTAGTTGATTACTTCCTTGCCTATAGGAAGAAATACACCACGCTTATCTACTTGACAGATGGTGAAGCTCCGGCTCCTGATGCAACAATTAAAAATGTATTGTGGGTTTTATCCACTAAATCAGGAGAAACAGATCACCTTCCAGGTAAGACAATCAAGCTTAACTAATGGACCAAAAGCAAATAGATTTCAGAAAATTAAAGGCACTGAAAGAAGATTTTGCACACATCACTAGACACTTTGATCATATAGATTGGAGAACAGTGCGTACAGAATATTATTGGAAGGCAGATAAGATGCCTCCAGCACAAGCCTTAGAACACAAAATAGAATTAGTAGAGTATTATAATCGGTACGGTGTACCAAAAGATAGCAGTTATGAATAAAGTACAGTTAAACAGTAAAGAGTTAAAAGAAACATTAACACACATCATCCAAAACAACCGTGTGTTACAAGAAGAAAACTTGAAACCAATTGCGGTTTCTATATGTGGAGCTGCAGGTTTAGGTAAGACTTCAGTAGTAGAACAATTAGCTGAAGAGTTAAACATCAACCACGTAGAAGTAATCAACTTGGCACAGCTTGATGAGCTTGGTGACTTAGTTGGAATTCCTGTTAAGGAATATTTGATGGTTGCTAAGCAAGGTGAAAAACAAGTTGCTAAATGGGTTGATGAAAAAGTCATGAACTCCTTTGCAGAACAAGGCTGGAAAGCTAATGGCCAAAACCGAATGAACTATGCTAAGCCATCTTGGATTGCTGGTAAGGGAGAAAATGGTGTGCTTATTTTAGATGACTACACGCGTGCTGCTCCACGTTTCATGCAAGCAGTAATGGAAATCATTGACAAGCAACGTTACATTTCATGGTCTCTTCCTAAAGGTTGGACTATTCTTTTAACAGAGAATCCAGATGATGGTACCTATAATGTAACAGACATTGATGCTGCTGCAAAATCAAGATACATTACTTTTGATATGCGCTGGGAGCCAGAAGTATGGGCTGAGTGGGCAGAAAAAGCTAAGATTGACCAACGTGCAATTAACTTTACTTTGTTACATGGTAAAGAAATTATCAAGGATGAGAACCCTCATGTGAATCCGCGTAGCTTAGTGAAGTTTTACAATTCATTAAGAAGTATCAAAGACTTTAATGCAAATCTTCCATTGATTCAAAACATTGGTGAAGGTGCTGTGGGTCCAGAGATTACTACAATGTTCACATCATTTATCCACAACAAGTTGGACAAGATGATTTCTCCTACAGAAATCTTAGACACCACAGTTGCATTTGATACAGTCAAACCAAAGATTGTTGATCTTATTAAGAAAGACACAGATTACAGATCTGATCTTGCTTATGTATTAACAACGCGTTTGATTAATCACATGGTTCACAATGTAGAAAGCAAAGAGATTACACCTAAATTCATTGAGCGTGTAAAAGATTTGATTACAAGTGAAGTACTTGGTGCAGATTTGAAATTTGTATTAGCTAAGAAAGTTATCAATGCAAACAATAAGTATAATGTATTGATGCTTGAAGATTCTGTAATTGATGTAATTTTAGAATAATGATTACAACATTAAATGCTGTATTGCTTCCGGATAGTTTTTTTCCGGAGGCAGTGCACCTTTATTCCAATCCAACAAGTGATATAAAACTTGTAAAAATAAACATGCGTAAAGCAGGAGTTGATGAATCAATCCATCAATATATAAACAATCCAAGCAATAAAATTCATGTTGCTTCTCATCTTAAAAAGATTATTCAAGTTGAAGCTGAATTAGTTTCTAGTGATAAAGAATTAGATGTAGCTAAGTTCATAGTACCTATAAAGAAAGATTTCAAATCAATTAGAGCAATCACAGTAGAGCATTTATTGTTGTCTCAAATTCCAGTAAACTTGAGAAACTTATTAATGGATAAAATTGATTGGGATCTAATTGATAAAGAAGATTATGTTATTATGCCTGTGCAAAAATATACTTGGCAATCAAATACTAAATCTCAATGGTATACCGAAAGACCAGTATTAACAGGAATAGATCATCATGCTGAATCAATTTTATCATCAAGAGATGTAACTGTATTTGATTACTTGAGTTTGATTAATTGTTCTAACAACAGACCTATGTCTGAAGAAGAACTATATAAAATCAAAAAGCTTTTGAGCATTGAAGACACAAAGCAATTAGCATTAGATGTAATGAACGTGCTTAATCCTGTAACATCTTTTATTGAATTGATGATTGCATTCAATACAATTCCAGATGAAATGAAAAAGAAGAATAAACCAAAAATTCTTCCATTGATGCAAGAGTTATACAACATAGATGTAACTCACGCATCTTACTCTCTTCAACAGATACTTGATTTGTATGAAAGATTTTTTGGTATGAAACCTTCACAAGAACAACTTGAATTTATCTGTGATCATTATGACAGCAGATATGTAGAAAAATCCTCAATTTTTGAATTTAAATTAAAACTTAAAGACTAATGAACACAGAACATTTAGATGAATTGCAACGTGTAAATCATGACACATTCTTTGCAGAAATTGAAAACTTAAACTTGAGTGCATCTGCATTGAAGTTATTGATTGAAAATCCTAAGACTTATTACAAGCATTATGTCTTGAATGAAAAAGAAGTCAAGAAAGGAAAACATTTTGATGAAGGGTCTTTGATTCACTGCATGGTTTTGGAGCCGGAAATGCTGCATGAGAAATTTATTAACATGGGAATCTCTACACCAAGTGACAGCACTAAAGCATGCATTGATCATTTACTTACACTAGAAAGAAGTGCATCTGAAATTGAAGAGTATCATGAAGAAATCATTGCATACTTGAAAGAAATCAATTTGCATCAGTCATTAGTTGATGACAAGAAACCAGATAAAAATGGCAACACATATACAGGTGATGAAAAGCGTTTAGCAAAAATCATTAATGAAAATTCTAAAGAGTATTTTAGATTAATGGTTGAAGGCAGAACTAAAACTATTGTTGATGTTGCAAGCTGGGATAAATGTTATGCTAAAGCTCAAGCAATTTTAGCAAATGAAAAAGCTAACTTCTTGTTAAAAGCAAATGCAGACACAGAAGAAATCCGCTATGAGTTAGAATTATCTGACAGACCAGATGAATTACAATTTGGTATTAAAGGAATTCTTGATGTCATTAAAGTAGACCGTGCAAACAAAACCATTTATGTAAGCGATGTAAAGTCACACGGTGGCAAATTAAAAGATTTCAAAGACTCTGCTGAAAAATATGACTACTGGTTACAGCCAGTCATTTATAAGCTCTTAGCGCAAAGCTTATTGCGTAAGCAAGCATTTGATTTTAAAATTGTATTCCACTTCATTGTAGTTGATCAAACAGATGCTGTTTACTGCTTCCCTGTAGAAGAAGAAACCTATGCGAAATGGATGGAGCAATTAGTCTACATGATTAATACAGAAGCCAACTATCACCTTACAACTCAAGACTTTACATTACCTTATCAATTTGCAAACAATTTAGTATCTTTGTAAAAAATAATTATTTATGTCAGTAGAAATCCAACCAAAAAACATGATGATTGTTGTTCAAGAACATAGAGGTATGCCTACCTTTAGCTTGATTCCAATCATTGAAGAATGTCCATATGTAGAATGCATCTATGTCCCGGACATGAAACAATTAGCAGTCATTAGCAAAACAACTAAAGACACTTTTCATTTCTTACCAAGAATTGATGACAATGGTGATGTTGTTCAAGCCAGAGCTAGAAAAGTACAAGGTCGTATGTACAAAGAAGAGCGCAAGCAAATCAAAACATACTATGAGTATACTCTAGTAAATGAAGATGACATTGTTTCTTTCATTGAAATGTTTGCGGTTAATGCTGGTTCATTCCCTTATAAGAATGTAATGAACCCACCAGCAGCAAAAAAATAATAAGATACTACTAAATGTAAACCGTGTGTTTCTAGCAAGCACACGGTTTTTTTATGTTTATTATGGAATTATTTCGTGAATTAAACTTATGGTGTAACACACGTAGATCAGACAAAGTGTACAATATTTACTTGTACAAAGATCCAGAAACAGAAAACTGGATAGTTGATGTAACATATGGAAGGCGCGGTTCCACCTTAACTAAGGTAACTAAGTGCACAACATGTTTTTATCACCAAGCATACAAAGAGTTTAACAAACTTCGCAATGCAAAAGAAAACAAAGACTATGCTGAATTTAATGCACATACTGCATGGGCTAAACCAAAGTCTACAAAGTTAGATTACTACAAACTTTATCTTAAAACTTTAGCTTTTGATCAAAGCATTGATCAGCATGCGTTGACAAGAGTTAAATCTTTATTGGCTGGTGATAATGAATCAATCAATTTAGGAATCGGAGTATTAACCAATTTAATAAATAAACAAGATGGGTGCAGAATTAGTGCATAGACAAGCAAAAGGAAAAGATATTCAAGAGGCATTTAGCAATGCTTATGATGAAGCTTTAAACTATTCCGGTCATCAAGAAGGTTATAGTGGAGATCTTAACAGTTGTTCTTTTACTCAAGATGTTACATCAATGCTTAAAACAATGAGCATAAGACAACTTGAAAACTACATGGAAAATAATTGTCCTAAAGGTGAAGCATGGGGCTACTGTATAATTAACCCTGTACTTAACAACAACAAAATTAAATCTACAGTTTCTGTAAATCCACAAAAAGGTGCGCGTAAATGGGAGACTGTTTATAAAGCCGTAGATTCTTGGACAGATAAAGTAATTGCTTTAGATAAAAGCCAGACACAATGCATTAAAAAAGCAAGAAACTACGTGGAAAAAAATCCAACTGTTAATTTAAAAGTTATCATTACTAAAGAATTAGTTGGCGGTACTGCTGAATGCGCTAGTGTAAGATACAAGGCATCAAAAACAGAAGCTTTAGGTAGATATAAATTTATTGGATTAGCAGCTTCTTAAAATAAAATTATGGCAAAAGCATATGTATATGACTACGAAACAGTAGTTAATTGTTTTTTAGCGGTGTTCATTAATGTGAAAGATCCTAATGACATTATCTCATTTGAGATTAGTGATTATGAAAATCAATTAAAAGAATACATTCAATTTCTAAATGAGTGTCTAAAAAACAAAACAATGCTTGTATCATACAATGGTTTAAAGTTTGACAATCAAATCTCCAGATTTATTCTATTACAAAAATCAGAATATTATCAAATGACTGGAGGTGCCATAGCTGCAGATATTTCTAAAACCGCACAAGAAATTATCAGAAGAAGTAACTCCAAAGAATTCCCATTACTTCATCCTAAAGATAATCGGTTCAGAGAATGTGATATTCTTGCTATCAATAACTATGATAACCCAGCTAAGAGATGTAGTCTTAAATGGCTCCAATACAGCATGGATTGGCATAATGTTGAAGACATGAGTACACGGTTTTCAAAACCACATAATCAGAAAGAAATACTAATGCTGTTTAAGTATTGTATCAATGACTGCTTATCAACCAGAGAATTATTCTTCAGGAATAAAGCTGAAATTCTTTTGCGGGGAAATTTATCCAAGCACTTTAAATTAGATTTATCAAATGCCTCAGAGCCAAAACTTGCCAAAAGTATTTTCTTAAAATTACTTTCTGAAAAATTAAATATCCCTCAGTATGACTTAAAGAAAATGAAGACATACAGAAAGGTAATTGATTTGAATGAAGTAATTCTACCATACATTAAGTTTCAAACAACAGAACTTAAAGCTACACTAAGCAAGTTCAAGAAACTTAAACTGGATGGAGAAAATTTAAAAGGCTCATTTAAACATGAAGTTACATACAGAGGATTGACACTATCTTTTGCTTTAGGAGGAATCCATGGCGCAAAGAAAGGGATCTATAAGTCTGATAAAAACTTCATCATTAAATCATTTGACGTAACATCATTTTACCCTAACCTTTCAATTAGAAATAAATGGGCCCCTGCTCACATCAACAAAGAAGCATTCTGTGAAATTTATGAAAGCTTCTTTGAAGATAGAAAGAAGTACAGCAAAAAAGATCCACTAAATTATGTGTATAAAATTTTGCTGAACTCAACGTATGGTCTATCAAATGAAGACAACTCTTTCCTAAAGGATAGCATGTTTACAATGCGGATTACCTGTAATGGTCAATTGCTATTAGTAATGTTGATGGAAGAGTTGTGTGAAGCAATACCAGGTGCGCGTCCAGTAATGGTAAATACAGATGGTGGTGAGATTATTATTCCTAGGGAGTATGAAAAAATCTATCATGACATCTGTACCAAATGGGAAGAACTTACAAAACTACAACTAGAGTTTGAAGTGTATGATAAGCTAATCATTCCTGATGTAAACAATTACATTGGCATATTTGCTGGTAAAGAAATTGCAAAGGAAGATGCTTATCACTTAATGAAAACTGAGTTCCCTAGACCGTTAATTAAAAAGAACAGCAAGGGTCAATACTTTTTACACAAGACAAAAAGTAAAGGTAGGTTTGAAGTAGATAAACCACTGCATAAAAACAAAAGTTTTAGAATTAAGAGGTTGGCTTATTACAACTATTTTGTCCACGGACAATCTCCAGAAAAAACAATTGCCGAGTCTAAAAACATTTATGACTATTGCGCAGGTGTAAGAGCAGTAGGTGGATTCTCATTTGATTTTAGTTGCTATTCAGATGGTGCCATGAAAAGCGATGCATTGCAAAAAACCATACGCTATTTTATGTCTAAGAAGGGTTGTAAGATCCTCAAGGTAAAAGATACAAAAGTCATTAAAGTTGAAGCATCAAAAAGCTTAGAAAGGATTATGAATAAATATGATCCTACTATTCCATTTGAAGCATATGAAATTGATACACAGTATTATCTTCAACAAATCAAAAAAGAGATCAATAATATTGATCCAATTGTAGTACAAGCAAAATTAAATTTATGACATCAAAAACTCAAACAGAACAGTATTTAAGAAATGTTGCTTTACCAGAACAAACAAATTCATATACAGTAATTTCACATGGTGTAATTATTGACACTGTAAGACAAATGCTTACAGACAACGGCTTTACTATTAAAGAAGAGCTATATAAAGGAGAGGCAAATGGAAACATTGCTTTAGGTTTCATGCAGCTGGAAAACAGTTTGGATCCAGACATGAGCATGACATTTAACTGGGCTAACAGTTACAACAAACAAGTTAGATTCAGTTGTGCAATTGGAGGTTTCATTTATGACAACAGCACACCATTTGTTTCTGGTACCAGTCAAGGTAAGTGGAATCGCAAACACACTGGTACTGCATTAGATGAAACTAAGGAAGTAATTGAAGCAATGATTGTTTCTGCACATGATCACTTTGCTGAAATCATTGCAATGAAAGAACAATTCAAATCAATTAAGCTTTCTCGCAAAGAGTATGCAAAATTGAGCGGGTTGTTTTATTTTGACAAAGCTTTAATTTCTCCAGAACAAGCATCTATTCTTAAAAGAGAATATGATAACTCATCATTTGATTATTCTGACAAAGGAACATTGTGGGAGTATTACAAGATGCTAATGTTTGCAGTAGTAGATCAATCTCCTAAAGCTTGGTACAAACAACAAGCTGAGATTAGTAACTACATCAACATTATGTACAATATCTCTAAAACACTGGTGGCTCCAGGTGA